>VFQN01005582.1_pt1 | contig 15243 bp, 12 predicted proteins | sample 3512371 | NCBI WGS metagenome assembly VFQN01 (sample SAMN10412370, study PRJNA504923) | tailings metagenome | isolation source: Replicate 2 from Balatoc abandoned mine | place: Philippines: Itogon, Benguet | collected 2017-08-28
AAGTTTCCAAAGCACAAAAAAAGCAGTGAATCACTGCTTTTTTTGTGCTTTGGAATGCATAAATGGTACCGCAAACCTGTCTTTAGGTAGCAATCCAACTAAAATTGTAATTCAAATCAGGAATTTTGGTACGCTCTGCTACCCTTCTCAATCGAGCAGGAAGAGCCATCATATAGTCTCTAGCACGCTCTCCGGCTTCATTGAGACCACTTATTTTATCGATTTTCCATTCTTCCAACAACGACTCCATGATTTCGATATAATCATAAGTAGTATATACACCGATGCGTTGTGCAGCATCGGAATAATGACTAAACGTTTCGCTCAATTTTACCCCCGTTTCACGCAAAAAATGAGCAGGCATTACAATCTTTTTACGCATCATATCTTCAAAAGCGAGCATCATTTCTGAAGGGTCTACCTCAAAAATACGCTCTACAAAAGCTTTATAAGCCTTGGCATGACGCATCTCATCGGCAGCTATCACCCCACACATTTTGGATAAAAGCGCATTGCCATATTGCTTAGCCAAAGTAGCTGTACGCCGATGCGAAATATTGGTAGCAAGCTCTTGAAACGATGTATAAACAAAATTGCGATAAGGATCGGTACCTGTTTGGATATCAAATCCATCCGCAATAAGGTACTGAGTCGATACCTCCATGGCACGCATATTGATACGACCCGACAGGTAGAGGTATTTGTTCAACAAATCGCCATGACGGTTTTCTTCGGCGGTCCAAGCGCGTATCCACTTTGTCCAGCCTTGATTAGGATCTTGCTGATTTACTCCTTCTACAGTCATCAACCAAGATTCGTAGGTAGGCAATGCTTCTTCTGTAATAGCATCTCCTACCAACACAGCCATGTAATCGTAGGGCAGCTCGCGGGCTGCTTCTTGGAGGAGTTTGATGTCATCCAAAAAGTTTTCGCTAGTGGCATCTGGCAAAAAGTCAGCAGGTTGCCAAATATTTTCGATGGGTTTGAGAAATTCATCAAAGATTGAATCAATCTTCTGACCAATGAACTTCATAACCTCTATACGGGTGGAAGGAAGTTGCATAAATATCAATCGGTTAAAATAAAATACAACGAAATTTTGCCGAAGGTACGCATAATTTCAAAAAAAATGATTGCTAAGGTGTTTTAGGAATGTTTGATTAATTTTGACCCCAAAAGATTTTTTACCCCAATTACATGAAAAAAATTCTGGATTACATTCTTAGTGCCATCTACTTGCTATATTTTGGGATTACGTTGTTAGTATTTCACTTGATTCAGGTGATTTGTTTTAATTTTTTTAGTCGTAAAACTCACCAAAAATCCGTTCACCTGCTCAATGGCTCACTCTTGCATGGTCTATGGATAGTAGGGGCTCGCCTGCGATTTATTTCTAAAGCTACACTTCCGACCGACCGTCCTATTGTTTTCATTGCCAATCATCAAAGTATGTTTGACATCGTAGGGATGATTTGGTATCTCCGCAAAAATTACCCAATTTTTGTCTCAAAAATTGAATTATCAAAAGGTATTCCAAGTATTTCTTATAATCTCCGTAAAAGTGGCGCGGCCCTCATAGATCGTAAAGATGGCAAGCAAGCTATCATGGAGATTGCTCGTTTAGGAAAGCTAATTGAGGAAACAAAATTTTCGGCTGCTATATTTCCAGAAGGTACTCGCTCGCGTACGGGTGAACTCAAAACCTTTGCAGCTGGCGGCGTGGGGGTTTTGATTAAGCGCGCCCCGAGTGCGTTGGTAGTGCCCGTAGCTATCAAAAACACCGGAAAACTAAACCCAAAAGGGATATTTCCCTTGAGTAGTTTTGAAAAATTGTCGTGGGTAGTACTTCCTCCTATTGAGCCTAAAGGCAAAACCCTTGAAGAGATAGTAGAAGCCTCTCGGGTGGCTATCGAAAACGAATTAAAATTAATATAGTTTTTTATTAAACATTGTTTTTCAAACTATTATGCTGATTATTTAACCTTATCCCATAAAATATTTGTTGGGAATTAGAAAATATAGTATCATTTTTGCATATTACTAAAAGTTGAAGTTGATTCTTAAAGTCACGTCAGACCAATCAATGCATTACGCCAAAGTCGTCATATTGCTATTTTTTAGTCTCCTGATAGGGTTAATGACAACGCTTAAGCCTCTGGTAAGCGGAGGTAAGAAGGTACTTTCTACCGAAAATCAAGCCAAAAGCTCCTGCCCTACTTCAGACTGTGACTTTCCGACCGATGAAGAGACAAGCGAAGAAACCAACGAAGAAGATAGTGAATGGGACGACGAAATAGCATTTTTATTGAATGATATTTTCAAAGTATATGCCTTAGCGGAAATTTTCAGCAACTTCACTTATTTAGTGCTCAACCCCGAGCCTTTTAGTTCTATTTGTATTCCTCCTCCTGAGCAATCCTAAAGTTTTCTTGATTTGAAGAAACAAAAGCGTTCCTTTTTCTGAGGGATGCTTTGCTTCAATTGTTGGTTTAAAACCCTCTCAACTACTGTATCTCAATAGGATTTAGTGACAATTGCTTTAATATATTGTTTGCCTTGCTGAATACAGCTTATACATTGTGGTCTTAAACCTACTTCCACACTCTTTATCTCCCACTTAGTATAGATTTTCATATTTCAGACCTACAAAAATGAAGGACCTACTTAAAGATTTAAAACATGATTTACCAGCAGGATTAGTGGTATTTTTGGTAGCATTGCCTCTCTGTTTAGGGATTGCATTAGCCTCAGGAGCCCCACTTTTTTCAGGGATTATTACTGGGATAGTCGGCGGAATCGTAGTAGCCTTGGCAAGTGGCTCGGCCCTAAGTGTCAGTGGACCTGCGGCTGGCCTCACGGTGATTGTCCTTAACTCTATCCACCAGTTAGGCACCTACGAAGTCTTTTTGACAGCTGTGGTGTTGGCGGGTGTTATACAGGTTATTTTAGGATACTTGAAAGCTGGTATTATCGGGCACTATTTTCCGTCGAGTGTCATCAAAGGAATGCTAGCGGCGATTGGTCTTATCTTGGTTTTCAAACAAATCCCCCATGCTTTGGGCTACGACAAAGATAGCGAAGGTGATTTTGAGTTTTTACAAGTGGATGGCCAAAATACTTTTTCAGAAATCCTCAACGCCCTTAACTTTCTTCATCCTGGGGCAATTATTATATCAAGTCTCTCCCTTTTGATTCTGATTTTTTGGGACAAGCCTTTTTTGAAAAGATACACCTTCTTTAAATTTATACCCGGGGCGCTTATTGTGGTGATTTTGGGGATTGTGCTGAATCAAATTTTCAAAGTTTCTTTTCCTAAAATGGCCCTTGCCAACGACCACTTGGTAAAACTACCCGTGGCTAATTCGTTTCAGGAATTTGTGGGACAATTTACGTTGCCCGACTTTTCGGGTCTTGCCAATTATCAAGTTTATGTGGTAGCGATTACGCTTGCTATTGTGGCAAGTTTGGAATCGCTATTGAGCGTAGAAGCTGCCGATAAGCTCGACCCTTATAAACGTAACACCCCTACAAATCGTGAATTGAAGGCCCAAGGCCTCGGCAATATAATATCAGGGTTGATTGGGGGATTGCCTCTTACGGCTGTTATCGTGCGTAGTTCGGCCAATATCAACTCAGGTGGTAAAACCAAAATGTCGGCTATCATTCACGGTTTTTTATTGCTTATTAGCGTGGTGGGGTTTGCAAGCTTACTCAACCAAATTCCCTTAGCTTGCTTAGCGGCCGTTTTATTGATGGTAGGCTACAAACTCGCCAAGCTATCGTTGTTTAAATCAATGTACCGTTTAGGGTGGGAGCAATTCATTCCTTTTGTGGTAACTATTGTGGCTATTCTGTTTACTGATTTGCTCAAAGGAATTATTATCGGAATTGCGATTTCTATCTTTTTCATCTTGCGCAACAACTACCGCCGTGCGTACCTATTGATGAAAGAAGAGCATCAAGAAAACGAAAAAATCACGATTCAGTTGGTAGAAGATGTAACGTTTATTAATAAGGGTGTGATTACGTTGATGTTAGACAAGCTTCCCGAAAATTCTAATGTCATCATTGACGGTAGCAAATCTCACAACATTGATTTAGATGTGCTTGAAATCATCCACAATTTTAAAGAAACGGCTCTCTTGCGAGGAATCAACCTAGAACTACACAGTGTTCCAGAGTTTAAAGGGCTAGCTGCACACTGAAAATAACCAAGGACCACACTTTTCATTTTTTAGCCAATGACTCTAAAGTATTTTAGTAAAGATTTTTCTGCGGGTTTATCTGTTTTTTTGGTGACCCTCCCTTTGTGCCTCGGTATAGCCTTGGCATCAGGGGCACCTTTGTTTTCGGGTCTTTTGGCAGGAATTGTAGGGGGTATCGTGGTTACTTTATTTTCGGGGTCAGAAGTAAGTGTGAGCGGTCCTGCTGCGGGTCTTACTATCATCGTACTAGATAGTATTGAGGTCTTGGGAAGTTTTGCTCACTTCCTTACGGCAGTAGTATTGGCAGGTGCATTTCAATACACATTAGGCTGGCTCAAAGCAGGTAGGCTGAGTAGTTTTGTGCCTTCGAGCGTCATCAACGGCATGTTGGTAGCTATTGGCATTGTGATTATCCTCAAACAAATCCCCCACGCTCTGGGCTGGGATGCAGATGTTGAAGGAGAGTTTGATTTTTTACAACTCAATCATCACAATACCTTTTCCGAAATTCTCGAAGCCCTCAGCCACCCTCATCCCGGTGCTATTGCCATTAGTATCACCTGCTTAGCCGTGATGATAACTTGGGAATATTTTTCAAAAAAAGACTTCCGTTTTTTCAAGGTATTCCCTATTGGCTTGCTGGTAGTACTTACAGGAGTCTTGATGAACCAAGTTTTTAAATTATGGATTCCGGCATTTTATTTAGAAGAGAGCAGCCATCTCGTAAAGGTGCCTCTTATTCTAAGTCTTGAAGATGCTTCTAGTGCTTTCCATTTCCCAGTTTGGGAAGCCCTCGCCAATCCTAAAGTTTATTTAGCGGCTTTTACGCTTATGCTTGTGGCAAGTATTGAATCTCTTTTAAGTCTTGAAGTAGCCGACAAACTCGACCCCCAACGCCGTGTTTCATCGCCAAGTCAAGAACTCAAAGCCCAAGGCATAGGCAACATGGTCTCGGGGCTTATGGGAGGGCTACCGCTCACCTTAGTAACACTCCGTACTTCTGTCAACATATACAGTGGTAGCAAAACTCGTCTATCGGCCTTTATTCAAGGAGTATTGATGCTGATTGCCGTCATTACGATTCCGCAATTACTCAATTTTATCCCTTTGGCTTGTTTAGCTTCCTTGTTGTTACTGATAGGATATAAACTAGCAACGTCTCAAGAACTACCCAAAATAAACCGTAAAAGTCTCCCACAGTTTTTACCATTTTCTGTGACCATAGCCGGTATTATTTTTTCCGACTTGTTATTGGGTATTGTGTTGGGTTTGTTGGTAGGCATAATTTCTATTATTGTGACCAACAATCGCTCGGCCATCAGCATGGCTCGTGACCAACAAAATATCTTAATCCTATTCATGAAAGACGTTACTTTTATGAATAAACCTTATCTCAAAAGTCTCTTAGACTCCTTCGAAAAAGGAGATTCGGTGTATATCGACGGTTCGAGAGCCGAATTTATCGACCATGATATCTTTCAACTTTTAGAGAGTTTTAAAAAAGATGCCCTTTATCGAGGAATTCAAGTTGAATTTAAAGGAATTTCACCACATAAATATTCATTCAAAAATGCAATCATATCAAAAACTCCTTTTAGCTAATAAAGCATGGGCTGCTGATAAATTAAGAGTTGACGAACAATATTTTGAAGAGCTAGCGGCTGATCAAAAACCTGAATTCCTCTGGATTGGATGTGCCGATAGCCGTGTACCTGCCAATGAAGTAACTGGGACCGCTCCAGGCGAAATATTTGTACACCGTAATGTAGCCAATCTCGTAATTCATACTGATATCAATATGCTCAGTGTGTTGCAGTATGCGGTGGAGGTACTAGAAGTAAAACATATCTTGGTAGTCGGTCACTATGGATGCGGTGGTGTAAAAGCCGCCATGAGCAACAAAGATTTTGGTCTGATTAACAAGTGGCTACGAAACATCAAAGACGTGTATTATAAGCACAATGAAAAACTCGAAAGCATCGAAGATTTTGATCAACGGTTCAATAAGCTCGTAGAACTCAATGTGATGGAACAAGCTAAAAATTTAGCGAAAACTACGATTATTCAACGAGCCTGGAAAAAACGCCAATACCCCCATATTCATGGGTGGGTATTTGATCTACACACCGGGCTTATTACCCAAACCTCCGAAATCTTACCAGGAGCTGAAGTCGAATCAATTTACCGATATGACTTTGAAGAATATGCGGAAGAGCTAACCCAGCATTACAACAACTCTTAAAAAAGCACAGGAGAAAGAAATCTAAATTCTTTCTCCTGTTTTTTTGTACCCTCAGAGAGTGAGCCAATAATTAAATTTGAACACAATGGCTCTATTTTTATTCCTAAAAAGAGGGTCGGTATAGTAATTGTCGGTATATACCAAGAAAAAATCTGACATTGGTTTGTACCTCCATTGCACTCTACTATTGACGTTAAAATTGTTGTTTTGCGTATTAAACTGTAAAAAAGTAGTCCAAAATAACTGGGTCGAAAAATTGATTTCTACCCGTGGGCTTACCAAAAGTAGTCGGTCATTGCCATAAGGCTTGGGTAAGGCAATGTCGTTTTGTTCAAAACTCATCGAAAAATTCCCCCAAGGCTGAGCCCTATAATTCATCTCTAGGGCATATTGCTGAAGTGTTCCGTTATAAAAACCGCCTGTACGGAAACTTACAGTGTAATAAAACTTTTTTCGGTAGTCGGAGCCATAAGTAGCACTGTATTGGCTGTAAGTATAATTGTTGGCCGGTAAGGCATAATCACTATCGGTAAAAACAAACGGAAACAATACATTGACGCGATTGTGATCGTACCTGAGTGAAAAACTGCTAGTATTCTGGAAAAGTACATTGTAGCCAAAGGCGGTAGAATACTCCCCCAACTCGCCACTAGGATACAGCAGTAGAAAATTTTCGGTACCCAATGAATGACTACTAATTTTGCCTTTTTTAGGGCGGATGGTATATTCAGCCTCACTGTATATTTGTTCATACCCAAGCCTTACAGTAGTATCAGACTGGATTTTGCCAAATTGATCAAGCCTAAAAGTAAAATTATCAACTCGATTTAGAAAACCCATATCGGCGTAGTAGTTGGTACCAATCCCTATATAGTCTACAAAAAAATTCAGGTTTCGGCCAAAGTATCCAAATCCAGCCTGCTTTACATCACTATTTTTTTTAATCGTGCTTTTTTGAGACAAGTGATATCCCGCCCACGCCGACAAATCCCCCTTGACATTTGAATAGCTAAACTCTAGCCCTTGGTTCCGGCCATATTCGTTCATTGGGTTGGCTTTTCGTGCGTCTTCAGTCATAAATCCTTGACGATTGAGCGCATAGCCTTTAATAAGCGATCGTTTTAGTACTTTACGGTTAAAAGAAAATGCCGTGAAGTTTTGGGCGGGGGTCAAGCTATCCTTAGAAGCAGTTTGCATTGTCATTAGACCCACTCGCCAATTTTTGTCAAGATTACCGCTCAATCGTACCCCTCCTATAATCCGAATCGGTTGGGCATTGCGGTCCAGACCTACTGCCCTCGAAAAAAATGGTCGAAAAGGCGGCGCACCATAGCTGCTAAACAAGTCGTCGTTTTCGAGAAAAAAGGTACGTCGCTCAGGGAAGAAAATACTAAACCTAGTCAGGTTGGTAACTTGCCTGTCTACTTCGATTTGGGAAAAATCTGGATTGAGCGTAACATCCAAATTGAGCGAAGAATTGATGGCGATTTTGGCATCAAGCCCTCCATTAAAACTGCCTTTTGTGGGCTTTCCATCAAGGTGATCGTGTGACACTCCTCCCGTGATGTAGGGTACCAAAGACACATTGCCTTTGACAGTAGGGGGCGTATCTTCCCACACAAGTGCCCCCGTGTATCCTAAATCATAGCCGTTGAAATTGACCGGAACAAAAGTCCAAGTTGAATACTGGTTATTTTTGAGGTCATTTCGTTCAAAGTTAATTCCCCATTGGGTTTTCGATGGGTCATAACGCAAGGTTTTGAAGGGAATCGCCATCTCAATTGTCCAAAAAGTATCGTAAATTTTGGTTTGCGAATACCATTTATTGTCCCAGCTACCGTTTAGTTCGTCCGAAAAAAAAGTAAGCAATCCTTCCCATTGAGCGTTGGCAGCATTTACGCCAAAGAAAAAACCATTAGTACGTTCGTTGATAGGATCCAGAATAAGCCCAAAAGCATCCGAATCCCAAAATGAAGCATCTCTTTTGAGGGTCTGTATGATATGCTGGTTAGAATCTCTACATACTACTCCTACATACAAAAAACGGTCATCAAAGGCCATTTTTACTTCGGTATCACGCTTGAGAGGTACATTGTCTTGCGGCCAATGCGGTGCAAAATTTTTGCTAACTGTGGCAGTTTGCCAAGCCTCATCCGAAAGCTCTCCATCTATTTTGATTGGGAGGGGGGTGCGGCGAATGCGATGTTGGTATTTTTCCTGATAGGCAGCCCCGCCCAGTGGGGCACTTTTTTCTTGTCCCCGTCCCCCCAATACTACTCCAAATGCAAAGAACAAAACAAAAATATTTCGGTAAAATAGGGTCATATTAAAGATTAAATCTGATACTAAATAACTAACTTCCAAAGTTAACAAAACGGATGTGAGTATATTTTACCAAAAACTTCAAAGGTTTAAAAAGAGGGATGAAAGGCAAAGGAAACAGAATAAAGCGCACCCTGACCAACTTTTCTGACGTAAAGGTTGTTGTAAATTAACAACCCATTTTAACAAACTAAATGAAACAGTTTTTTGCCACTCTCCTTGCTCTCAGCTACTTCTACAGCGCAGTAGCACAAACCTCTCTCCCCAAAAGCACCTGGCGTGCTGCTCTCCAAAGAGGAAGCCATGACTTGCCTTTTGGGCTTGAAATCACTCCCAAAACCAACGGCAAATATGAAGTCGTGGTCATCAATGGTGCCGAACGACTCCCTATGGATGAAGCCTACATGGAAGGCGATTCTTTACACATCCCGATGTTGATTTTTGACTCCGACTTGGTAGCCAAAGTGAGCGGCAATCAAATGAAGGGTTCATGGAAGAAAAACCGAAATGGTAAATGGGTATCTGTATTGCCTTTCAAAGCAGAGAAGGGTAATGTGTATTGGTTTGCCAAGACACCCCAAGCTACCACCAAAAATATATCTGGCAAATACGCTACTTATTTTCATCGTCCCGAACGTAAAGATTCTTCTTTTGCGGTCGGTATTTTAGACCAAAAAGGCAGTAAGTTGGCGGGGACTTTCTTGACTCCTACCGGCGATTATCGTTATTTGGCAGGCGACATCGTAGGCGATAGCCTTTTCATGTCGTGCTATGATGGTTCGCACGCCTTTTTGTTTAGAGCAGCCATTTTGCCCAATGGTCAAATCAAAGGGGGATTGTGGTCTGGTATTTCAGGTTATCAACCTTTTACGGCTACGCTCGACCCAAGTGCCGCTTTGCCTCCTCCTACGGCACTTACTTACTTAAAACCAGGTTATGAAACCCTAGATTTTTCTTTTCCTGACACCAAGGGCAATCTCATTTCTCTCAAAGATGACCGCTACAAAGGAAAAGTAGTGGTATTACAAATTTCAGGAACATGGTGCCCCAACTGCATGGACGAAACGCGGTTTATGGTGCCTTGGTATAAGAAAAATGCGTCGCGAGGAGTCGAAATCATCGGGCTTATGTTTGAGCGCTCAGGTGATATGAAAGTCTCAGGTCCGAAAATCGATTTTATGGGCAAACGTTTCGGGGTGCCTTATCCGTTACTTTTGGCGGGCGTAGTAGATGCCAATGCCGGCAAAGCATTGCCTGCCCTCAACAATATTTCTGGCTATCCTACTACAATTTTTATTGACAAAAAAGGCCGTGTCCGCGAAATCCATACTGGATTTTCGGGACCCGGCACCGGTAAATATTATGATGAGTTTATTGAAGATTTCACTGCCCTCATCAACAAACTTTTAAGTGAATAATCCGATTGAAAGACTCCTGTCTTAGTTGCGTTAGATAGGAGTCTTTGTTTATTTTTATTAACAGCCTCAATGTCTCAAAAAGAAAAATTACTTCTCTTCGTCTTGGCGTGCTTGAATTTCACGCATATCATGGATTTTATGATTATGATGCCCCTTGGGCCACAATTGATGCGGCATTTCGATATTTCGCCTCAAGAGTTTGGGCTTTTGGTATCAGCGTACAGTTTTAGTGCGGGCCTTTCTGGTTTTTTTGTGGCTTTCATTGCCGATAAGTTTCCGCGCAAGCAAATCATGCTCATTGCTTATACAGGTTTTGTAGTAGGCACTTTGGCGTGTGCTATAGCACCTACCTTTGGGCTACTCATGGCAGCCCGCACTTTTGCGGGGGTTTTTGGGGGCGTACTAGGTGCTCAAGTGATGTCGGCAGTGAGTGATGTGTTTGAATATGAGCGTCGTGCAAGTGCCATGGGTGTAGTTATGACTGCTTTTTCGGTGGCGTCGGTTGTAGGGGTTCCGTTGGGACTTTATTTAGCTTCTGAATTTAGCTGGCACGCGCCATTTTGGTTTGTGGGGATTGTGGGTATCGCAGTCATTGGGTTGATTTGGCGGTATGTTCCTCGCCTCGACGGACACTTACAAAATCCGTCTCAACTTAAAACCCCTCCTTTTGCGGCCATTACCAATATTTTGTCAGACACCAATCAGCTACGTGCACTGTGGTTGACGGCGACTATCATGTTGGGGCATTTTAGCATTATTCCGTTTATTGCTCCCTTCTTGACGGCCAATGCCCATTTTAGCGAAAACAAACTGTATCTAATATACGCCGTCGGTGGAGGGCTTACCCTTTTTACGGCTCCTTTGGTGGGCAAATTCGCCGACCGCCAAGGAAAATATCCCGTATTCGTGATTTTTGCTTTATTATCCATGATTCCGATGTGGCTTATTACCAATTCCACCTCCAATCATCTCTTTTCTGTTTTGGGCACAGCCGCCATCTTTTTTGTTTTTTCAAATGGCCGTCTCATTCCTACCCAAGCCATGACCTCCTCTGTAGTATTGCCTCAGCAACGTGGTAGTTTTATGGCTATTAATACCTCTTTACAATTGTTGATGCAATCGGTAGCAGTATACCTGGCCGGACTTATCATTCAAAAAATGCCCGATGGAACACTCCTCCATTATGATTGGGTCGGATACGGGGCGATGTTGTTTATATTTTCCAGCATTTTTATTGCCAAAACCGTCAAACCTGTGGATAAGATGACCCCGCGAATCGAAGAAAGCGAAGTGCTGGAATGCTAGTTTGATTCGGTTTTTTGTCAAACAGCTACTGTAAAGTGGTTAGTTTATTGATTGCGTTGAGGTTGTTTTAGCGTTGGGTCATTTTATAAATTTAGGTATCTGATTACGATTTTGGCCATTGATGATGATGCCTTTGCAGATAGAATAATTGGAACATTCGCTAAATCAAAGCGCTTAAGATAACCCCTTAGCACATGGGTTCGGGGCAGTAGGGTAAGTGATAAAACTTTGCTGAATCAAGGCGAAAAACGGCAAATACATCAGCTAAGCAAACTATTTCATAGAGAAGATGCCTTTTCGCTTTGCACCATTACCGTCTTGCTCCTCCCTGATGATTGTTCTGAAATTGCTTGGGTGTTAGGCCAACATATTTTTGGAAAATTTTATTGAATTTGATGGCCTGCGAATACCCAAGCCGTTCGGCTATCTCTGCCGACTTATATCCTGTTAAGAGTAACATTTTTGCGTGCTCTATTCTTTTTTCCAGATATAACTGATAGAAAGGCTTTCCATAGACTTTCCTAAATCCATTTTTGAAGGTTCCGAGGCTAATCCCGAATTCTGCCGCAATTTGCATTTCGTTGGGTATAGACTGTTCGATATTATTAGTAATGTATTTCAGATAAATAGATTCTATGAGCTTCAAATTGGGGATTGATGGTGCCTTTGAAACATACATAGGGTTGACTTTGGGGTCGTTGGCTATGGCTGCATTGGGCGATTGGGTATTTTCGGTTTGATCTGAAGAGATCAATGTAAAAGTAATGTTATGGGAAAGCAATAGCATTACTACTATATGGGCGTTTTCGGTCGAAACCGAAAATTCAACGGTTGAAGGGAGTGCGCTCATAGTCATGAATTTCAAAATGGCACGAATTGGGTGAATGATTAAATTTTTGTTTAAATACACGCGTAAAACCCGATGGATGATGATACCCAACTTGATAGGCTACATGTGTGATGGAATATTTACCTGTTAGAAGTAAGCCTTTGGCATACATCATTTTTCTGTCGACAATGTATTGATGGGGAGTGGTTCCATATAATTCGAAGAACAAATTCTTAAATTTACTTACACTCATTCCAGCCATTTTGGCCATTTCGTTGATGGAAGGAGTCGCTTTTTTAAAATCATAAGTTATCTTCTCTTCTACTTCTTTAATCCTCTGCAAGTCCAATTCCTTAAAATTCGCCGTATTTCTGCTTAAAATTTCTGCCTGTAAATCATCGACCAGAAAATAGAGAAATTGTAGAAAGTAACTTTTGGCCAGTAAATCCTTGTTGACAGCGCGCTGATATTCTCTATGAAACGCTAAATATCTCGCAGTAAACAGGCTGTGTTGATTACTCCAGCTACTCAGTATTTTAGAGATAATATTACCTAAATCAGCAGGGAAATTTCCTACTTGATTGGTAAGCCAATCCATACGAATCCCCACCATAAAAGACCGCCCTTGTTCATAAGGGGTGCTTATTAAGCAGTAATCGCCTTCCATAATAGGCTGAAACGTATCGGTAAAGCCCCGTAAGTGGTTGCCGTGTTGGGGTATTAAGGAAAAAAAATAAGCGTAATTCGACCCAAAATCGAACAGCTCAAGGTTTTTTTTTACTCCACCTCCGCTTGATTCATCGGAGATCTTTCTTTGGAAGCTTGTTAACCAAAAATCTAACTTTATATCGGCCATAGGGTAATACACTTAATGCGTGTATTATCAAAAATTGGATATATTTATCTACTATTTTTGAACTAAAGGGATATAAATATGGTAAATGGTATATTTTTGGCGGCAATTGGATACTTTTGCATTATGTATGTTTTTTTAGAAAACCTTTCAGCTCTTTTCTAAAGCTTTTTCCTACTGGAAGCACTATCTGTTCTGTCAATTGAACTGTATCGGCTTTCGAATGCTGAATATGTATCCCATTGACCGCATATTTATGGTGAATACGAATAAACTGATCGTTTAAATCTTCTTCCAACAATTTACTTAACGACTTTTTTAGTACATACTTTTTGGTCAATGTATGAATGTAACAATGACTGTCGTCGGCTTCAATGTACATAATTTCCGCAAACCAAACTTGATCCTTATGCCCTGCCTTACTGCTCAGGTACAGGTATTTCTTATCTACAAAATCATATTGTTTACTTTTTTGGTGCGCTTCCAACGTCTTTTCGATGGTCGATTGAAGCGTAATAGCATGAAAAGGCTTAATCAGGTAATGAACGCTGAGGTACTTTTGTGACTCCAAAAACAACTTTGGGTCTTGGGAAGTTGTCATTAATACAACCGGCAATTGCGTATCCTTAAGTATTTTGAGAAGCTCTAAACCAATAGGTTTGTTATCAATCATTATATCCGACAAAATCAAGTCAACCTTATGGTCATTAAGGTACGTAATCATGTCTTCCAATTTCGCATAAATACCCCCTAAGCGATAATTATATTGATGAGAAAGGTGCTTGGTAAGCATCATTTCTATTTTTATCTGGTCAATCGGGTCATCTTCCAGTATGGCAATTGAGATGTCATTTACTGATACATTCCGGGTATTTTTCATACTTATTCAAACAATTAACTAAACATTTTGTTTAAATATTGTGTTTGTCAGCTTAAACTTAAAAGACATAAAAATATAACCAAAGACGTTTAAACCCATATAAGTGAAAAAAAATACCATTTTTGATAAGTCAAAAAACGTTTTGGCTAAATCGTCATCAGTGTTGTTTTAAGGATATACAACTATTTTTGATTCGAATTGAACTAAAATATTTCAGCTGTAAAACGTATCGTCAGACTTCATCGCAGCCCTATAACACTTCATTTTGAATATTATTAAACAATTATCAGTTTTTACTTATCTTTTATATCATTGATGATATTTATGTTGGACTATTATTCTCTTGCCCCCCCTCCTTGACCCAAATAATATTCTTAACAAAGATAAGTTTGAAAAATGGTCTTTAAGTTAAAAATATACTTATCGAACAATATCTATTGACATCTAAAGCTTCCCCTTCTTTAAGTCACAAATCAATAAATTATGCCATTGTATGTTATAAAATTATCTAAAAGCCTAATGACAGGTTGCTTATTGTTTTGGAATTATTATTTGTTTTCTCCCAAGGCCTCAGAAAAAACCAAGCCTCGGGAATCGCCACGTAGCATGCCCTTACCAACCAGTAGCTAGCAAATCATATTGTAGTTTGGTTTTGGAGGCTAACAAACATAACTTAATGAAATACCCTATTTTTTTTATCTTTTTGAGTTGCTTTGCCGGGGTAGGACATACCCAAAATAAATCCTTCAATTCTTTTCGTGATTATCTTGTTTCTGCTTCTCGTTTGGATAGTTTGAAAAAAGTAGAACGAAGCATACCACCAAACTCACAATCAAACCAAGACTTGCATTTGTTGATTACGATTGAGTTGGGAAAACAAAATGGTTATGATACAATAGATAAGCAAAAAGTGAAGCAAATCATGCAGCTTGCTTCAAAACAGAAGTCACGGCTAGGATTAGCGATGGCATATTATATCCTAGGAAGAGAATATACCATTGACCAAGATGATTCTCTTACCTATAGTTATTTAACAAAAGCAGAAAAAATTTTTACGGTAGGCAATGATACTACGGGAATAATTCATTGTTCCAAACTCTTACGTGCCCATACAAGAAGAGCAGATAAAAATCTACCCAAATTTTACTTTGATAGAATCGTGACACTTGGTCAACAATCAAAGTATCCC
>VFQN01005583.1_pt1 | contig 15238 bp, 10 predicted proteins | sample 3512371 | NCBI WGS metagenome assembly VFQN01 (sample SAMN10412370, study PRJNA504923) | tailings metagenome | isolation source: Replicate 2 from Balatoc abandoned mine | place: Philippines: Itogon, Benguet | collected 2017-08-28
CCATGCCGGTGGCGAGATCCGTAAAGTTCAGATCCTCAGAGATCTCCTTCGCCGGCACACTGATCGCCGCCCGATGGACGTAGGCAATCGCCGCCGACAGGCACAGGAAACCCAGCACACTGTAACGTTCCAGCACCGACGACCGTGTTCCCGCCAGTTCCACAGTCGCCATTGCGCAACGTCCCTTATCTCTGCGTGCTCCATTCCGCCAACGCCCCCGCTTGCGGTTTCGCGATTTCCGTGTGCGCAGGAATCGCGAAACCACCAGCGGGGATTGATCGCGCCACTTCCCATTCAGCGCTGTGAATTCAGCGCTGTCTGCAGTTGCGTGAAGAGCCGGTCGACCTCCCGCGCGGTTTCTTCGTCAATCGACCAGCTGCACGGTTGGCGCCGGCGCGCTGACGTCCAGAGCCCGCGTTTCACCAGCAGATACTTCTCGATCGCCAGAAACCCGTCCAGACCTGCCTGCAACTGCAACGCCACAATCGCACAGATGGGGAAATAGAGCGAATAGATCGGCGGGTCATCGCCGCGTCCCAGCGCCTTCCACAAGGCAATGATGCCGTCCAGCAGATCCATCCCGGGCATGGTGCCAACGATGCCGCGACGGTAACTGTCGACCAGCAGGATCCCGCCGGACCCTTCAAAGATTTTCGCCCTGCCGCCGGTTGCGTCTCGCAGCAGGGAAAGATTCGGTCCGATCGGCGCTGCTTCCGGTTTGAACAGGATCTTCTCGTCGCCGTACTGTTCCAGCAGACGGACATAGACCTCGACCGGAATCGCGCTGCCGACATAGCCCGAAGCATCCTGCAAGATGACTGGCACGGCCACGCTGTCAGCAATCTGGCGGTAATAGTCGAGGTGGGCTGCAACCGACAACCGCGTCACCAGTGGCGGGGCCGCCATCACCGCATCGCAACCTGCCCGCTCGGCATCGATCGCCAGTTCCGTTGCCTGGCGTCCGCTCTCCGCTCCCACGGCAGCGAACACCGCGCCACGGCCGGCACTGAACTCAGCCATCATCCCGGTCAACTGCCGACGTTCGTCAAACGTCAGTCGCAGAATTTCCGAGACCATGCCGGTGCCCAGTCCATCTGCCCCGATATCGTAGGCCCAGTCAATCGCGCACCGCAGTGCAGCAGCGTCGATCCGGTCCTGGTCGTCGAACGGCGTCTGGATGATCGGCAACACGCCGTGAAGGGGACGGGGCATGGAAACGGAAACTCCGGGGATGAATGATCGCGAAACCGCAAGCGTGGGACGGGAGAATCAGGAAGCGCTCGCCACGCTGCCTTTCTCTCTCAACTCTCAACTTTTAACCATCAACTCTCACCAGTCCCCGACGCTGCCATCGGAGTAGAACACACGCTGCAACAGTTCTTGCTGGAACGGGTGTTTGCGGACCTCGGCTTCATTGATGGTGATCCCGAGACCGGGCCGGGTGTTGGGCAGTACGTAGCGGCCGTTCTTTTCGACGGTGAAGCCTTCCTGAACCACGTCCTGCCGCCAGGGGACATCTTCATGGACCGTCTCACAGATGATGTAGCTGGGCTGGGAGAACCCGAACTCCAGCGAAGCTGCGGTGCTGACCGGTCCCTGGGGATTGTGAGGAGCAAGAGCGATGCGATACGCCTCTGCCAGTGCAGCGATGCGGCGGGCCTCAGAGAGTCCCCCGCTATGGGTAATGTCCAGCTGGCAGACGGAACAGGCACGGGCGGCAAACAGATCCTTGAATGCCGAGAGATGCGTCACCCGTTCTCCCGACGCGATCGGAGTGGAGACCGCGGCCGCGATCGCTGCGAGGCCGTCCACGCTTTCCGGCCAGCACGGTTCTTCCAGAAAATAGAGACCGTACGGTTCGAGTGCTTTCGCAAATTGCAGACCCATCGCCGGTGAGGGCCGCGCATGACAGTCCACCATGATATCGATGCTGTCTCCGACCGCTTCCCGCATGGCCGCAACTGCGAACTCCGCGGCCTTGATCGGTTTCAAACCCTCCAGCGGCATCGTCGGCGGCACTGCCATCGACTTGAATGCGGTAAAGCCCTCATTGACGGCCTTGATGGCGAGATCGGCAAAGCGTTTGGCATCGTCCGCCGCGGTCTCGTAGAAATCCTCCATCTTGCCGCCGCCAAGATGGCAGTAAGTCCGCACGCGATCCCGCACCGGACCACCCCATAACCGCGAGCAGGGCAGCCCCGTCACTTTTCCCAGAATGTCCCACAGCGCGAGATCTATGCCGGCCATCGCGGTCGCGCGAACGATGCCGTTGCCGTGCCAGAAGTGCTGGCGGTGCATCATCTGCCAGAGATGCTCGATGCGGGTCGGGTCTTCTCCGATCAACAGCTGCGAGAGGTCTTCAATCGCCGAGACAACGCTGCGGGTGTGCCACTCCAGGGTCGCCTCGCCCCACCCGAACAGCCCGTCCTGGTCGGTCAGCACCTTCACGAAAATCCAGTTTCGCATCCGGGCATGACAGACCAGAGTTTCAATCCGCACAATCTTCATCTAAACCGTCTCTTCCTCTCACACCCGATCGCTGATGTCAGTCCGCCGGACACGCGTGCGGTTTCGCGATCATCTTCTACACCATGATCTCAAAAATCGGTTTGCCATGATCAATATCCAGCCGTTTACGTCCCGGAATTTCCAGCCGGCGGGAATCCAGTCCCATCAGTTGCAGAATGGTGGCGTGGACATCAGTGACGTAGTGCCTGTTTTCGATCGCATGAAAACCGAGTTCATCAGTCGCGCCATGCACAATGCCACCCTTGATTCCTCCACCGGCCATCCAGACGGAAAAACCGTAGATGTGATGGTCGCGACCATCCGCCCCCTGTGTGCCCGGCGTCCGACCGAACTCGCTGGCAAACAACACAATCGTCGAGTCCAGCAGGCCCCGTTGTTTCAGATCCTTTAACAGCCCGCCGATCGGCTTGTCGACTGCGCCGAAATTCTTTTCATGATTCGACTTCAGACCGCTGTGGGCATCCCACACCCCGGCCCCTCCTGCGCCATGCTGGATCTGGATGAACCGCACGCCCCGTTCGACGAACCTGCGGGCTGCCAGCAGCTGCTGACCGAAATCCCGGGTCGCCGGATTGTCCAGACCGTACATTTCCTGCGTGGTCTGGGTCTCCTGGCTGAAAGAAATGGTGTCGGGCACCGAGGTCTGCATGCGGTAGGCGAGCTCGTAGGCCTTGATGCGGGCATCGAGCGCCGGGTCATCGGGATATTCCACGCTCCTGAGTGTGTTCAGCCTGCCGACCAGATCAAACCCCAGTTGCTGTTCCCGCTGGCTGACCGGCAGGGCTGCCTTGCCGAAATCGAGCGGATTATTCGGATCCACCCGGAGCGGGACCGCGTCGTGGGCCGGTCCCAGATAGTGACCGTCCTTCAGGTTCCAGTATTCCCGCCGCCCCATCGAAATGAACTGCGGCAGGTTGTCGTTCAGCGATCCCAGTCCGTAATGCACCCAGGCTCCCAGCGTCGGGAACTGGCCATCCAGCATGTGACGACCGGAGTGAAATTGCGTCTGGGCGCCATGATTGTCATCAGTGGTCCACATCGAACGAATGATCGCCAGATCATCCACACAGGCACCCATATTTGGCACCCAGTCACTCAGCTCGATGCCGGCTTCTCCATACTTGCGATAGCCCACCTGCATCGGATACAGCTTGTTCCGCTGCTGGCCGTTGGCATCATTGATCACAGTGACCCGGGCCTGCTTCAGCTTCTCGGGATTCTGGACGTCAGCGTACGGAGTCTCCGCAATCGTCTTGCCGCCGTATTCCGTCAGCGCCGGCTTCGGATCGAACGATTCTGCCTGGGAAACCCCGCCATTCATGAACAGCCAGATGACGCTTTTCGCTTTCGGTTGAAAATGCGGTTGTCCATCCGGCGGCTGCCACGCCGTCGACGGATTCGCCCGTAACACACCTTCCTGAGCCAGCATCGCCCCCAAAGCCATCCCGGTCATGCCCATGCCGGTGTCGGCCAGAAATGCGCGGCGGGTCGTGTTGTGCGTCATCGGGTTGCTCCTGCTTCCGGGGGAGAGGGAGTAGCGAGTAGGGAATAGCGAATAGCCAGACCTGATTTGTGAGCGGCTCCGCACACGATCAATCATTATCTTCTCTGGCGACTCGCTATTCCCTGCTCCCTGTTCGCTCTCCTCTCACCGGATCGTGACGAAATCATTATGGTTCAACAGGGCCTGCACCAGCAGGGTGCGAGCCTGAAATCGGGGATTTTCGACCTTGCGGGTTTTCGCCGCAGCCTCCAGTTCCGGCAGCGTCGTTCTGACCAGGGCCAGTTCCTCAGGCGTTGGTTCCGCCGACAGGATCGCTGCAAACGCTGCCTGAATGAACTGGTCATCAGTTGCAGCCGGTTGCTCGGCTTCGAGTCGTTTCACAATCCCGGCCGACATCTTCAACGCGAGTTCGCTGTTTTCCAGGGCCAGAGCCTGCTGGGGGACGATGCTTTCCGCCCTGCGATAACAGTCGAGTACGTTGGCATCGTCAAACATCGCCAGAAAATTTTCCTGATCATTGTTGGAATGCACGAAATACAGACCGCGGCGAGGGGACATCGTCTGAGTGACTGGAATTGAGGGACCGCCCATCGTCAGATCGAGCTGGCCGGCAATCGAGAGCAGGCTGTCGCGAACCACCTGGGCTTCCATTCGCAGCGGATTCGCCCGCCAGTAGTAGCGATTTTCAGGATCGACCTCGCGGGTGTGGGCATCGGCATTCGCGTTGGTCGACGAGCGCCGATACGCCTGGGACGTCACGATCAGCCGATGCAGGTGCTTCATGCTCCAGCCATGTTCCATGAAGTCCACTGCCAGCCAGTCGAGCAGTGCGGGATGGGTCGGTGCTGCACCTTTGCGACCGAAGTCAAAAACGGTCTCGACCAGCGGTCGCCCCATGTGCCGGGCCCAGATATGGTTGACGGCCACGCGCGCGGTGAGCGGGTTGGTGCTTTCGGTCAGCCAGTTGGCCAAGGCAGTTCGCCGGCCGGTGCTGGTCGTCGGGAACGGCCGGTTGCGGGACTCGGCAGATTCCACGTTCGATTCCAGCGTCTTGAGCGCGCCAGGAATCGGCGTGTAACTCTCCTGACCTTGCTCCGCCTTCGACTGTGCTGCAGCCAGTTGTACGCGGACCTTCGCCAGATTCCTGTCGCTGTCCGCCGCCTTGTCCGGACCCGCCTGCAATTTTGCCTGTTCGGCGCGAATGACCTCAGCTTCCGCAGTGAGGACCGCCAGATCCAGTTCAGACTGTCCGGCAGCCTGTCGTGCGGTTTTGGCAGCGGTTTCATCGGACATCAGCCAGACCGCCTTGTCAGCAGCCGACCGCCTGAGGATTGATTCCCTGGCCTGTCTGACGATCTGCAACGACTTTTCTGCCAGCGCGACTTTCAGAGCCAATGCCTCTTCCGAAACGGGAGCTGCGGCAGCTTCCGCGGAGCCGGATTTGCCGGCAGAGCGCATCACCGTCTCCCGGGGGAGTTCCTGCAATGAGAACGAGAGAAAGGTAGCTGTCGCATCATACGTGATCAGTTCCAGGGCCCCGGTCTGGCGGGCGATCGGCAGCTGATACGCGACGGACATCTCGTCGTTGATCAGCACATTCACCAGATTCCCCTGCACCCGCAGTAACAGCGTCTGTGGCTGATTGAGCGGAACTTTTCGCGGCTGCAAGGCATTGCCGGGATACACGCTCTGGCCGTTCGCCTTGTAGGAGACCTGACACTTGGAACCACCGTCATGGGCACTCAGATAGGCGAGCGCCTCATTGCCGGAGTCGGTAACGTCGAAGGTGATACCGACCGATTTCCACTGGTTTCCGCCCGTGGTGATGAAGGTCAGGCGGGCTTCAAATTCGTGCGGGACATCCCTGAGGTAGCGCAGCGTGGAGCGATCTGACGCCAGTTGCTTCTGCATCAGTTTACCGTCGGTCCAGACCCACTCACCTTCACGTGGCTGCCAGCTGTCCGGGTTCCGGGTCGCGAAATCGTCACTGAAGGGTTCCTCGGTATTTTCCGGGGTGATCGCCGAGTCAACCGGCGGTTGCGGAGTCCGGAACGCCGCCAGTTGCTGCTGCGCGGAGGCAAGGGTTTTGGTGGCTGCTGCGATCTGGCTATCTGCCTGTTTCAGATGAGCCTCAATGACGAAATCGCGTAGTCCCGGCTGAGAGGCGACCGCCGGCAAGTCAATGGCTTTCACGGACCAGTCATCCGGACGGATCACCGCCGGCACGGTTGGTTCCAGAGTCACATTTTTATCGGGATTGCGATCATCGCCGCGGATATGAATGTACGTCGGCTCATTGAGGTTGCAGTCGAAACCGCGGGGAATGCCGTTCTTCTCGTAGTCCAGTTCTCCCGGAACCGCATCCAGACGGATCTGGTACGGCTCGAAAATGGCCCGCAGTTGATAATAGTCCTTCTGCGAGATCGGATCGTACTTGTGATCGTGACATTTGGCGCAGTTGGTCGTGAGTCCCAGCATCGCTTTCGACGTGTGTTCCACCACACCATCCAGCCAGGTCGTGCGGTTGAACTTGAAGTAGTGTCGAGCCAGAAAGCCCCCGGCGCGCAGGCGATCGGGATCGTCAGGATACAGTTCATCGGCCGCGAGCATTTCCCGCAGCATCTGATCATAGCCCTTGTCCTCGTTCAGGGACTCAACGATCCAGTCCCGCCAGTGCCACATATGTTTTTGCGAGTTGCGGACCTCAGCCCCCAGACCCCACCAGTCGCTGTAGCGCCAGACGTCCATCCAGTGACGGCCCCAGCGTTCGCCGTATTGGGGACTGTCCAGTAACCGGGTCACGACCTGATCGCAGGCATCGGGGGAACTGTCGTTGACGAACGCATCGAGTTCTCTGCGCGTTGGTGGCAGTCCGGTCAGATCGAGTGACACCCGCCGCAGCCAGACCCGGCGGTCAGCCTCCGGCTGGACCACCAGTTGTCGCTGTTCGAGCTGCTGGCCAAGAAACGCATCGATCGGATTAGCTTGCCAGTCCGGATGCTGCACGGTCGGTACGGCAGGTCGCACCGGGCGCTGGAAAGCCCAATGCTCCCGGGGATCACGCTCCGGCGATTCATTCGCCGGAGCAGGGGCCTTGTGGGTAATCCAGCCTTTCAGCAGTTCCAGTTGCTCCCCGGTCAGCGGTTCCCCTTCCGGCGGCATGCGCTCGGATTCATCTTTCGCTGATACCCGTTGCCACAGGACGCTGTCCTCGACATTTCCCGCCACGACGGCCGCACCGCTGTCGCCGCCTTTCATGGCGAAAGCCGCCGTGTCCAGACGCAGACCGCCCTCCTGCTTCAGTACGCCGTGACAGGCATAGCAGCGCTCTGCCAGGAGTGGCTTGATGCGGGATGTGTAGTCTTCCAGCGGTCCGGCCACAGCCGGACCCGTGGTCAACAACACCAGACCGCTGGCAATCAGGAACCGGGTCATCACTTCACCTTTGAAACCAGCTGAAAGTCCTGCGTCGTCCCGCCGTCCGCGACCACAATGGTCAAGCCACTGGTCCCGACATCCTGATATGGCCTGGGAACATTGACGCCCGGCGTGGCGCTGTTCGGTTTGGCCAAAGGATCCGGAGGAGGCGGAGGCGAAATCGCCACCTGATACTCACCGGGCAAACATTTCAAGGAGTAACTGCCGTCCGGTTGCACCTCGGCGCTGGCCCCCTGGCCATCAGCTGCCAACAGCAGCACCGAACCACCGCTTACCGGCTGACTGTCCAGCAGCACCTTGCCCGTCACCAGGGACGCGCCCGGTTCGCCGCCGGCACAGCCTGCTACCATCAGCAGAGCCGCTGACAACAGCCCTGTCCAGCGCTGTTCCCGACTACCCCCGCACTGACGCCGATCCACCGTCCGCGAAATCCCCTCACGGGCCATCATGTTCATCGACCTTTTCGAGAAAACTGTCGTGCAGTTCGACAGGCCGGAAATCACTTTCCCGGCCCGTCGGAAGGGTTAGTTGAAGACGCTGCCATCAACGACGTTGCGATCATCCCGGATCGAGATGTTCCGCAGGACGGTGGTATCCATGCTGCTGCTGAGAAAAGACGTGCCGCCGTCTCCGCGCAGAAAGTGCGCCCCGCCCGCATGCTCTGCATGAAACGCGGTGTTGGTGCCGTCACGATGATTCCCGCCGCTGCCAGTCTGCTGCAGCGTGTACCCCACGGGATAACGCACCGTCGTGATATTGCGGCTCCACGGATTTCCCGCCCACGTGTAGGTGCCACCGGTTTGGGGAGGACGCACAGTCGCCCCCGGCCCCAGCCAGACGCCCCACTCAGAGCTGGAGCGAATTTCAACCTGTGTGCCAGTGCTCGTGCGACCGATTGCGGACTGCTCCCCCAGCATGATGGTATTGGTCAGTCCGTCCGTAACGTCTCGCATCAGCACCACCATATTCGCGGGCATCATCCCGTTGGCACAGGCATATCCCTGGCCGCTGGCCCCACAGCGGCCCATACCCGTCGGGTCCGTCGAATCGGTCGCGCTGGTGGAAGCACCGCCGACTGCGATATAGGACGCCGTCGCAGCGCGTGTCGGATAGTCCGTACGGAGATTCAGCCGGGATGCCGGGCTCGATGGACACCAGAAAATTTCCGACATCCACTTGTCGAGAACGGTGTTATAGCCGCTGTTCATATCTCCGGGCGATACGCCATAGTTCATGTTCACGGCATTGAAGACGGTGCCCTGTTCCAGATAGGGCAGGATGGAAACCGCCCAGGAAATCTTGAACTGACCGAAGCCGCCAGGCGGGAAGGCCTGGTGCGTATCGTGATAGTTATGGAGCGCCAGCCCCAGCTGCTTCAGGTTATTTTTACACTGGGACCGGCGGGCCGCTTCCCGCGCCTGCTGCACGGCTGGCAGCAACAGTGCGATGAGAATCGCAATAATCGCAATAACAACCAGCAATTCAATAAGTGTGAAACCTTGACGGACAGATCGTCGGCGCGAGTCGACATGCAGCATGACTATTTCCCCTTGAAGTAGACAGGATAGAAAATAGATTCCATCAGACAGGAACAGTGAAGTGACTTCATTGCGAAAGGATTCAGCGACAATTCCGCGTCGCTTGACGTTATGATTCCCAACCGGGCCAGGCGACTCTCCGGATGTATTACAAGCCTTGAGTTCCGACAAACGTCCTGGTTAACTCCAGCAATCTTCAGGATTGTCAGCTCTCGAACTTCCAGATCACGATTTCCACAAACTGGTCGTGGCCATCCCGATTCCCGTAGCCCCATAACCGTTGCCACAATAAAACAGGCGAATCGTGTCATCCTCAATGACCGGATGTGGATAGGTGGTCATACGGCTTTCCCAGCCGCTGCCTGTTGGCGCCAGGGCCAGATTTTCACCAGGTTTTCCACGTCGCCAGGACAGGCCGTCATCGCTCTCGGCTTCACAAATCGAATAAGCGCCGAATTGTGTTCCAATTCCTGCATACAGGGCGCGCCAGCGGCCGGCTTCCTGCCAGACATTCAGAGCGATTGTCGCTGCATTCTCATACCTGGCATCCAGTCGCGGTTCGAGCAACACCTGTTTGTCAAACCACGTCAAACCATCCCGGGAATGAGCAGCCACCGCGTATTTCGCCTGGTCGATCAGCAAGTCCTTGCTCGGTGTGCCGGTCGCCAGCGTGTAATACATGCGATATAAGGTACTGCCGTCGTCCTGAGGCAATGAGAGCAAACTGCCGCCACCTGCGATTCCATGATTATCTGGCCAACGCTCAAAACCGTCGCCGATCAGCACTGGCTCGTCGCTCAGCTTTTTCCAGCTCCGCAGATCGTCACTGACCGCGAGTCCAATCCCGCGAAATGCCTGCAGACCGGAACCAACGGTGCCGTGACCCGTGTAATACAAATGCCAGCGATTTCCGATGCGATGCACGCAGGGCAGGACACACCACAGTTCGTCGAATGCTCCCTTGCCGCCAGGATCAAACAGTGGACCGAGCCGTTTCCAGTGCTTCAAATCATCAACCGGAGAAGTCGCCAGACAGATCCGTTGTTTGCCATTGCTTTCTGCACCGCTATAGAACAACAGGTATTCATCATCCTGACGCACCACAAACGGATTCATACATCGTTTGATGTCGAACGATTCACGCGGCGGCAGCACAGGATTTCGGGAATCACGAGTCCAGTTATGAATACGAAATTCGGGCTGATCTTCACCCCCCCAGCTATTGCGAGGCGTTAACAGCAGACTACAACCGACCAGGGATTGCCGTAGAAATGTGCGACGGAGAATTTCCGACATGACTTCACTCCGTCCACAGGCAACTCACCGGACAACCAGGCCCCTGAGATCGACACCCTTGTGTTCGCGCCGCGGGCCGCTCACTCTTCCAGCAACCCGTCGACCGGGTCTCGGGGAATAATCCGGCTCAGAATCGGGTGGTTCCAGCGGATGTGCCACGCCAGGGCCTTGCGGGCTGCCGCCCATTCCTTTTCCTGGATAGCTTCCAGAATTTCCCGGTGCTGCCGCACGGTTTCAATCGCTGTATCCCGATCCTGATCTTCCCAGTTGAACAGAATGTCGTAGAACCGGCCCTGACGCAGGAAAAAATCAGAGATGTACGGATTCCCGGCCAGTTCGATCAGATAGGCGTGCAAGCTGTTGTCGATCTGCGGCCAGTCACCTTCCGTCAGGGGAAAGCGGTTGTTCTCGAGCAATTGCGAAATCCGGGCCGGATCAATTCGCGGCCTGGCCAGTTCCAGCGCCTTCAGTTCCAGCAACTCCCGGACTTCAAGGAACGCATGCATGTCGGACTGACGGAATGGCCGCACTTGCCAGCCGCGACGCGGCAGATGCTCCAGCAGACCCGCGCCGGCAAACCGATGGAAGATGTTCCGCACGGCGGACCGGCTGACGCCGTATCTCTGGGCAGCCGCTTCCTCGCGAATCTGCACGGCCTCCCCCTGCAGGCTCAGGCGCACCAGGTCTTGTTCGATGATGTTCATAAGATCGCGCGGTGGCTCCGGGGCAACGTCCGTCGTCACGGCATCTGGCTCCGCCATGAGGGCCGGCGGCACGACGACCGTCAGCCGCCGGTTAGCTCCCTTCTGGAGCCAGCCCTCGGCAACCAGCTGCTTCACGGCTTCCCGAACCGGCGTGAAGCTCACCTCGTAATGCTCGGCCAACGATTCCAGCGTCAGCTCCGCCGGCAATTCCTGACCGTTCCGGAGTCGGACCTGCAAATCACTTTTGATGTACGCCGAGATTGACATAGGTGACAAAATAAACTTGTGGTGGCGACAATGTCAAATACATTGTCGCCAAAAACAAATTTTGCAGAACAGAATTGGCCGGCGCGTACCAGGGTGCTCCCGCTGCCGGTCAATTTCTTGCCGAACTCGTCTTGCCCAATGCGGAGAGTCACGACTATTCTCCGCATCCCCTCAGGCCAGACGATTGCATGTCGCAGTGATTTCGCACGGGATGCCGGCTGTCCTGATCCGTAAACGAGCGCACTTCCCGTCTCTCCGCGTTGGCAAGGAGGCCCGCATGAGTTTCGGCCAGACCCCTCGACAACTCTGTGGCGTACAGATTCGCTGGATGATTCGCCGGGACATGGCGGAAGTGCTGGAGATCGAACGCCAGTCGTTCGAGTTCGCCTGGACCGAGGAAGACTTCCTCTGCTGCCTGCGTCAGCGGAACTGCATCGGCATGGTCGCCGAGCATCAGGAACGTATCGTCGGCTTCATGATCTACGAATTGCTCAAGTCGCAGTTGCACGTCCTGAATTTCGCCGTCGCCCCCTGGGTGCAGCGGCAAGGCGTCGGCAGCCAGATGACAGACAAGCTGGTCAGCAAGCTGGCCCAGCAACGTCGGGACGAAATCCGCCTAGAGGTTCGCGAAGGCAATCTGCCCGCACAGTTGTTCTTCCGCCAGCAGGGCTTCGCAGCCACCAACGTCCTGCGTAACTATTACGAAGACACCACCGAAGACGCCTACGTGATGCGGTATCACCTCGAATCTGCAGTGCCGGTCACTACGCATTCCGAAGGGGTGCGCAACCGGATCTCCGAGTACGAGGACGCGTGAAGCCGTTCGCAGCCGCATTACGCTGAATCCAGCCCTGCAGTCGTTTCCCCCGGACGGCTGCGGGGCTGTTCGCATTCCTGCTGCCAGGATTCCGCCCGCCTGACCGCTGTAATCCGTCCGGCAGTTCCTTGACAGTCGAAAGCAAACGCGGTTGCCTGTTCCGGGAGGTTCCTGCGGCCGGCGCCCTACAGACGCCAGCATCCGCATGGCCTGAAGATCGCCCCGATCCTGCGACTGGACTCTTCACATGGCGTGTTCATGGACACCTCGACCCGTCCTGTTCTTTATCTCTGCAGTGACTGCGACCCTCGCGCTGCTGCCGCTGCCAGCGCTCGCTGCCGATCAGGACGTTCCGCTGGCTCTTCTGAAACAATTCGTGGAAGAGTTTGTCGACATTCGCCCTGGGCAGGACAAATTCCCTGCAGCGCTTCCCGCCCAGCAGGCCAGTGAATCGACCTCTGAAAACACAGCCACTCCAGTTCGCTTGCCGGCAGCTTTCGCGATGGGCCGTTACGAAGTTCCACAGAACCTGTACGAAGCCGTGATGGGGCATAATCCCAGCCGCTGGAAAGGCCCACGCAATTCGGTGGAGATGATCTCGTGGGATGACGCCCGACAATTCTGCGAGAAGCTGACCGTCATATTGAGATCGCATCAACTGATCGCTGCGGACGAAGTCATTCGCTTGCCCACGGAAGCGGAATGGGAATATTGCTGCCGCGCCGGCACAACCACGAAGTACTCGTTTGGCGATGAGATTCGCCGGGCAGTGGACCCAGCCGGTCGCAACTCGATTCTGGACGAACATGCCTGGTACACCGGCAATGCCGCCGGGAACGATCCGCCGGTTGGTGCACTGAAGCCCAATCCCTGGGGACTATACGATATGCACGGCTATCTGTGGGAATGGACCGCCAGCCCCTGGACTGCTGCCGGCGCTGCCCAGGCGACTGCTGAAGCAACCCCGCAGGTCGTTTTGCGCGGCGGCTCCTGGAAAGATCCGGCAGAACGCCTCACATCGGCCTTCCGACGCCCGGCAATGACCACGCTCAAGGATGACGCAGTCGGGTTTCGCTGCGTGAAATCCCGAGGCGAATGATCCTGGAATTCTGCCACATTCCGGGATCGGGCGGCACGCTGCAATAAATTTCTGATGAATCCATCGCAGCAGAAGCCCGCCCGGCGCAGGACATCGTCCTGGTGAGATCCGCCACCTGCCTGAGGGTGCCAATTGCTGAATTCCACTGGATTTTCAGCAATTTTTACAACGTTGATCAGACGGGCCGCCGTGTCCGGGATCAGTGCTGAACAGACCTCGGGGGTTTCACCCGGTGGGGAATCGGCGGGCACGGGGAATTCTGAATTTCCAGAAGGTGGCAACGCACCAGAAGTTCCGCTATCGTACCAGGCAACGATCCCGGGATTTGTCAATCCCCAGGCAGGCATCGTCACAACGGGGCACCCACGACGGGTGAACAATCAGGTTAAGTTCGATGATGAACGGCGAACAGCCCACGACTGGTGACCACGGCGTCGAAACCATGAACAATCCGAATCCCGCTCACGGGCGTCAGGAAGACTCTGCGGAGTCTTCTCCCGCACCGGAGCTGCAAACGATGGCGATTGATCTCGCCGATTCGGAAATGCCAGCCTCCGCCGTCACGAAAGACCCGGGTTCGACAGTCGATGAACTGCAGTCTGCGGATGCCGCTGCCGCGCCGGTTCCGGCTGCCGCCGCAGAGGCTGCCGCTCCTGTCAGCGAAACCCCGCAGACCCCCGTGGAAACGGCAGCACCGGTGGAACCGGTGGCAGTGAGCACGATGACCGGCGATATCGCCGTCACCGAATCGCCGGCGACGGAAGCCGCATCGAACGAAACCGCACCGGCGGAAGCCGCATCAGCGGACACGACTGGCGGCAATAACGCCGAAGCCTCCCGTCCGAAGGTCCAGCTCAATCCGACCGCGACTCCCGAGCACTATCGTGCGGTGCCGACGTACGCGACCGAAGGCATCGCAGCGCCGGGATCGCCCGCACCTGCTGGTTCCACCGTCGACATCACCGCCAGCTACAGGCAACCGCCTCCGAGTGGACCGGTCGAACTGCCGAAAGATGCCACGCTGGATGCCGGCCTCGAAGCCGAGCTGAGCGCGGCCATGGCAGGCACGATGTCTGCTGCTCCGGCGAACGCAGAGGGTGCTGCCGACGCAACCGTTGGTCAGATGCCGTTGTCGGAAGACCAGCTGGAACCGGGAACCAAGCTGAAAGCCAAGGTTCAGTCGGTCACAGCCGAAAACGTATTCTGCGAAATCGGATTCCGTTCCCCGGGCCTGTTGCCCGTCAAGCAGTTTCCGCCTGGCAAACAACCCCGTGAGGGAGAGGAATTCCTGGTCGTCGTCGACAAGTACGACACCGAGCATGGCACCGTCCTCGTCAGCCTGCCGAAGGCGACACGTCGTCCTCGCGGCAACTGGGAAGAACTGGCCGTGGGCCAGGTGGTCGAGTGCGTCGTCAACAAGACCAACAAGGGTGGTCTGGAAGTCACCGTCAGCAATATGCGGGCCTTCCTGCCGGCCAGCCAGGTCGATGTCGGCTTTGTTTCTTCCCTGGATGGCTACGTCGGCCAGCGTTTTGCGGTGCAGATCACGGAAGTCAATCCGGCCAAGCGCAATCTGGTCGTGAGCCGCCGTGTCCTGGTGATCCAGGAACGTAAGGAACTGGCAGCTACGTTCTGGGAAAAGGTGGAAGTTGGCCAGCAGTTCAACGGCTCCGTCAAGACTCTGAAAGACTACGGTGCCTTCGTGGATCTGGGCGGCGTGGATGGGTTCCTGCATGTCGGCGAGATGAGCTGGACACGCATCAAGCACCCGTCGGACTTGCTCCAGGAGGGCCAGGCGATCGACGTGGTCGTGCTGTCGCTGGATCGCGAAAAGCAGAAGATTGGCCTGGGGATGCGGCAGCTGGCCCAGAATCCCTGGAACCTCGCTGTCGACAAGTATGCCGAGGGCAAGACGGTTTCCGGCCGGGTTACCCGCACTGCCGACTTCGGGGCCTTCGTGGAACTGGAGCCGGGCCTGGAAGGTCTGATCCACATCAGCGAACTGGACCATCGCCGCGTCAAGCGCGTGGGCGAAGTGCTGAACGT
>VFQN01005585.1_pt1 | contig 15229 bp, 20 predicted proteins | sample 3512371 | NCBI WGS metagenome assembly VFQN01 (sample SAMN10412370, study PRJNA504923) | tailings metagenome | isolation source: Replicate 2 from Balatoc abandoned mine | place: Philippines: Itogon, Benguet | collected 2017-08-28
CCCGTCAGTATGGCGCTGCGGGCCATCTCCGCGATGGACCACGTGGCAGGGAGGGCAATGAGTGTACCCGGTCCCGATCCGCCGAGATAGCGAGCAGCCATCGCCGCGAACGCAGGGAACAGAGCCAGCAATGCCGAAAGAGCAGCCACCGCGGGCCAGGCAAGCATTCCAAATCTCTCGGCTTCGACCGCAAAGCTCTCGGTTATCCAGCTCAGGCCAACGATGAATTGACCCAAGCCGAAGGCCCATCCGGTAACGAATGCAGCCAAGACGCTTGGGCTATGACGTGTCAGAAAGGCGAAAGCGGCAAGGCCCAAATACGCGACAGGAAAGACGAAATAGGGTGCCAAGCCCAAACCGCTCAGGCCGCCCATCGTAACGGCAACGACGACCCAGCGACGATAGCGTTCGCGCGACTTAATCCTCGAAATTGAATCGGCCCCCGTTCTTCGTGGATCGCGCCGCTCCGCGCTAGCCGATGTAGCCCAGTCCAGGAAAGCGCTCGAGCAGCCAGAATGCGATCAGAGTGAGGCGGCCCGTCATCATCAATATCCCCATGACGATCATGATGCTGCCGGCAAGGATGTTGAGGATATGGCCGGCATATCGCATTCTCTTGAACCCGGCTGCGATGCTGCTGAAGGCGAGCGCAACTATCAGAAAGGGAATTCCCAACCCAACGCTATAGGCTGCCAGGAGGACCGCGCCGCTTCCGGCAGACACCGCTGCAAGGGTAAGGATCGAGCCGAGGACCGGACCAATGCACGGCGTCCATCCAAAAGCGAATGTAAGTCCAAGCGTATAGGCTCCGGTTGGCCCCGATATGGTCTGCGGCCCCGGCAGTCTTAACTCTCTGAGCAGCGCCGGTATCTTGATCAGGCCGGTCATCACAAGGCCGAAACAAACGAGCAGCGCCCCGCCAAGGAGATTTGCCTCAACATTGTATCGAAGGAGAATGCCGCCGAACGCCTGCGCCCCAAGCCCCAGCAACACGAAGACGGTGGAGAATCCGGCTATGAAGAAGAGCGCTGACCAGACGACCTTGATGCGATCCCCAAGCTGCCTGGACGCAGGATCGACGCCGCAGGACACGAACGAAAGATAGCCCGGCACAAGCGGGAGAACGCATGGGGAAACGAATGATATGGCACCCGCAACAATGGCCGTGAGAAGTCCGACGGCTGAGACATCGATCGCCAAGGCTGTCGTCCTTCCTCTGTCGACCTGCAATCCCGATCCACCCATTGGTGTCGGTCTAAATGCTCAAGCGACATGAGGTTCAATGGGAGCCTGGATAAGCCTGCCGTGACATTGCGACGCGCAGTCGCAGTAGTGTTAACTTTCCATCAAGGTTAACAATCGATTCTCCTTCTGCGTGGGGCATCCGGAGAATGAGATATTGCGGTCCAAACCGAAAGCCGCTTTCGAGCGACGATCATCGAACGGCCATCGGCGTGTGCTCGCGATTCTCGGCGCAAGTTGGTTCGTGTTCGGCTTCGCGTCGCCCACAGGGATCCAGGGTACCAAGTCCGACTTGGGGATCACTCCCACGTCGGATCGCTGGGCGGTGTATGTCGAGCAAACCGACACCTGCTCTCATTTGAAGGAGCTCCGGCTGCTCGGCGCCGCTTTTCCTGGCGATGTCGAAAACTTGGATCTGGTGGTCGGCGGTCAACGGGTCAATGTAGGGTCGGATCGAGAGGTTTCTTCCGCGTCCCAGCGGGTGGTTGAGGAAGCAAAGAAGCCACGGCTTGTTAGCGTAGCCTATCGGAAAAACCTGGAGACCCCGGATAGCGGGCAAGCGTTGGCGTCGCGACTATTTTCGTCGGGGACCGACGCTTCATATTTTCTGCGCGGCTTTTCACAACAGGCAGATCCCGAAATGGTGGCGGGCCTGTCTACGTTTCATACCCCAGCGGACGACCGTCTGGTCGGGGTGCCAGCGGCGCTCGCCGACCTGGTCAACAACGATGGGGCCGACATCCTGGCCACGGCCTACGCCCCTAAGGATGAGTTCCACCCATCTTCCAATGCCTTCGCGGCTTTGCTCGGCACCGACGAGACAGCCGGTCGCTTCGTTCCGCCCACGATGGAAGGCGACCACGATTGGATGAAGCAGCCCCTACCGGAATCCGTCTTCTCAAGCGCCGAGCAAAAGTGCCTTGCAACCGCGATCTATTTCGAGGCTCGGGGCGAGGAGGTGAGGGGGCAGGCCGCGGTCGCGCAGGTCATTCTCAATCGGGTGCGCAACCCTGCATATCCAGCAAGCGTCTGCGACGTAGTTTATCAGAACGACAGCTGGATCAACAAATGCCAGTTTTCCTTTGCCTGCGACGGCATTCCAGATGTCATTGCAGATCGACGCGCGTATCGTCTGGCAAAGGACGTGGCCATGGCAGTCACCGGCGGGAAGATATTCTTACCCGAAGTCGCGTCATCGACCCATTACAATGCCACCTACGTCAGCCCGCGTTGGGCTCGCTCCATGGAGCGCATGACGCAAATCGGTTCACATATCTTTTACCGCACATTTGGCGGGGGGTGGAGTTAGATCATTGTTAGGGACTATTGGTACGAAATCCCCAGTTGAGCGCAAGAGGACCCTTGTAACGTGGCTGTTGGCACCAGCCTGGCTGGCGATGCTTATAGCAACGCAGCCGGAAGGCTTTGAAACGCTGGGCTACAGCCTGATCGAGTTTCTCGGATTCTTCCTAGTGTTTGCGGCCGTTCTCGGAAGGCTCTGGTGCACTCTATATATTGGAGGTCGGAAGGATATGGATCTGTGCCAAAGCGGTCCGTATTCCCTTACCCGCAATCCTCTCTATTTCTTCTCCTTTCTCGGGCTCATCGGCGTGTGCCTTGCGGCTCAGAACATTGTCTTGATGATCATAAGCGCGGTCGTATTCCTGGTTTATTATCGACCGGTAATCTGGAATGAGGAAAAGCGGTTGTTGTCCCTCTTTGGGCCGGATTACCTGCTATACATGGCGAGAGTTCCTCGCTTCTTTCCTCGCCTCGATTTGCCAGAAAGCGAAGACACCGTCGTTGTCCACTCTCCGGCATTTGTACGGTCGTTGACGGAAGTCATGTGGTTCCTTGTCGCCATCGTCGGAATTGAAGTGCTTGAAGAACTGCGCCAAGGGGCGGTGATTCCTGGCTGGCAACTCCCATTGTAGGCTGGCTCGCTCTTGTAGTGCTAGGTCGCCGGCGCCACGCTCCACGCAAAGCCCGGCCAGATGCAAATGAGTATCAAGTGCTCATCTAGCTGAATTAATTTGACTTTTTGAATCCGCGCTCCTATCTCCCGGCCAATCAGGGAGTAGTCACCGCGCCCGCGCGGGACCGTGTCAACAGGCTTGCGCACATGCGCATGGCGCGGTCAGCCGATTCAACGGCCCGACAAGACTGTGGCGCCACTGCTCCTATGCGGACGAGCAGGGTTCGCGCCCCGGTAGATGTCCATCGGGATCGTTGTCCAATGTCGCCCTTCACCATTGCCGTGCTAGCTCTGAGCATGTCGATCGATGCCTTTGCAGTCTCTGTCGGACGAGGGGCCGCCATCGGCTCGCCGCCCCTGAGAGATGCGCTACGGACAGGTTTGATCTTCGGCATTGTCGAAGCGACAACGCCCATTCTCGGTTGGATCGCCGGCGTTGCAGCCAGCCGTTTCGTGCAGGCTGTCGATCATTGGATCGCCTTCGCCCTCCTCGCGGGCGTCGGCATTCATATGCTCTACGCGGCAATATGGGGTTCAACGGACCACCCACCCAAGGGAAGATCGCTCGCCGCCCTGATGGCGACGGCGGTCGGAACCAGCATCGACGCCATGGCGGTGGGAATCTCTCTCGCGTTTCTTCAGGTCAACATCGTCATCGTCGCGATAGCAATTGGGCTTGCCACCTTCGTGATGTCCTCGGGAGGCATGCTTGTCGGGAGGATGATTGGCAATCGCCTCGGCAGGCTAGCCGAACTGATTGCAGGTCTTGCACTTTGCGGTTTGGGGACGATGATCTTGCTCGAACACCTGTCGCCGATGTGAAAAGACACGTGAAATCGTGGCCGTGCAACAGTTTAGCGCCGTCGCCTTCCAACAACCAGCTGCGACATTTGAACACTTGAACCTCAACCTGCTCGAGGTCCTACCTTTCCACTAGCGGGGTGCAGTGGTGCACTCAAATAGGTTGGATATTAGGATGTCAGGAACGCTACTGAACTCGCATGGGCCAGCCGACAAAGCCGCCGGGGCTCTTTGTCCACATTGCAGGATCGACCTCGTTATGAGCGAGCGTCAGGGTATCGAAATCGACTACTGCCCCAAATGCCGCGGCGTGTGGTTGGACCGAGGCGAACTCGACAAGATAATCGAACGGAGCGCGGCGGAAGAGGCCCAGTACGCCCAGGGGCATGCGGGTCGCGGCCGTGCGCAGGCGTCCTCACGCAATACATCGAATGACTGCCGCGAAGATCACCGCCGCGACTATAGCGACCACGATCGTCATGGCGGACACCATGGTCGGAGGCACGGTTCGTTCCTCGGCCGACTATTCGACTGACACCCCACCAGGAACGGATTCATGAAGGCTGCGCGCATTGGTCAGCTAGGGTGGTACGCCATTGCCGTGTTGACAACGGCCTCGCCGGTCTATGCCCAAGCGATCGATCGCGCGTAGGTCGAGAAGATCGTCCGCGAATACATCATCCAAAACCCGGAGATCATCGAGGAAGCACTTACGGAGCTTGAGAAGCGGACTCAAGCAGCTCAGGCAGAGGCCAGGTCACAAGCGATAGTGGCCGAGACTGATGCGCTACTCCGATCGAGCGACGATGTGATCCTGGGAAATCCAGACGGGGATGCTACGCTCGTCGAATTCTTCGACTTCAACTGCGGCTATTGCAAGCGGGCGGCACCTGACGTCAAGGCACTTGTCGCCGAGGATCCCAAGCTGCGGATCGTCTTGAAGGAGTTTCCCATTCTCGGGCCTGGCTCGGTCGAGGCCGCGAAAGTGGCCCTGTCCGTGAAGCGCGTTGCTGGCGACTCCGCCGCGCGTGATTTCCATGTCAGATTGATGGAAATGCAAGGACAGATAAATGCTAGCCGGGCCCTGGACCTGGCCGAAGAGATGGGACTCGACCGCAAAAAGCTGTCGGATGAAATGGCTACTCCCGCGGTCGAGGCCATCATCGCGGCAAACCTCGCGCTGGCGCAGCGGCTCGGCCTGACAGGAACGCCCTCGTTCGTCGTTGGAGATCAAATCATCGAGGGCGCCGTTGGAAAGGAACCGCTTGCCGATGCAATCGAAGCGGTCCGCCAGAAATGAGCCCTCTGAAGACCAATCCTCTCCCTCTTTGGACGGCAAACCTAGTATCCGATTTCGGTACCGTGGATTGAAGCATCTCGCCAACCCAGCCTCGCTGTCGCACCCGACGATCAGCGGCAACCGGCACGCCATGCCACATCGCTTGGCAAGAAAGGTTGGCGCTCGATGTCTCAGATGCCGCAGCGTTTGACATTCCTACGCCAGTGGCTCGCCAACCCTCTGAGGGTAGGGGCGGTGCTCCCCTCAGGGACGTCTCTGGCCCACTTGATGACAAAGGCAATCGACCGCAACACGGGGTCAATTCTCGAACTTGGACCCGGCACCGGCGTCTTCACCGAGGCTCTCCTCAAACGTGGCTTGGTGCCGGAACAACTGACGCTGGTCGAACTGGACGAGAGATTTGCCAACTTGCTCTCACGCCGGTTTCCTGGCGCTCGCATCGTCCAGGGCAGTGCGGCTCGCTTGTCCGCGGCGGGCGTCGGGAGAGATGTCGCATACGGTGCGGTTATCAGCGGGGTGCCACTCCTTTCGATGCCCTCCCGCACGGTATTTCGCATCGTCGAGGGCGTGGCGCGCAGGCTCGGACCCAGCGGCAATCTCTATCAATTCACCTATGGCGCTCGGTGCCCCGTTGCGCACGCCATACTTGAGAGGCTGGGCCTGGAAGCGAGTTTGCTTGGGACCGTCATGTGGAACCTGCCGCCGGCGTCGGTCTATCGGATTTCACATACGCGGGTTGATCCGAAGTTGGCATCAGCCTCCGAACCGCATGTGGTGGCAGACGCCCACGCCCATACAGCTCTCATCCATAGGCAATACCCGGCCGCGATGTGCTGGGAAGGGGAACGGGTTTCCAGTCAATAGAAAGAGCAAGGAGCTCGATATGTTCACGAGACGCGAGATGCTGGCCGGCACAACGGCTTTTGCAGCCCTGGCGGCACTGCCCGCGCGAGCACAGACCGGGGTCAACCATAAGGTCCAGATGCTGAACAAAGGGAAGAAGGGCGCAATGGTGTACGAGCCGGACTTTGTGGCTGCTTCCCCCGGCGATACCATAACCTTCATTCCAACCGACAAGTCCCACAACGCAGAGAGCATAAAAGGGATGCTGCCTGAAAACGCGCTCCCTTTCAAAGGCAAGCTGAATGAACAGATCACCATCACCATAGAGAAAGAAGGCGTCTATGGCGTAAAATGTGTGCCGCACTACGGAATGGGGATGGTGATGCTTATCGCCGTCGGGGCGCCAAGCAACCTGGATGAAGCCAGGGCAGTCAAGCATCCGCCAAAAGCAAAAAAGCTGTTTGACGAGCTGCTTGCCGACGTCCCTGCGGCTTGATCCATGCCGGATTGCGCCAAGCAACTGTGGCTGGCAGCAGGCGACCATCCGGAGACGACTTGCAAGCTCCCATCTCTAGGAAGAAAAGCGTCGAAGCACCTTGAAAGCGGTGTTTCGACGCTTGATGACTATGGCTTTGCCCTGTCCGACAGCAATCGTTGGACAATAATTTCTCCGTCCGACCCGGCTCCCATGATCAACGCCGATGCTCGATTGCGTTGCCATGGCCGGCTGACAAAGTAGATGCCTTTCACCGGCGAGATACCGGCTTCGTGCAGGAAAGCTCCGTCAGGCCCCTTCGCATCTTCGATATCGAGCCAGGTTGTGTCGTCCCGATAGCCGACAGCCCATATAACAGTCCGGACGTCCGCCGCCGCGCCGTCGGCAAACCGGGCCGCTTCGCCGCTTGCTTCAATGAGGCGTGGCAGCACCCGGATGCCGCGCTTCGCCAGGCTCTCGATGCTCCGGTCACGGTCAGGAAACGCATCGGATTGTCTAAGCTTTCTGCCAATCCGCGACTCCGCGGGGGCTCTCAGTACGCCAAACAGGTTGAGCCACCACCAGATCGACTTGCCAAGCACTCGCTCGGGAAAGAGCTTGCGAGGCTTGCCCGTCGCCAGCATGGCGGGCTGCCTTTGTCGCACTTCCACAGCGATATCCCGTCCGCTTGCTCCATCTCCGACCACCAGGACCGGACCGTCGGGCAGCTGATTCGGATTGCGGTAGGTTTCGGTGGTCAGCTGGAGCACCTCGTGTCCGAACTGCGCCGCGACCTTCGGCACAAGCGCGACCTGGAACGCTCCGGTCGCGACGACCACCTCGCTGGCACTGATACGCGATCCATCGTCCAACGCAGCTTCAAATCCACCGTCTCCAGCCTTCGAGAGGCGGATCAGACGTCGACCAAGCTGGATCGGCAGTCGGAAACGTGTCGCATATGCTTCAAGATAGTCGGCGAACTCGTCGCGGCTCGCATAAAGTTCCCGGTTGCCCGCCAGGTACAGTCCCGGTAGGGCGCTGAACTGGCGTGGCGTGAACAGAGTGAGCGAGTCGTAGCGCACCCGCCAGTTGTCTCCCACCCGACGATGACTGTCGATGATGACAAACGGCACGCGGGCATTCTTCAGGTGATACCCGGCTGCGAGCCCCGCCTGTCCGGCTCCGATCACTAAGACAGGTCTTTCCATCAGACAACGACGACTTGGGCTCCTACGGGCACACGCTCGTAAAGATCCTCAACATGCTCGTTCACCATCCTGATGCAGCCGTTGGAAACAGCCTTGCCGATGGTCCAAGGCTCGGTCGTTCCGTGAATACGGTAGAGCGTGTCGCGGCCGTTACGATAAAGGTAGAGAGCCCGTGACCCCAATGGGTTGTTCGGCCCCCCTGGCACGCCGCCAGCATAGCGGGCATATTTCTTGGGATCGCGGCGGATCATATTGTCGGTTGGACGCCATGACGGCCATTTTGCCTTCCTGCCGATGATCGCCGAACCCGAAAACGCCAGGCCTGCCTTGCCGACACCAATGCCATAGCGACGCGCAAAGCCCGCACCGTCGACCAGATAGAGAAATCTCTCGCGCGGAACCACGACGATCGTTCCGGCCAGATAGTCATAGGGTGTCCTTACGACTTGCGGAAGGAAGCGCTCCTCGAGCACGAACTTGCGTTGCGCCCCGTTCGCCAAAGCCTGCCCGGGTGCCGCCAGCAAGGTGAACATGCCAAGGAAAAAAGTCCGTCGACCAATCCCGAGAGGCGACCGAACATCCCCGATTTCCTCGGAACTAATGCTCATGGCCATCGTCTCCTTCTGGCGGCGCGACATCCGGAACAAGCTTCTCCACCTTCGCGGCCGCCCGAAGCTCGGAAATGATTCGTCTTTCCTCCGTGGCTTCGAGTGCTTGCCGAACCTGCGGTGCGACGGCCTCGAAAGCTGGGGCAGGCCGATTGCGTGTCTCCTCAACCAGAACGACGTGGAAGCCGAAGGCGCTCGCAACGGGTGACTGCGTGAATTCGCCGGGCTGCAGTTTCGCCGCCGCCGCGTCGATCTCCGGCACGACCTGGCCTTCCGCCACAAAGCCGAGGTCTCCGCCCTTGATCTTGGAGACCTCGTCCACAGAGCGCTCCTGCGCCAACTCCGCGAAGGCCTTGCCCCCCTTTAGTGCCTCAATGACCTCGACGGCATCGCTCTGGCTGCGAAGCAATATGTGGCGAAGTCGGCGCTCCGGAACAGGTGGGATCTTCCCTACCTGTTCGTCATAGGCCGCCTTCACCGCTTCATCTGTCACCGCCGCGGCGACGCGCTGCTCGAGGAAAAGCGAGCGCAAAGTTTGCGCCTCGAAGAAGGCCAGTTGCCGCTTGTATGCTTCTTGGTCGGCGACGTTGGCCTTACGCGCGGCCTCCGCGACCAATCTGAGCTCGATCAGAGCGTCCACCAGCATCGAGCGTTTCGCATCATCGGGCATCTGTCCGAGCTGCTGGGAATACATCTGCTCGGCAATGGCAAGATCGTCTGCAGTGATGTCCTGGCCGTTGACGCGGCCGACGACGCTCGAGTCTTGCGCCTCGGCGACCGAGCCGAGCAAAAGCGACAACGAAACGATTGTCGTGCCGATCAAAATGCCGCTTTTCCGGTTCCTGTTTTTGGTCCAGCCGATCATGAGAACCTCCCTATTGCCTGGCGGCGGCTACCAGCGGATCGATGATCTCGCTGAAGCGCTCGATGCTGAGCGCGCCCTTTTGCATCTGGCCGTTGATGAAGAAAGTGGGCGTGGAATCGACGCCGAAGGATCGGCCCCCTTCGGCAACGGCTGTGACTTTCTCGAGCAGAGCCTGGTCTTGAAGGCATTTCTCGAAGTCGGCGGTGCCCATTCCGGTCATGCCCATGACGGATTTGAGCGCGGCTGTGCCGTCTGACACCCGCGCCCAATTGTCCTGAGTCCGATAGAGCAGGTCGATGGTGGGGTACCATTTGTCGTCGCTGACGCACCGCGCAAGCATGAAGCCGGCCGAGGACCGGGGATCAAAGGGAAACTCCCGCATGATGAAGCGGACCTGACCCGTGTCGACATACTTTTTCTTGAGCTCGGGCCACACGTTCACATGAAAGGTGCGGCAATGGGGGCAGGTCAGAGACGCGTATTCAATGATAGTGACAGGCGCGTCGTCAGGCCCGAAACTCTTCTCCGGCAGCGGTCCCGGTGCCAGCAGGGCCTCCGTCGTTGGCTGGGCGGCAAGCCGGGCTGGATATGTGGCAGACATACCGACGGCAGCCATGCCGAAAATCAAACTGCGACGTTTCATCTTGGGTCCTTTCGCGAGGACAGGGTTGTGCAAGCTCTAGCCCCTTGAGAAGCAAGGGGCGTCTTTTATGCAAATGCGCGGGTACCGCCGCGAACGATGATGGGTGTCGGCGTTGCGACGCGGTCGTACAAGTCGATGATGTCCTGGTTCATCAACCGGACGCAGCCGCTGGAAACCGCCTTGCCGATGGTCCAGTATTCCGGCGTGCCGTGAAGACGATAGAGCGTGTCTTCGCCGTTCTGGAAAATGTAAAGGGCTCTCGCCCCGAGAGGGTTGTTGAGTCCGGGTGGCTGGCCCCCATTGTCCGCGCTCCACTTTTCTAGCTCGGGCTGCCGTGCAATCATTTCCGCAGGCGGCGTCCATTTCGGCCACCTCTGCTTCCATTGGATGACACCCTCTCCGGACCAGGTGAATCCCTGCCGGCCGAGCCCCACCCCATACCGCATTGCCTTGCCGCCTGGCCGGACGAGGTAGAGAAAGTACGATCTCGTATCGACAACGACTGTGCCGGGTCGTTCACCGGTGGGATCGTCGACAAGCTGCCTGTAGAAGCGCTTGTCGACCTTGGTGAGGTCGACCGCCGGTATCGGGAAATCTTCCTCCGGCATCGCCCGGTACATCGAGATATAGGATGGGTCGCTTGCGGGCTTTTCCGGCGCCGGTACCGCAGCCGGGTCTCCCGTAGTCGAGCAGGCGGGCAAGGCCAGTCCGCCGGCGGCCGCCGCAGCCAAGCTTAGAAATTGTCGCCGGGATGGAGTCGTTCGAAGGTCTCTTGAGGTCACTGTTCCGCTCGCAATAGGTCATCGAAAATCCAGCGCTTGCTGGGCAAGCGAAGCCGAAAGGGGAACGCGCATCACGCTGTCGGGTCTGGCGCATGTCCAGCTCGGCGCAACGCTCGCGCGCTCTCGCTTCGAGACGTTATCGGGGCGGTGGGGAATCCAAGGAGATGAGGCCGGGAGGGATCGCTCGCGTGCGCCGCTCGGGAAGCGGTTGAGGTACTCCACCGACGGCAGGTACATGCCATTCCGCAAGCCAGCTGCACCCGTCATGGCACTTCGCTGCCGCGTCGGGCGAGACAGGTGCGGCGGCGTCATCGCTGCCCTCCACTGCATCTCCCGTGACTAGCGACACGATCGTGACGGACTGCTCGCTGGCCGTAGCCGTCGGCAGCGCAGCATGAAGGCTGACGAAACATAGCATCAGGAGAGCGAGCAGTGTCCGTCCCATCACATCACTCATCTGGCGAGTGAGGGTCGGCGAGCGCAGCGTCGGGACGGCTGATCGGCACTGATGTCAGCGATGTCCGCTTGGCGAGAGCAGACTGCCCGCCGCGTTCCAGCAACTTGCGGAAGCTTGGATGCACGCCACCGTCGGCATAGGCAGTTGCCGAAAGCGCGCTGCCTTTCGAAAGAAGATTGTCCATAGCGACGCGATCGGATTGCTGCCGTCCGGCGACCAACGGATCAGCCGCGTTCAGTGCTGACGGGCATGCCGCCAAGGGATCCCGTGGCTCTGCACCTTCGAACTCCCTGTCGAAGACGTAGCGTCCTTCGCAATAAGAAACCTTCGGTTGCCGACGTGTGACCTCGAAAATGTCGTAGCCCAGCTTCAGGTCCGACCAGAATGCAAAGTTCGGGTCGTTCCGGTTCTTCGCCATGTTCTGAGGCGTCATTCGGAACGGATATGCCTGGACCTGGAACGACCCTTGGCCGCCCTTCAGGGCCTCTCGCGCGACGGCATAGATCTCGGCAACGCCTTCGTCCGTTAGTGCGAAACACCCGGACGACGAGCAGGCGCCATGGACCATAAGCGCCTCTCCCGTGTAGCCGAGAGCCGCTTCTAGCCTGTTCGGGTAGCCGAGGTTGAACGACAGGTAGTATTGAGAGTTGGGGTTCAGCATCCCGGCGGACACATGGTAGAAGCCTTCGGGAGCCTGACGATCGCCATTCTGCTTTTTGGGGCCGAGCTTTCCGGACCAGCGGCACATCGGGTAGGTCTTGAGCAGGGCGAACTTGCCGCTGCGATCGCGCTTCCAGACCTCCAGCTCGCTTTCTTGCTTGAAGATCCGGACGAGGACAGGTCCCGAGGGAGACATGGATTTGCGCGACATATCCGCCACGAGGGCAGCGGGAATCGGCCGTGTTGCCTTCCCGTCAACGTCGAGAACAGTGGAAACACATGCGCTCAAAACGAGCGCAAGCGCTGCAATTCCCCCCATCCTGACGGTCGTAAGTATCATCTAGAACCATATGTGTCGGCGCCCACCCCTTCCGGCGGCTTGTCCGAAAGTTCGCGTAGCATAGTTAAGATGACGTTTCCGCCCACAAATTCGCGAGCGTCAAAGAACCGCAGCAAATAGACTATGCCGCTGTAACGAAGATCAACTAGGTAAGAGCAGGACGAAGTGCCCCAGGAGAGAGACCCAGCCAAGCCATGCCGGAAGGATCGGAACACCTCACCCTCGACGAGTCCAAGGCACTCGCACGGCGCAGACGTCGCATGAATTGGGTGATCTGCGGGCTACTGGTGGCCTTCGTCGTTGCCGTGTACTGGATAAGTTTCAGCCACGTCCGGACTGAGACGAACGAAACTCAGTCATCCTCCGAACTGGATAACGGTCCAATCACCCACGCTTGAGTGGCCGATCGCCCTTGTCGGTGAGAAAGTGGACCGACCTAAGTCCAGTTCGGTCCATCTCTCGATGATTTTGCGCTTGGCCTGCTTTGCGTTGGTCGCACCGATAGCCTACCTAGCATTGGCCACGTTGTTCGGGATGGTGTGCGTGGGGCTCGGGCACAACACCATTGAGATGCTGTACGGCGGGACCGCTGTCTATCTTTTGACGCTCGCCGCCGCTGTGGAAGGCGCTTGGCTCCTGCCCGACGAGATCAGAAGGTCTTCCTCATTCACCAGGCTGACCCAGCGATTCAGGTCATCTCCTGACTGACGCTTTAGATAGTAGATTTCCGTCTCCTTCCACAGGAGGACCTTCTGCTCCAGATTGTCCAGTATGAAGTCGCCGAGGTCCGTGACCACCGTCAGGACGGCGTGTCCACCGCCCTTGGCATCACGGGCGACCGTCAACAAGAGAGCTCCCAAGGGATAGCCCAACTCGTTCAGACGCTTGCGTTTCTCGAGAGCGTAATCCTCGCAGTCCCCCACTGTCGTCGGGTATTCCCATCGCTCCTCGACTCCGAAAATCTCCATATCGGTCAGCGGCGCAACTGCCGTATTGACCTCAGCGTTGACCGTGACGATTTCGCGCCACCGAGGCTCGGTAAGCTTGATCATCATCCCCTCCGGTCTACGCGCGCACTCCTTTCGGTAGCGACGGCAATATTCGTAGTATCCCACCGGCATTGTTGTCGCGCCGTACGTGACCATATTGCGCGCATTCGTGGGTTGGGTCGGATTGAAGTGAAAGGCGTTGGCCGTAGCTACGACGCAGGACATCCCGAGCGCCAGGGCGCAGACAATAAAGCGTATCATTGAACCGTCTCCCCGTAGTGTTGGGAAACAGATACAAGATAAGCCTCAAAACGACGGAAAATCAGCGAGTTAAATTAAGGGAGAACTATCGGAAAATTTTATGCCACGCTTCAATGTTTGATTCACTGATGGGCAACGCATACGCGATCAGTCAATGGCGACGTCTCCCTGGCCGTGATGATGTACCGTCAACTGATCGCGAGATTGGACGACATTGGCGGTAACCTCCAGTTCCTGGCCGCCTTCGAAGACCAGCGTAAAGCGGCTGTCAGCCAACCTGTCATTTCGGGGCAGGGGATCCTGCAGGAATAAGCGAATGCCGCTAGGACGCATCGTCAATTCGGCGTGTCCCGGCACAGGGACAATTCCTTCCACTGGCCCGGTGCTGGTCTGGCCCGAACTCATTTCGGTTCGCAAGATGGAGATCTTGCCGAATGCATCGCTTCGGATCGCCTCCAGGCTTATCTGCTGATTGGTGCCATTCCAGATTGTGAGATAGCCTTCAGCACCGCCATCCTCGTTGTCTGCCACCAAGATCTCCGCGTGCTCGACCGTCAAAATCGGCGGCGGCTTGCCATGATCTTGTACACCGTCGGATGCCTCCACCTGCGTGGCCATGACGAAGATTGCCAGCGCCGCTCTCAAAAGTGCTCTGTTCACAAGCCATTGTCCCCTCTCCTGTGCCTGCCCCCTTGGTTGAGCACAATCTGGGCAAACCTGTGATCAATGCTGCCGGACAATGCGGCAATTGAACGCGTTTGCAGAAAGGGGTGATGGATCATAATAGCTATAGAAACTGGAGGAAATGATGCTCACGATCGGAGAGTTGTCACGCGCCACGGGCGTGAAAATACCGACGATACGCTACTACGAGCAGATGGGGCTTATGGCCGCTGCCGAGCGATCTGACGGGAATCAGCGACGGTATGAACCCCGGGATCGGGAGCGACTGTCTTTTATCAAGCACGCCCGCGATCTCGGGTTCACAATCGAGGCCATTCGGGAGCTACTGGAGCTGAGTGCTCATCCTGAACGTCCGTGCGTAGACGCGGACCAGATTGCCGTTCGGCAGCTCCAAATTGTCCGCGAAAAGATCGCGAAGCTCCGGCCCCTCGAAAAGGAGCTCGAGCGCATAACCGCTCGCTGCCACGGAGATCATATAAGGGACTGCTACGTTCTGCAGTCTTTGGCAAACCATGACTTGTGCGCAAGTGAACATTAGCAGATCCTCAGGTGAGATCGGTTTCACCGCTTTGGTGTTTGCGCCGATTGGATGGACGGCAAGTTCGTTCAGGACTTGCGTCGCCAGAGTGTGATGGAGCGGACTACGCCCTTGGTATAGTCAAGCGCCTCCACCCGCGCCGCGGCCTCGATGCTGTCAGGCCCGCCCAGCAGGGCGGCGAGGAAGGCCTGCTCGGAATCGGCCTGCACGGCCGACACGGCGCAGGCGGGGTCGGCGTCGAGATGGCGCGCCGCGCCCATGGCGTCCGTCAGCACCGTCCTGGTGCCGGCCTGCACCACGAGGCTCGGCTCAAGAAAGCCGACCGAGGCGAGCACCGAATCCGGGCATTTCTTGTTCGCGTGGAAGCTTTCGGCGATCACCTTGCCGAGCCACAGGCTTTCGGCCCTCGGCAACAGCGCCTGCGTGGCGATGCCGAACACCGCGCTCGACGCCAGCGCGGCGACCAGCAGGCGGGGCAGGGGTGGGGTGACCGGCAGGAAGCCGGAGCCGAACCAGCCAGCCAGCAGCGCCAGCAACGCGGCCAGCAGGCCCAGGAAG
>VFQN01005586.1_pt1 | contig 15216 bp, 34 predicted proteins | sample 3512371 | NCBI WGS metagenome assembly VFQN01 (sample SAMN10412370, study PRJNA504923) | tailings metagenome | isolation source: Replicate 2 from Balatoc abandoned mine | place: Philippines: Itogon, Benguet | collected 2017-08-28
GGCCGCTATTCCGAACCACCACGCCCCCGAGATAGGCAGCCCAGTCGACATCGAAGTCGACGTGCCAGTCCTCGCCCTGCTCGCCGGCCGCGACCCGAGCGATCGAGTTCGCTTCCTGACTGATCTCGTTCGCCGCGCGAGCAATGCTGTTCGCTTCTTCGGCTGCAACCAGCGCGGCCTTCGCTCGGCTGTCCGCCTGCTTCGCGAGGCGTTGACCCTTCACGCCGACCAGCAGGCCACCGACACCGACGAGAGCAGACACAACCACCCCAGCAGCCAGCCAGAGGACTTCGCTCACACGCGGAGCGTATCGAACTCGGGGGTTCGCCCGTGACCGCCATGGCCTACGCCGGTGCGCTCGGCCTCACCGCGGTCGCATTCCTGGCGATGGCTGGCCTCGCCAGCATGGCCCCACGTCGCCTCCCCTTGGTCTCAAGCGGACTCGCTGTCGCAGGCCTCATCACGATCGCGCTGATGGTGGCCATCGGACTCTTCGGCACTGTCGAGCTCATCCTTGGAGCCATCTCATGACCCCCACGTTCGCCCCGATTCGGGAGCGGGACGGACGTGGGAACCCCGTGGTCGGCGCATCCCCCAATCAGCCGACCCAGTCGACGGTTCAAACGACCCCCCGGTCACCGTCGATTCCCCCCAGCGGGGGCGACTCCAGCGCACACACCCGAAGCGCTGCAGCACGAGTCGCCCCCGCACCGATCCGCGCTCTCGTCTCGATGAGCGTCCTTGGCGCGGCGTTCTTCGGGATCCACGCTGCCGCGTCTCATCCGATCAGTGCGGTCGTCACCGCAGCTGCGCTACTCACCATCACCGCCCTCACAGCCCGGAGGTAGAACGATGCGCAACACCCGTAAGGTCCCCCTCTGGCGCCGAACCCTCAGCAACCCGAACATCAGCGCCCCCCTGTCCTTCAGCCTGGTGGCCTTCTCGATCGCCGGCATGTTCGCCAGCCCCGTCGGGAAGGGCATCACCACCGCCATCGCCTTATCCGACGATCGCGCCCTGGTCACAACGCTCACCGCAGGCCTCGTTCTGCTTGTCGGCGCCATCCTCACCGGCCTGGTCGTCCTCGCCCTGTCCCTGCTCAACCGACCCCGGCGTCGCAGCTGATGGTCGCGACCATGCGCGTTACGCCGGCAATCGTTCCTCTCAGGTGGATCGGCCGCGGCGTCGACGTCCGCGTCTGCATCACCGACGAGATCCTCGTCTACGGGTTCGACGCCCTCGCCGCCCTAGGCATCTTCACCGACACCATCAACCGACACCGCTCCTACCCTCTGGCAGCCGTCGGCCTTCTGCCAGCCGGGGTGAAGTTCCGCGACGACGTCGTCGACGAGTCTCGCTCCTCGACGCCGCTGTACACGATCGATCGGCTTGAGCAGATCGCGCAGCGCAACCACACCGACCCCAACCTCGTCGACGAGCTCTTCGCCTGGCTTCGCGCCGCCGTCGACGCTCTCCTCAACCCGCCTCCCGCTCAGCCCTCCACCGAGGTCGCCGAGGATCCCGGCGCGGAGCCTGCGACCTACTCCCTCCGCCGAGCAGCCGTCATCCTCTCCCGCGACCCCGCCCTCACCTACGGCCAGCAGACCCTCCTCGACGCCATCTCTGCTCTCGGATGGACGGCCCGTGAGCTCGGCATCTGGGTGCCGGCGCCGAAGCCGCTGGACGAGGGGTGGCTCGTGCGGCACCGCATCCGGGTCGGCTACGAACGCCGCGAGGAGCGCGTCCTGTGCCCGCAGATCCGCATCACCCAGGCCGGACTGCAGGAGCTGCACACGCGCCTCGGGGGAGTGTCCACCCTCGCGATCGACGAGCAGCCCGCTCCGACCCTGCTGGACCCCGCATGAACGCCCAGAGGCCGGCGACGCTGCCGGAGAAGTACACCGTGGTCTTCGTCGACCAGGAGAGCGGCCGCACGTTCACGCTGTCCCGCACGCCGATCGCGACCTTCATCGAGACGCAGGGCGTCACCACCGAGCACGCTGCGCAGCTGCTCGCTGACGTCGTCGTCGACCAGATGCTCGAGCAGATCGAGGCCACCGGATGACCGCCGCTGTTATCTACGCGCCCGGCATCGTCGTCGTTCTCTCCTGTGACCTTTGCCCGGCCCGGGTCGAGCACACCGACACCGTCACCCTCGATGTCGTCGCCGGCTACCTCAGCGGCGCCGGCTGGATCATCACCAGCCCGACCGCGACCGCCCGGCAGACCACCCTCTGCCCGCGCTGCTCTGTGCACGCCCGCCCGCCCGCCGCCCTGCCGATCGGAACACGATGAGCCCCCGCCTTCCCCGCCCAGAGAACATCCTCCCCGGCGACCACCACACCATGTCTCCGGCCCAGCTGCGCGGCCACTACACCAGGGGATGCACCCACCAGCTCTGCCGCCAGGCGAAGACGGACTACCAGCGCGAACGCGCGGCGGCGAAGAAGAACCTGCAGCGTGCGGAGGAGGCCCCTGAGGCGCCGGCTGCGCCGACGCCCGAGACGCAGGAGCTGGCTGCTACCGCTCAGCGCCCGTCACAGCCGTCGACCATCCCTGCGGGCCGCGTCAGCGCTGTGGGCGCGTCTCGACGACTGCAGGGCCTGGTGTTCGCCGGCCACGCGCCCGTCGACATTGCGCGAGCAACCCAGCTCAGCGTCGACGCGATCTGGTGGCTGCTCCTCGAGCAGCAGGACACGATGTCTGAGCTCAACCACCGCATCATCGACCGCGAGTTCCGCCGAATGCGGGAGCTGCTCCCCGAACCGACCGGGAAGACCGCGGCCGCAAAGGATGCCGCCACACGCCGCTCCAAGCGGCTCGCCCGCAGCCTCGGCTGGGCCAGCCCCTACGCGTGGACCGACATCGACAACGACCGTAAGCCGACGCACCGCAGCGAAGCCGGAGCGGCGAACCGCGGCAAGCTCCTCGACCACACTGAGGCCGACCTCCTCGAGATCAGTGAGGCTCGGCCTGTCTCCGAGTCGACGCCCGACGGTGCCCCTTCGGCGCCTGCTGCGGTCGCATCGCCGACCTGGGCCGAAGACCTGGCGGCCGCCGCTGACCACATCCTGAAGGCCCCTGAGGCCCTGAAGGCGGTCGCAAAGATCGGGGCCGCATGAGCTGGCTGAAACTGGACGACCAGCTCGGCGTGCACCGCAAGGTCCTCAAGATCCCACGCCGCACTCGGCTGGAGTGCATGGGCCTGTGGACCCTGGCGCTTTCCGCTGCCGGCCGCGGTCTCACCGACGGCATTCTGGAGGACTTCGACCTCGACGAGTTTGGTAGCAAGCCTGCTCTCGTCGCCGAGCTCGTCCGCGTAGAGCTCTGGCATGCCGCTGACCACGACTGCGAACGGTGCCCCCAGCCGCCAGCTGGCGGGATCGTCATCCACGACTACCTCAGCCTCAACCCGTCGAAGAAGCAGGTGGAGGAAAAGCGCGAGGCCGAACGTGTCCGGAAGGTGTCCCAGCGGGACAACGCGCGGAAGGCGCGCGAGACACCGAAGGGACAACAGGGGGTGTCCGAACACCCCGTCCCGTCCCGTCCCGTCCCGTCCCCTGACTTGACTGACGATCACCCCTTTCCCGAGTCAAGTCCCGACCCCAACGTGCGCGCGATCGGACCTGACGAGGACCGGGAAATCACCTTCGACGAACACGCCGCCCGCGTCGCAGCCGGCCTCGGCGTCCGCGACGTCGGAACCGTTCGGGACCTCATCGCGACTGCAGCGCAAACCGCCCTGAGCGACCTCGGTGCCCTCGCCGTCGTGGAACAGGTCCTGCGCCGCAGAGACCGCCGCCTCGAGCCCGTCCGCGACGTCGACGCCTATGTCGCCGGCATCTGCCGCACCAACGCCCACGAGATCGCCGAACTGGTCACCACGACCAACGCGGTCGCCCTCGGCGCCGACGTCATCCCCCTCCGAACCGCGTGACCCGAAGAACGGAACCCCGCCCATGACCGCATCCACCGCCGGCCCCTACGAGGCCCTCTGGACCACACTCGTCGAGTTCGCCAACGACCACGCCGACCCCACCACTGCCAGCTGCAGCTCCGCCCCGACCGACTGCCCCTACCAGGACCAACTCGGCAGCCAACTCGCCACCCTCCTCGAGGACGACGCGAAGCAACTTATGGCCTGGCTGGTGCAGAACCTTGTCCGCGAGGGCACCCTGATCGCTCAGACCCGAGGCAACGACGGCGACGTCCCCCTCGCCGGCTTCAAGTTCCACGCCGACGAGACCGCCGGCATCCTCTCCGGCGCCCTCGTCCTCGGCCACTACGGACACAACAGCGACCTCGCCGACGCCGCCCACACGCTCCTGACCTTCGCCCCACCCATCGTCCAGAGCCGCGTCATCGCCGAACTGTTCCAACAGCTCATCGAAGCCCTCCTCGACCGCCGCCGCCAGCTCCTCGGCAAGAAGAACCTCTGATGGACGCCGCATCCATCAGCGCAGACGAGTACGCACAACTGCGCGCAGCCACCATGCCGGAGAAGCGACTGCAGGACTCGGTCATCGGCGCCGCCCGCTCCCTCGGATGGCGCGTGTATCACACGTACTCCTCCGTCCGCAGCGAACCCGGCTACCCCGACCTGCACCTGCTCCACACCCGCCACAAGATCTCCGCCCTCGTCGAACTCAAAGCGATGAAGGGCCGCCTGTCGCCCGCCCAGACCGCATGGCTCCGCGACCTCGCCACCGTCGGCACCCTCGTCGCCGTCTGGCGCCCCATCGACTGGACCAACACCACCATCCACCAGTGGCTCGCCGAACCCCACAAGACCCCGCTCCCCGGGTGGATCTCATGACCACCGACGCCACCCCCACCAGCCCGAACTTCACTGCAGCCGACCTGCTCACCTTCGAAGCCGAACACCCCCACCCGGCCGGCAAAGACACCCTCATCCGCCAACGCTTCGGCCTCACCCGAACCCGCTACTGGCAGATCCTCCTTCAATACGCCGCCACTTCCACCGCCCAACAACTCGACCCCATCACCTGCCGCCGAATCCTCACCCCCCGACCCCGCACTACCCACCGCCCATGACCAAGCCCACAACCATCACCCGCAAGCTCGCGGCCGCCGCGCTGGCCGAGTTGACCCCCGACCTGGCTCGCCTCGAGCTCGAACGGTGGACCACCAGCCGGCAAGACCCTGCGGCCGCGATCGAGCAGCTCATTCGCCGCGAGCTGTACGACATCACCCCCGACCCCCGCCCGCCCGCCCAACTGATCAGGAGAACCGCATGAACGACCACACCGCCCCGCTCCGCGTCGAGCCCGTCCAGTTCCGAGCCCGCACCCGCCTGGACCAGCTCAAGGACGCCGCCCGGCAGGCGATCGCCACCCACGGCCGCGACAGCTTCACCACCAAGCACGTCGCCGAACTCGCCGGCGCATCCATCGGTACCGTGTACCGCTACTTCGCCGACCGCCACGCGATCCTCGACGACCTCTACCCAAACCGCATCGAAGGTCTCGGCGCGCTCGATGAGCCCACCGCGGACCGCATCTGGATCGTCAACAGCGACGACGGCGTCCTCGCCGTGTTCACCACGGAGGAACTCGCCGACGCTCACGCCGCCGGCTACACCACCACCCACACGTGGGTCGAGTGGACCTGGCTGATAGGCGAACCCGAACTCGTCCGCGAAGCGCTCACCACCGCAGCCCCCGCGCCCGCAGAACTCGCCGCCGTCGCCTCATGACCACCCAGGAGACCACCATGCAGATCCGCGAAGTCGCTCCCGGCGACCTGATCGTCGCCGCCAACGTTCGCCGCGACGTCGCCCTCACCAAGGACTTCATCGCCTCCATCAAGACCCACGGCGTCAAGATCCCGATCATCGCCCAAGAGACCACCCTCGGCCTCGAAGTACTCGACGGCCAACGCCGCACCCTCGCCGCCCTCGAAGCCGGCCTCACCACCGTCCCCGTCATCATCCAGGCCACCATCGCCGACGACGGTGAGCGCATCGTGTCGCAGATCGTCGTCAACGACCAACGCGCCAGCCTCACTCGCGCCGACACCGTCGAGGCGGTCAAGCAGCTCGCCTTCGACCTAAAGATGCCGGCCGCCTCGATCGCGAAGAAGGTCGGCCTGCCGAAGGCATCAGTGGAGCAGGTCATCCGCATCGCAGAGAGCCCGGTCGCCGCGTCCGCGTTCGAGCAGCCGCAGATCTCGCTCGAGGCAGCCGCCAAGATCGCAGAAGCCGACCTCAACGACGAAGAAGCCGCCGAGGTACTCCGCTACCCGCACCAGCTCGAGCACCGACTCCAGCAGGTACTCACCGAACGCGCCCGCGCTCAGAAGATCGCAGACCTCACCCTCGCCGCGACTGAGCACGGCCTCACCATCGTCGACCAGCCGTCGAAGGGCAACTACTACGCGAACGAGAAGAACAAGCACCTCTACCTCGACTGGCTCGTCGACAAGACCACCGGCAAGAAGCTCGACCCCGTCGAACACGAATCGTGCCCCGGCCACGCCGCCTACATCGGCCGCCGCGGTTACAACGGCGAGCCTGAACTGCACCTCCTCTGCACGGACCCGTCGAAGTACGGCCACCGCAACCACGACCGACAGGCCCCCAAGCAGCTCACAGAAGCCGAGAAGGCAGAGCGAGCCGAGAACGCCGCCGCCGCCAAGGTCTGGCCCTCCATCGTGCAGGTCCGCCGCGACTGGCTCAAGACCCTCCTGCAGCGCAAGACCATGCCGACCGGATGGGAGCAACTCGTCCTATGGGTCGGCCTCGGCGAAGCCGGCAGCGGTGGCGCGTGGGAGTGGGGCCCGCTCGCGGCTGAACTTCTCGGCACTCAAGAGAGCGTCTACGGCGCCAGCGGAGTGTCGAAGTGGCTGGACCAGAACCCCACCAAGACTGCGACCGCGCTCGTCGCGATCGCGCTGGCCCAGATCGAGCTCAGCGCCGGCGTCTCGAAGTCCTGGAAGGGCTGGCGCGCGCGCAAAGTGCCGGAGTACTGCACGCTCCTCGCCAGCTGGGGGTACCCACTGAGCGAGACCGAACAAGCCCTCATCGACAACGCCAACGGGGCCCCCACCGCATGAGCCCGAAGAACCCCACGGCGCTCGCCGTAGAGCTGGGCGTGACGTTGCGTGATGCGGTCGAAGCGGCCGGCTTCATGTGGGTCGTCGACGTGAACCAGCCCGACCGTCGCCTTGTGATGACGGACGACCTGTCTCAGTTGGTCGCCACGATCCGCATCGACGGGTACCGGTTCGATGCCGTCGACGTGCTCGGCGTGCACGCCAGCAACCTGATCCAGTTCCGCGAGCTGCTCGCCGAGCACACCCCCGCCCGCGACGCCTGAAAGGGATCCTGATGCACCGCTACCCGGAATGGGTGAACCCGAGCACCGCCACCGAGTGCGCTGCCACCAACTGCTCTATGGTGGACGGCTCCGCCTACCGCGGCGCGACCGCGCGCGCGTTGGCGAACTCTGGTGCTCGTCGTCCGGTGCACGGCTCGGAGTTGTGCATCCATCACGAGAAGCAGATGCGACGTGTGCTGCTCGACCTGGCGGAGCGTCTGCCCGACGTGCGTGCCGCGATCCTGCGCACGCCTGCTCGCGACACCGACGGCGGAGGAGCCTCGTCGACGGTGTCGGACCCGGTGTCGCAGCTGTGGAATCCGCGGGCGACGGTGGTCGCCCGGCAGGTGCAGGAGTTCAGCGACTATCTCGTGCGCACCGTGCTCCGCGACTACCGGTCGCCGAGCCAGACCGCGGAGAAGACTCACGGGAACCTGCAGGAGGGAATGGACCCCCGCGTGGCGCTCGTGGCGCTGTCCCGTTGGTATGGGGACTGGCTCGCCCGGTACCCGGGCGGGGTTGGCCCCGACATCCTGCGGTCCCTGCTGGAGCTGCGGCGCGCTTGTGAGGGCGCCCTGAACGGGCCGGCGTTCCGTCGCATGGTGCTGCCCGGGGCGCGCTGCCGCGACCTGATGCTCGAGCTCGACGACGGAGTGGTGCTGTGCGAGGCGCCACTCGTCGGGCTTCTGCGCGCCAAGGCAGACCGCCACCCGTCCGAGGTCGTGTGCACCGTCAATCCCGACCACCGCCGCTACACGCCGGGGGAGTGGGGGGAGCTGGCCCTCACCCTTGACCAGCCGCATGGGTGAGCGCCGATGGGTCGACGCGGCCACCGCCGCTCTCATGCTCAACGTCTCCCCGAAGCGGGCCGCGAACCTCGCCTCGATCGAGGGCTGGCGTCGGCAGCCCGACACGAGGCCCGCCCGCTACTCGTACGCCGACGTCCTCGCCACCTACCGACGACGCACCACCTCCGCTCCGCCGCCCGAACCGACACGATCTGAGGAGTCCCACTGATGGCCACCCGCAAACCCACGACCCACACTGCGAGCCGTGGACAGCGCATTGCGCTGAACCTCATCCTCGCGCTCGTCGGCGCGGCCGCGTTCCGCATGAGCTTTGACCATCACGTGACCGTCGCCGTGGCTGCCGGCATCCCTGCCGACCTGGCGATCTTCTACCCGCTCGTGGTGGACGCCGCGATTCTCTCCGCGATGCTGATCGGCATCTGGGTGCCGACGCTTACCAGGGGGCAGCGGGCGTACGTGTGGTGGACGACCGCGTTCTTCACGACGCTGTCGATCGCGAACAACAGCCTCAGCGTGCTGGTGCTCGAGCCGGAGAAGGTCACCACGCCGATGTGGGCGGCGATCGCCGTCCACGCGGTGCCGGCCATCACGCTGTTCGTCGTCGTCCACCTTGCGGTGAACACCGTCCTCAACCCGGCAAACCGTCCGCGCCCCCTCACCACGTCCACCGCCAACGCGCACGTCCCCTCTGCTTCTGTCCGGCCGCTGTCGTCCGCTCCGTCCGCGTCCCGCCCGCGTCGCGGCGCACCGGTCCCGGACGACCACATGGCGACGATCTTGCGTCTGCACAAGGAGGGGAAGGGCGCCCGAGAGATCGCGGACCACGTCCCCTACGGCAAGAGCAAGATCGCCGACCTGATCCGTGAGCACAAGGAGGCCGAACGTGCCTGAACACACCCGAGCCGGACACCTGGGCGCCGCCCACATCGGCGACACCGTCACCATCAACGGCAACACGGGTCCGCTCCACAGCATCGAGCATGCACGGCCCCTCCTCGGCGGTCCGGCACGCACCTCCATCACCCAGAGAGTGAAGACGACTGCCGGCACGTCCGCCGTCCGACAGGTGCTCGACGCCACCGACCCCGTCACGCTCGTCGATCCGCCGACGCGTCGCGGCGCTGTGCCCGCGAACGCGACCCTCGACGACCTGGTTGCTCTGCTGTCCGCTCGCGCCGCCATGTGGGACGCAGTCGCCCAGCGCGCCCTCGACGACGGCAACATCACGCAGCTGGACGAGGCGCGCACGTCTGCAGCCGAGTGCCGCTTCATGATCCTCGAGCTCACCAACCCGCCCGCCTTCCGTTCTCCGATGACGCCGGGCAAGGCCTCACCGCGATGCGAGTCCGGCGGCCGCGACGGCTGCACCTGCGACATCTGCTACTGACCCCCACCCAGGAAGGAACCGCCCATGACCGCCATCCAGAACCCCGAGCTCACCAAGGTGCTCACCCAGACCCGCAGCGAGCAGCTCGAGCAGTTGCGGAAGATCCGCGACACCCGAGCCGCCCACGAGGCTCAGGCGCAGGCTGCCCTCGAACAGGAGAAATCGCTCGAGCTCGTGATCCACGCCCTCAACGAGGCACTGTTCCCCGTCGAGGGGCTGCTGCAGCCGCTCACCCGCCCGATCCCGATGATCACGACCGCCGAGCTGCTGCAGTGGGTCGAGACCGCACCGAAGCACTCGCAGCTGACGATCATCGAGGACCCGAGCTCGCGCGAGAGCGTGTTCTCGAAGATCGAGGCCATGTCCCCGCTTTCAACTCCTCGCGAGTGGGCCGGACGCCGCTCCATCATCCGCGCCGACAACGAACTCATCGTCCACGCCCACCTCGCCCTCGTCCACTTCGTGCAGGAGACCTTCATCGCCGAGGTCGACTTCGTCGCCATCGCCACCCTCGGTTTCACGCCCGCCGACTTCAAGCAGGCAACCGAGGTCCTGCCGACCCACATCAACCCCAAGACCGTCATCGCCCTCCTGGCGGACGCATGAACCCGGCGCAGCGGCTCCAGGCCGCGATCGAGAAGCTTGAGAAGCAGCGCGCCGCAACCGAGCCCGTACGCCACGACTCGGAGTGGGTCGTGACCCACGAGGCAAGCGAGACGGAGCGGCACATTTTCGTGCTCGATTCGCACAGCGGCGGCTACGACGGCTCGGTGATCGCCACCTGCTGGAGCACCGCCGCTGCTGACCTGATCGTCACCCTGCATCGCACGATCGACGCGCAGCTCGCGATCCTGCGGTTCGGGGTGAAGCGACAGCAGGCTGTCGACCTGGCGAACCGAATTCGGCGGGGCGGCGATCTGCAGACGGATGCGGCGGCACTCGAGCTTGCCCTGGCCGACGCGATCCTCGGGAGGGACTCGTGAGGGCCGCGACCGTGGCGGCGCTCGCCGTCGTCGTCCTGCTCCTCGCCGGCTGTGGCGGCAACTGGGCGATGACCCCCGAGGAGATCGCCGAGATCGCCGCCGCCCGCGACGCGTGCAACGCCGCCGACGGCACGTTCCTGCAGTGGTCGACGGAGTTCGGCAATCGGTGGCGCTGTGACTTCGACCAGCGAGAGGACGACTGATGTCGAGGGTGGTGGATCAGTACGGCGCTCAGGTGCTCCCTGATGTGGGGGATGCGCGGTCGTCGGTGTCGGCGTGGACGGTGCATCTGGCATGCGATGGGGATGTGCGGTTGAGGGTGCCGGCGTTCGCCCGGTTCGCGGAAACCGTGTTCGTAGAGCGGGCACCCGAATGACGGCCGCCGAGTGGGTGGTCCGCAACCGGGAGACGGGCCGCATCGAGTCGAGCCTGGTGTCGGAGGCCGTCGCCCGCAACTACGCCTCTCAGGCGAACCGCGACCTGCAGACCGACGTGTACACCGCCGAACCGTGGAAGGACCACACCGATGAGTAACCGACCCCGCACCCTCGACCACTTCCCCCGCATGAAGCCCCGCGGCGACCGCCGCCGCCTCCGCAACCACCCGTCCTTCCTCATCTGGTGGTGGCAACAGAACGCACCTGACATCTCGGCTTCCTACGACGCCGCGATCACCCGACACCTCACCCACACTCACACCCCGGCGCTCGCCGTGGGTGGCCATAGTTCACACGATTCAGGGGTGAACGATGCCTGAGTTGGTGTACGCCGACGAGCTCGTGCAGCTCTTCCTCGGCGACTACCGCGATGTTGACCTCTCTGAGCTCGACGCGACCGCCGTCATCACAGACCCCCCCTACGGCGAGACGAGTCTCGACTGGGACCGATGGCCGAGCGGATGGCTCGATGACGCCTGTGCGCTCGCACCGGCCCTTTGGTGCTTCGGCTCGATGCGGATGTTCCTCGAGCATGGCAACGAGTTCACGCAGGCGGGCTATCGATTCGCGCAAGACATCGTCTGGGAGAAGCACAACGGCTCAGGGCTTGCCGCCGACCGTTTTCGCCGCGTGCACGAGATCGCGACGCACTGGTATCACGGCGAGTGGGCTGATGTGAAGCACAAGACGCCGACCACGGCGGACGCGAGCCCGCGGATCGTTCGTCGACGAGAGTCAAAGGGCGAGCACCAGGGCTCACGGGGCGCGAGCAGCTACGTCTCGGAGGACGGCGGGCCCCGGCTCATGCGCTCGGTGATCCCGGTGCGCTCCGAGCACGGTCGCGCGGTGCATCCGACACAGAAGCCTGTGGGCATCGTCGCGCCGCTCATCGAGTACAGCACCGAGCGCGGCGATCTCGTCCTCGATCTGTTCGGCGGCTCAGGCACCACGGCATTGGCCGCGCGAGCGCTCGGTCGCCGATGCGTGATCTTCGAGGCTCGCGAGGACTACGCGACCTCCGCAGTGAAGCGACTCTCACAACAGACGTTCGACCTGGAAGGACTCAGCGCATGAACCCAAGTTCGCCCGATTCCGAGGTAGACGCATGAGGCAGCCGCGAACTCTGACGGCCGAAGAGCGTGCGGAGGCAGTCCGTAGCCTCCGAACTGTAGGCGGCATCTATGACCACATCGCGCTCTACGTCGAGCACGATCTGAGCGAGCCGACTTCGCCCGATCTAGGGACAGGAGAGCAGTGATGCGCGCGGAACTTGCAGCCGATCAGTTGGAGACCTTAGGCCGACTCTTGCGGGCAGACGGCTGGGGCATTCACTACCTCAAGGCGGTTCAGATGGGCGAAAAAGCGCTGCGAGAAAGGGTCGCCGCTTCGCCCGATTCCGGCAGGGAGGCAGACCGTGGCTAACCCGAACGAACTGCGCAAAGCGCGCCGGCGCGAAGCCGAAGCGGTGCTGTCGCGTGTGCGAGTTGAGCGCCTGCCTCGCCGCGTCGGAGGCATCGTTGAGTGGGCGAACGGAGTGCGCTGGGTTCGCATGGGCGATGACCACTGGGAGTCGATCGCTCTGCCCGGTATTCGCTACCCGTCCGATCATGTGGCCGGGGGAACCTGGGCCGACGATCTGCCGACTTCTCCTGATTCCGGGTCCAGTTCGTGAGCGCGGAGACCAGGGCGGCGCTAGAGGCGGCGCTCGCCGCTCACATCGCGGACGTGTGCGATGGAGCTCTCGTGACGGACTGGGCGTTGATCGCGGCGAACAGCTCGCTGGAAGACATCGGCACGGGTCGTACGAGCTACTTTGTGGAGGCGAACGAGAACCAGCCGATTCACGTGATGGCTGGTCTGTTCCGCTACGCCAGCGAGCACGTGCTGTGGCCCTCCGACGATGACGACGAGGACTGACCGCGATGGGTAAGCGGGCGCACCGTCGCCGGCGTCGTGATGCAGCGACTCGCATCGAGCACCGCCGAGCTCGTGTTGCGATGGTGGAGGCTGACCGCGAGCAGTTCGAGTTGGAGCGGTCAGCGTTCTTCACCATGCTGCCGTTCGGCCACATCCATCGACCGGCGCCTGCCTCATCCCGTACCGTTCAATCATGAGCAAAAAGCACGACGGCGCAGATTTCTCCGCATTCGGCGAGGAATTCATGAAGCAAGCGCGGGAGATCTCCGAAGCATTCGCCCCGATCCAGCAGGACTTCAAGGAACGCATCATCCCTGGCATGGCCCGCATGAATGAGGTCGTCGATCCGGTGAAGGTCCCCGAGTTCGATTTCGACGACAGCCACATCCGCACCGCCGAAGCAGTCACGCTCATGACGAAGCACACAGCAGCTCTCGTCGACCTCACCGAAGCCGCCGTGCAACTCGCACGCTCCAGCCGAGACGACAGCGAAAGAGTCGAGCGCTTCACCCGCGGCATGAGCCAGGCATCACTCGCGATCGCCCTCGCATCCCTCGTCGCCGCCATCGCCGCCATCTTCATCAGATAGACCACAACGGCGCTCGCCGAGGCGTGTTTGACGACACGCCGGTCGCAATCCTCTGGATCGGCGGTCAATGCTGGGAGCTTTCTCGCATAGCGTGGGTGATCTCCACCCGCCGGGCCTCGACCTAGTCGGGGCCTTTCTGCTTCCCGGATGCGGTCGGGCGGCCACTGGATGCTCGCCGAGTGCTGAGCGTCCCTGTCGGGCGAGGGCGTCAACGCGGGCTTGGGCACGCCAAGGGCGCTCACGACGCTGCTTTCTCCGGCCAGGCGTTCCTGCGCCCCGCCCGACACACCCGATCGAGCTGCTGAACTAGGCGGGGGATGGGGCATGGGGGTGTCAATGTCGACCCGGTTCCGTGTCTGCTCCACGCCAGGCTGCCCAACCGTGCACAACAACGCCGGATCGCGATGCGACATCCATGAGTCGAGCGCCAAGCGCAGCCACTGGGATCGCACCAAGGCCTACAACACCAAGGGCCACCGCATCCGCTTTCGCGCAGCCGTTCTCCGCCGAGACCCCATCTGTGTGCTGTGCCAAGTGCGCGAGTCTCGCGAGGCCGACCACCACCCGCGAAGCCGCACGGAGCTCATCGAGCTCGGCCTCGATCCGAACGACCCGCAGTACGGCCGCGGACTGTGCACTCCCTGCCACAGCAAGGAGACAGCGCTGCACCAGCCAGGAGGCTGGAACTCTTCCACCTGATCGTCGGCTGCCACGGCGCGAGGCCGAGCCCGGGGGAGCGAGCCACAGACCAGGGGGGAGACCCCCGCGGCGCCACCAGCGGGACGCGCCGGGGAGGGGAACTTTTCGTCTGTCGGGTTCAAAACACTCTGGTCGGCGCTCCAGCCGGCGCTTCGATCCTCCGCAACGGGGGCGCCGCAACGGCGAGGAAGAGAGAACGACATGCCCAGTGGTGGAGCTCGTGCACGCAGCGGACCGCCTGCGGATCCAAACGCGCTGCGCCGCGACCGCAAGGACGACAAGGCCTGGACTGACCTGCCCAGCGAAGGTCGCACTGGCCGCGCACCGTCGCTGCCCCTTCCGGCGGCCAACCGGCTCGAGCGCGAGCTGTGGGGCGAGCTGTGGAAGAAGCCGCAGGCCGTGCAGTGGGAGCGGCTCGGTCTTCAGCGCCAAGTTGCCGCGTACGTGCGCGCCTACATCGGTTCCGTCGCACCCGACGCGACCGCGGGGCTCAAGACTGCGGTGTTGCGCATGGAAGCCGAGCTCGGGCTGTCGATCGTCGGCATGAACGCGCTGCGCTGGAGGATCGTCGCCGACGAGCTCGGGCAGCGGCGCCAGGCAAGGACCACCACCGTCCCCTCGAGCGTTGCGGCACCGGGAGTGCCGAGCGTGCGCGATCGCGCTCGGGCGATCGCCCATGGAGCCTAACCTCAGCCTCCTCGTCGCCCCCACGTGGGTCGAAGCTCATTGCGTCATCCCCGACGGCGACCTCCGGGGGCAACCCTTCGTCCTCGGCGACGAGCAGCTGACCTTCATGGTCAACCACTACACGGTCAAGCCCACCGCGCAGCGCGCCGGCGATCGCGACCGTCACGGCCGATTCGTCAAGCCCGCCGACGCGTTCCGCTACCGCCGCTCACAGCTGGTGAGGGCTCAGAAGTGGGGCAAGTCGCCCCTCATCGCCAGCTTCGTCTGCCTCGAGGGTGTGGGCCCCGCGATCTTCGACGGCTTCGCGATCGGCGGCGAGTACTACGAGTGCCGTGACTGGGGGTGCGGCTGCGGGTTCGAGTACGAGTACG
>VFQN01005587.1_pt1 | contig 15212 bp, 14 predicted proteins | sample 3512371 | NCBI WGS metagenome assembly VFQN01 (sample SAMN10412370, study PRJNA504923) | tailings metagenome | isolation source: Replicate 2 from Balatoc abandoned mine | place: Philippines: Itogon, Benguet | collected 2017-08-28
GCGGGTGTAGTTCAATGGCAGAACGGCAGCTTCCCAAGCTTCATACGAGGGTTCGATTCCCTTCACCCGCTCCACTGCGACTTTCCAGGGACTTCCAGAAAAGACCGAGGAACGTCGCAAGTGATTGTCACGGTTCAGCTTTTTCACCATCGCTGAATCCAGTGACTTCCAGAGAAAACCACTGACGGCCGGTACAAAACGGTGCATCAAGTGGTACATCGGAAAGCGGAGCTTCCCGCTTCCGCTTTCTTGCTGGAGGAGCGCGGGATCGAACAGGACCATGCATCCAACTCGCTTCTTAGGAGTTGGGCTCATGCTCTCAGATCTCATGGTTCGCCAGGCCAAGACGACCGGCAAAACCTACACCCTGGCCGATTCCGATGGCCTCTCCCTCTTCGTCGCCGCCCACGGCGCCAAGGCCTGGCACTTCCGCTTCACCTGGGGCGGCAAGCGCGATCGCATGTCCTTCGGCAGCTACCCGGCGCTCTCCCTGAAGGAGGCGCGCGAGCTTCGCGATGAAGCCCGCAACCTGCTCGCCAAGGGCGTCAATCCGCACACGGAACGCAAGCGCAAGCGCCACGCCATCGTGCTGGCGGGCGAACACACGTTCCAGGCGGTCTACGACCAGTGGCTGACACATCGCAAGCTGTCGTTGGAGGAAGGTCGGCAGACCAGCCTGGAGCAGATCGCCCGCGTGTTCAAGAAAGACGTGTTCCCGGTGCTGCGTCACCTGACCATCTACGACATCACGCGCGCGCATCTGCTGGACATCATCGGCAAGGTGGAAAAGCGCGGCTCGCTGTCAGTGGCCGAGAAGCTCAGGACATGGTTCACTCAACTGTTCACCTATGCCACGGTGGCGATCCCGAACATGCACGACAACCCGTCCAAGGACTTGGAGGTCGTCGCGTTGCCGCTGCCGCCAGTTGATCACAACCCGTTCCTGCGCATGCCCGAGCTGCCGATCATGCTGCAGACGCTGCGCAAGTATCGCGGCCGCCTGAACACGCAGTTGGGCCTGCGGCTGCTGATGCTCACCGGGGTGCGCACCGGCGAGCTGCGTTTCGCCACGCCCGACCAGTTCGACCTCGAACAAGGCCTGTGGATCATCCCGGTGGCCAGGCTCAAGCAGCGTGCGTTGCTCACCAAGAAGAAGCGCAAGCGCCTGGTGGATATCCCGCCGTACATCGTGCCGCTGTCGGTGCAGGCCCAGGAGATCGTTCGGCACCTGCTGGACCAGTGCAAGCCAGCTCAGGTCTACCTCATCCCGGGCGACTGGTGCCTCAAGCATCCCGTCAGCGAAAACACGTTCAACGGCGCGCTCAAGCGCATGGGCTATGAGGACCAGCTCACGGGTCACGGCATCCGCGCGACGATTTCGACGGCGCTCAACGAACTCGGCTATCCGAAGAAGTGGGTGGATGCCCAGCTCTCGCATGCCGATCCGGACAAGATCAGCGCGACCTACAACCATGCCGAGTACGTCGAGCAGCGCCGCGTGATGATGCAGGATTGGGCCGATCGGCTCGACCTGTTCGAGCAGAACCAAGTCGAGGTCGCCAGCCGGCATCTGACCATCACGCTGCAAGGCCTGCCGACCATCGCTGGCCAGGCGGCCGCGCAGCCGCCAGTGGTCGACCTCACGGCACCGCAGTTGATCGTGACCGCGCCGACGCCCGACATGCCCGCAGCGCCGGCATCGGTGCAGCGACTGTCGGCCGTGCGCATGCCCGAGTACGCGCGGCCTCGGCTGTCGGAGGTGCAGCGCGAACGCCTGCAGGTGCTGGAGACCTTCGAGGCCCCCCACAACCTCTCGGTGGCGGACTACGCCAAGCTCGCGGGCAAGTCGCGCCGCTGGATTACCTACGAAATCCAGGCCGGCAACCTGCTGTCGATCCACATGGGCCACCGCGGGCAGCGGGTGCCGGACTGGCAGCTCGATCCGCTCAAGCGCAGGCTCGTGCAATCCGTGCTGAAACAGGTGCCGCGGGGGCTTGATACCTGGGCCATCTACCACGCGCTCCTGCAGCCCTATGACGCGCTCGGCGGGCGCGCCGCCATCGAGGCGGTCAACCCGAAGAACCTGCACCTGGCCGCGCGTCTGACCGCGGCGCAGAGCATCGCGGCGGACGATCCCGACGACTCCGACATTCCGGTGCAGGTACGGCGCAGCGTGCAGCGCCTGGTGCAGGACGCCATCACGGCCGATACCGCCGAAGACCTGATGGAACCTTGACGCGGTTGGCTTCAAGAAACGGAGCGGACGCGGCGCGCGAATCGCTCCTGCGGTTCGGTCAGGGCCGCACACGTGTGCAGCAGGTAGGCCATCACGATGGGCGGCGCGCCGGCCAGCGGTCGCACCGCGATGCCTCGGCACTGGTATCCCGCCAGCCGCGTGGCAGGTGCGATGGCAATGCCGTATCCCGCAGCGACCAGCGTCATCGCCATGTCGAAGGTGCTCACGACCTGCTCGTGCGGCGCGTCGCCGATCAGCCGATGCACTAGGGCCTGCCACGGTTCGTCGCAGGTAGATTGCGCACAGATGAGAGGCTGCTTCTGCAGTTCATGGCACGGCACTTCGCGATGGATCAGCATGTGTGAACGCTTGGCCACGGCTACGGCGAGCATGTCATGCCACAACGGCTCGCACACCCAGCCAGGCCATTCCAGGTCCGTGGACGACAGCGCGAAATCGAAGCCATCGTCCAGCGACTTGCTCGCCGGCCCGACCGCAGCGCATCTGACCAATGCAGCAGAGGTTTCCGGCTCTTCGGCGCGCTGCAGTGCCAGCACGTCGGCAAGTTGTGAAGGCACCCACTCACCGAGCACGGCCACGCGGATCGCGGTGGAGGCATCGATCGATGTCACATCCAACTTCCTCCCAAGGGCAGAAACTCATGGCGGCGGCGAGAGCATGAAACATGCAATCGCGTTGTTGAGTTAAGTTTAACGTGGTTTATCTACGGGCAATGCTCGACGCTTTTGCCAATGCAGAAGCGCCCAATTCAGAGAGGCCGACCCACCGGCACGACCACCTACGAAGCAGAACCAGCCATCGCGTTTGGGGCCGCCGTTCGCGATCAGAGAACGAGCCAGGGCGTCGCCCAGGAAACGCTGGCGCACCTGGCCGGCATTGAGCGCTCGCACATGGGAAAGATCGAGCGCGGCGAGCACGTCCCCACGCTGCCCTTGATCCTCAAAATCGCCCGTGCGCTGAAATGCAGTTCCGCCCACCTGATGGCCCTGACTGAGGCCAAGCTGGCCGAGCCGGCTCCTCCCAAGTCTGAGGATTAAAGCCGGCCGGGGCGTGGCCGCCTACTATTCCTGCTCGTCGTTATCGTTATCGTTTTGAACTGCGGGATTTTCGCGCGTTGGGGCCTCGTTGGCGAGACGCAGGTAGGGGTTATCGGGCGGCACTTCCCCGAATAGCGCCTCGGGCCGCGCCAGCAGGTAGCCGTGCAGCCGCCGCGATTTGCGTGGGCCGGTGACGTCGCAGGTCCAGATGTTCAGGCCGCTGGGCTGCTTGCGATGTGCGCCCAACTTCTCGAAGCGCTTCTGCACCCACTGCCATGCTTCCAGCTTCTCTTGCCTGGCAATGGCCGCGACCTGCGGATGCTCTTGCGCGTACCGCTGGAAGACGCCAGGGCTGACCAGGTAGGCCGTGCCGGCGACGGTATGTACCAAGGCTTTGGCGTCGTTGATGATGAGCTTTCGCGACCGCACGCCCTGGGTCAGCCAGCCCATGAAGTCTTTGCCGGAGGGCTCGGCCTGTGGCCGGGGCGTTGCGGCTGGCGGCGCTGTCGGCATCGCTGCCGGCATGCTGCCCCGAGGATCACCTTCGGCGCCGGCCTGCGCGCCGGTGGCGGCTTCGGGCGGGATCAGGTTCGACGCCGGCGTGGCAGGTGCCATGTCCAGCAGATCGAGCAGCGCACCGACGCCGTTGTCCGCAGCCGCGGCCATCATCACAGGTGCGACCGGCGGCGCGCCGGACAGTGCAGGCTCTGGTCCCGCGCGTGCCGCACCAGGCGCTGCGGGAACCTGCTGCGCCGCGTCTTCTGGCTCCTGCTCGACCTGCACCTGCCCGGCGAACGGTGCGGGCCGATCGGCTGCTTCCCAGATCAGCGCGGGCGACAGCTTCAGGAACGTGAAGCTGTGCGACCAGCCGGCGTCGCTCGTGACCGAGGCCTTCCAGATCGCCTTACCGTCCGGCGTGGGCAAGGCGATGCCGTGGTCCTGCAGCACGTTGAACACCGCCGTGTTGCTGGCCGGGATGCCGTCGATACCTTGCTGCAGCAGGTGCGCGCGCAGTTTGTCCGAGACGGTTTTGCTCACCAGCCACAGCGCATCCTGGGTCAGCCAACCGTCCGAAGCCTGCGGCTGGTTCAGCTTGAATTCCTCGCGTAGCAGGAAACGCAGGCCATCGAGCAGTTTGCGCTGAAGGGCGTGCTTGGGCGCGGCCAGCGCCTTGCTGGGATCGCCGCCGAGTTCCTGGGCTACCGAGGCTTGGTCGGCCTGCACCACCAGCTCGCCGAGCGTGCCGGCGTGCTCGTACTGGCCGGCCAGCACGTACAGGAGCGCGGCCCACAGATCGGGATAGCCAGCGAGCCAGTCGAAGATGCCCGGATCGAGCAGCCGGGCATAGAGTAGCCCCGTGGCGGCGCTGTGCAGCCGGTACTCGCGCTCCTTCCTGTAGCGGAAGCGGTACGGCCGCCGCAACGGGCCGTGCCAGGGATGCCAGACCGTGCCGTCCGCGTACTCCACGTGCAGGTCGACGGCGACCTTGCCGATGTCGTGCAACAGCGCCGCATAGGCGGTGCCGGCCGTCCAGGCTTCGGCCTGGGCGGCTTGCGCCTCCGGTGTAGTGCCCGCGGGCAGCAGGTGCGACTGCCGCAGCTTCAGGGCGTAGGCGACGATCTCCAGGCCATGGTCCAGCATGCCGCCTGGGTAGGCATGGTGATGCGATTCCGAGGCCGGGAACTGCTGGACCAAGTCAGCGTAGCGTTCCAAGGGCGTTAGGTACAGCGTGGCGAACTGGCGGCGCGACAGCGAGGTGCGCTGCCAGATGTGTTCCAGCAGTCGCTGCCGGCGCGGTGTCGCCAGCAGCGATGCGGCCGGCTCCGGCCGCATCAGCCCTTTGCCGGGATTGGCGGGAGGAGTGGGTGTCGGCGCCACGCCGGAAGCAGGCGGCGGCCGTTTTCGTTGGAACAGCGAGAGCATGGCGAACCCCAGACGGTGGCCGGTCGGGGGAGCCTTTTGGCCTTTTCGGGTAGGGCCATTTCCCTTGGCCCCATTCCCTTGCCCCTTCCCCAGCCCTTTGGCCTTTAGGAAGCCTTGGGTATAGGGGCAGCAACGATGCTGTGCCACGATCAATGCGACACGGCGCTATCCCAACAAGCTGCAGGCGCTGTGCGCCGACTGTGAGCTGGCCCAGGCTGCCATCGCGGCTGAATGGCTTTCAGCAATCTCAGTAGTAGCCGTCGTTCTGATCCATCTCGCCCAGCCAGGAATAGATGCCGCCCAGCAGCATGAACACGCTGTCCATGACTTCTGAGAGGTGCCTTACGTTGACGTGCCGCAGCTCGGGGAGCGACACCTCGCCCTTCTTCGTCCTGGGATACCGGAAAGCGAAGGAACCGGGATCGACGGTATCGAGTTGGCGGATGAAATCCTCAGTGGCCGCTAGGGATGCTCTGCACGAATCACTTGTGAACGTGCCACGCCCGCCTGACAGGTAAAACCAGCCTCGACCAAGTCGCCAAGCTCAGTTCAAGCGCGTATCGAGCGTAATTCCCCCGGTTTGGCGGGCATTACGCCCCTTGCACGCGCACCTGTCCCAGGGCCTGCAACTTGTGCCTGACCATCCACAGGTTGCTCAGCGCAAACAGCGTGACGATCTGCGCCGTGTTCTTCTTCAGGCCGCGGTAGCGCACCTTCACATACCCGAACTGCTGCTTGATTATTCGAAACGGGTGTTCCACCTTGGCCCGGATGCTCGCCTTGATCTTCTCGTGCTGCTCGATCAACGCATCTACGGGCTTGTCCTTGTCCAGCGCCTGGCGCACGCTTCGTTTCATGGCCACATGCCAGCGCACCTCCTTCTTGGCGTCGCTGCGTTTGTCTACTCCCTGATAGCCCGCATCGCCGAAGGCGTCTGTCTCCTGCCCGTGCAGCAGGCTGTTGGCTTCAACCACATCGCTCACGTTGCCGCTGGTGCCCCGCACCGTGTGTACCAGGCCCGAGTCCGCATCCACCCCGATGTGCGCCTTCATGCCGAAGTACCACTGGTTGCCCTTCTTGCTTTGGTGCATCTCGGGGTCGCGCTCGCCGCTTTGGTTCTTGGTGGAACTGGGCGCGGCAATCAGCGTGGCATCTACCACGGTGCCGGCCTTCAGTTGCAGTCCCTTGGCCTGCAGCAGTGCATTGACCGTGGCCAGGATCTGATCGGCCAACTTGTGGCGCTCCAGCAGGTGACGAAAGCGCAGGATGCTCGACTCGCTGGGGATGTGTTCGTCCCAGTGGGACAGGCCCGCGAAGTCACGGAATGCGGGTACGTCGTGCAGTGCCTCTTCCATCGCCGGGTCGCTGAGCTTGAACCACTGCTGCATGAAGTGGATGCGCAGCATCGTCTGCACCGCAAACGGCTGCTGACCCCGGCGCCCGCTCTCGGGAGCGTAGGGCTCTATCAGCGACACCAGTTCCGCCCAGGGCACCACCAGTTCCATCGCATCAAGGAATTCGCGCTTGCGTGTCCGCTTGGTGGTGTTGCTCAGGCCCAGGCTGCTTTGCTTCATGCTTGTATTGTCTGGGCTTCAGGCATGGTCAAGCACATCGCAGACGGATTCGTGCAGAGCATCCCTAGCTCTTTGTCGTCCTCGCGAGGATCGAGCTGTTGGAGGTGCCGGCGCAGTTCGTTCCACAGTGGCATCAAGCCGTGTTGATGATCGGCGACCGCTTCCTTGCCAGCCAGGCGGCGGGCCAGCGGCAGGATCAATTTCAGTTGGAGTTCCAGTCCTTGGCGATACAAGAACACTAGCGGGTAGACCACGCTGTCGAGGGACGCCTTGCGCTCGGCCAACGCCCCAACCAGGGCGTCCGCAGCATCCTTGTAGCCGGCGGCGTAGATATCCCAAGGGAAGTGAGTCCAACCCAGCATCGCGTTGTTGTGCCAGTCTTCGCCCTGGATGAAAAGCTGCTGCCCGGCGAAGTCGGATGGCGACTTCATGCTGGCGAGAGGATCGATGTCCGCTGCTGCATCGTCTTGGTCGTTCTGCACAATGCTCTCCAAGGAATTTGGTGGCGGCCAACGCGGGCCCGGCCTCTCAGTGCGTCGAAACGCCGTATCGTTTGAATAGAGCCTCGAAGAAGACCTTCACATCCGCCTTGGCTGTGGGTGCCTGCAGCTCTGCTGCCCCAAAGCGAAAGACTTCATAGCCGGCGAGCTTGAGTTCGCGGTCGGCCCGGACCATCTGCGCGTAGCGCTGCACGTCGGCAGTGCCTGCGGAGTCTGCGTAGTGGTGTTTGCCATCAACTTCGATGACGACCCGCACGCCCTGCGGAAGCAGTAGCAGGAAGTCCATGCGAAAGCGCAGAAGCGCGTCCGGCCCTCGCTCTTTGACCGTGCGCGGGTCCCAGTGCAGCCATACTTCTGGCAGCAGCGCTGGCAGGTTCGGCACGGCACTGCGGAATCCCTCGAAGAAGGCATCGAACAGCACGGACTGCGGCGGGGAATTGCGCGGCAAGCTGGCCTTCAGACGCGTGTACAGCGAACGTTTGGCCCGCGTGGCATCAGCGATCTGCTCGGTATCGCTCCACCACTGCTGCAGGTCGTTCCAGCGCAGCCCATCGTTCGCGATGGGGCGGTCATAGACGAGCACCTTGTCCGCGTTAGTGACGATCTCGACGTCGTTGTCCAGCGCGTCGCGGAAACGCAGATCGGGCTTGTCGGGCGAGGCGAAGATGAGATTCTTCGGCCGGCCTTTAGCCGCTGCGTGCAACGAGACCATAGAGAAGACCGGGTAGCCGCCTTCCGAACCCGTCTCGCGCAGTTCGACGCCGCAACTGCGCAGCGACTCGTTGACGCAACCAACGAAGTGGCGTTGCGCTGCCTCGTCGGGTCGAACGTCGGCGGAAGCCAGCCCCTCCAGAAACAGTGCAAAGCGTCGGTCAGAAGCGTCATAAGCGCCCAACTGGTCAAACAGCGTTTCTGCCGGCCAATCCTCCGGATTGCGATGGACGTGCTGCTGAATTTCAGCACGCAATCCCGTGGGCTTCCCGCCCAGCAGGTGCATCCAGTCATCGGTATCCAAGATCCACAACCGCTCTAGCAGCTCGTCGAACCTGCGAGCATCCCCATACAGCTCTTCGCCATTGAGCCGCCGCGCGACCTCGCGCCGATACCGCTTCGGGATCGGCGGGCACACACTGTCGCTCCAAAGGATGTCCTGGATCTGGTTGCGCGTGGTGGCATTTGGCGGGTGGCGCACCAGCAGTTTGCGCGCAACCGCAGGCAGGTCGGTGTCCCCTACTGCCTCGAAGCTGGAAGCCATGCGCTCGCGCTTGGAGCCGTCGGTGGTTGGCGCAGGTAGTCCCAATTCTTCGCAAAGCGTCGGCAGCATGGTGTGCGTGCCTGCATCTTTCAGCCCCGTGATGAGCGGTTCCAGCAGCGAGCGAAGTTGCGCGTAGTCCATCAGGCGCGACTCAGTTCCGCAGCGCCATGGCGCGCAGCAGCGCGTCGATCTGCCCGAATGCATCCTGCTGCCACTGCTCGGGCGTGCGGTCACCCAGCGCATGTGTGTCTTCAACGAAACGCCGCACGCATGTGGGGCCGTGTCCCTCGAAGGTGTCGAACTTCTCGGCGATGTGCCGGAAACCACGTTCACCACTTGCATGTCCCAGCAGTGGGCGACACTCCTGTGCCAGTGCCTCGATTCCATCAGGGTAGTTCCGCACGCAGTAGTAGATGTCGTAGGCATCCTTCTGCTTGTAGCGGCCTGCCAGTGCATGGCCCTTCATCGCCAGCAAAGCGGGGATGGAGCACACCGCGATCTCGACGCGATTCGTCCCTCCGTCTGGCATTGGCCCGGCCACAGCAACGAGTTGGTAGAACCTCATCGCCAAGTCGGCTCCATCTGCCCGTTGCACCGCGAAGTCGCTGATCAAGGGCGGATCGTTCTTGACGATTTCTGCATCGCGCGGCATCAAGAAATCGACCACGACATCGATCGCTTCCCCGCCATCTTGCGCGGGAACCTGGCGAACCAGTTGGAAGCGCCGAAGCCCCTCGCGCTGGGCATATCCATGGCCTTGAAGCGCGCCGATCAAGGTGGCGTACTCGCCGTCGCCTAGCGCTTCCGCGTCCAGCCCGACATCCACGTCCAGCGTGCCAACGTGAGGCATGTCTTCGTTGGCCAACAGCAGCCAGGGAACCGCGCCGCCGATGATGGCGAACTTGCCCTTGAAGCTGCCAAGGATCTGGCCGATCTCGACCAGCACGGACTTCACGGCCGCGGTCGTGCGGTCGTCATACTCGGCGGCCGACTGCGGTTCTTTAGGGGGTGTCATTTGGGCCATGAGAGTCGTTCCTGTCGCAGGTGGTCCGCGGCCTCGGCGCCACGCTCGCCGGCAATGGAGAGATCAAGGTAGGTTTGAACCGGGCTCGTACAGACCGCGCCTGGCGCCGGCTCAACGGTGTCGTCGAGTAGTCCCAGGTCCTTCGGCACGGTGACGATCACGTTCTCGCCCTTCGAGCTAGGCGTGAGCTTCAGCGCTGCCTGGAGCTTGCGCAGGCCTTGGTCGTCGGCGAAGAAGTAGTGCGAGCCGGTGCGGGCGTAAGGCGAAAGCCACTGTGCCGCCGAAAACGATGCGAAGGCAGCACGCCCGGGGCTGTTGTCCGCACGCAGTGCGCTGCGGGCCGCGTCTTCAAGTGCGCTCCCATGCAGCGACGTGTAGAAGCGCAGCCGCTCACCTGGTGGCGCGGTGTAGCTGTCCCGCCATGCGTCTAGCAGGGCATTGGGCTCCGAGAGGACCAGACCATCGTCCGACGCGCGTGCCCACTCCCGATCAATCAAGCCGGTGCGCACATTGCTGACGTGCCCCAGGCTGACCCCGGAAATTTCCGACAACTCGGTGACGCGCCATGCACGGCCAGGGTCACGCAGCATGGCACGCAGCACCTGTGCAGACTTCGGTCTGAACAGCGACTTTAGTTCGCGTTGTTCTGCCACAGGCTTGTCGGCCACCGTGCGCTCGATGAACACGCCGCCGAAGGCGATCCGGGCGTTTCCCTCCAAGTCGAGATAGCCGACGCCTTTCTCGTCGCACAACTGCCTCACCGCTGGAGAGATGTAGGGAGCGATGAAAACGGGCGTCGCTCCGACGGCTCGGTGCGCAACGTAGTTCCGCAACTCCAGCAGCGCGGCCCGGGCGTACCTAGGCTGTCCGTTCGACTTGAACTCGCAGATGAGCTGGTGCGGCCGCCCCTCCACGAGTAGCCGGGCTATCAGGTCCGGTTCCCAATCGCCAGAAACGGCCTCGGCGTCGATGCCTTCCACGTGAAGGATTGGAATCTTCTCAAGCAGTTCACGTAGTGCCTCACCAGCACGAGTCTCTGCTTCTTTCATAAAATTTGCCTCTTTCAGCATCCGCTGAAAATACCACATTTCTTGAAACCCATCTGGGAATTTCACTGGTGCGGTCGCTTTCAGCGTCCGCTGAAACCGGCGCTGAGACTGAAACCCTGCGCAGTTGGCTAGGCGATGGCCGGTTCTTGACACGTCCCGATGTGCGCCGTACATTTGTACGTACATACGGCAAAGTGCCGGCTGACTGGAGTTTTGCATGGTACGCACTGAACGACTAGAGTTGCGCGTCGACGAAGACCTGCTGCAGCGCATCGATGACTGGATGGAGCAAACTGGCAGGGCTAGTTCGCGCTCGGATGCTCTTCGCCAGCTTGTGGACATCGGGCTAGGAACCATGACGGGTCGGACCGTCCACCTGAGCGCTGGCGACAAGCTGAATTTCATGCTGTTGCGCGACATCGCCAAGCACCTGAAGGTGCCCACGGAAACCGATGTCGACCTGATGGCCGAAGTCATCTACGGTGGTCACTATTGGGCACCGGCCTGGGAGATGCAGGGGCTGTTTCACAACCATGCCGACCGTCCCGCAGACGTGTCCCTCGTCGTCAATGTCCTGGACATGTGGAGCTTCATTGAGGAACGGGTCGAAAAGCTCGAACCTAGTGACCTGGAGAAAGTGAAGGCGGCAAACTACGGGCACGTGCCGGAATTCGCGGGCTTCGATGGCAACAACGAGTCGGAGCTGATGAACATCGCCCACTTTCTTGTCGAGAAAATGAATCGCTTCTCGCGCTTCAAAGGGCGTGACTTCAACTCGCATAGTCTGTCGATAGCGCGTCAACGTCGCATGGTTGCTGCATTCGAGCCGATTCGCGCGACTCTGGACCTGGGACGTCAACTAACCGCCAGCCAGATCATCGCGATCCTTGAGGCGGGTCGCGCCTGACGAGCGCAAAGTATGAGCAACAGTTGACGCAAGACGAGACGCCCGATCATGAGGTAGCCAACATGAAGACCGAAGCACAGACCGCCTTCGCAGAACGCCTCGGCCGAACGCTGGGCCGGGCTTGGCGAGGCTGTGCGCGTCTGGATCGGCGGGCACAGGGCTGGCTGTGTGCGCAGGGCCTGACGCCCGGCGCTGCTCGGGCTGTGTCGCTGGTCATCAAATTCACGGCCTTGGCCGTGCTCCTCTACAGTGCGTTCTGGTTGGCTCTGCTGATCGTTGGTCTGGCAGTCGTGGCGTGGATGGCGAAGCAAGACCACGACGAAGAGAATTCTGACTTTCTCGGTCGTAAAGCAGAGGAAGTCGATCATCGTCAGGGCCTGTTCTATCACCCGGCGTCTTACGACGACGATCCAGACCCTCGATTCAAAGACGACTGATGCACGTCGCGGCGCGCGCTACTTCTTGGCGGCACTGATCAGCATGTTTGATCCCCTGCTACCTGCTTGCCCGGCTTCCCTGGTTCCGCTTGCCAACCCTTGAAGCACGCCGCCTGCGCGGACGCCCACCCAGCCAAGTGCGGTGACCCACAAGCTGGGAAGAATAAGGAACATCGTCGCCATCACGAAGTTCAGCAGCATGTCTCCGAAGGCGTTGTTCAGCCCGATCAGCGGATCGAAGTTGCTGTGCGGCCGGTTCGCGCCGAACCCCCAGCCGTAGAGCGCATCGAGGATGGTGGAATCGAGCCAGCGCGCGAGCTGGAACCAGAAGTCCACGAAGAACAGCGCGAACTCCACGCAGCTCACTGCGACCAAGGCCTTCAACTCGTAGGTTCCGAATACCAGCACCAGCGGGATGCAGATGACCAGGGCCATCTTGAGCAGGGACAGCACCATCGGCAGCGCCTGGCGCACCACATCCATCGCCGGGAAGAAGCCGAGCGACCCCATCGTCATGCCCAGGTCGCCGGCGCCGCGCGTGACGATGTTGGGCAGCGTCTTCTCGATTTGCCCGCCGTAGTCGGTGTAGACCGAGCCCTGGTTCATCTTCTGCTGCCTCGGCGCGACCGCGGCGCGGATCACCGAATCGTTCACCTCGTTCTGCGACAGGAAGCCCGCCCAGCGGCCCATGCGCGTCAGCAGGTCAGGATCGACCTGGGCCAGCAGGCGCGCACGCAGGCCGCTGTTGCCGTCCGACCACCATTGCCGGCAGGTGGGATAGCCCCCGCCGCTGTCCACCTGGGCCAGCCCTGCATCGCGCGTCGCGTCATAGGGCCAGGCCGTGCGGGGCGTGTTGGAGTGGTACGTGTCGTAGAAGCCCGCGTTGTCCAGGAAATAGTTCGACCCGATCCAGGTCACGTCATTCATCTGGTCATCGGAGAGCGTGGGCCGGCCCATGAACAGCTTGGCCCGCGAGGGGCCGTAGCAGTCGTGCACGAAGTCGCCCACCTCCTGGGCGAGCACCGGGTCGTCGATGCGCGTGGCGTCCACGTCCATGCGCATCTGCCGCAGGTCCGTGCCGCAGGGGATGGCCGCCACCGCACCGCCCGTGACCGCCTTCGAGATCGAATGCATGAAGAACCACCACACCGGCACCAGCGCGCTCTGGTTGTTGAGCGTCGTGTAGACGTTGGACCAGCCCGTGTCGGCCGGCTGCGGAACGCTGACCTGGCACTGCGCGGAGCGCGTGGTGTCGAACTTGATCGTGGCGAGGTCGACCGGAATGAAGGGGATGCCGGCGAACAGGATGACCACGATCGCCACCCACACGCGGTTCTCGATGCGCATCGAGGACAGCACACCCTTGTTGCCCTCATCCGCGCCCTCGGCCCGTGCGCGCAGCCACTCGTGGATCACGATGGCGACGAAGGGCAGCGCGAACACGCCGCTGGCGACCAGGATGTTCCAGATGCCGTTGTTGACGATCCACCCGACGAGCGTGAGGTAATACTCCAGGTAGTCGGTCGTGTAGAGGGTCATGGCGTGCTCCTCGCCTCAGTCGTTCAGACGCTGCGCAGCAGTTGGCTGCCTTCGAGCAGCACGAGGGTGAGCACGGCCGCGACCTCAACGCGCCGCAGGCGTTGCTGCGCTTCGGCCGAAGGCTCGCGATCGCGCAGGCGCCGACGCATCCACCACCAGCCGCAGGCGGTCGCGGCATAAAGCAGCAGCCGCCAGGCGAAGAAGTAGCCGCGGTTCGCTGCGAGCCAGCGCTGCCATCCGTCGATGCTGCCAACGACGTGGATGCCAGCGGCGTTCACGCCGATGGCGACGCCGGCCACCAGCCCCACCCACAGCAAGGCCTTGAGCGCGCCGGCCGCGACGCGCCGGTTGAACAGCCGCACCGGCCAGAATCCGGCACGCTCACTCATGGCGTGCTCCGCGGCTTCTGCACTTCCTTGAGCCGGTCGCGCGTGGTGTCGCCCTCGAAGATGCCGCGCGAGCCGGCAGCGCGCGTGCCGTGCCGCTGCACGATCGCCATCGCCGAATTGCCGGCCAGGGTGCGCCGCAGCTCCAGCTCGGTCTTGAGGTTATTGATCTCTTGCTCCAGCGCCGTGTTCTCCTGATCGACCGCCTTCACGGCCAGTTCATTGGCGGCGACGTTCGGCTCCTTCTTGCCGGTCAGCAGCGTGCGCTGCAACAGCAGGGCTTTCTCCAGCACGCTCGACAGCGCAGCCTCGGACGCCAGGCGCTTGCCCAGCAAGTCTTGATCGGGCTCGTCGCGCAGCGCCTCGATCACGCCGCGCGTGATCGGCAGCGAGTTGCTGCCGGCGACTTCGAGGTTCGCCACCGTCATCGGCGTCGAGCCCGTCACGAGGCCCTGCAGCGCCTGCAGCTTGGTCTCGTACTCTTCCTGGATCACCGGCATCAGGCCGACGCCGGGCGTCGTCTGCGTCTTCGTGCAGGTCTCGCAGGTGCGCTGCTCGCGCTCGCCGAGCACGCGGGTCGCGAAGTCGGCGGCGGCTTGCGGCGAGGACCAGGTTTGGCAGGTCAGCCGGTTGCCGCAGGATGCGCGCGGGATGGATGAGGTGTCCGTGACGCCGCGGCTGTTGAGCAGGTTGTAGCCGGCGCGCGTCACGTCGCCGACCACCTTGATGGAACCCTGGCCCGAGCCACCCGCGTTGCTGCCCCCGACCCAGGGCACGCCGTTGTTGCCCTTGTTGGATTCGGCCTGCTCGACGGCCGACACGGCATCGGTGCTGCTCACCGCATCGCGCAACGCGAAGCCTTCGGCGAGCTGATCCCAGCCAGCCTGGCCGCCGGCCATGTCCGCCATCCGGTTGGCCATCGCCTTGCAGGTCATCTTGCTGCGGTCGAAGTCGAGCCGCGCTTGCAGCACGCCGTTGGTCAGCAGGTTGTAAAGGCCCGGATCGGCGCGCTGGATGATCAGCGCCGGCAGCGAGGCGACGGCGCTGGTCGCGCTCTGGATCACGTTGCTCATGATCTGCTGGAAGCCGTTGGTGATGCCGTTCAACTGGTTCTGCAACGTAGTCGTGATGCTCATGTCGCCGCAGATCAGGTTGCTGTTCCAGCCGATGCCCACACCGATGCTCTGCATGTTCCCGGCGCCGCCCATGGACACGGCGCGGCCGCCACCGATGCTGTAAAGCACGTCATCGCCGATCACGCTGCCGCTCACGCCAACGCCGGTGGGGTTGATGCGGGTCTGCGCCCAGGCGACGCCGGCCGTGA
>VFQN01005588.1_pt1 | contig 15208 bp, 15 predicted proteins | sample 3512371 | NCBI WGS metagenome assembly VFQN01 (sample SAMN10412370, study PRJNA504923) | tailings metagenome | isolation source: Replicate 2 from Balatoc abandoned mine | place: Philippines: Itogon, Benguet | collected 2017-08-28
CCGAAGACCTGGACGAGATCGCCACGGTGGACGTGAGTGGCCGGGTGCCACCGCCCTCGGGCATCTGGCTCTCCCCCGGCGGAACCATCGCTCTGGATACCAGCGCTGCGGCGCCTGGCGACACGGCCGTCGCGCTGGCGTCGCTGCTCAAGTCGATACTTCCCCCGGTCGCCCCGGCAGAGCTGCTGCTGCTTGCCGACGCCGACAGGGCCAACATTCGCGGTGCGTCGCCACAAAAGTTTCTTGAGGCCCTGACTTTCTTCGCGAGACCTGATGATTTCGAAGAAGTGCGGAACCTCGTGGCCAGGGCGCTCGACGCCCGCGTGACCAACGAACGGGCGGCCGCATTGCAGGCGCTCACCGAGCGCGCGCGGCAGTCGGCGCCTGCCTCGGGACCGGAATCGGTCCAGGCTCACAAGTCTTTGAATATGAAGCGTTTGTTGACCATGGTGGCCGTACTGTCGCTGGTGGCGGCCGCCGGCCTCGGTGCGTGGATCTGGCTGCGGAAGGCTCCCCCGGCGCCCCCGGCGCCCGAGGGGCAGTCAGCCACCTCGACCAGTCCGGCACGAAGCGTGCAGCAGAGTCTGGCGTCGGTCGCGACGGCCGTGCGGGAGGTCATCACTGGTCCTCCCCCATCGTCAGTCGGTCGGGGAGCGGACGTGGTCCTGCCCGCTCCGGGTCGCCGCCGGTCACGGCGACCAGCCGACACCACGGGGCCTGTGGTGGCAACGCCGCAGGACGCCACGGCGGAGACGCCGGGCGCCCCGAACGCTCTCGGGGGAGGCGGAGGTCTTCCCTCACGGGAAATGCCAGAGACCGCTGGCATGCAGCACTCGCTCGCCGCCGCTCCCCACGGGGTGTACAGTGCTGCCAATCCCGACGTGATTCCGCCCGCCATCGTGCGGGCCCAGATGCCCGAGGTGCCGATTGGCGGACTGCCAATCGAGCCGCGGGGCGTACTCGAGTTGACGATTGGCGAGGACGGCCAGGTCACCAATGCCAAGTTGGTGCCGGCGTCCAATCGCCACCAGGACCGGATGATGGTGTCGGCCGCAAAGACGTGGCGTTTCTCGCCGGCGACGCGTGACGGGCAGGCGGTGCGCTACCGGCTGCAGATGCCCATCACCTGGTGACGAAGCACTTCCTGGCGCCGCTGCTCCGGCATCCGGACGCCGCGTGGAGGCTGGTGCACGAGCCCTCGGGTGCCGTGCTGGCCAGCCGGGTCCGGACCGCCTTCGACTCGGCGTCGAGGCGCGAGGGCCTGCTGAAGCAGGACGCGTGGCCGTCCGGGTCGGCGCTGATCATCGCGCCCTGCCAGGCGGTGCACACGGTGGGGATGCGGTTTGCGATCGACGTCGTGTTCGTCGATCGCGCGGGGTCGGTGGTGAAGGTGCGCGAGCAGGTGGTCCCGTGGCGGATCGCCGGTGCCCTGAGCGCCTTTGCCGCCATCGAACTGCCCGCCGGCACGGTCGCGGGGCGCCTCGGGCGCGGCGACCGGCTCCGGCTGGAGCAGGCGGAATCGGAAGCCTGATCTGGACAATTCCAGCTCAGGCGCCGAAAGTACGAACCGGGGACGGCAGGACCGGCCTCGGGACTTCAGGCGCCGCAGGGCGGTTGCCTGATTCGCGCTCCCGGGTGTGCCGGGAGCGACGCGCCACGCGGCCATGGGGGACGCAGGTGGCACGAGTCCGGGCGCTGGGTGGAGCGACGGACGCCCCCACGGCATCGAGGGGGGAAGGAGAGACGATGAAGAAGCTTCTGATTTCGCTCGTTCGTGACGACCAGGGCCAGGACCTCATCGAGTACGGGCTGCTCGTGGGAATCATCACGGTGGGCGCCATTACGGCGATCAGCGCGATCGGTCCCAAGGTGTCAACCTACTTCACCAACTTGAACGCAGCCCTGCCGTAGGACTGGGCGCTGCGGGCCCGGCCCCGACCGGGCCCGCACTGCACCGTGCTCCGGGAGTCAAGACAGAAAGTCATACTCATGCTGCCGCGGTTGCTGTGGGACGAAAGTGGCCAGGACCTCATCGAGTACGGCCTGCTGGCCGCGATCGTGACCCTGACGGGCGCAGTCGTCTTTACGGTCATCAGCGGCAAGATGGGCAACGCGTACAACTCGTGGGTCACCGGAGCACGCGACGCGTGGGAACCGTGTGCCCCCGGCACCGCACCGCCTTGTCCTTGAACGAGCCGATGTCAGTGGACATATCCGTCATTGTTGCAATCGCGGTCGCGTCGGTGGCTTGCGTGTTCGACCTCGCAACCCGACGGATCCCGAACGTCCTGACTCTGGGCGCGGCAGCCTGCGGGTTCTCCTTCCACATCTACGCTTCTGGTGGGCCCGGAGCCCGTTATGCGGGACTGGGCTGGACGCTCGGCCTCCTGATGTTCTTCGTGCCGTTTGCCCTGCGCGGGCTCGGCGGCGGGGACGTGAAGTTGATGGCCGCGCTCGGGGCATGGCTCGGGCCTAGAGACGTGTTCTGGGCCGCGCTGTACACCGGCGTCGCCGGTGGCGTGCTGGCAGTGGCGCTGGCGTTGTACACCGGCTACCTGCGGACGGCCCTCACCAATGTCCGGGCTTTGCTGCTCCATTGGCGAGTCGCCGGCTTGAGTCCGCTGCCTGATCTGACCCTCGAGCGCAGCCGGGCGCCGAGGCTCTGTTACGCCGTGCCGATCGCTATCGGTACGCTGGTGGCTCTATGGCTCCGATGACTCGTCGCGCGCTGATGGATGAACGCGGCTCCCAACTGATCGAGTTCGCGCTGGTCTTCCCGATGCTTCTGCTGGTCATGCTCGGCATCATCGACTTCGGCTTCCTTTTCCAGAGGTACGAGGTCTTGACGAATGCCGCACGCGAAGGGGCACGCGTGGCCGTATTACCTGGCTACAACGCCACGGACGTGCAGAACCGCGTGTCGCAGTACCTGACCGCGGGAGGCCTGACGGGCACGGTCACCGTGCCGACGCCGGTCACCGCCAACGTGAATATCGGGGGGTCGTGCATGACGCTCACGACCGTGACCGTCAGCTATCCGCACACGTATTTGTTTCTCGGGCCGATTGTAGGGTTGCTGGGCGGCAGCGGGTTCACCAACAAGACGCTGCAGGCAACCGCCAGCATGCGCAACGAAGTCACGTCGGGTGGCTGCTAGACGGCAGGAAGGGGACACACGTGAAGAGCAGTACACGGACCATCACGGTTCTCGGTGTCGGCCTCGCCGCTGCCACTCTGGCGACGCTTGGCGTCTATTCGGCCGTTAGCCGCATTCCCGTGCGGGAAGTCGAGATTGCCTCCAAGCAGATCGTTGTGGCAGCCAAAGCCATGCCGACCGGAACACGAGTCACCAAGGACGACGTGAAGCTCGTCGCATGGCCAGCCGCCAATCCGATTGCCGGCGCACATGAGAGCATCGAAAGCGTCGTCGGACGCGGCCTGATGGCGACGGTTCTGGAGAACGAACCGCTCACCAATGCCAAGCTGGCCGCGGCGGAAGCGGGAGCCGGGCTCCCCCCGTCGATTCCCCTGGGCATGCGAGCGATGTCGGTCAAGGTCAACGAGGTGATCGGCGTGGCTGGTTTCGTCGTACCGGGCACGCGGGTTGACCTGCTCGTGACGTTGGGCCGCAGCGAAGACCGGGTCTCTCGAACGGTAGTCAGCAATGTCCAGGTGCTCACAGCCGGAACGCGATACGACCAGGAGAAGGCCAAGGACGGCGAGCCAATTCCGTCCACCGTCGTGACTTTGATGGTCACCCCGGCCGATGCCGAACGAATTGCGCTTGCGGAAGCCGAGGGCCAGATCATGCTGGCGCTGCGCAATCCGATGGATGCCGAGGAAGTGACGACGCAAGGTGCCCACGTCAACGGTCTCCTCGGATTGCCTGCACCGGCGCCAGCCGCGGCACCAGCGGTGCCGCGCGCTCGCAGGCCGCAGCCCAAGACCATATCGGTCGAGACCATCGCCTCCGCGCCAACCGTATACCGGGTCGAAGCCATTCGCGGTGCCAAGCGCACCGAAGAGGTCGTGCGCTAGATGACTGTCGTTCGGAAGGCTTCACTCGTTCTCGTAGCGTGTGCCGGTGTCGTCATGACGGGTCTGGCACCTCACGCCGCGTCGGCACAACTCGTGCCGCCGCCCAACACGGACGTCGTGGTCGATCGAATCGTGCTGACGTCAGGCCGATCGACCGTCGTCACCACCGCATTCGACATCACACGTATCGCTGTGACCAATCCTGCTGTCGCCGATGCCGTGGTCGTGCAGCCCCGAGAGATTCTCGTCGACGGCAAGGGAACCGGTACGGTTTCGCTGATCGTGTGGGGCACGACGGAGCGGCGACAGTTCGACGTGGTCGTGGAACCTGGCGTCAGCACGCTCGAACAGCGGTTGCAGGCGCTCTTCCCCGGCGAGGATATCCGGGTCGGCGGCGCCGACGATGCCATCGTCCTCTCAGGCAGTGTGTCCAGCAACGCGGTGATGCTGCGGGCTGGTGAGATTGCAGCGGCCAGTGCGTCCAAGGCCAAGGTGATCAACATGCTCACCTTGCCGAGCGGCAGTCCAAGCCAGCAGGTGATGCTTCAGGTGCGGTTCGCAGAAGTCAACCGGCGAGCTGTGCAGGAGCTGGGCGCGTCGTTCGTGAGTACAGCGCGGATCGCAGGCCGCACGACGACGCAGCAGTTCAGCGCCCCCAACTTCGAAGACGGCGCGACAGGCGGCCTCACATTCTCGGATTTCCTGAACATCTTCCTGTTTGACAGGCAGGAAGGCTATGGCGTGCTGATCAAGGCCCTCGAGCAGAAAGGCCACCTCCAGAGCCTGGCCGAACCCAACTTGATCGCCTACAACGGCCAGGAAGCCAGCTTCCTTGCCGGTGGCGAGTTTCCGGTGCCAATCGTCCAGGGCGGCGTCGGGTTCAGCCAGGTAACGATCCAGTTCAAGGAGTTCGGCATCCGCCTGAACTTCACGCCGACCATTGCCGGCGACACCATCCGCCTCAAGGTGCGCCCGGAAGTGTCTGCCCTTGATTTTGCCAACGGCATCACACTCAGCGGGTTCCGCATACCCGCCCTGATCACCCGTCGAGTGGAGACAGATGTGGAGCTGCGGGATGGCCAGACGTTCGCCGTCGCCGGGTTGCTCAACAACCTCACGCAGACAGAGCGCGGCGCGATTCCAATCCTTTCGAGCATTCCAATTATCGGCAATTTCTTCAAGAGCAAGGCCGAACGGGCTGAACAGACCGAACTCCTCGTGTTGATCACCCCGCGACTGGTCCGCCCGCTGGATCCCGACGAAGTGCCGGCGCTTCCGACAGATCCCTCACGTTTTCTGAGCCCCGAGCCGACACCGTCGGGTGTGCCCGCGACGACCCGGCCTCCAGACTGGTAGGTCACGATGCGTACGCGCCCGACCGACTCGCTTCGGAGTGAGCGAGGAACCATCCTGATTCTCACGGCCATTTCGTTGCTGGTCTTGGTGGGCTTCCTGACGTTCGTGCTGGATAGCGGCGTGCTCTGGATGGCGCGGGCCCAAGCGCAGAATTCCGCCGATGCGGGAGCCCTCGCCGGCGCCGTTGGTCTGGCGTACGACGACTTCTCTGCAACACCACTTGTCACCGGCAAGGCCGGTCAGAGTGCCACGCTGGCGGCGCAAGCCAACCCAGTCTGGAATGCCACGCCGACCTCAGTCGTCACTTTTGCGTGCCCCCCCGGAATGGCGGGGCGCTGCGTGCGCGTCGACGTCTATCGCAATGGCGAGATGGGCAGTACGCCACTGCCCGCGATCTTCGGGCCCTTGCTTGGAATCACACAGCAGGGTGTCCGGGCGACGGCCACCGCTCGAGTCGCGGTCGCCAACACCACCGACTGCATGCGCCCGTGGTCGGTCGCCGACAAGTGGATCGAAAACCGGAACCCCGTAGGCGTCTTCGATCGCTACAACAACAGCGGCGCACTTCTGTCGCCAGCGGATCAGTACATTCCGCCTTCGACAAGTGGTCCAGGTTCCGGATACAGAGTGCCCGATGACGTCGGCACTCTGACGATACTCAAGAACGGCAACCCCAACGCTGGCAACGAGAACATCACCTCAGGTTGGTTCATGCCGCTGCGGTTGCCGGACGGCGCCGGTGGTTATTTCAGTGGCGCCAGCGACATGGAAGCGGCAATCCGCGGCTGCATGGGCGGATCCGTATCCATCGGCGACTACCTGCCGCTCGAGAATGGCAACATGGTGGGTCCGACCAAGGATGGCCTCGAAGATCTCATCGCCCTCGACCCTAATGCCACGTTCAACACGACATCAAAGGTTGTGGAGAACAGCTGTGTCCCGACCTGCGCACCGTTCAGTCCACGAATCGTCCCGTTGTCGGTCTTTGACATCGACGACTTCCAGTATCGCCGTGCCATCAACAACTGGAGCCACTGCCCTACCGGTGGAAAGTGTGTGAAGGTGGTGAATATATTGGGCTACTTCGTCGACAGGCAGGAGAAGTCGACCGGCGACATCTACGGGTATCTCGTCAGGTATCCAGGCACGTTCGAAACAGGCGCCCCCAACGTCGGCGTCGGTTCCTCGTTCCTCGTCAATATCCAGCTCGTCCGCTGATCGCCTCGATGAACATCACCGTGGTAGGGAGCACCGATCGTCGGCTCGTCGAAGCGCTGAAGAGCAGCGGCTTCAACGTGGTCGCCGTTGATGTGCATGAACTCGCGACGCTGGCAGGGCAGGCGCGGCAGCCGGATGTGGTCGTGCTGGACCAGCGGGGCCGAGGTGCACTGCCTACGGCGCTCATGGCGCTCAAGCGGCAACACCCCAGCACGGGCGTCCTCATGGTCGTGGCAGAACTCGAACCGCGCGTCATGCTGGAGGCGATGCGGGCGGGTGTCGGCGAATGTGTCGCCGAGCCTCTGAACGCGTCGGACCTTCAGGCCGCGGTCAATCGCGTGATCCAGCAACGGCCAGGTGGCGTTGTCGGCGAGACGTTTGCCGTCGTCGGCGTCAAGGGTGGTGTGGGTGCGACGACCGTTGCGGTGAATCTCGCCTGCGCGCTCGCACGCGTCGCGAAGGAAAGCACACTGCTGGTCGATCTGCACGTGGCGTATGGAGATGTCGGACTGTTGCTTGGTGTGGAGGGTAAGTACGGGGTCGGCGATGCCCTCGATAACATCCATCGACTGGACGCGGCGTACCTGCGGGGGCTCGTCACGCAGTGTGGCCACGGCCTTCATGTACTGCCATCCGCCGAGCGAGTCATGACCAGCCCGCTCGACGTAAGGCATGTGCGATCGCTGCTGGAAACCGCCAGCCGTTCCAACCGCTACGTGATCCTGGACGTGCCGCGTTCCGACAGCGCGATCCTCGATGGGCTCGAGATGGTCAGCTCATTCGTGCTCGTCGCGAACCAGGAACTATCTACGCTTCGGAACGCCTCGAGAATCGCCAAGATGCTGCGACAGCGCTATGGCAACGAGCGCGTGCTGCTGGTGTTGAACCGGTTCGACTCCGAGAACACGATTGGGGTGTCTGACGTCGAGCAGGTCACTGGCGGGGCGGTAGGCTTCAAGCTGCCGAGTAACTACCCCGCCGCTCTCGCCGCATTGAACAAGGGACGTCCACTCGTGGTAGAGGGCGACTCTTCGCTGGCGATCGCCCTCAAGGGGTTGGCGAGTTCACTGGCGGGCGTCGAGGGTCGTGAGCTACGAGAAGCGACTCGCGAGCGTACTCCCGGGTTCTTTAGTCGCCTGACCGGTCGCCGCTGAACAAGCGTTGAACGATTTTATCGATAGAGGTTGACGCCAAATGGCTCTTGACAGTATCGGCCCTGTGACTCGCCCTGAGCCGCGCGGGCAGGACTACCAGAATCTCAAGGCGAGCATCCACCAGGAGCTCCTCACGCGCTTGAACCTGGATCGCTTGACGCGTATCAAACGCGCCGATGCCGAGCCGGAGATTCGCCGGATCATCGCCAGCTTGATCGATCACGCCTCGGAGACCGTGCCGCTGAGCCTCTACGAGCGTGAGTCGCTCACCGCGGATGTACTGAACGAGATTTTCGGACTGGGCCCACTAGAGGTCCTGTTGAGTGATGCGGCCATCTCCGACATCCTGGTCAATCGCTACGACCAGGTGTACGTCGAGAAGAACGGCAAGCTCGAAGAGACCGCGATCGTCTTCAAGGATGACCGGCACCTGATGCAGATCATCGAGCGGATCGTCAGCTCGGTCGGCCGTCGCATCGACGAGTCGAGTCCGATGGTGGACGCACGACTGCCCGACGGATCGCGTGTCAACGCCATCATCCCTCCGCTCGCCCTCGACGGTCCGGTTCTCTCCATCCGACGCTTCCGCACGGACAAACTGGGCGCCCAGGATCTCGTCGAACGCGCCTCACTGACGCAGCCGATGCTGGACTTCCTGCAGGCCGCCGTCGCGTGTCGGCTGAACGTTATCGTGTCGGGTGGCACGGGTTCCGGCAAGACGACGCTGCTCAACGTTCTGTCGGGTTTCATCGGCCCGCGTGAACGCGTCGTCACGATCGAAGACGCGGCGGAACTCCTCCTGAGGCAGAAACACGTCGTCCGGCTCGAAACTCGGCCACCCAACATCGAGGGTCGGGGTGCGGTGCGCCAACGCGATCTGGTCGTCAATGCACTCCGCATGCGACCTGATCGAATCATCCTCGGCGAGGTGCGGAGCGAAGAAGCGCTGGACATGTTGCAGGCGATGAACACCGGCCACGACGGCAGCCTGACGACTGTCCACGCCAATACACCACGCGACGCGCTGTATCGCATAGACACGATGGTGGCAATGGCCAATCTGAACATTCCCGAGAAGGCGGTGCGCCAGCAGATATCGTCGGCCATCGACCTGATCGTACAGGTGACACGCCTTTCCGACGGCACGCGGAAGGTGACGAGCATCACCGAACTCACGGGCATGGAAGGCGAGGTCATCACCATGCAGGAGATCTTCCTGTTCGAGCGGCTGGGGCTCCGAGACGACGGCGGCATCACAGGTCGGTTCAAGGCGACCGGTATCCGACCCAAATGCAGCGACCGACTGGCAGCGTCGGGTGTGCGATTGCCAGCCACGATGTTCGAACACATGATGCAGGTCGCGTGAGGACGAGACGATGACCCTACCAGCGCTCGCCTTCGTTCTCGTCTTCGGCATCGTCGTGGGCTCCTATTGGCTCTTCGTTGTCAAGCCCGAACGAGATGAAGACGCAGCGATGAACCGGCGTCTCGGTATCGGCGGGAACGCGCCCGTGCCGGGGCCCAGGGTGCAGCCGTTGATGCGGCGGGTGCTTCCCATGAGTGCGATCCCAGGTCTCGATGGGACCCTTCGCCGGTTTGACGGCGTGGCCGGACCGCTCCAGAAGGTCATCGAGCGGTCCGGCATCGAGACCACGGTCGGCACAGTTGTACTCGGCAGCGCCTTTCTAGGAGGCTCAGCCGGTGTCCTTGTCTGGTATGCCCTGGGACAACTGCTGCTGGCCCTCCTGGCGTGTGCCCTCTTGAGCGCCACCCCCTATGTGTTCATCAGTGCGACGGCAGGTCGTCGCCAGCGACAGTTCGAAGAACAGTTCCCGGAAGCCATCGATCTCATCGCCCGCGCCCTGCGGGCAGGCCATGCCTTCACCACCGGCTTGAGCATGGCGGCGCAGGAACTGCCGGCGCCCTCGGGCCCGGAGTTCCAACTGCTGTTCGACAGGCAGAACTACGGTATGCCGCTCGAAGAAGCCCTGAAACGGTTTGCAGACCGGTTTCCGCTCCTGGACGCCCGCTTTTTCGTCACCGCCGTGCTCACGCAGCGCGAGGCAGGCGGCAATCTGTCGGAGGTCCTGGACAATCTGGCGACGCTCATCCGGGAACGCTTTCGCCTAAAGCGGCAGGTGCGAGTGTTGAGCGCCCACGGACGCATCACCGGTTGGGTGCTGGGAGCGCTGGCGCCCACGCTGGCGGTCATCCTCTTTGCCATTTCGCCGGAGCACATGTCGAAGCTCGTCACGGACCCAGTTGGCGTCCGCATGGTGGTCGGCGCCATTCTTCTCCAGATTATCGGCGTCTTGGCGATGCGACGGATCGTAAACATCGAGGTCTGAGATGGAATTGGTCTTCAGTCTCGTCGGGGTGTTCTTCGCCGTCGCCATGCTGGTAGGTCTGGCCACATCGGTCGCTCTTTCGCCGGCTGGTGCGGACCGTCGGCGGCTGCGTGAACTCGCGGGCTCGCCTCAAGGCGAAGCCGTCGAACTCGAGGCCGATGCAACGCTCGATCCGGCACTAAGGCGGCTCTCGGCGACACTCCCGAAATCGCCAAAAGGCTTGTCGCGGCTGCGCCGGCAGCTGATGGCTGCAGGCTGGTACGACCTGAGCGCCGCCGTGTACTTCTCGACAGCGAAGCTTGTCCTGCCGGTAGCGCTGGCGGTGGCTGTTGTCATGACGCTTGGCGTTACTGACGGCTGGCTACTTGCTCTTGTCGCCTTGCCTATCGGGTATCTGTTGCCGGATCTGTATCTCGCACGGCGCGTGGCATCGTGGTCCAAGCAGATTCGGCATGGGCTTCCCGACGCGCTCGACCTGATGATCGTCTGCATCGAGGCCGGGTCCAGCCTCGATCAGAGCATCGTCAAGACCAGCGAGGAGTTGGTGGTTTCGCATCCGGCACTGGCGAGCGAGTTGCGCATCATCAACACTGAGATTCGAGTCGGCAAGCCGCGAATGGAAGCCTTCCAGAATTTCGCGCGTCGTACGCAAGTCGAGGATGTCCGCGCGCTGGTCGCGATGTTGATGCAGACCGATCGCTTCGGAACCAGCATCACCCAAGCACTTAGGACGCACGCCGAGACCGCGCGAACTAAGCGGCGCCAGATAGCGGAAGAGAAGGCCGGCAAAGTCGGTGTGAAGCTCGTGTTTCCGCTTGTGCTGTGCATCTTTCCCGCCGTGTACGTCGTGTGTATCGGCCCGGTGGTGGTCGCCATATACAGGGCATTCTTCTGATCTGGTACGAGTTGGCCGGAGACATGCCGTTTTCCGGCCCTTCCGCAGGAGCAAAGGCATGAACACGAGCGTCATTCTGGTCGTCGTCCTGGCTGTCCTGGTAGTCCTGTACATCATGCGTCGCAATGCACGCCTGAAGAACCTGGATTAAGCGCTCATGATCACGGTGGATCCTATTCCCACCTTGCATCCAGGCCAGCCGCGAACGCTCGGCGAGGCGGGGATCTCCCAGGACCTGGTGTCTCAGCTGCTGCTGAAGACGCTGCACTTCGCTGGGGAGCTGTCTGGCACGCAACTGGCGCAGCGGCTCGGGTTGGCATGGTCCGTCCTCGAAGACACCACCGACGCGCTCAGGAGCGAGCGCCTGTGTGAAGTCGTCGGTGGTTCCTTTCTCGGTGGCGCTTCGTTCCGGTATCGGCTTACGGACGCGGGGCGCAGCCGTGCGCTTCTCTATCTGCAAGCCAACGGGTACGTCGGGACTGCTCCTGTGCCCTTGGAGCAGTACCGCAGATACCTCGATGGCATCGCACATATCGACGCTTCGTCACTGACGCCGGATCGTGTGCGGGCGGCCTTCAGCCACCTCGTGTTGTCGGAGGGTTTCCTCGACCGCGTCGGGCCGTCGATAACGCGCAACAAATCGATATTTCTCTACGGGGAGGCCGGCAACGGAAAGACACAGATCGCGCGCGCCCTCGCCGATGCTCTAGACGGTATGGTGGCAATCCCGCATGCGCTGGAAGTCGACGGCCAGATCATCCAGGTCTACGATCCAGTCAACCACCAAGCCGTTACCGAACGCGTCGACGATGGACTCGTACCGTCACCGTCCCTCGACACACGATGGGTGCTCTGCCGTCGGCCTCTGGTCATGGTCGGAGGCGAACTGACCCTCGAACACCTCCAGCTCACCCGGAACCTCCACGGGTTCTACAAGGCTCCGCCGCAGGTAGTGGCGTGCGGTGGCGTCCTGGTCGTGGACGATTTCGGCCGACAGCGATGCAGCCCCTCGGAGCTGCTCAATCGGTGGATCGTTCCGCTCGAGAGTCACGAAGACTATCTGACGCTTGCCACCGGGCAGACCGCCAGGGTGCCGTTTCAACTCCTGGTTGTGTTTGCAACCAATCTCAAACCTCAGGACCTCGTGGACGAGGCGTTCCTTCGACGCATCACCGCGAAGGTGCATGTACCCGGCCCCACTCCGCAGGAGTTCGGGCAGATCTTCGAACTCCAATGTGCGATCCGGCACATTCCGTTCGACCCTGCTCACGTCGACCACTTGCTCGATGGCTTCTATGCGAGGCGCAGGATACCAGTGCGTTCCTGTCATCCGCGAGACCTTTTGGACCACGCGCTTCGACTGGCAGATTATCGGGGACTTCCACGCAGGATCACGCCTGACCTCCTGGATGCCGCGTGCGAGGTCTACTTCGTGCACGACGGCACAGCCAGCTAAGGGGTATGCGGGCGCAGTGATGTCGGTTCTGTTCGCTGGCGCGACCGTCCTCGGGTCCGCTCTGCTGTTCGTGGTTCAGCCGATGGCCGCGCGCAGCCTCCTGCCCGTGCTAGGAGGGAGTCCACAGGTCTGGAACGGCTGTGCCGTCTTCTTTCAGGCAGTGGTGCTGTGTGCCTACTGCTATACGCACGCATCGGCGAGGCTCGTCTCGACGTCGAAACAGGTCGCGGCGCATGCGATGGCTCTCGTCGTCTCGCTTCTCGCGCTCCCCTACGCGGGCGCCAGGCTGGACGCGGCACCTAGCAGCTGGTCCCCAGTGGGCTGGTTGTTGCTCCATCTGTGCGCAGTTGTGGGACTGCCAGCGTTCGTCGTGGCCACGACGTCGCCCATGCTGCAGCGATGGTACAGCCTGATTGGGCCGGCCGGCCGCGATCCCTATGTACTCTATGCCGCGAGCAACACCGGAAGCCTGCTGGGACTGCTCTCCTATCCGTTCGTGATCGAACCGCTCGTCCCACTGGGCCGACAATTCTCACTGTGGCGAATGACGTATGTCGCCTATGTCTTGGTCGTCGCCATCTGTGCGGTCTGGACGCTGCGCAGTCAGCAAGGTGCGCCGGAGAATCCGAGCCGCGCGCCGAGGGCGCCATGGCCGCTGAGGGCATGGTGGACCGTCCTCGCGCTGGTGCCATCCGTGCACCTGCTGGCCGTCACGGTCTATCTCTCGACCGATCTCGCGCCGGTGCCCCTGCTATGGGTCGTCGCGCTTGCGCTATACCTCGTTTCCTACATCGTCGCCTTTGGCGCCCCGACGGGGATACTGCGACGCCAGGCGGATCGCTTTACGCCGGTCCTGCTGCTCTCGACCACCCTGCTCTACCTGCTGCGCGTCGGTTCACCGCTGTGGCTCGTGGTCCCGCTACACCTCATTGCCTTCGCTGCGGCCGCCACCTCGCTCCATGGTGCCCTTGCCGATTCCCGGCCGGCACGCGAACAACTGACCGACTACTACTTGTGGGTCAGCGTTGGCGGTGTGCTCGGGGGCGTGCTCGTGGCGCTGTTTGCGCCGCTGGTCTTCACAGATCTCTACGAGTATCCGCTGGCGATCGCGCTCGCCGCCTGGCTGCGGCGTGTTCCGGCGGGAGAGACGCGCGCTGAACCAGGATTGTCGCCGATGCTCGGCATTGCTGCCGGACTTGCGCTGATTACGTGGCTGGCGTTGACGTGGCTTCGCGACGGCATCGTCCCAGTCTCGGTGGCACTGGTCATGCTCTCCTTGTGTGCGTTCGTCGCTCTACAGTTCTCCCGAAGGGCCGTGGCGTTTCCTATGATGGTCGGGGTCGTGCTGGCGATTGGCAGTGCCTCGCCCGCAATTCGGGGCACGGTGGACTTGCGTGCCAGGACATTCTTCGGCGTCTACCGTGTTCTGTCCGATCCGGACCGGCACACGAGAGTGCTTTACCATGGCACCACCATTCATGGCGAAGAGAGTACGATCTCTGCCGCGCACACGCAGCCTCGCACGTACTACCACCCGGGCAGTCCCGTCGCCCAGTTGATCGACGCCATGCAAGGGCGTCTGGCGAGCGCTCGCGTGGGGGTTGTCGGACTCGGCGTGGGATCACTCGCGGCCTATGCCTCGGCTGACCAGGAGTGGGTGTTCTTCGAGATCGATCCGCTGGTCGAGTACATCGCGAGTGACGCGCGGCTGTTCACCTTCATGCAACAGTGTCGCCGCTGCCGAGTAGTGATTGGCGACGCTCGGCTGTCGCTCCAGCGGGTGTCCGACGGGGAGTTCAGCCTCCTTGTCTTGGATGCGTTCAGCTCGCACGCGATACCGGTGCATCTGCTCACGCAGGAGGCGATCACGCTGTATGCACGAAAGTTGACCGTCGACGGCGCGTTGGCCTTTCACGTTTCCAGCTCACACTTCGCGCTGCGGGAGATCCTCGAGCCAGCGGCGCGTCAAGCTGGACTTCACAGTCTGAGTCAGGTGCAGTTGGTCACGCCAGCGGATACGAGTAGGGGTGCACTGCCATCCGAGTGGGTCGTGATGACGCGCGACTCGAACCTCGCTCTTCGGCTGTCCGGCTCAGGCCGATGGCAGCCATCCCGGGACCACGGCCCCCGACGAGCGTGGTCCGATGACTTTGCCGACATCCTCCAGGTCGTGGCGTTCCGATGATAGGGCTGCTCGTGCTACTGACCCTTCTCCAGCCGGGTCCGGCCACGACACAACCCGCTCCGGGTGTGCGGATCACGTCGCCGACCGGGCGACTCCCGTCATCAGGGCCCATCCGGATCGTGGCGCAGGCCACACCGGCACAGCACGACGCAGTAGCCATCGTCCGCTTCTTTGTCAACCAGCGGGAGGTCGGGCAGGACACAGACGGCCCGATCTACGCAGTTGAGTGGACCGACGAGAACCCCTTTGAGCCCGTCGTGATCCGGGTCGAGGCGTCAACCGCGCTCGGTGCTGTCAGTTCCGACGAGGTGACGCTGCCTGCGATGGACATCACCGACGAGACGACCATCGCGAGCGTGCTGCTCGACGTGGCGGTGCTCGACGAGAAGGGACGCTATGTGTCGGGGCTCACGCGTGAACACTTCGCGCTGCGGGAGGACGACGTCACGCAGGTGATCGAGCTGGTGGAGCCGAGCCGCATGCCCACGGTAGTGACGCTCCTGGTGGACACCAGCCAGAGCATGTCGAGCCGGTTCGACTTCGTGCGGCGCGCCACGC
>VFQN01005589.1_pt1 | contig 15208 bp, 16 predicted proteins | sample 3512371 | NCBI WGS metagenome assembly VFQN01 (sample SAMN10412370, study PRJNA504923) | tailings metagenome | isolation source: Replicate 2 from Balatoc abandoned mine | place: Philippines: Itogon, Benguet | collected 2017-08-28
CGAGGACGACGGCCAGACCGACGGCGAGGTGCCGATCAGCGCGCACGAGTTCTTCGCCAAGGTGGCGCGCGGCCTGTACACGCTGATCGGGGAGACCACCGACGACGGCTTCGTCTTCCGCGTCGACCTGGCGCTGCGCCCGAACGGCAACTCCGGCCCGCCGGTGGTGAGCCTGTCCATGCTCGAGGAATACCTGCAGATCCAGGGCCGCGAGTGGGAGCGCTTCGCCTGGCTGAAGAGCCGCGTGGTGGCGCCGCGCGCCAGCGTGAGCAACGGCCGCGCGCTGGCGCTGCGCGCCATCGTCAACAGCTTCGTCTACCGCAAGTACCTCGACTACGGCGTCTTCGAAGGGCTGCGCCAGCTGCACCGCAAGGTGCGCGACGAGGCCCAGCGCCGCGCGGCGGGCCGTCCGGAGCGCGCCAACGACGTCAAGCTCTCGCGCGGCGGCATCCGCGAGATCGAGTTCATCGTGCAGCTGCTGCTGGTGGTACGCGGCGGGCAGTTCCCCGAGATGCGCACGCGCTCCACGCTGAAGGCGCTGACGCGGCTGGCCGCCGCCGGGCTGATGAAGCCCGACAGCGCCGCGCGGCTGGCCGATGCCTATGTCTTCCTGCGCCGCGTGGAACACCGCATCCAGTATCTCGACGACCAGCAGACCCACCTGCTGCCCACCGGCGACGGCGACCTCAACTGGATCGCGCGCAGCCTCGGACTGACGTGCAGCGCCGACGCCTGCGAGCTGCTCGACCGCCTCGGTGAGATGCGCGAGTTCGTCGCGCTGGAGTTCGACGCCCTGCTGCACGACGGCCGCGACGGCGGCAAGGGCAACGGCGGCTGCAAGACCTGCGGCAGCCCGCCGCCGCCGCTGGACAGCGAGGCCTTCGCCGAGAAGCTGCCCGCCGAGCTGGCCGAGCGCGTGCGCCACCTGTGCGCGCAGCCGAAGATCCAGGCGCTGCGCGAGGAGAGCAAGGCGCGCCTGGGCCGGCTGATCGCCCGCGCCGCCCAGGCCGCGCGCAACGGCGACTGCACGATGGAAGCCGCGCAGCGCTTCGTCGACTGGGTCGAGCCGCTGCTGCGCCGCGAGAGCTACCTCGCGCTGCTGGTCGAGCGCCCGGAGGTGCAGAACCGCCTGCTGCGCCTGCTCGGCCTGGCGCGCTGGCCGATGCGCTACCTGATGCGCCACCCCGGCGTGATCGACGAGCTGGCCGACGAACGGCTGCTGCACAACCGCTTCGACGCCGCCGAGTTCGGCGCCGAGCTGGAAGCGCGCCACGAGGCCTGGGAACGCTCCGGCCAGGCCGACCCGGAGGCACTGCTGGACACGCTGCGCCGCGCCCACCACGCCGAGGTGTTCCGCACCCTGGTGCGTGACGTCGAGTCGCACATCACGGTGGAGGAAGTCGCCGACGAGCTCTCCGCGCTGGCCGACGCCACGCTGGCGCGCACGCTCGCCTGGGCCTGGAAGCACCTCAGGCAGGCGCATCGCCCGGAGCCGCGCTTCGCGGTCATCGCCTACGGCAAGCTCGGCGGCAAGGAGCTCGGCTACGGCAGCGACCTCGACGTGGTCTTCCTCTACGACGACGACGACGAGCGCGCCCCCGAGGTCTACGGCGCCTTCACGCGCAAGCTGATCGGCTGGCTGACGCTGCGCACCGCCGCCGGCGAGCTGTTCGAGATCGACACCGCGCTGCGTCCGAACGGCAACTCGGGGATGCTGGTCACCTCGATGGCCTCGTTCGAGAAGTACCAGACCGGCCGCGGCAGCAACACCGCCTGGACCTGGGAACACCAGGCCCTGACGCGCGCCCGCTGGTGCGCCGGCCTGGGCGAGCTGGCGCCGCGCTTCGAGGCGGTTCGGCGTGCCGTGCTGGCCGCGCCGCGCGACCATGCCGCGCTGCGCGAGGAGGTGCGGGCGATGCGCGACAAGCTGCGCGCCGCGCGGCCGGTGCGCGCCGAGCTGTTCGACGTCAAGCACAGCCCGGGCGGCATGGTCGACGTGGAGTTCGCCGTGCAGTACCTGGTGCTCGCGCACAGCGCCGCGCACCCCGAGCTGCTCGACAACAAGGGCAACATCGCGCTGCTGCAGCGCGCCCAGGAAGCCGGCCTGCTGCCCGACCACGTCGGCACCCGCGCGGCCGACGCCTACCGCGAGCTGCGCCGCGCCCAGCACCGCGCGCGGCTGGACGAACAGCCCACGCAGGTCGATCCCGCCACGCTCGCCGAGCACCGCGACGCCGTCCTCGCCCTGTGGCGCACGGTGTTCGGTTGAACGCCGTCCCGGCCCCGCGCGCCTGGCTCGCGCTGACGCTGCTGCTCGCGCTCGCCGCGACCGGCGGCTGGTGGCTGCCGCGCAGCGCGATCGACTGGCAACCGGCGCTGGCCGCGCACGAGCCCTGGCGCGCGCTGAGCGCTGCCGCCGTGCACTACAGCGCGCTGCACCTGGGCGCCAACCTCGCCGGCGCGGCGCTGGTCGGTGCGCTCGGCGTGGTGGCGCGGGTGCCGCTGGCCATCGTGCTGGCCTGGGGGGCCGCCTGGCCGCTCACCCACCTCGGCCTGCTGATGCGCCCGGACCTGCTGCACTACGGCGGCCTGTCCGGCGTGCTGCACGCAGGCGTGGCCGCCGCCGCGCTGTGGCTGGTGGCGCGCGACCGCGGCCGGCGGCAGCTGATCGGTGCGGCCATCCTGGCCGTGCTGCTGGTCAAGATCCTCGGCGAGGCCCCGTGGGGGCCGGCCGTGCAGACCCGCGAGGGCTGGGACATCGCCGTCGCCCCCTTCGCCCACGCCAGCGGCGCGCTGTGCGGGCTTCTGTGCGCTCGCCTGGCCCTGCTGATCCCGAACGCTTCCCGACATGACGACTGACCGCAAGCTCCGCCTCGACACCCTGGCCGTCACCTCGCTGGTGCTGTGCTGCTTCCTGTGGGGCCTGAACCAGGTGGCCGCGAAGGTGGCGATCGCGGAGGTGCCGCCGCTGGCCCAGGCGGCGATCCGCTCGCTCGGCGGCGGCGCGCTGGTGCTGCTGTGGGCGTGGTGGCGCGGCATCCGCCTGTTCGAACGCGACGGTTCGCTGCCCGGCGGCCTCACTGCCGGATTGCTGTTCGCCGCGGAGTTCGGCTGCATCTTCCTCGGCCTGCAGTACACCACCGCCTCGCGCATGGCGGTGTTCATCTACATCTCGCCCTTCGTCGTCGCGCTGGGCATGCCGTTCATCGCGAAGTCGGAGAAGCTCAAGCCGGCGCAGATGGCCGGGCTGCTGATCGCCTTCGCCGGCGTGGCCTGGGGCTTCGCCGAGGGCTTCACCCGGCCTGCCGCCGGCGACCTGCAGTGGCTCGGCGACGCACTCGGCGTGACGGCCGGCGTGCTGTGGGGCGCCACCACGCTGGCCATCCGCGGCAGCCGGCTGTCGGCCGCCTCGGCCGAGAAGACGCTGCTCTACCAGCTGGGCATCTCCGGCGTCGCGCTGGCGCTGGCCGCGGCCGCCATCGGGCAGCCGTGGGCACCGACGCTGTCGGCGCTGACCTGGGCCTCGCTGCTCTTCCAGGTGGTGATCGTCACCTTCGCCAGCTACCTGCTGTGGTTCTGGCTGGTGCGCCACTACCCGGCCACGCGGCTGGCCTCGTTCACGCTGCTCACGCCGGTCTTCGGGCTGCTGCTCGGCGCGCTGCTGCTCGGCGAGCCGATCACCGTGCGGCTGTTGATCGCGCTGGCCACCGTGGCAGCCGGCATCGTGCTCGTCAACCGGCGGTGAACCGCACCCTGCTGACGCTGGTGTTGCGCCTCGCGATCGCCGCGGCGATCGCCGGGCTGGCGTGGTGGCACAGCGGCCCGTCGTCCCTGTTCGTGATCGCGCTGGCACTGTCCGGGCCGCTGCTCGCGCGCCCGCTCGTCGAGCTCGTCGGCGACCTCAGGCGCGAGTTGCGCCGCGCCGTCTGGGCACCGCTGGAAGGACGGCACTTCGTCTTCCGCGGCAAGGCGGTGGCAGTGCGCGAGGACGTGGACCATCGCCGCTGGATCCGCCTGGCCGACCTGCGCCGGATCGCCGGCTTCACCGCCAGCGACGGCGTGCTCGCCCTCACGTATCCGCAGCACTGGCAGGCCGACAGCGGCGACGGCTCGCCCTGGCTGGAGGCGGAGGCCGCCGTCGTGCATCTGCGGCGCGAACCGGGCGTGAGGGCACTGCGGTTCGCGCAGTGGATCGATCGCGAAGTCGCCTATCCGGCGCGCCGCCAGCGCGAGCGCCTGGGCATCCGCGTGCCGCCGCCGGCCGGCTGATGGCAGCTCAGCCCCGGATGCGCCGGACCAGCGACGTCGTCGAATAGCCGTCGACGAAGGGCAGCGCACGCGCCTCGCCGCCCCAGCTGCGCACCCACTTCGTCTCTTCCAGCGTCTCGATGTCGTAGTCGCCGCCCTTCACGTACAGCTGCGGACGCACGAGCTTGAGCAGTTCGACCGGCGTGGGCTCGTCGAACAACGTCACCAGGCTCACGCTCTCCAGCGCGGCGAGCACGCAGGCGCGGTCGGCCTCGGCGTTCAGCGGCCGGTCCGGGCCCTTGCCGAGGGTGCGTGCCGAGGCGTCGCTGTTGAGCCCGATCACCAGGCTCCCGCCCAGCGCACGTGCCTGCGCCAGGTAGCTGACGTGGCCGCGGTGCAGGATGTCGAACACGCCGTTGGTGAAGACGATCGGGCGGGGCAGCGCGGCCACGCGCTCGGCCAGCTGCTCGCGCGGGCAGAGCTTGTCGAGGAAGTCGCTCATGGCCCGATTGTCACCTGCGGGTCAGGGCCGCGGCCCGTGCCGCCCGTAGACTGCGCCCGTTCCAACCGGAGGAGACCCCCGATGATCACGCTGTGCGGCCTGTGCCTGTCGAACTACTACAACAAGGTGAAGATGGTGCTGCTCGAGAAGGGCATCCCCTTCGAGGAGCAGTTCGTGGCTGCGGGCAGCAAGGAGGAGGCGGTGCTGACGTGCTCGCCGCTGGGCAAGGTGCCGTTCATCCGCACCGAGCATGGCGCACTGTGCGAGAGCCAGGCTATCGTCGACTACCTCGAGGCGCTGCAGCCCGAGCCGCGCCTGCTGCCGGCCGACCCCTGGGAGGCCGCCAAGGTGCGCGAACTGACCACCTTCATCGACCTGCACCTCGAGCTGGTGGCGCGCGAGCTGTACGGCAAGGCCTTCTTCGGCGGCGAGATCAGCGAGAGCAACGCCGAGCGCGTGCGCAAGCAGCTGGTGAAGAACATCGCGGCCTTCAAGCGCCTGGCGAAGTTCTCGCCCTACGTGGCCGGCGATCGGTTCACGCAGGCCGACTGCTCGGCCTGGGTCAGCCTGCCGCTGGTGGGCATGGCCTCGCGCATCGTGCTCGGCGAGGACCTGCTGGCCGCCGCCGGCGTCGACTGGAAGGGCTACGCGAAGTTGATCGGCGAGCGGCCCAGCGCCCAGCGCGTCACCGCCGACCGCAAGGCCGAGCAGGAGCGCCTGGCCGCCGCGAAGAAGGGCTGAGCGCCTTCAGGCCGGCGCCGCACCCGGGCTCGGGGCCGCGCTGGCCGCCAGCTTGGCGGTCACTTCCTTGCGGAAGCGGTTGAGCTCCTGCACGCTGGCGAAGCTGCGCTCCATCAGCAGGCTCATGTTGTGCAGGATGCGCTCGACGACCTTGGTCTCCCACACGGCGTCGAACTGGATCTGCTTGTCGAGCCACTGCTCCAGCCACTCGGGGTTGGGCAGGCGGCTCTGCACCGTGTCGCGCGGGAACAGCTTGACGTTGACGTGCAGGTTGGTCGGGTGCAGCGCCTGCGCCGTGCGGCGCGCGCTGGCCATCAGCACGCCGACCTTGGCGAAGGCCGCGCGGGCCTCGTCACCGAAGTTCTGCAGCGCGCGCTTCATGTAGCGCAGGTAAGCGCCGCCATGGCGGGCCTCGTCGCGCGCCAGCGTCTCGTAGATGGACTTGATGACCGGCTCGGTGTGCCACTCGGCCGCGCGCCGGTACCAGTGGTTCAGGCGGATCTCGCCGCAGAAATGCAGCATCAGCGTCTCGAGCGCCGGCGCCGGGTCGAACTCGAAGCGCACCTCGTGCAGCTCGGCCTCGGTGGGCACGAGGTCGGGGCGGAAGCGGCGCAAGTACTCCATGAGCACCAGCGAGTGCTTCTGCTCCTCGAAGAACCACACGCTCATGAACGCCGAGAAGTCGCTGTCGTCGCGGTTGTCGCGCAGGAACATCTCGGTGGCCGGCAGCGCCGCCCACTCGGTGATGGCGTTCATCTTGATGGTCTGCGCCTGCTCGTCGGAAAGCTTGCTGGCGTCGAACTGGTCCCAGGGGATGTCCTTGTCCATGTTCCAGCGCACGGCTTCGAGCTGCTTGAAGAGTTCGGGGTAGATCATCGCAAGGCCTCGCAAGTGGCCCGGATTCTAAGGTGCCGCCCCCTCGGCGCGCGGCTTGCGGGGCTTGCGCCTCAGGGCTTTGCGGCGCGTTCCCGCCAGGCCGTCAGTTCTTCGCGCACGAGGTCGATCGTCGCGATCGCCCGCACGCCGGCCACCGGCCTGCGGTGCAGCGCCGGCGCGGCGCCACCTGCCCACAGTTCGACGGCCGCCGGCAGCTTGGCGCGCAGTTCGGCCAGGCCGTCGACGATCTGGTTCGGATTCATGCAGCCGCTGAAGCTCAGCGCCACGACGTCGGCGCGCTGCGCGGCGGCGGCCAGCACGATGTCCCACACCGGCGTGGCCGTGCCCAGCGAGATGCAGCGCGCGCCTTCGAGCGACATCAGCGCCTCGGCCATGAGCAGCCCCAGGCCGTGCGGCTCCTGCGTGAAGGTGGTCAGCAGCACGCGCGGGTGCGCCTCGGCGTGCACCGGCAGGCGGGCGATCGCTTCGCGCAGCAGCACCTGGACGGACTCGGTGTACAGGTGCTCCTCGAAGACCTGCAGCTGGCCGCGCATCCAGCCGTCGCCGATCCGCGTATTCAGAGGCGCGACCACCTCGGTGACGAAGCGCGCCAGGCCGAACTTTTCGCGGGCGCGGCCGAGCTGGCGGCGCAGAAGGTCCACGTCATGCGACTTCAGGATGTCGATGTAATCGTCCACCCCCGGCCGACCCGCAGCTGCATCGGAGGGTTGCGGCAGCGCCTGCAGCCGCGAGGCGAGCGCCTCGGTCGGCAGCGCCATCAGGCGCCCCGGGCGCTCGCCGGCGTCGACCAGCCGCTTGAGCAGGCGCAGCCGTTCGATCTGGTCGTCGCTGTACAGACGCTCGCCCGATGCATCGCGCTGCGGCGTCGGAAAGCCATAGCGGCGTTCCCACACGCGCAGCGTGTCCTTGCTCAGGCCGGTCGCGCGCTCGGCGCCGGCGATGTTGACGGCAGGAGCAGTTTCGGTCGTCGGTCGGAGGGTCATGGTTCGGGTGGAGGCGCGCCTGGACAACAAGGCCGCCGAGACCTGATCGTCCTGGACGAAACCTTGCAGTCTGAAAGTATACCGCTTAGTATCTGCACATGACATGAACACACCCGTCTCGCCCCTGCGCCGCCAGCTGCTGGCGGCGGCCGGCCTGGCCGCTGCCGGGGTCGGCACCGCCCGCGCCGCCGCACCCGCCTGCCCGGCGCTGCTCGCCCGCCAGTTTCCCCGCCTGCAGGACGAGAAGCCGCAGGATCTCTGCCAGTACGCCGGCCGGGTGCTGGTGGTGGTGAACACCGCCAGCTTCTGCGGCTTCACGCCCCAGTACAAGTCGCTCGAGACGCTGCACTCGCGCTACCGCGAGCGCGGCCTCGTGGTGCTGGGCTTCCCGTCCAACGACTTCGGTCAGCAGGAACCGGGCAGCGGCAAGGAGATCGCCGAGTTCTGCGAGAACACCTTCGGGGTCAGGTTTCCGATGTTCGCCAAGTCGCGCGTGGCGGCCTCGGCCGGCGCCGCGGCCAACCCGCTGTTCGCCGACCTGGCCCGGCGCACCGGGCAGTGGCCGCGCTGGAACTTCCACAAGTACCTCGTCGCCCGGGACGCAGCCTCGGTCACGAGCTTCGCCAGCGACACCGACCCCCTGGACAAGACCTTTCTCGCCCAGGTGGAAAGACTGCTCGCTGCAGGATAGAAACCGTTGAGTTATATTTCATACTGATCCGTTCACGACTTCTCATGGCGCTCATCCCCGACTTCGTCATCCCGCGTTGCACCCGCCACGGCAGCCGCTGCAATTCGACGGAACTCGACCGCGCCATCGGCGTCTCAGCGTTCGGGCGTCGGTATTCGGCGCACCCAGGTTTTGTGTTGCGGAGCCTTCCAGCCAGGCTGGATGAAATCTCCGGGCGGTTCTCCTCCTCCCTCCCTCCTCCCTCCTTCGCCCGGGGGCGCTTCGCAACCCTCTTCTTTCCGGTGGGGGCCTGAGCCATGCGCCGCGTCGCGATCATCGGCTCGGGCATCTCCGGTCTCGGCGTCGCCCACGGCCTCAGGGGCCGCGCACAGCTGACGCTGTTCGAGGCCGGCAGCTATTTCGGCGGCCACACCCACACGGTCGACGTGAGCCTCGACGGCCACACCCACGGTGTGGATACCGGCTTCCTGGTGCTCAACGAGCGCACCTACCCGCGACTGCTGGCGCTGTTCGCCGAGCTCGGTGTCGAGATCGCGCCGTCCGACATGTCGTTCTCGGTGCAGGTGCCCGACATCGGCCTGGAGTGGAGCGGCTCTGACCTCTCCACCGTCTTCGCCCAGCGCAGCAACCTCTTCAAGCCGCGCTTCTGGCGCATGCTGCGCGACATCCTGCGCTTCAACAGGCTGACCACCGCGATCGCCGCCAGCGGCCAGGAGGCGCAGATGGTCGAGCCGATCGGCGAGTTCCTGAAGCGCCACCGCTTCAGCGACGAGTTCCGCGACTGGTACTTCCTGCCGATGATCGGCTGCATCTGGTCCTGCCCGACCGACCAGATGCTGCGCTTCCCGGTGGCCACGCTGATCCGCTTCTGCCACAACCACGGCCTGATCCAGGTGGCCAACCGGCCGCAGTGGTACACGGTGCGCGGCGGCGCGCGCAACTACGTCGAGAAGATCGTCGCGGGCGTGCCCGATGCGCGGCTGAACACGCCGGTGCGCAGCGTGCGCCGCGTGCCGCCGGGCAGCGGTAGCGCCGGCGTGTGGGTGGCCACCGATGCCGGCAGCGAACGCTTCGACGAGGTCGTGTTCGCCTGCCACACCGACCAGGCGCTGCGCCTGCTGGCCGACCCCAGCGAGGCCGAGCGCAGCGTGCTCGGCACGATCCGCTACCAGCCCAACCGTGCCGTGCTGCACACCGACCGCAGCGTGCTGCCGCGGCGCGAGCGTGCCTGGGCGTCCTGGAACTACGAGCGCGCGGCCGAGGGCGACCGCGAGCAGGCCCGCGTGTGCCTGCACTACCTGCTCAACAAGCTGCAGCCGCTGCCCTTCAGCACGCCGGTGCTGGTGTCGCTGAACCCGGTGACGGAGCCGCGCGCGGAGCGCATCGTCGGCGAGTACGAGTACGACCACCCGATCTTCGACCTCGCCGCCATCGCCGCGCAGAAGCGCCTGCCCGAGTTGCAGGGCGTGGCCCACAGCTGGTTCGCCGGCGCCTGGACGCGCTACGGCTTCCACGAAGACGGGCTGATGTCCGGCGAGGCGGTGGTGCGCGGACTGCTCGACGCCTGGGCCGCCTCGGGCACCCGGCCGGAGGCCGCGTGAGCGGGCAGGCGCTGCCGCTGATCGGCCTCGGCCAGGTGCGCCACACCCGGCTGCGGCCCGCGCGCAACGCCTTCGCCTACCCGACCTACTTCCTGATGCTGCCGATGCGCCGCCTGCGCGCGCAGCCGACGGACGACCTGCGCCGCAACCGCTTCGGCCTGATCAGCTTTCACGACCGCGACCACGGCGACGGCCGCACCGACAGCCTCGCCTGGCTCGAGGACACGCTGGCCCGCGAAGGCGTGCACGACGCCGACGGCGAGGTCTGGCTGCACACCTACCCGCGCGTGCTCGGCTTCACCTTCAAGCCGGTCAGCTTCTGGTACTGCCACCGCGCCGACGGTTCGCTGGCCACCATCCTCGTCGAGGTCAACAACACCTTCGGCGAGCGCCACTGCTACCTGCTGCGCGGCGAGAAGCTGCGCTTCGGCCAGGAGCTGCGCGCGGCCAAGGTGTTCCACGTGTCGCCGTTCTGCGCGATCGAGGGCGACTACCGCTTCCGCTTCATGCGCACGGCCGAGCGCATCGTGGCGCGCATCGACCACGACGACACGAGCGGCCCGCTGATCGAGACCAGCGTCTCCGGCCGGCTCGAGCCGCTCGACGCGGCCAGCACGCGCCGCGCCTTCTTCGGCATGCCGCTGATGACGCTGGGCGTGATCGCGCGCATCCACTGGCAGGCCCTGAAGCTGTGGGCCAAGCGCGTGCCGTTCTTCCACAAGCCCGCCCCGCCGGGCGAATTCATCACCCGCTGATCCGACCGACCGATGACCAGCACGACCACCTTCGCCCCCGCCAGCCTGCCGGCCTCGGCCCCCGCCGCCGCGCGTGCGGTGTTCCGCCTGCTGCAAGGCCTGAAGCACGGTTCGCTCGACGTGCAGATGCCCGACGGCACCAGCGCGCACTTCGGCATGCGCTCGCAAGACGGCCCGCGCGCGGCCATCCGGCTGCGTAACTGGAACGTCTGCGCCGCCGCACTGCGCTCGGGCGACATCGGCTTCGCCGAGAGCTACATCGCCGGCGACTGGACCACGCCCGACCTGACGGCGCTGCTCAAGCTGTTCATCGCCAACCGCGACGACGTGGAATCGATCGTCTACGGCAGCTGGTGGGGCTCGCTGCTGTACCGCGTCAAGCACCTGTTCAACCGCAACTCGAAGAGCGGCAGCAGGAAGAACATCCATGCCCACTACGACCTCGGCAACGAGTTCTACCGTCTGTGGCTCGACCCGACGATGAACTACAGCAGCGCCTGGTTCGAGGGTGACTTCGCCAAGCCCATGCCCGACGCGCAGCACGCCAAGGTGCGCCGCGCCTTGCGCGAGGCCGGCGTGAAGGAGGGCGACCGCGTGCTGGAGATCGGCTGCGGCTGGGGCGCGCTGGCCGAGTGCGCGGCGCGCGAGTTCGGCGCCACCGTCACCGGCGTGACGCTCTCGCGCGAGCAGCTCGAATGGGGGCAGAAGCGGCTGGCCGACGCCGGCCTGCGCGGCGAACTGCGCTTCCAGGATTACCGCGACATCGACGACGGCCCGTTCGACGCCATCGCCTCGATCGAGATGTTCGAGGCGGTCGGCCGCGAATACTGGCCGAGCTTCTTCGCCACCGTGCACGGCCAGCTCAAGCCGGGTGGCAAGGCCTGCATCCAGAGCATCACCATCGCCGAGAAGTATTTCGAGCGCTACGTGAGGTCGACCGACTTCATCCAGCAGTACATCTTCCCCGGCGGCCTGCTGCCCAGCCCGGGCGCCTTCCGCGAGGCCGCCGCCCAGGCCGGGCTGCGCGTGGTCAACGAGCTGGACTTCGGCGCCGACTACGCCGAAACGCTGCGCCGCTGGCGCGAGACCTTCCTGTCGCAGGAGCAGCGCGTGCGGCGCCTCGGCTTCGACACCCGCTTCATGCGCATCTGGGAGTTCTACCTCGCCTACTGCGAGGCGGCCTTCGCCACCGGCAACACCAGCGTCATGCAGTTCACGCTGCAGCGCGACTGACCACCATGGACATGCAGCGCCGCACCCTGCTCGCCGCACTGGCCGTCGCGCCGCTGGCCGCGCGGGCCAACCTCGCACCGCCGGCCGAAGTCGGCAGCGAGCTCCCGGGTGCACGGCTGCTGGGCAGTGGCCGGCTGACCTTCCTCGGCCTGCACATCTACGACGCGCGGCTGTGGACGGACGATGAGTTCGCCGCCGATCGCTTCGACCGCCACGCGCTGGCCCTCGAGCTGCAGTACGGCCGCACGCTGTACGGCCGGCTGATCGCCGAGCGCAGCCTGGACGAGATGAAGCGCCAGGGCGGCTTCAGCGAGGAGCAGGGCGAGCGCTGGCTGGCCTCGATGAAGCAGACCTTCCCCGACGTCAACAAGGGTGACCGCATCACCGGCGTGCAGCGCCCCGGGGAATCGACGCGCATCTTCGTCAACGGCACGCTGCGCGGCGAGCTGCGCGACGCCGAGTTCACGCGCCGCTTCTTCGGCATCTGGCTGGCCCCGCAGACCTCGGAACCGAAGCTGCGCCAGTCGCTGCTCGGCCCGGCGCTGCCTCGCTCATGAGCGGCACCGTCTTGACGCTGCCCCGCACCACCGCGGCGCCGGCCGCCGGCGTTCGCGCCGGAGCGTCGTACGGCGCGCTCGGCCTGCCGCTGGCCTTCGTCGCGCTGCCGCTGTACGTGATCCTGCCCAACCACTACGCCAGCGAGTTCGGTGTGCCTCTGGCCTCGCTCGGCGCGGTCCTGCTGGCGGCGCGCTTGCTCGACGCGGTGGCCGATCCGCTGATCGGCCGCTGGGCCGACGGCCTGTTCGCACGCTCGTCGGTCGCGGCCTGGACGGCAGTGGCGGTCGCGGCGGTGGTGCTGGCGGTGGCCTTCCGCGCCCTGTTCTTCCCGGTCGTGCAGGGCACGGCCGCGCTGCTGGCTTGGTGCGCCGCCACGCTGGCGGTGGCCTACCTCGCCTACAGCGTGATCAGCGTGATCCACCAGGCCTGGGGCGCACGCCTCGGCGGCGACGAGCCGCAGCGCGCCCGCATCGTCGCCTGGCGCGAGGGCCTGGCGCTGGTGGGCGTGCTCGCGGCCAGCGTGCTCCCCTCGCTGGCCGGGCTGTCGGTGACGACGTTGGTCTTCGCCGCACTGCTCTTGGCCGGCGTGGCCGTGCTGTACACCGCGCCGCGGCCCGACGCCGACCGCGCGGCCTTCGCGCCGGTGCCGATGACGCTGCCGCTGGCCACGCGCGAGTTCCGCACGCTGCTGGCGATCTACCTGGTCAACGGCATTGCCAGCGCCATTCCCGCGACGCTGGTGCTGTTCTTCATCCGCGACCGGCTGCAGGCGCCGGCCTTCGAGCCGCTGTTCCTGGCCAGCTACTTTGCCGCCGGTGCCCTCTCGATCCCGCTGTGGGTGCGCGCCGTGGCGCGCTTCGGGCTGGCGCGCTGCTGGCTGGCCGGCATGGTGCTCGCCATCGCGGTGTTCGCTTGGGCCGCGCTGCTCGGCGCCGGCGACGTGGCGGCCTACACCGCGGTGTGCATCGCCAGCGGCGTCGCGCTCGGCGCCGATCTCACGCTGCCCGGTGCGCTGCTGGCCGGCGTGATCCAGCGCGCCGGCCACTCGGGCCGCGGCGAAGGCGCCTACTTCGGCTGGTGGAACTTCGCCACCAAGCTCAACCTGGCGCTGGCCGCCGGCCTGGCCCTGCCGGCGCTGCAGTGGTTCGGCTACGCGCCGGGCGCGCGCGGCGAGGAGGCGCTGACCGCACTCACCCTCGCCTACTGCCTGCTGCCCTGCGCGCTCAAGCTCGGCGCCGTGGCGCTGCTGTATCTCCTGTGGATCCGCCCTTCGGAACGACTCGCATGATCAGACGATCCCTCCTGGCCGCACTGGCCGCCGGCGCGCTCACGCTCGGCTGCGCCTCCGCGCCGACGCCGGCCGACTATGCCGCCGAGAAACCCGTGCTCGCGCTCGAGCAGTACTTCAACGGCGAACTGGTCGCGCACGGCATCTTCACCGACCGCTCGGGCAAGGTGGTGCGCCGCTTCACCGTGCTGATGAAGTGCAGCTGGAACGGCGACGACGGCGTGCTCGACGAAGACTTCACCTACAGCGACGGCAAGAAGGAACGCCGCGTCTGGCGGCTGAAGAAGCACGGCAACGGCCGCTACACCGGCACCGCCGACGACGTGGTCGGCACCGCGCAGGGCCAGGCCGCCGGCAACGCCTTCCAGTGGGCCTACACGCTGCGCCTGCCGGTGGACGGCAAGGTCTACGAGGTGCAGTTCGACGACTGGATGTACCTCGTCGACGAGCGCGTGATGCTCAACAAGGCGGTGATGAGCAAGTTCGGTTTCCGTCTCGGCGAAGTGACGCTCGCCTTCACCAAGAAGTGATGAACTGGCTGCGCATGCCCCTCAATCCCCGCATTCAACGCTGGCCCGGACAGGTGGTCTGGCTGGTCGGTGCCTCCACCGGCATCGGCCGCGCCACCGCCGAGCTGCTGCACGCGCGGGGCGCCACGGTGATCGTCTCGGCGCGCAACGCCCAGGCCATCGAGACCTTCGCACAGCAGCACCCGGGCAGCCTCGCGCTGCCGCTGGACGCCACCGACCGCGCCGCGCTGGGTGCGGCGGCCCGGCAGATCACCGAGCGGTTCGGCCGCCTCGACCTGGTGATGTACTGCGCCGGCTACTACAAGCCGATGCGCGCCACCCGTTTCGACCTGGCCGACATGCTGCGTCACCAGGAGGTCAACTACGTCGGTGCGCTGAATACGCTGGATGCGGTGCTGCCGACGCTGCTGGCGCAGAAGAGCGGCCACCTCAGCCTGGTGGCCAGCGTGGCCGGCTACCGCGGCCTGCCCAACTCGCTGGCCTACGGGCCGACCAAGGCGGCGCTGATCAACCTGGCGCAGACGCTCTACCTCGACCTGCAGCCGCAGGGGCTGGGCGTGTCGGTGGTCAACCCGGGCTTCGTCGAGACGCCGCTGACCTCGCAGAACGAGTTCACCATGCCGGCGCTGCTGACACCGGCCGAAGCCGCGCAGGAGATCGTCACCGGCTGGGAGGCCGGCCGCTTCGAGATCCACTTTCCGAAGCGCTTCACGCTGTGGCTGAAGCTGCTCAGCCACCTCGGCGATGCGCTGTACTTCAAGGCCGTGCGCCGCGCCACCGGCCTATGACACCGCGCCATGCCGACGCCCGAGTGGCCCGCGTGGTGGCGATGTTCGAGTCGCTGACGCCGCAGGACGTGGCGCGCCTGGCCGAGTTCTACACCGCCGACGCGCGCTTCAAGGATCCATTCAACGACGTGCAGGGCGTGCCCGCCATCCAGCGCATCTTCACGCACATGTTCACCGCGCTGGACGAGCCGCGCTTCGTGGTGCGCGACATCGTCGCCGAGGGCGACCAGTGCTTCCTCACCTGGGACTTCCTGTTCCGTATGAAGCGCTTCTCTCGCGAGCCGCAGGTGATCCACGGCGGCTCGCACCTGCGCTTCGCCGCCGACGGCCGCGTGGCGCTGCACCGCGACTACTGGGACGCCGCCGAGGAGCTGTACGAGAAGCTGCCCGCGA
>VFQN01005590.1_pt1 | contig 15205 bp, 9 predicted proteins | sample 3512371 | NCBI WGS metagenome assembly VFQN01 (sample SAMN10412370, study PRJNA504923) | tailings metagenome | isolation source: Replicate 2 from Balatoc abandoned mine | place: Philippines: Itogon, Benguet | collected 2017-08-28
GGCTCGCGCCGTGGGCTAGGGTTCTGGCGCCCCTCCGGGGCTTGGTTTGCGGCCCCTCCCGGGGCGCGGGGTGGGGGCATAACGGATAGTCTGTCCCCGTATTGGGGTGACGGGGTTTGATATCGGTATAGGTGACCTCGCGGGTACGTCGTGCGGCGCGCGGGTTCTCGCCGCCCCTCCGGGGCTCATTTCGATTTTCGGGCCGGCGGACCCACGGCTCGCGCCGTGGGCTAGGGTTCTGGCGCCCCTCCGGGGCTTGGTTTGCGGCCCTTCCCGGGGCGCTGGGTGCGGGGTGGGGGCTGATCAGGCGAGGATGTCGTGGATGACCTCGCCGTGGACGTCGGTGAGGCGGCGGTCGACGCCGTTGTGGTAGAAGGTGAGGCGTTCGTGGTCGATGCCCAGGAGGTGGAGGATGGTGGCGTGGTAGTCGGGGACGGTGACTTTGTCCTGGGCGACGAAGTAGCCGATTTCGTCGGAGGCCCCGTGGTGGAAGCCCTTGCGGATGCCGGCGCCGGCGAGGAAGCAGGTGAAGGCGGTGGGATGATGGTCGCGTCCCGGGGAATCGATGCCCTGGGTGGCGGGGCCGCGGCCGAATTCGGTGGACCAGAGGAAGAGGGTGTCCTCGAACAGTCCGCGTTGTTTGAGGTCCTGGATGAGGGCGACGACGGGGCGGTCCATGGTGGCCGCCTGGGTGTCGTGGTTTTCCTTCAGGTTTTCGTGGCCGTCCCAGTTGATGCGTGGGGAGCCGAAGGCGCCGCCGTTGAAAATCTGGACGAAGCGGACGCCGCGTTCGAGCAGGCGCCGGGCCATGAGGCAGTTGCGGCCGAAGCCCTTGTTGGTGGGGTCGTCGATTCCGTAGAGGCGGCGGGTGGCCTCGGATTCGCCGTCGAGGCGGGTGGCCTCGGGGATGCTGGCCTGCATGCGGGCGGCCAGTTCGTAGGAGCGAAGGCGGGCGGCGAAGGAGGAGTCGCCGGCGTGGGTCTCGGCGAAGGCGCGGTTGGCGTGGTCGAGCATCCGCATTTCGGCGGAGCGGGTTGCGGGACGGACGTGGTCCGGGGGGTGAAGGTCGGGGATGGGGTCGGCGGACTGGGTGCGGAAGGGGACGCCCTGGTGGTTGGCGGGGAGGAAGCCGGACGTCCAGTTGATGGAGCCGCCGGCGGGGAGGCCGCGGGGGTCGGGGAGGACGACGAAGGCGGGGAGGTTTTCGTTTTCGGTGCCGAGGCCGTAGCTCAGCCAGGCGCCCATGGAGGGGAAGCCGTTGAGGGTGAACCCGCTGTTCATCTGGAAGGTGGCGGGGGTGTGGTTGTTGCTTCTGGCGAACATGGAGTGGATGAAGCAGAGGTCATCGACGCAGCCGGCGAGGTGGGGGAGGAGGCTGCTGACCCAGGAGCCGCTTTGGCCGTGCTGACGGAAGGCGTAGGCGCTGCGCATCAGTTTCCCGGGCTGGCCGAAGAAGCCGAGGTTTTCGCCCTTGCCCTCGATGGATCGGCCGTGGAGGCGGTCGAGTTCGGGTTTGTGGTCGAAGGTGTCGATGTGGCTGACGCCGCCGCAGCAGAAGACCTGGACGACGCGTTTGGCGCGGGGCAGGTGGTGCGGGGCGATGGCGGCGGAGGTGGCGGGGAGGGCGAGGCCGGAGCGGGCCTGGTCCTGGCGTAGCAGCCAGGCGAGGGCGACTGCCCCCAGGCCGCCGGTGGTGCCGGAAAGGAAATGGCGGCGGGACAGGAGCGGCGGGAGGACGGAACCGGGGTTGGGGCGGTTCATGGGAAGTTCAGCGGACATGGAGGAACTCGGTGGAATTGAGGAGGACCCAGGCGACGCTGGGGAGCCCGTGTTCGGTGGCGGTGGCGATGGCGATGCGAGCTTCGTCGGGCGTTGGCGGGCGGCTGAGGGCGATCTCGTAGGCGCGGCGCACGCGTGCGGGGAGGTCGGCTCCCGGCAGGGCGGAGGCGCGTTCGGCGAGCAACCGGGCCTGCCGGAGGGTGAAGGATCCATTCATCAGGCCGAGGGCCTGGAGCGGGGTGGTGGTGGTGGCGCGGCGCGGGATCTTGGTGGATGGATCCGGGCAGTCGAAGGCGTCGAGCAACGGGTCCTTCCCCGAGTTCACGTTCATGCGGTAGATCGTGCGGCGGTTGTGCGCGGGTTCGTCGCGGTCGACGAGGTGATAGAAGGTCGCGCCGTATTCGGAGGTGGTGAACGGCCGGAAGCTGGGGCCGCCGATGTCGGGGTTGAGACGGCCGCTGACGGACAGCATGGCGTCGCGGAGGGTTTCGGCATCGAGGCGCCGGGGTTGGAATCTCCAGAGCAGGAGGTTGTCGGCGTCGACGGCGGCGGCGGCGGGGTTGTGGTCGGAGGCCTGCTGGTAGGCCGCGGAGGTCACGATGAGGCGGTGGAGGGCCTTGAGGCTCCAGCCCTGGTCGACGAGGAAGGTGGCCAGCCAGTCGAGCAAATCGGGGTGGGTGGGCCGTGCGCCCGCGGCGCCGAAGTCGCTGGGGGTGGTGACGATGCCCTGTCCGAAATGGTAGTGCCACAGGCGGTTTGCGATGACCCGTGCCGGGAGCGGGTTGCGGGGATGGGCGAGCCATTCGGCGAAGCGGATCCGGCGGTCGGCCTCGGGGGCGTCAGGGGCGAGTCCGAGCTCATGGTCGGGCTCGGCGAGGGCGGAGAGGGCGCCCGGGGCGACGACGCCGTCGGGGGAGCGGACATTGCCGCGTTGGAAGCGCTGGGTAGGCGGCGGTTGGGTGCGGCGGCCGGCGTAGGCCATCGGCCCGGGCTGGCGGAGGGCCTCCAGTTCGCGGTTCGCCTCGCGCGCCCGCTTCCGTGCGGCGTCGTAGTTGGCGCGGGTCGCTGGATCCATGACCGCGAGCGCTTCGGCGTCGGTGGGAATTGAATCCCGGCATGGGCGGACGGAGGCGAGGCATCGGGCCGCCTCGGATTCGGCCTGGGCGATTTCGGTCTGCAAGGCGGCGGTGCGGGCTTCGCGCCGGCGGGCTTCGTCCGGGGTTTCGAGGGGACGATCGCCGTGGAGGACGCCGTCGAAGACGGACTTGATGCGGTAGTAGTCGGTGATGGGGATGGGATCGAATTTGTGGTCGTGGCAGCGGGAGCAGTTGAGGGTGAGGCCGAGGAAGGTCTGGCCGACGACGCTGATGAGGTCCTCGAGTTCCTCTTCGCGGGTGAAGGTGCGTTGGACGACGTTGGCCTGGCTGTTGCCGGCCTGGTCGTAGGCGCCGCAGACGAGCAGGCTGGCGCCGATGATTCCGTCGCGGGTCACCGGTTCGATGACATCGCCGGCGATCTGTTCGCGCATGAACCGGTCGTAGGGTTTGTCCTCGTTGAAGCTGCGGATGACGTAATCGCGGTAGTGCCAGGCGTGATCGCGGAGGCGGTCGTACTCGAAGCCCGAGCTTTCGGTATAGCGGGCGAGGTCGAGCCAGTGGCGGGCCCAGCGTTCACCGAACTGCGGCAGGGCGAGGAGGTCGTCGACCACGCGCGCGTAATGGCCGTCGGACGGATCCCGGACGAAGGCTTCGACGGCCTCGGGGGTGGGCGGCAGGCCGATGAGATCGAAGTAGAGGCGGCGGATGCGTTCGCGGGGTGGGGCGGGTGGGCTCGGGGCGAGGCCCTTTTCCCGGAGCGCTGTCCGGATGAATCGGTCGATCGGATGGGGTGTGTCGGGTTCCGCGGGCGGGACGATCCGGCGGACCGGCTGGAAGGCCCAATGTTCGCTCGCACCCGCGGCGGTTGGGTGGGGCTCGCCCGGAGGAGGGACGTCCTGCCGGGTTGCGGTGGTGGCGGCGGCGAGGGTGGAGGCGGGGTTGAGGCTGAGGCCGAGGGCGAGCGCGAGCGCGAAGGTGTGGGTGAGGGTGGAGGTCGCGAGGCCGGCGGAGGAGCGGGGCGTCATCCGAGGTCCGCCGTCGGGGCGCGGCGGGGTCGGGGGCTGGCGACGCTTCGGGGGAAGGTTCATGGGAAGGTTTCGCGGCGGGGCGTTCTTGGCGCGTTGGAAGCGTTCTGGGCCGGATGGGATGCCGTGAAGGATCCCTGATTTGAACCCGAGGAAAAGCTTTTAGAACCTGCCCGACGCCGTGAGGAACGCCGTCGGATTGCCGGGCCTCAGGTGGGAACGGGAAGCCAGCGGGGGTGATCGGCGCCGCGGTCGTCGAGTCCGCGGGTGAGCGGGTGTTCCCGGCCGGTGGCGGATTCCCGAACCCAGAGCGAAGGGGCTTCGCCGGTGGCGGCGCGGCAGAAGGCCACCCAGGCGCCGTCGGGGGATTCGACGCCGCGGAAGTCCCAGACGGGAGGCTGGCTTGCGGTGAGTTGTCGGATCGAGGCGTCACGGGGATCGATGCGGCAGATCTCGGTGCCGCCGCGGGCCAGGTCGGGTTTCCAGTCGCGGTTGAAGTGGTCGGTGTCCGGGCGGCCGGCCTGGTATTCCCAGGGCACGCGGGATCCTGGCAGCCGCCGCGACACGAGGATGCCGCCGTCGGAGGTCCAGGACGGGATGTTGGATCCGCCGCCGCGGTTCGACGGGTTGCCGTAGGTGGCGCCGAACCAGAGGTCCTGGCTGCGGGTCAGTTGGCGGAGTCCGGAACCGTGGTCGGCGGCGATCCAGAGGTCGGCCCAGTCGTGGCCCGGGTCCTCGCGGTAGCGGCAGCCCTGGAAGGCCAGCAGGGAGCCGTCGGGCGACCACGCGGGGCCGAAGAAGAGCTGGTCGGGGTGTTCGGCGACGAGGGAACGGTCCGAGCCGTCGGGGTTGGCGGTCCAGATGGCGTAGCCCCGGGGGCCGGCGAGGTGGAAGGCCACGCGTTGGCCGTCGGGTCGGAGGCTGAACCCGTAGGGGAGTCCTTCACCGGCGCGGGTGAATTCGCGGGCGCCCGAGCCGTCGAGGGCCATGTGGAAGACCTGGCCGACGCGGTTGCGGACGACCTGGACGAGGAGGTGCCGGTCGTTGAGCAGCAGTTGGGGTGTGTAAAAGACCGCGAGCCGGTCGCGGGTGGCGATCTCCTCCAGGGCACCGGATTCCAGATCATGGATCCAGAGGTGGGTGGGCGTCTGGGTGTAGAACTCCTCGAACGGTTTTCCCGGGCCGTCCCGGCGGGGTTCCATGCTCAGGAGCAGGATGCGGCGTCCGTCGGAGAAGAACGCGCCGGGCTGCCAGGTCGCCTGACCGGGAACCTCGAAGTGCAGGGTGCGAAGGTCCGAGCCGTCGGCGCGGATGAGGCAGGTCTTTCCGGCGGAAGTGAACATGAGCCGCGGGATTCTCCCCTGGTTGCGCGGGGTGTCGGGACTCGGGGGCCGGCGGTTGGCGCATCCGGGGGCGGCCAGGGCCGGGGCGAGGGCGACGGACGCCAGGAAGGTTCGGCGGTTCATGGGGTTCGGACGTTGGCTCACCAGTTCAGCGCCAGCATGGCCAGTTCGTCCGGGGACGGGTCATCGGCGTGGACGAGGACCCGGTAGCGGAGGCGGAAGGTCTCGCCGCGGGCGAAGCGGCGTTCGCCGCCCTGGAGCCAGTACATGCGGGTGGGCGAGAGGAAGCCGTAGTCGCGGGTGAACCAGGGCACGGGCTGGTCGGGGTTGGACGGGGAGGGGAACATGGTGATGCCCTCGATGATTCCGCCGGGGCGCGGCCCGCGGGCGTCCATCCAGCCGGCGGCTCTGCCGAAGGTGGCCTGTTCGCCGAGGTCGCCGTGGGCATTGGCGAGTCGGCCGCCGCCGGTCACCGCCAGGTCCGGGGCGAGGCGCGCGGCGAACAGGGAATGGTTGGAGGCCTCGATCCGCACCTCGGTCAGGGCGGTGAGGGTGATCTCGAAGTCGATGAGGCGCCGGTCCGGCGATGGCGCGTGGATGCGGATGGTGCGGTGGTCGCGGAACGGCGCTTCCGCGCCGGGCCGTTCCCAGAGGGTTTCGTGTTCGAAGATCACGGCGCCGGTGATGCGGCCGTCGTCGACGATGCGGAGTCCCAGGTGGCGGATCCGGCCGCGGTCGGGTCCTTCCTGCCAGTAGTTGCCGCCGTTGACGCGGTCGCAGCCGAACCAGAGGGAGGCGTGGTGGGGGTAGGGATCGGCCTGCTCGGTGGTGATGCTTTGTTTGGAGCGCGGGCCGAGGACGGGGAAGAAGTTGGGGAGCTTGGCCTCGGATGGGAACCGGTACTCGGTGAAGGGTTGTCCATCGACGAGGATCCGGACGCGGTCGCCGTCCGCGATGGCGGTGGTGTGGTTGGCCTGGGTTGGGGGAGGGGAGTGGGATGCGGCGGCGAGCGCCTGGGTGTAGGCACCGTAGGCGGCTGCGAGCTGCTGCGGGTCGGGGAGTCCGCGATGCACCCAGGCGCGGTAGCGGGCGCGGATGGGTTCCGCCGGTTGGAAGGTCCGGGGTTCGACCCCGGGCCAGCCGAGGCAGAGCACGCCGTAATGGCGGGTCAGCCAGGTCGGCGGGTAGTCGGGATGATCGGGCGCCACGAAGAGGGCCACACCGGAGGGGTTTGCGCTGCCGGCGAAGGACCCGGAGAGGTCGGTCCAGGGAAGGCGGGTGATGTAGAGGTCGTTGGTGGCGGATCCGAGCGGGGTGGTGATGACCGTGTCCCGCCGAGGGGCGAAGCGCAGGGTGAGTCCGCCGTAGCTCTTGCCCTCGGCGCCCGCGAGGCGGACGGGGTCGGGGCCGGGGGTCCAGGTGGCGTCCAGGTCCACGGCCCGGGCGTTGTCCGTCCGGGGATGGACCGTGAACCAGAGGCGTTCGCCCATCACGCGGCGGTTGCCGGCGTACCACCCGTTTTCGACGCCCAGCAGCGCGCCGCCCGGGCCGGTGTCCCGGGCCAGCCAGCGTTCGAAGCGCTGTTCGATTCCCGAGAGCGCCCAGAGGTCGTGGTTCCGGCCGGCGACCGTCACGTGCGGCCAGGCCCAGAAGAGGCCGCGATGATGATGGTGATCGTCCGGGAAATCGTCGGTCAGGACCTCGCCGTCGAGGCCGTACAACGGGTGGACATAGGTGCTGCGGGCGCGGTCTGCGGGTCGGTCGTCACGGCGGATCACGCCATGGCGGTAGACGAGCACCGGTTGGTCCCCCTCCCAGAGGCCGAGGGAATGGTCGTCGACCGCCGCGAAACGGAATGGAGCCTTTGCCGGGCGGTTTGCGGGATCGGGGGCGGCATGGGTTGCGGCGGCGCGGGTCGAGGCCGGTGAAAGGCAGAAGGCGAGTCCTGCGAGCGATGCAAGCAGGCGAAGCGGGCGGGAATGGGGATGGCGGCGGGTTCCGGAGGGGCCGGTCGCCGGCGGGGGCGTCGGTCGTGGGTTGCTCATGCGTCGCGATCGGTGAGGGGTTCGATTCGGGAGGGATCCACTTCGACTCCGAGGCCGGGGCCTTTGGGAACCGCCAGTTCGCCGCGGGTCACGGTGAACGGCGTGCGCAGGACGGAGCCTTCGAGGAACTGGGGACCGTTGAGGGCGGCGGGATACTTCAGGTCGAAGGCGCCGTAGAGGGCGAGGGATGCGGCGAGGGAGACATCGGGATCGGTGAGCCCGCTGCCGAGCACCAGGAGTCCCGCGTCGCGCGCGATTTCGATCTGGCGCCTGGCCTCGGTGATGCCGCCGCAGCGCGCGGGTTTCATCGCCACTCCGTCGAGCAGTTCAAGCCGGATGAACTCCTGGAGTTCCACGTGCGAGACGATTCCCTCGTCCATGAGGATCGGGAGCGCGCCGAGTTTTTTGAGGCGCCGGTAGCCGGTGAGGCGGTTGGACGGCAGGGGCTGTTCGAGGACCGGCACTCCGATGTCGGCGAGTTTTGGTGCGACCGCGAGGGCGGTGGCCTCGTCGTAACCGCCGTTGGCGTCCGCCCACAGGAAGCCGTCGGGGACCAGTCGTTTGACCAGGCGGCAGAGTTCGAGGTCCGCCCTGGGGTCCGGGGCGACCTTGACATTGAAGTGGCGGTAACCGCGGGCGCGTCCCTGGGCGACGAGGTCTTCGACCTCCCCGATATGCCTGGGGTTGAGGGTCCAGCTGAGGGTGACCGTTGGGCTGCCGGGGAGTTTCCAGCGTTGGGCGGCGGACTGACCGAGCAGACGTCCGGTGAGGTCGAAGAGGGCGAGGTCGAGGCCGGCCTTGCAGATGGGCTGGCCGGTGGAGAAGGACGGGGCGATGGCGCTGTCCAATTCGCGGGCGAGACCCTGTTCGTCGAAGGGATCGCGGCCGATCCACCGGGGGATGAGATGGTTTCGGAGCGTGGTGAGGACGGTTTCCTGCGTCTCGTAACTCCAGCGGGGAATCGGAACGCTCTGGCCCCAGCCGGTCGTGCCATCGCTCGCGGTGATGCGGACCAGCACCGCCGCGCGGCCGCCGGGGCGTCCGTCGGGGCGCTCGAAGAACTTGAAGCGGCCGATGACCGGGTAGCGGACCGGGAAGACGTCGATGCGCTCGATGGTGACGGATTTCCCGGGGTGTGCGGGGGGCGGTGCGGCCGCGGGCGGTGCCGTCGCTGTCGCTGTCGCGGCCGCGGCTGCGGTGGCTGCGGCGGCTGCGGCCTTCGAGACGGCGGCGGCGGCGGTGGCATCGGCGAGGAACGCGCGGCGCGAGAGGCTCATGGTGAGTGCGGGGCTGGGTGCATGGGCATGCCGGATGGGTGCGCAACGGGGCGCATCGGACGCGGAGCGGGGCGACCGGGGCATTCTGGAGAACCGGGGGCGTTCTGCCAATCCCGAGGGGGTGGTTGGTGTGGATTCGGGGTCCGGGAGGAGGCGTGGCCGGCGTCCGTCGTCATGGCGCCGCTTCCATTTTTCGGGAGGGCACCTAGCCTGCGGCATGCAAATTCGGCAATGGACCCCTGGGAGGCTCACGGTGTGTTTCGGGGGTCTGCTGTGTGCCATGGGCATGGCGTGGGCGAGGCCGATGACCTTCGAGGATCTCCTGGCGTGCCGGCGGCTTTCCGAGCCGGTGCCTTCGCCGGACGGGAAATGGGTGGCGTACGTCGTCGGGGTCGCGGACCGCGAGGCGAACCGGGTGGACACGGACATCTGGGTCGTGCCTTCGGGAGGGGGCGAACCCCGGCAGATGACGCGGTCCCCGAGGCACGACCGGCATCCGACCTGGTCGCCGGATTCCCGCTGGCTGGCCTTTGAGTCCGGCCGCGACGGGAGCACGCAGATCTACACCCTGTCGTTGGAGGGCGGGGAAGCGCGGCAGATCACCCGGCTGTCGACCGAGGCCGGGCAGCCGGTCTGGTCGCCGGATGGACGTCATATCGCCTTTGTGTCGGCGGTGTTTCCCGAGCACTCGGAGCTCCCGTTCGCCGAGGCGGAGGAGCGGAACAAGGCGCAGTTGGAGGCGCGGGAGCAGAGCAAGGTCAAGGCGCGGATCCTGACGCAGTTGCTGTACCGGCACTGGGATTCGTGGGTGGACGGCCGGCGCCAGCATCTGTTCGTGGTGCCGGTGGAGAACGGTGCTGCGAAGGGCGAACCCCGGAACCTGACCCCTGGAGACCGGGATGCGGTTCCGACCTCGTCGACGTTTGCGTCCGGGGACGAGTTCGCCTTTTCCCCGGATGGAGCCGAGCTCACGTACACGGCGACGCCGACCCCGGCGCGGGAGGAGGCGTGGAGGACCGACCACGATCTGTGGACGGTCGACATCGCGACCGGCGTGCGGCGGCAGGTGACGCGGAATCCGGCGGCGGACGGGACGCCGCGGTATTCGCCGGACGGCAGGTGGCTGGTGTACCGGGCGCAGAGCCGGGCGGGGTTTGAGGCGGACCGCTGGCAGGTGATGCGGCTGGACCGGAGGACCGGGGAGCTTCGTCCGCTGACGGCGGACTGGGATCGTTCGGTGGACGCGATGTTGTGGGCGCCGGACGGAGGGACTCTTTTGGTCGAGGCCCAGGACGGTGGGGAGGCGGTGGTGTGGCGGTTGTCCGTGGATGGTGGCGTGCCGGTGCGGGTGATCGGGGATGGAACGTGCGGGGATGGCGCGGTGCTTGCGGACGGGCGGACCGTGGTGTTTGCGCGATCGACCCTGCGGCGTCCTGCCGAGCTGTTCCGGGTGCCGTTGGAAGGGGGCGCGGCGGTGCCGTTGACCCGGCTGAACGAAGGGGTACTCGGGGCGGTATCGATGAACCCGCCGGAGTCGGTGACCGTGCCGGGCGCGGACGGCACGCCCGTGCAGATGTGGATACTGAAGCCGCCGGGCTTCGATCCCTCACGGCGGTGGCCGCTGGTGTTCTGGGTGCATGGCGGTCCGCAGAGTGCGTTCCTGGACGCCTGGTCGTTCCGCTGGAACGCGCAGCTCTGGGCCGCGCAGGGTTACGTGCTGGCCATGCCGAACCCGAGGGGCTCGACCGGCTTCGGGCAGAAGTTCACCGACGAGATCTCGGGCGACTGGGGGGGCAGGGTGTACGAGGACCTCATGCGCTGTCTCGGCTGGCTGGAGCGGCAGCCTTACGTGGACACCGGGCTCATGGCGGCCGCGGGCGCGTCCTTCGGCGGTTACATGATGAACTGGTTCCAGGGGAACACCGACAAGTTCAGGACGCTGGTCACCCACTGCGGGGTCTACAACTTCGACACCATGTACGGGACCACCGAGGAACTCTGGTTCGACGAATGGGACCACGGCATTCCCTGGGAGAACCCGGACTTCAACCGATTCTCCCCGCACCGCCTGGCCGCGCGTTTCAGGACCCCGAACCTGATCATCCACAACGAACTCGATTTCCGTGTGCCCGTCGCCCAGGGGCTCGACCTCTTCACCGTGCTGCAACGTCGGGGTGTGCCGTCGAAGCTCCTCTACTTCCCCGACGAGGGGCACTGGGTGCTCAAGCCGCAGAACAGCGAACTCTGGCACACCACCGTGTTCGATTGGCTGGCGGATTATCTGAAACCCGTGCGCTGACCTTCCACCGACCTTCGCCCCATGCGCGTGCTCATTGCCGGCTGCGGATACGTCGGGACGGCCCTGGGGACGGCGTTGTGCGCCCTCGGCCATCAGGTGGCGGGCATCCGTCGCCCGGGTGGGGATCCCACGCCCATGCGGGCCGCCGGCATCGAACCCCTGCATGCGGACCTTTCGCGCCGCGGGGATCTCGATTCGCTCCCGGCCTCCTGGGACTGGGTGGTCGCCTGCGCCGCGCCGTCGGAGGGCGGCGAGGCGGCGTATCGCAGCGTCTATCTCGAAGGCCTGCGCAATCTCGTCGACTGGCTGACGCCCCGGCCGCCCTCTGCGCTGGTGTTCACCGGCAGCACCGGGGTCTATCCGCAGACCGACGGTTCGGACGTGGACGAAAGCGCCGCGACCGAAGGCGCCTCGGCGACCGGGGCGGTGCTGCTTCAGGCGGAGGAGGTGCTGACCGCCGCGGCCGCACGGGGGTTCCCCGCCGTCATCCTGCGGATCTCGGGGATTTACGGTCCGGGACGGAACCGGATTGCCTCGATGTTGCGGGGCGAGGCGGGACCGGTCGGGAACGGTGAGCGATGGATGAACATGGTTCACCGTGACGATCTGGTGGCTGCGATTCTCGCGGCGCTGCAGCGCGGCAGGCCGGGGGCGGTCTACAACATCAGCGACGGTGCGTCCTGCACCGAGGCGGCCTTCTACGAATGGCTCGGGAAACGGCTGGGACGGCCGGATCCCGCGGAGTCCCCCGGCGGTGGTGCGTCGCCGGGCTCCTCCTCAACCGGGCGGCGGGGGCGCGGCCAGGCGAACCGCCGGATCATCGCCGAGCGGGCCCGTCGCGAGCTGGGCTGGGAACCGCGGCACCCGGATTTCCGGTCCGGCTACGAGCAGGTGATCCGGGCGATGGAGGAGGTCGGCTGGCTTTTCCCGCCGGGTGCGTCAGTCGAGGGCCGGTGAGAACTGGGCCTGCCAGCGGTTGGGGAAGGGGTGCAGCAGAACGGCGCGCAGGAGCAGGGTGCGGACCCGGCCTCGCGGGATCTTGATGCGCTGGGAAGGGTCGAGTGCGTTGCTGCGTGCGAGCAGGCGCAGGGTTTCGATGCCGATCAGCAGGGGCAGGGCGCAGGCAAGGCGGACCCTGGTTTGTTTGCGGGGCGTGGCGCAGGTGTAGTCCCAGCCCGCCGCCAGATGAGCGGCGGCGGTTTCGAGGTGTCGGCGGTACAGGGGGCGGAACCGGTCCATGGTCCCGGGTCGCCCCAGGTCGGCAGCCTCCAGTCCCGCCTCGCGCAGTCCGTCCGCCGGCACATAACAGCGGCCGCGGGCCAGGTCCGCGGGCAGGTCGCGCAGGATGTTCACGAACTGCAGGCCCTTCCCGAACCGGATGGCGTTGCCCAGGTAGGTCTGCAGGTCGATGGGCGTCCCGGGAAAAAGGTGGGACCGGCACAGGCGCGTCCAGAACTCACCGACACAGCCCGCGACGCGGAAGGTGTAGTCGTCGAGTTCGACGTCGGTCGCGAGCGCGGTCACGCGGCCGGGACCGGCGGAGTGGAAGCGGCGCAGGTCCAGTTCCTGGCCGCTGGTGATGGTTTCCACGACCTCGCGAATGCAGCAGCGGTCGAAGCAGGGAAGGGTGCCCAGCACCGTGACCGCCTCCTCGATGCGCGCCAGGAGGCTGCGCTCGGCGGGCAGCGCCTGGTTGGCCGCAAGACCGGTGAAGTCCACGCGTTCCTCGCGCGACCCGAGGATGCGGCTTCGCAGTTCCTCGAGCGCGGTGAGTCGTTGATCCAGCGGAATCACCTCGGTGTCGGCGATGGTGTCCGTGGCCCGCGCCAGGAGATACGCCAGCCCGATCTGGGTCCGCACCGGTCCCGGAAGCAGGCGGAGGGTCAGGTAGAATGAGCGCGAAACATCCCGGAGAAGCGTCGTCAGCAGATCGGGTCCGGGTTGAAACATGTGCCGGCGGACGATAGGCCCAAACGCCGCGAGTTCCAGCAGGGACTCGGTCTGGCGAGGGATCCGGAATCCGCCATCCGCCGCGATGGATGCGGCGGGAACGCGTTCCGCACGCTCCAGGCGTGCGGTGCGTCGGGTGAGTCGGTTGGGTTCAGGAAGCCGGGGGCTTCGGCGTGCCGGGCGGGGGTGTTCCGGTGGCGTCCGGCGTGGGGGGCGGAGGTGTCGCGCTCGGTGATGGCGGTGTGCCGTTCAGCACCGGGTTGCCCGCGACGGAAGGAGCGATGTCGAGCGGGTGTTCGTGGCGCTGCCATTCCGGAGTCACTTTTCCGTCGAGCCAGGCGAAGTTCCCCGGGTAGACGTCGGGATCGAAGAAGACGTGGTAGAAGTGCCAGATGATGATGGCGAGGCAGGCGAGGATCGCCTCGTAGTAGTGGATGGTGCTGGCCACGTCGACCATCCAGCGGGGGATGAACTGGGTCACGTCCACCTTGAACCAGATCATCAGGCCGGTGACGCCCATGATGATCGTGCCCCAGACCACCGCCCAGTATTCGAACTTCTCGGGGTACCCGAACCTGCCGAAGCGCGCGCGTTCGGCGCTGCGCCCGGTGAGGTGCCGGACGTTGGTCTTCACGTCGGTCCAGTCGCGGGGTGTGGGCATGAGGTCGCGCAGGAGCCGCCGGCCCTCGGCCGAGCCGATCAGGTAGCCGATGTGCCAGACACCGGCGCCGAGCAGCACCACGCCGGCGATCCGGTGGATCCAGCGGCGGACGTCCTCGGTTCCCAGCGCCCAGGAGAGCCATGAATCCGGGAAGCGCAGGGCGAACCCGCTGATGGCGAGCACCACGAAGCTGAGCAGGAGCACGAGGTGCTGGCGGCGTTGGGAGGCGTCCATGCGGACGACCGTGCGATTCTTCGAACGCAGGGTGGCGCGGACCTTGCGGTAGAACACGAGTCCGTTGTGAAGGCCGAGCAGGCCGCAGGTGCCGACGATGAGGCCGATGTAGATGCGCCGGACCCAGCGGTTGATGATCAGGCCGACCTCGCTGTCGGAGGAATCGTCCAGGTGGACCTTGCCGGAGGCGAAGTTGGCGCCGATGCCCGGGTGGCATTGGCCGCAGGTCTGCACGAGGTTGGCCTTGTGCACACTGGAGTTCACGTCCGTGGACGGCAGGATCTTGTGCCAGCCGTGGCAGCTCGCGCAGTTGGCCGCCTTGGTGGATCCCCCCTGGGCGGCGAGTCCGTGGTAGCTCTCGAAGAAGGTGTCCACCTGGCGGCGGGGCAGGCGGAAGCGGGTGTTGAGCCGTTCCGAGGCGTGGCATTTGCCGCAGATGTCCTGGGAGATCTTGAGGGGTGAGGCGCCTTTCAGGGACTCGATCTGGTGCTCGGCGTGGCAGTCGAGGCAGTTGGGGGCGTTGCGATGTCCGCGGGCCATGGCCTTGCCGTGGCTGCTTTCCTCGAGATCGGCGGCCGCCTCGGTATGGCATTGACCACAGGTGGCCACCAGTTGGGCGGCTCCCACCGGAGAACCCGGCTCCCCGAGGTGGGGGACTTCATGGTGACCGTGGCAGTCCTTGCAGGTTGCCGAAGCGATGTTGCCCTCGCGGAGGGCGATGCCATGGGCGCTGGCGTTGTAGGTCTCCGCCTGCGATTCGTGGCAGGTCGCGCAATTCACCGGCTGCACCACATGGCCGTCGTCGGGGTGTTCCCAGCGGAAACGCAGATCCTGATGGCAGTCGACGCAAAGGTTGGTCTGGTGAACCGAGGCCCTGAAGCGCGTCTCATCCACGAACAGGGACAGGGAAAGGCCGGCCGCGTTGGTCTTGGTGAGGTCGTCCTGGCCGTGGCATTCCAGGCATTTGTCGTTGGGGACGATCTCCTGGGGTTCCTCCGCCGCCCTGAGGGGCAGGGCGGCGACAAGACCGGCCAGGAGCACGAGGATGAGGGTTGGGGCCAGCTTCATAGGGCTGCAGGAGGGGCGACCCGCGGTCCGCGCTTCCGTATGTCAGACTGTCCGGGCAAGTCCTGTCCTGCCAATCGAGGGTTGGCATCTGCTCACCGTTTCTTGGCGATCGGCTGGTGTTGCATGAGTTGGGTTGGGACATGACGGATAGCCTGTCCCCGTATTGGGGGGATCGGGTTCGATATCGGGATGGATCACGTCGCGGGCATGCCGTGCGGTGCGCGGGTTCTCGCCGCCCCTCCGGGGCTCGTTTCGTTTTACGGGCCTGCGGACCCATGGCTCACGCCATGGGTTGGGGCTCTGGCGCCGCTCCGCGGCTTGGTTTGCGGCCCCTCCGGGGGCGCGGGTTCGGTGGGGGGGGGATGGGGCATCGACGGATAGCCTGTCCCCGTATTGGGGGGATCGGGTTCGATATCGGGATGGATCA
>VFQN01005591.1_pt1 | contig 15200 bp, 14 predicted proteins | sample 3512371 | NCBI WGS metagenome assembly VFQN01 (sample SAMN10412370, study PRJNA504923) | tailings metagenome | isolation source: Replicate 2 from Balatoc abandoned mine | place: Philippines: Itogon, Benguet | collected 2017-08-28
CACCCCTTCACCCACACCCACCTTGTACCCCTGGCCGCCCGACAGCCCCAGCACCACCACCAGGTACACCAGCACTCCCTTAACCCACACCCTCGTAACCCACACCTCTAACCCACACCCATCCCTAACCCACATCCATCCTTAACCCACACCCACCTTGTACCCCTGGCCGCCCGACAGCCCCAGCACCACCACCAGGTACACCAGCACTCCCTTAACCCACACCCTCGTAACCCACACCTCTAACCCACACCCATCCCTAACCCACATCCATCCTTAACCCACACCCACCTTGTACCCCTGGCCGCCCGACAGCCCCAGCACCACCACCAGGTACACCAGCGGCACGCAGGCTGCTGCGTCCACCAGGAATCTGCCGTACCGCACGTAGAGCTTGGCCACGCGCCAGCCGCTGCCCACCACCTTCTTGCGGTGCCCCGACACCAGCAGCACGCCCAGGTGGAAGGACACAAACACGTTGAGCAGGTACACGATGCCTGAGAGGCGGAGAAAATGTATACGTAATACAGTGAATAATATAATAAATCACGTATGTATTTAGAGAATATAACAAATATATACAAGTAGTTCGAAAAAAACAATGTTATTCTTGAAGTGAGGTGCCCCGACACCAGCAGCACGCCCAGGTGGAAGGTCACAAACACGTTGAGCAGGTACACGAGGCCTGAGGGGGTGCGTAGTATTGTACTATGATTATAAGCATTGCCTGTATCATAGTGTAGAGGCATATGCAGTCACATCAAGGACACATTGAGGAGGTACACGATGCCTGGAGCGGGGAGGGAAGTAAATCCACGTCGAAGTGAAATGTGGACCGACGAATATCGAGGTGTCGTCGTTTGGGGCTCCTGGGGAGCGATGTGGGTATATGATGCCTGTGGGGGCCCGAGTAGGATACCATGGCCCACAGAGTGCTCATCAACGTGCAGGTCAACGGTCCCCCACAGGTTAGAGATAGGGCGCAGGATGCTTTGGGGGTGGGGACGGGGCGCCACCGGTCGATGGCAAGGTGCGCGGGTAAGGACGGGTAACAATGGTAGGTGGGCTCCTGTGACGCAGGCGGTCTCAACGCTAAGATCTGCCTGCGACGAGCCCAGCACAGCCCAGCAGGTTGCAGGTCGCAGCCCAACAAAGTGCCCCACGCCCGTCCCATTGCGAAGAGGTCTGTGAGGACACCGCAGGAGTTTTCTGCTGCAGAGCGTACGACAAGGGCCCCTCACAGTGCCTTTCGTGTAGCCACGTCCGCCCACCCAACGACAGGGCGGTGATGGTGCAGCGGGAATGCGGGTAACAGGAATAACACGAACATAATCCTGGCCGGTCCAAACCACCAACAGATTTGCGTCGACGCCCACCCACCAAAGGACAGGTCGGTGATGGTGCAGCGGGAGCGGATGTTGCCGTAGTCCACGGAGCAGAAGGCCACGTTGATGGGGACCTGGGGGCGTGCCGGGAGTACGGCAGGGGGCTGAGAGCTGCCGTACAACCGTACAGCTCGGAGGCTTACTGCGCTGGCATGCGGCACGTGGCATGGACATACTGCACAAGGCCGCGTTAATGGGAACCTGTGATGGGGTAAAGCAACGCGACCAGCAACAGGGACCGTGTGGGGTGCCGTACACCCGTATTATTACGGAGTGGCGGCATGAACACAGCACGCTGGCACGTGCCGTATGCCATGGTGCCAAAGGAGCAGGCTGGTGGCGCGCGGAAGGGTCCGACGATCAACGTCGCCTCACCGCAGTGCGGCCACAGCAGCTGGCATGCACTAGTGAACAGCACATGTAGTGCAGACCCAAGACCAAGTCCGTCCGGCAATGGCACGGCTTTGTTTCAGAAGGGTGTCTTAGACGGCTGATGCAGTAGTCCGGCATGCTGCTCACCCCGAACGCCGTCCACGACACGTCCACCAGCATCATGAGCGCCATCCACACACTCGCCAGGGGGCTGTAGGCGCCCGCCATGGGCAGCCCGAAGATGGACCTGGGACAGCGAGGTGAGTAACAGTGTTATAGTCATACCAGTGCAGAATGAGCCTGGACATGGAGGGGGATTGCGCGGTTATTGTCAGAGCAGAAGCAGCCCGAAGAAGGACCTGGGACAGGGAGGCGGGTGAGAGGTTATTGGAAAGAAACGGGCCTGGAGAAGGGATGCGGAGGCTGTTGTCCGACCATGGGCAGCCCGAAGATGGACCTGGGACGAAGAGGGGTAATCGCAGAGCGGCAGGGTCGGCTTGACCGCAGCGAGTGACGGGATGGGCCTGGGGGATGCGGTTGCTGCGCAGCAGGCCCCTTCGTGTCCCCACTTTTGTGCGCACGAGCACGCCGAGCGGCCGCCCGCTACCGATCATCGTGCAGGGGCCCTTGCCTGTGTGCACCATCTCGCAAGACCCCCCACCCCACCCGCCCCCCCGCAAGGCATCCCACAGCCCGACTGCAGCAAGCCTCCAAATTTGCCTGCTTCACCGCTCCCGCGACTAAGGTACCCTGCACCCCGCCCAGCACAACACTGCCTACAACTACGGTATGTGATTATGCAATGCTGCCGCTCGCTTTACCCTTGCCGACAACTTCATCCTGCCCTTTCAGACATCAGTGCCTTCCCCACACCTCCCATGACCCCTTCGCGCTACAACCCACCCCACCTCCCGCACCTCAGCACAAGCGCCCGCTCCATGGCCCTATCCGCCCGCCCCACCGCATGCTGCAGCCTTAGCACACTCACTACCCAACACTGCCCTTTCACCGCCCTGCGGCTATCCCATGTCCCATACCCCGCACCCCGCACCTGTGCTTAACCACCCGCTCCATGGCCGTATCCGCCCGCCCCACCGCATGCTGCAGCCTTCACAAACCAAGTACCCAACACAGGTTCCTCTACTGCCCTGCGGCTATCCCATACCCCACACCCCACACCCCGCCTCCCCCACCTGTGCTTCACACCGCATGCCGCAGCCTTGGCAAACCCAGTACCCAACACAAGTTCCTTTACCGCCCTGCGGCTTTCCCATACCCCACACCCCACGCCCTGCACCCCCGCACCTGTGCTTGAACATCCGCTCCATGGCCCTATCCGCCCGCCACACCGCGTGCCGCAGCCGCCCCGCCCACCCCAGCAGCGCCGTAGCCGCCTCGCCGTCCGGTACGGCGCCCGCCATCATCGAATGCGCGCCCAGCTTGCTGCCCGCCTTGCTGGGCCCGGGCGTACGGGGCTCGCCGCCGCCGCCGCCGCCCGCCATCCCCGCCCCCGGCCCCTGCTGCTGCTGTAACGCCCGCGAGTCCTGCTCCATGTAGCGGTTAAACACGCGGCGCGGGAGGTTGATGTGCGGTACGACAAGCCGCCGTACGCCGTACTCCTCCTCCTGCATCAGCCTGGGGCGATGTCAGGGGCATGGGCAGGGTCACGGAAGGAACGGGTAGATGATGAGGGCCGCTTTCAGCCGCGGCCCAGAGGCTGCCGAAAGCTGCGTGCTTGCAACGGTGGCCCCTGGTCCCCACTGCAGTGCAGATCCAAGCTATATCCCTAGGCTGCCGCACCCCGGCCGTAGCCCCGGTTGCAGCCATACGGTACCTAGGTGCACAGCACCCTGGCCGTAAGTCCTCGCCTGGTGGTGCAGTGCGGCAGAGGGCCCGGCACCCCGCCGCCCAGCACGCCACCTCCGGCTGCGACAAGCATACTACAAAACCCCAGACCCGGCGGGACACAGTCAGTACTTCCCCATCGGTCAGGCAATGCAATCCCATCCCCCATCCCATGCACCCCTCCCCTTCATCCCCGCCCATCCCATACGCACCAACCCCCCCACCCCTGCCCCCAGTCCGCCCCAACCACAAGCCATGCCCACTGTGCACACCACCATCCCGTTCCAGCAGTCCCCAAACGCACATGCAAAAGTATCACAATCCAGTACCACCATCCTCATCCCCGCCCAGCCCAGCCCCCAACCCCATGCACCCCTCCCCCTCGCCCGGCCCCCCACCCCCTCAAAGGCACGCCACAGCGCACACCACCGCCCCATTCCCACCGTCCCCGACCCACTCTGCCACTGCCTGCTTGAAGGAGTGGTCGCTGTTGAGTGTCCGTAGCGCCTTGCCATGGGGCCGGGCCGCCCGACGCTGCGCTATACGGCCCAGCGGCCGCTGGGAGGGCCCGCCCCGGTCCATGTCTACAAACGAGTCCTTGCCCCCTCCCCCTTTGCGCGCCTCTCCCTTCTTCTGCTTGCGCTTTACGTTGTGCCATGCACTGTCCTCCGCAGCTTCGCCAAGGTCAGGGTCTGCTTTGCCATAGCCCAGGGTGTCCAGGGGTGGGGCCTCCCGTGACAGCCGGGAGCGTTGACCCGTGGCCCCTGAGCCTCCCAAATGCCGGGCTCTGTCGCGACTGAGGAGAGAATCGCTGGATATGGCGGAGCGGTTTGAGGGGGCTTCGACGAGGCCAAGACAGTGCTCGCTCTCGGCCACGGTCGACAGCGGGGCTGCGCCGGGGACCTGAGAGTTGCGGTGTCGGAAAGACATGGGCCGCGCTTAGCATGTCATGAATGCAATTATCATTTCCAAAAAGTGAATCGAGGTTAGACGACTTCGTAGCTGAGTGCTCGGGGTTTCGGGTGTTGCGGGCTGACTGTGACCCCGCGAAAAAGTTTGCGGGTGAAGCAAAACACGGGACAGCCGGGCACGAGAGCTACGCATTGCCTAGGATGTACAGCAGTACTGCGGAATCTTGGCGTGCCGGCCTCGTGGCTTGGTCCGGTGGTTCGGTTTCAGACGGACTTCAACCCACCGGCTTCCGGGTCGGCCATACGTAGCCTGTGACGTGGTCGAAGAACTTCATTGTCCTGTTGTTTGCTACGTACACATCCTAACATGCGGCGGCGACATTTCCAATAGGTCGTAACAAAAAGTCGCAGTTGCGCTTGGGAAAGTCAGTGTTTTGGGCCACATAAGCTATCGTCGATTCCTAGGGATAATGTTGTTGCAGGAGCTGATGCAGGCGTGACGGTTGGCTTCAACCATGACCGACTGTCATCCTGCGTGATGCTTGGAGACGTGGGCGAGTTGCTCGTGCGCGAAAGCAAGGCCGCCAATGACGTGGCCCCGTGACCATACCCACATACTGCATATGTAGAGCGCGCCTGAAGGGCAGGGGGACTGAAGGGGGAAGGGCCTCACGAGGATGCTTGGGCAATGCATGTTTGAGGGGCGGAGGTTGCGCAGCTTGTAGGATCGCAGCGCGGTACAGGATGGAATTAGAGCAGACAGGAGTCACGACAGCCACTATCAAAAGAGGCAACCGACCAACAGTGTATGCCATTACGTGTGTATGCACTTTGCGCGTGTGACCGTGCACGTGTGACCGTGTCAGAGGCAAAGGGCATAGGCAAGGGGCACCACGGGAGCCCGGTATATTGGCTTTGCCAATACTTCCTTATGCGCTCTCCGAAGGGGCGAGCGCATTCTGCACCTTTAGGTGCTGGAAAGGATTTTCAAAAAAACAGGGCAAAAAAACCTAAAGGTGCTGGAAAGGGGACGCAAAGCCGAACCGAAGGGGAGCGAAGCAAGGATTGCCCCGGAGGGGCAAATTGCTAAAAATACTTTTAGCCCTCCGGGCATATACCTCGCCGAAACGGCACTCATCGGGATCTGGCTGACACAGAATGGCGTGAAACAGGACCTCCTGGCGTTCATAACCTCACAATGTCGCAACGTCCCTGCCTCAGAGTGTGCACGCCTTCTGCTGGCGCCTTTTGCACGGCATGCCAGCAGCATCGCAGCAGCCATGGATCCCTTGACCACCCCGGCACGCCGGCAGGTGAGCATGATCATCGTGCCACGACCCACGTACCAGTACGACAAGGCAGAGTGCGAGACAATGTAACTCCGAGTTCCTGCTCACGCTGTTACCGTATCACTCCTTCGTTGATGCAACAGCCTGGCGTCCACAACGGACCTGTTTGCCACGTGCCCCCGGACCTTGACACGACGCGCCGGACACAGGGCGGACACGGGGCAGCATCACAAGAAACCATGTGCATTTGAGACGCGCTCTCAGTCAAGCTGACCTATGGCAAGCCGCAACTGTGACATGCTTGGTACCGGTAGTTGCTTGGTGTTGATGGACCAGGATGGACCGGTACGCGTGCAGCTGCGCAGAGGGGGTTAGTGGGGCCCGCCAGATAAGGCAGGGGGGAGCAGGCAATGCAGGACAGGCTGATTGTGTAGTTCATGAGTTCAAAGATGTCATGGCAGTGCTGTGGGGGCTTAGGGGCTGCAGTCCTGGGTGCAGTCGATGGCTTGGGGTGCGGGCGGGTGCGTGGTCCTCATGCCCCCATTTGGGTCATAGCTTCGCGGTTGTTATTGCGCATCCAAAGCATTGTTTATATTGTATCGACAGGATTTACTTCATATACGCCATAGGCGTGGAAATTGGCCGTAAATCGTGGCCGTGCGCTTCCATCGACCGCTCCTCCGCCCTCGCAACAAAGCCTTCTACGCGACGACAGTATGCACCGCATACTAAAGCATACATCCTGTAACATTATTGCGCGCGATGGGCGCGTGGTGCGCAGTCGCGGCATCGCACCCTTCCCAGGCCCTGTGAGGCGGTGCGTGGTGGTCAGGGCTACTCCCCCTGCCGACGGAGACGCCTCCGCACCCCAGCCCCAGAACATCATCTGCAATGAGGACCTTCCAGAGGAGCTAAAAGGTAGGTATTCGGGGCCGGATGGTGCTATGGAAGAAGGCAGGTGGATGGACTTGGGGAGGCCCCAACATTGCCCTGTCAGCACTGCACTGCTGTTGGCACGTCATCTAAACCTATCAACAGCATCCGCGATCCACCACATTCACCACAGCAGAGTCACAATTGCACTTACGGGTCACACGGCAACAAAGCGTGTGCGGTAACGTATGGCACTGCAAGGAGGGCGCCCCTTCAGCACTCCGTCCAGTCGGGTATGGGGCTCCTGACCGTTGGCTGTGCCGGGCACGGCACCCTGCACCTCCCGAGGAAACTTTTACCATGCAAGTCGCTGGGTATCGCACGTGTATACGCTGCAACGGGGGCACCAGCGCAGCTGCCCCTCCCTCCCCCTTGCCCCTTCCGCAACGCTGGTGCAGTGGTGCTACGCTGCTACCCCATGGTGCTGCACCCAGCAAGGCCCCCAGACCCTTTCACCCCTGCAACCGCCAACCCACAAACTGCCCTCAGACCTGGCCATTTCGGAGGACGGCTTCCTCATTGACACCAAGACGGGCAAGGTGCGGCGGGGACCGGGAGCCGGGTCATCAGCGCACCCCAGTGGCGGTACCGGTACCACATCACGTACTGTGGTGCAAGTCTTACTGGAATTGCAGTGTGGCCTGAGGCACGCCCTAGCGTGGAGCCGCAGGAATTTAGCCTTGTGAGGCTGGCGGCAGCAGGGCAAATCGCCGTGCCGTACCAGCTTGGCATCACCATTTACGGTAGCCCCCGCTGCCTTGCCCGCGCACTGCTCAGTGAGCACGAGCGGGTCAACAGAGTCGCAACCCGGCGCCCCGGGTGCTGGCGTCCCTGCACGCGCACGACCTGCCATCCCGCGCCACAGTCCCTCCCAGCCCCACAGCCTGCGTACCGCTTCCCCGTGCCGCGTGCCGCACGCCACGTGCCACGACACGTGTCATACACCCACGCGCACGCACACGTGCCATCCAGGTGATCAACGAGTTCGGCGCCACTCGCTTCGACGTGGCGGTGCGGGCGTTACGCGGCGAGCTGGACCCACCCGAGTGGGTCGACAACACGGAGCGAACGCCGGGGGTCATCCTGTCCTCGCTATTCCAATTCCCCAAGCCCTACATCTTCCAAGTAGTCGGCAAGCCCGGGCCAGGGCAGGAGGGGCAGGAGGGCGGTGGCAAGGCAGCAGCAGCGGACGCGTTTGTTGAGCATGTGGCGGGCACGGTTGCACGTGTGTGCCAGGTGCCGAGGGAGGAGGCGGTGGTGGAGGTGAAGGAGCGCATGGGGGGCCGGTTCGTGAGCGTGAGCGTGGAGGTGGTGGTGCGCGCGCCGGAGCTGATCAGCAGCGTGTTTGAGGCGCTGGAGGGCGACCCGCGGGTCGTGATGAAGTTTTGAGAGGCGGAAAGCAGCGTGGGAGGGCTAGCCATGAGAAGTAGTAGCGTGCCCTTTGCATGGAGGCGCACGATGCGCTGGAGGGCGACTTGCGGGTCGTGATGAACTTTTGAGAGGAGTTCGGAGAGCGTGGTGGAGGGGATCAAAAATGTGTTCATCACTCATGGCACGTGGCGACGCGTCGTGCGTGCCCCGTGTTCAAAGCGCTGGATGGCGACCCGCGGGTTGTGATGAAGTTCTAAGAAGCGGATTTTAGGGTGACAGTTGGAAGTATGAGAAGGGGCAGGGGAAGCACGTACGAAAGGGTGCCTTCATTTTGGAGTGGCCTGTGCGTAAACGCCTGAAGTGATAAGCAAGCTATGTAAGCATGTGCACCGGGAGAGCAGCTGCTTCGATTCAGATTGGTGTATCGGTGTTGGGCGCCGGTGCTGAGCAGCGCGTGGTCTTGGGAGGGGCTCCGGGATGGGCGCGGAGGGGTCATGGCCCGTTGGTCATTTGCCGTAACCAGTAGGGGACAGTATTTTCTGTACCGTTTCACGTGCTGTACCTGGCTGTACAAGCCACGCACCCACACACGTTTGCCCGCTCGTACCCCGCCTGCCAGCTGCGAGCAGAGGATGCACTACCCCCCACTTGTAATCACCGCGGCGCTGCTCACGGGATGCCGATGCTCACGGGATGCCGAATTCAAGGTTACAAGCATGCAGAGGGCAGCGGGCAGGAGGCCTCTGCCGAAGGCCCAGCCATTGGCGCTGAACCATCTATCTCCTTGTTGAAAAAGCACCGGTAACGGTAGCCAGTTTTTAGGTATTTTTAGGTATTGATCTCGCAACCTGATGTGCCGAGGGTTGCCGCAAGCCCGCAACAGGGCACAGGTGCAGGCGAGATGCACTGCAGAATGGCCCGCTGTGTTGGTCCTGCTGGGTCAATGAAAGTGGGCGACCAGAAACAATCCTCGGACATGCAAGCCGTAACAGTTGATTACCAACCTACCAGAGCCAAAGGGACGTCTGGGGTGACCATGGCACGTACTGCAGTACCGTACGGCTATTGACATGGAGACACGGCGCCTGCAGCATGCCAGCTGTCCAGCACCTCAACATCAATGTGGGTTTCTCAAGTCCTCACCGTGCCTGCACCATAACAAACATGATACACCATATCTACTCCATAACACCCGCGCTCGGGGGCGCTCATGCAACCCGTTATGGGATCCACCTCCTCGAGCCCTTGGTCAAGATAGACATGCATGCGCCTTCTTTTACTGGACAAGGATTGGGCCGTCTGTTGCCCTTCAGGGTACGTAGGCTACCCGCTACCGCACCCTCTCCAAACTTGCCTGCCCTTCTCCAACGACTGGATTAATAAGGTGGACCCTACTCCGAGGGCGGATCTGCCTTCGCGTGCCCACATCATAGGGTGGAAGGTAGGGTGTGCAGACGCTACAGTAGAGTCTAAACACGTGGCCAAATGAGGCACAGTAACGGCTAAACAACGCACACGCTGACCCGCCACCACGCACATACGTCACCTGTCCGTTGTCCTTGGGCAACGTGCAACTTGCACCGTGCTGGGACGCAAACGGACGACATGCAGACTGCCCAGTATGGACGAGCCCCAGGCCTCCAAATGGACAAAATAAAGGTAAATGATGGGGGAAATCCCTGCCCCTTAAGGGATGGATGGATGCCTGCAGGTTGCGTAACCCGTGGCACTCCGACTGCATGTTCAGTGCAAGGGGCCAATAATGTCACACCGTACCGGTACCCCTGATGCAGCACCTGCACAGCCACCCCAGCCCCCTGCCCCTCTTGCCCCTGCCCCGCTCCTCTTTCTGCCGCTTCCCCCGCAGCCCCCGAAGCCACGCCTCCACCTGCCGCCGCTCCTGCTCACGCGGTGCAGGGTACCCGTCATTCAGCCAACCCAGCATGCGCTTAATGACAGTGCTGCACGGTATGGCACTCCCCTGCTCCACCAGCCACTGCAGGAGGAACAGGGGAGCCCCATACCGTGCAGCCAAAGGCAGCACTTCTGCGCGCAGTGGCACCCCCAGCCGCCGCAGGCACGTCAGCATGCCCCGGTCGCGCTTCTTGCCGGCCGCGTCGTACCAATTGCACTCTATCAGCGCTGGATTCGCCTCTGACGCCCGCATGGCCACCATGGCTTCTAGCGTCGCCTCACATCCCGCGATGGCAGCGGCTAGCACGGCGCTTTGCGGTAGCTGCCCAGCACCAGGTTCGCTGCGTAGGCCCAGCAGCGCCCGCAATACCGCCCAGGGGTGCCGTATCGCCGCCCCTTGAAGGGTGGTCACGTCCCCCTCAGACTCCAGGGGCCAACCCTCCGCCGCCAGCAGCTGCACCGCCTCCACCAACGCCTCCACATCTGCCGCCGTGTTGGCAGGCCAGGCAAACACCGCGTAACTACCTTGCAATGGTTCGCGGGGGCAGCCGGCCTGCAGCAGCCACCGCAGCATGGTCAGGTTCCCCCGCTGGATGGCGGCCACGAAGCACCTAGCATCCAGGCCAAAGCCCTGCTGCAGCAGCCACGAGGCAGTGGCGACGCTCCCGGACTCCACCGCCGCGAGTATTGGTGAGTGCAGGAGGACCGCTGGCTGTTCTGCCTCTCTAGCGCCCTGGCCGCGCCAGTGCCCCACCAGCAGCTGCACCGCCGCCAGGTCGCCCCGCGCCGCCGCCGCCTGCACCGCACGCACCGATCCCAGCGCCGCCCCTCGGCCCGCCAGCCACCGCAGCTTAGCCACACTGTCCCTGGCTGAGCCCGCCGCCGCACACACCGCCGCCTCGCTGCCCCACCACTCGTCACCCGCAGCTGGCAGGTACCCGCCTTCCTGCTCCATCCGCACGATGAAGGGTAGGTCAGCCTGCCGCAGGACCGCCGCCAGCGCCTCAGCACCACCCCACGGAAAGCCGCGCTCCCGCAGCCACCGCAGCCGCGCCAGGTCCCCCGAGGGAGCGGCAGCGCCCCACACCTCCGCGTGCTCCACCCCCAGCCGGCCGTGGACGCGGGCCTTGTCCAGCACCCACGCCATCTTGGACTCAGCATCAGGACAGGGGGACCCGGCTGCGGCCGAGAGCATACGCCGCCACACGCCGGGCGCCTTTCGTGCCTCCTGCTGCTGCTGCTGATGGTCCGCGCCACCGCCCTGCTCGGGGTCACCTGCACGGTCTAGGATGCTGAACAGACGCTGACCCACCGCCTCCCACGCCGCCTGCAGCCCCGCCAGGTCGCAGTGCCGCGCCGCCGCCTCCAGGGTGGCACCCGGATCCAGCAGCCCGGGGCAGCGCTGCGCCAGGGAGGGCAGCAGGCGGGCGAGGCCAGAGGCAACGGCTGCGGACCCCGCGTCCGGCACCTGCAGCTCCGTCCACCGCTTCAGGTAGGTCAGGTAGTGGTCTGTTTGCAGCGCTTCCGGGAACACGTGCGGCTGCAGCAGCTGCAGCGCAAACTCCACGTTGGCCTCGCAGCCGCTGGCGGCCGCCGTGCTTGGGAGCAGCAGCTTGCGCCTGAAGGTCAGCTCCCGCAGTGCCGTCTGCGCCGCCTCCACACACCAGGTGGCGGTCGTTGCCCCGGCGGCTGTCACGGCATGGCCCGGCAGCGGCTGGCTGAGGCGGGCGGTGCGGTGGTGCGGCTGGCTGAAGCGCTGTGCGGCGTCTTTGCAGCTCAGCCTGCCGCCCAGGGCCAGGTCGTTGGGAGGCAGCAAGGACAAGACGTGCATGTGCAGCTCGGCCGGCAGCAGGCCTAGGCCTGGCGTGGTTTCCCCGGATGGGTGTGCCATGGCTTGTAAGTGGTCACCTGTGGTCGTGGCAGCAATGTACAGGTACAGAGACGCTCAAGGCTCAGCCTCCTGCTTGACATGCATGCATAGGCTCGACCAGTCTACAGTACTGGTGGGCTGCCCAACAGTCGGTACGTGGTCGCGGTGGGGAGCCAGGACGTCAGGGGCGGGCAGGCGGGGTTCAACGTTGCTCTTAAGACACGCCCAGGCTTTTCGCAGATGCACATAAAGCTAATTGGGGTTACTGTACTAATAATGAACTGATGACAGGAGTCTCCGTCTCGGTACCGGGAAGGCAGACGAATGGATTCCGGAACCTTGCACGCAGTCAGGTCTAGCGCGTTTAAGCGGTATCCACTAACCGTTGCTTTTTGTCGACCCTGGCGGAGTGGCTGGTTTGGTGATGTGACTGCCGCAAACCTCCCGGACTCGCCGAGAGCGTGCAGCCAGCGAAGGCGGCCGCGTACCACGCTTCTGCTGAAAAATGTTATCGAACGTATGCAAAGTGAGTGGCTGAGTGGACAGTATCGCGCAGCCAACAGTATGATCGTGTGGCCGCACCGCCTGAGATGTCAAAAAATGCCTGTGCGTACCGGTAACGCATATGTCACAACAGGCCTTAGATACCACAGCGGCAGTGCTCCGATGGGCAAGGGTTTGCGGGAGTGGTGGCACAAGGATGGCTCTGCGAGATGACCCATGGGCCACTTGCCCTGAGACGACGGAGGCGGCGACCAGCTGCTCTGCAGTTTAGAGTGCCCTCCGGTGCGCACAGCAAACTTCTACTGGTAGGCGCTGACGCCAGCCACACGTGCGCGCGGGGACATGCACGCCGTGTAGTGCCTTGCTGCCGTTCAGAGCAACCGACAGGAGTACGTAGTATCCCAACAGGTGCTCATCAGGTGCAGGGCTCCCACACCCACGCCGTGACCCACGGCCCAGCCATGGGTCCAGGGACGACGGACTTGACACCGCAACGCGCACCCTGTCCCGAACCCCTTGCCCTTGCCCCTCTGCCCTTGCATGCTGCCGCCGTGAGCTTCTCCCCTCCCCTCATCCATCCAGCAGCCTCACTCCCCCAACGCGCCCGCAACGCGCCTACATGGCAGTACACGGCATGGCAGTACATGCTAGTAAGAAGTAGCTGGTGTTCTTGGTAACTGATACCGGTATGCTTCTCTCATTGCCCTGGCAGTGCCCCCCGCTGCTGCGGCTAGGCCAGCCAGCTCCCAATGTGTGTGCACTGGTTACCGGCATAGGGTGGCCTGCGGGCCCCCACATGTGGCTATGCATGCAGCCCCCCAACGGACTGCGGCAGCTAGGGGTAGCGTAGTACTGCCCAGACCAGGGGAGGTGGAACCTGGTTGGGTCTCCCTTGGTCCAGGCTGCGGGAATGGGGCGCCATAATGAACGAGGACACGCGGCGCACCCTCCACCCTGCTCCACCATGCGGAACCATTCACGCTGCATCATGCTCAGATCCCTGCGAGCTAGGCAGCAATGCCCATGTGTCGGGTCTCTTCTGTGCAACTGTGTAGCCGCGTCCGCTTGCAGCCAGTAGCTAGTGAACAGGACTTTCTGTACCGGTACCGTATCACATGCTGTACAAGCCACTGCACCCGCACACGTTTGCCCGCCCATACCCTGCCTGCCAGCTGCCAGCAGAGGATGCACCACCCCCACTTCTTACTGCTTCTTATCACCCCAACGGGATGCCGAATCCAAGTGTGTAGTAGGATGCAGTGATGGCAGGTACAACGCATGTTTCAGAACGAGTTCAAGAGGTCTAGACCGAATCCAAGTGTAAATGCATGCAGAGGGCAGCGGGCAGGGGTATCAGCCGAAGGCCCAGCCATAGGGCTGGACCGTCTCCTTCCTTGTTGTTGAAGCACCGTAGCCAGTTGGTAGGCCGGAGTCGAGGGCCTTTGTTGCAGAGAAACTGCTTCCGTCATCTCCGGGCAATTGGCCCATGGGTCATCTTGCAAACCCATCCTTGTGCCACCACTCCGCACGCACTCTATGCCTTGTTGTGACACTTTGTGACGCACTGGCATTTTACCTCGCGTCTTCAGGTGGTGTGGCACACAGTCCAGGTTGTTGGTGGTGCGATACTATCCATCCAGTCACTCATACTGCGTAAACTCATAGACAATTTTTGTATAAGCGTGTTACGCGGCCGCCTTCGATGGCTGCACGTTTTCGGTGAGTCCGGCAGGTTCGCGGCAGAACGTCACCAAACCGGCCATCCGCCAGAATTAAACGTAAGCTATGCTATGCCATGATATCCCTTAAACGCGCTAGCCATCGCTGCATCGTTCCGGGATTCATCCATCTGCCTTCCCCTGTCGGCACCGTGGTGGTGCTGCACCTTCGAGACGGAAATCCCTCCGGTCATCCGTTCACTACAAGCCCAGTACCCCCACGTACCTGTGCACCTCTGCTCTGTATGTCTTACACTTACTTGGGCAACGCAGATGTGCCGGGGTGGGAGTGCTTGCCGCACACAACGCGGCAGCCTGGGGGCAGCCTCCAACCCCGCATGCCCGCCCACTGACGTCTACGGAACGCCTGTGATGACCCTCTGCCCACGCGACCACCAACTAAGCCCATCCCTACCGTAGACTAGTCGAGCCCATGCACAGCCTTGAGCGTCTCTGTACGTGTACATTGCTGCCCCGACCACAGGTGGCCAGCTGACCGCTTGGAAGCCATGGCACGCCCATCCGGGGAAACCACGCAAGGCCTCGGGCTGCTGCCCCCCGAGCTGCACCTGCACGTGCTGTCCCTCCTGCCGCCCAACGACCTGGCCTTGGGCGGCAGGCTGAGCTGCAAGGACGCAGCACAGCGCTTTACCGACCCTCACCACCGCACCGCCCGCCTCAGCCAGCCGCTGCCGGGCCATGCCGTGACAGCCGCCGGGGCAACGACCGCCACCTGGTGTGTGGAGGCGGCGCAGACGGCACTGCGGGAGCTGACCTTCAGGCGCAAGCTGCTGCTCCCAAGCACGGCGGCCGCCAGCGGCTGCGAGGCCAACGTGGAGTTTGCGCTGCAGCTGCTGCAGCCGCACGTGTTCCCGGAAGCGCTGCACACCGACCACTACCTGACCTACCTGCAGCGGGGTACGGAGTTGCAGCAGGTGCCGGACGCTGGGTCCGCAGCCGTTGCCTCTGGCCTGGCCCGCCTGCTGCCCTCCCTGGCGCGGCGCTGCCCCGGGCTGCTGGACCCGGGTGCCACCCTGGAGGCGGCGGCACGGCACTGCGACCTGGCGGGGCTGCAGGCGGCGTGGGAG
>VFQN01005592.1_pt1 | contig 15200 bp, 16 predicted proteins | sample 3512371 | NCBI WGS metagenome assembly VFQN01 (sample SAMN10412370, study PRJNA504923) | tailings metagenome | isolation source: Replicate 2 from Balatoc abandoned mine | place: Philippines: Itogon, Benguet | collected 2017-08-28
GCCGCGGGCTCCGCCCCGCTCGCGTGTGACACGACAGATCCTCAACGCCTTGATGGGCCAAGACGTTGTAGCCATCGCCAGATGTGCGCAGCAGTGGATGTACTCCTCCCCCCGGCCCGCCGCACCGAGCGAGCCGCGCCAGTCGTCCAGGTGGGCGACCAGCGGCCGCTTTCGGTGTACCACCGTCCGGTCCACGACCCCCGTCCGCTCGTTCTCGATCCGCTTCAACAGGTCGGCGAGCATGACGGCGGACGCGTCGCGGTTCGGCGAGAACCGCACCCGCTTGCGACGGCCGTCGGCGAACCGCACGTCGGCCGCCCACTTGGCTGCCGGCTTCAGGTAGGCGGCGCCGTCGGCGCTCAGCGGGTAAAGGATGGCTTTCCCCTTCTCGCGCACTCGGGCGTGCGCGCGGCCGTCCTTCTCAATGACCTCGGCGCCGGACGGGAGGGGGTACGGGCGGGTCGGCTTGAAGAGGGTTGCCATGTGTAGCCTTTCTCACCGGCCAGTAGGCCGGTCGGTAGAGTATACCCGAGGTCAACGCGGTCGCGCGAGGACGGTTGACAGTAGTTGTGGGGCGGACGCCACAATGGATTTCCGCCAACTGCGCCGCGATGGAACGCGACGGAACACGGTCCGATCTCACTCGGGCGTAGCCGTCAGGCGAAGAGCGGACGGTCGGCCACCTCAGGCGGCGCGTACGTTGGTTCATCACGCGTTCCGTCGCGTTCCACCGTTTCGTCCTCGCCCCATTCGTGGCGGGCCTTCAGCCCGACCCCGACGTACAACCGCCGTCGCGCCTCGCCGACCCGGTTCGTCTGCGTGCTCCGGATGTGCGGTAACGCCGCCCTCAAGTCGCGCCCGAACATCTGTTCCGAGCCGACCTCCCGGTGCCGTTCCTCGTTCCAGTACCGCCACCCCCCGTAAAGGTCCGGGATGTCAACCTGGTGGTCCGGGCCGACTCGGCAGCACTGCCGGACGAACGCCTTGATCGGGCTCGACAGCTCCTCCAGTTCTCGCCGGTATTCGGCGGCGGCGTCGGTGGGGGTGAACCGCATTCCGGCGCCCCGGAGCCGGACCCACCCCTCGGCCGCCCACAACAGCACCCCTGGTAACTCGGCCGCGAGCCGGGCACCCAGCCCACGGTCTTCACGGCCAAGCCAGCTGTTCGGCGTCCGGAGGATCTCGAACCGACTCGCCACCGCGCCGGACGGGTCGGGGAGGCGGGGGATCTCGTTCGTCGCCAGGACGAACCGGACGGACAACGTCACCGTCACCCGCGGCCGGTTCTTGCGGTTCACCGTCTGCGGGTCTTCCCCCGAGATCGACAGCAGCCGCTCCACCACCGCGGCCACGTCCGTCCGCCCGGACAGCCGGGCATCGGGGATCACCCCCACCCGCTTCCCGAGCAGCGCCTCCAGCCCGAAGTTCTCCCCGAGGGCGGCGAACGACGTGCTGGCGACGTTCCCCGCCCCGACGAGGTCGGTCAGGACGCGGAGAATGCTCCCCTTCCCACTCCGCGGCGGGCCGACCAGGAGAAGCAGCTTGTGCGCGCTGGTGTCCGCCGTCAGCAGGAGACCGAACCACTCCTGGAGCGCGGCGACGCTGGCGGGGTCGCCCCCGAACCACTGGTCGAGGCAGCGGAGCCAGGTGTCCGGCCGCGGGGGCGATGGCACGACCGGGAACGCCAGCGCGTTCGGGGTGAACAGCCGGGGCGTGGGCGGGTGGAACGGCCCGCGGCCCGCGGCGATGTCGTCGAGCGTGAACAGCCCGTTGGGCGCCGCGACCACTCCGGCCGGTGGCGGGAGGTCCGGGGCAGAACCGGGGAGCCAGAACGGGGGGTCGGCCCCGGAGTCGGGGAGGTTCACCAGCCCCGACAGGTTGACCCGGGCGTTCGTCCGCACCGCCGCCGTGACGGGGAACAGGGTCGGCGGCTTCGCCCGGCCCGACTCGTCCGCGTCGGCCGCGGCCGCGAGCCGGCGCGGGTAGTCGGCCTCGAACACCGCCCGGCAGTGCCGGGCGAGGCGGGCGTCGAGGTCGGCGTCGGGGACCGGCCGCCACGCGGTGCCGTCCCACCCGAAGAACTCCCCGCGCCACTGGAGCAACGCGGGTTCGCCGGCCGGGGTTCGGTACTCGTCGAGGAACAGCCGGGCGAGCCGGTGCGGGTCGTTCCACGCCTCCCCCTCGACCGGCCCCGGGTACGCCGGGCCGGACGCAGTCGGCTCGGCGACGGGCGCCCCTTCGCCACCCCGGGTTTCGTCGAGGAGGTATCGCCGCGGCTTGTCGAAGGGAACCCGGTCGGCTTCCTCGCACTTGTGCCGCAGCTCCTCCTCGGACCACGGGGGGACGCACCGCGGGTTGTAGTGGGCGGCGAGGAGCCGGACGGCGTCGCCCACGGGGAGGTCGAACCCCCACACCAGCGCCCGCGCGGCGGTGAACAGTTGGTCGTGCCCGCCGTGGTGCGCGACCGCCGCCGGCACCTTCGTCAGGTAGGCCACGGCGCGGCGCTCGGCCGATCCGGTCACGACCACCCGGGAACCGGTGGGACCGCCGTCCGGTTCCGGCACCTTCGCGCCGCACGCGGCGGCGAGTCGGCACACCGCACGCCACAACTCGGGAAAGGGGACGACGGCCGGCCGGCCCGGTTCCGCGCCGTCCCACTCCCGCCGCTCGGTGCGCGTGCCGTCCGCACTCGCCCAGACCGCCGGCGGGCAGACGACCTGCCCGCCGGTGCCGTGGAAGTCGAGCACGACCTGGTTCGTCTCCCGGTGGCGGAACGACTTCTTGAACGGCCCGGGGTGCCCGGTCGCGACCTCCGCCGCCGGGGCCGCCTGCTTCGCCCGGCTCAGCGCCCAATCCGGGATGGAGGCGACGGGGACCAGGTAGTAGCGGTGACTCCGGGGCTTGCCGGGCCGCCCTTCGGCCATTCCGGTCGGTGGGAGGAAGTCGTCGGCCAGCCGCACCGCGTCCGGGCTGTCGAGATCGGTCACGACCAGCGCGTGCCCGGGCAGTCCGCCGTCCGACAGCGGGCCGCACAGGACGCCGATCTGGTCGCCGGCGGAGAAGGCGTCGGGTTCGAGCGAGCGGGTCGCCCAGCCCCGGTACGTCGGCTTCTTCTCCGCCGGGTCCGGCTTGCAGAGCGCGAACCCGCGGCCGCGCAGGTCGGCCGCGGCGGTGTGCGGGTCACCGGGGATCGGCGGCTCTGCTTCGGAAGCGCTGGTCGTGGTCATGTCACTCCCCGCGGCCGCCGGCCGACCGACCGGAACGGGACGCGTCCCGGAGCGCCTCCCACCGGTCCCGGTCCGGGCACCCGGCCCGCACCCAGTCCTCGATCTCCTGCCGCCGCCAGCGCCGCGAGCCGCCGACGTACACCGGGGCGGGGAGCCGGCCGGCGGCCTGGTCACGTTCCAGCGACGCGGCCGAACGGCGCAGGAGGACGACCAGTTGTCCGATGTCGATGAGCAGGCCGGGCGACTCCCGGCCGGCGGTGGCGGTCACACCACCCGTAGTCGAGTCCGTCATGCAGGCCCCCTTCGGTGTCTGGGTCGGGACGGCGCTCCCGCCGGCGTGCCCCACTCGCTCGGCTGCGGCCCCGTGTGCGGGCAGATGCCGGTTACCGGTCATCGATGACGGTGGGTGGGAGAAAAAAGGGCCCGCCGGCCCGGCGGCGACGCCGAAAACCAGGGAAAACCGGGGAATCAGAGTCGGGACAAATCTGGGGAAAAATGCTGCGGGGCGTGCCCCCCGGCGGTCATCGATTACCGATCGGACGGCCGCACGACCGACGCGGCCTCGAACCGCGTGACCCACTCCCCCCGCCGCGGGGCGAACTCGAACGGCGCGTCGCCGATGCCGAAGAACCGTGTCAGCGCATCGCCGAGGGCGAGGAGAGACGGGTCGTCGGCCGGGCGGGTCAACCGTCCCCCTGCCCGGAGGGCGGCGAGCAGCGCCTCGCCGGCCGCTTCCGGTCCGCCCGCTGTCAGGATCAGGCCGAGTTCGGCGAGAGTGAAGCGGCGACGGCGGTCGGCCGCCGTCGTGACGCCTTCCCATCGCCCGGAACCGCCATCGTCGTCCGCCGGAACGAGCGTCACATCCCGCCCCTCGACCCCCACCGCAGCCTCAATCACCCCGGGCGTGACCTCGGTCAGGGTCAAGGCGTCCCATCCGACTCCGGGTGGTGTTGGAAACGCCGTCGGGTCGCTCGAGGTGACGGCGAACCGGGTCCGGTAGGGCTTACCCCGGCGGGTCGGGTGAAACGGGTCGTGGTCCAGCCCCACGAGCGCCCGGAGCGACGCCCGCAGCCGGCTCATCCCCTGCTTCACAGTATTCTCTTTGGTCAGCACCGCATCGGTCGGGCCGAGCACCCCGCGGTGCCGGGCCAGCGTGCGGAGGAGGGTCCAGACCTCGTCCGGCTTCCCCCGCTCCCGCCGGTCCTCGAACCCGGCCTCGGCGAACCCGAACGACCGCACCACGTCCCCGGCGCGAACCGTCACCCGGAGATCCCCGACGGTCACCGAGACCTGCTCCCACGTTGTGCCGGTCGGGGTCGGGAAGGCCCGCGCCGGCCCCTTCGCGGCCCGCCGTACGGCCGGCGTGACCGCCGCGGCGAGCACATCCCACTGCACCACGAATCCGGACGACGCAAGGGACAGGACATCGCCCAGCGGGGTCACTGCCGGCGGGCGAGCGCTCCCCCAGGAGGCCGGCGGCGGGATTCGGGCGGGGACGAGTACCAGCGAGTTGGCGGCCCGCAACTCGCCTACCCGCTCGATCAGGGTCGGGCCGTCGGGCCGCGTCAACCCCACGGCCAGAATTCCGACCGACGCGACCCCGCCACCTCGCACCGTACCGAGTTTCCAGACCCGGCCGGGGATTCGGGGGGTCGGCTCCCCCGCCGCACCGAGCGCGACCGCTACCGCTCGGGCCAACCCGGGGAGGGAGACTCTCCACCGCCGGAGGGATTGGGGGTCGAGGCGGATCGCGCCCGCCCAAGGGCAAGTCAGGAACGGCCGCTGGTCGAGCCCCGGACCGCCCACCCACTGCACCGGCTCGACGTGATCGAACCCGCAGGCGTCGCAAGTCGCCGCCGCAGCCGGGGTATCCTCCGAGAGGATCCCCGCCCGGACCAGCCAATCCCGCTCCCCCGCCGCCCAGTCTGCGGTCACGGCGTCAGGCGGGGATGGCTCGTCCCACTCGGCCGCCCCCAGAAGGTCCCTCAACGCCCGGCTCGTGCTCACCCTCGGAGTCGTCGGCATCGAGAATCCCCCACCGCCGGAGGCACCACTCCCCCACGGCCCGCTGATCCGGCAACAGGCTCCCCAGGTTGCACGCGTCCGGGAACGACACGTCGAACGTCAGTGACCGTTCCCGGTCCTCGCCCGGAAGGACGTGGCGGACGGCGAAGGACACCTGGTTGACGAGCAGCTCGTCCCGCGGGAACTGGTCGACCGGGAAGTGGGCGTCGAGCATGTCGTACACGTCCCCCGGGCGGACCGGATTGCCTTCGAGTGTGACCCGCCGGGACAAATCACGGACGGACAGCACCCGGAGCCGGCGGACGGACGCGGCGAGGATGCCGCGGGCCGGGTCGGTCGAAAGCGGGAACCCGCGGTCGATGAGACCTCCGAGTTGGTACGACCGGCGGCCGGGGGCGGCGAGCGGGGGCAGGCACCCGAGGACGTGTTGGCAGAAGCGGTCCCGCAACTCCGTCCGCCACCGGCGGTCCCCGCGGGCGTACAGGTCGAGCGTCCCGGCGGCCGGGTCGTAGACGTAGACGACCTCCAGCACCGGCCGGAGCGGGGCGCGGACGAGGGTGCCGCGGGCGTCGTGGGCGGTATGCGTGTGGGTGTAGTCGTCGAGGTACACGAACAGGTACAGGCGGTCGTCCCGCTCGTACGACTCGACGGTGCACCGGTGGCCCCGCCCCTGCTCGCGGTAGAGGGCGGCCGCCGACAGCCGCAAGGCTTGAACGGCCTCCGGGGACGCGTCGTACGGGCGGCCGCCGAACCCGGTCGTCAGGTTCCAGAACCGGCCGAGGGGCGAGGCGGCGGCGAGGAGCTGGCGGGCGGTGTGGAAGGCCGGGGCGTGGCGGATGAGGGCCCAGAGCGCCTGGGCGTGGTGCCCGTCGATGGCGGCGACGTGGTCGGCGATGTCGTGGCCGCGGACGCCGGCCTCCGCGACCAGCGCGCGGACCCCGGCCTCGGTCGCCATCTCGTGCACCTGGCGGAGCATCAACTCGACCCGCTCCCGGTCCGCCGGCGGCATCTCCATCCAGGCCCGGTAGAGGGCGTTCGTGTCGCCATCCACGAGGGCGTCCCACTCCCTCCCGACGTGAATACCCTGGACGCCGAGAAACGTCGTGATCAACTCGAGGGGGAGGTGGCGCAGGACCGATCGTGGGGCGTATTGGCGGGCCATGTCGTCTCCGCAGTCCGCGGGAGATTGAATCGACACGGCTCAAGATTAGTGAACGTGTGTTCAAAATCAAAGATCATTTGGCCTCATCCCACCTCAATTCCTCGACCCGCCGCGGGCGAGCTCATCCCCCGACCGTCCAGATCAAGCCGGTGCAGCGACTCGGGCGACGTTGACCTGCTTCCGGGCGATGTTGAGCTGCACCGTCACGTTCAGCTTGCGGACCTCGGTGAGTGCCTTCAGGCTCGACAGGTAGCGGCGGTGTGCCCGGTCGATGCTCTTCTGGTAGTGCTGGGCCAGGGGCAGCGTCATCGAGTCCTTCGACGCGTAGATCAGTTCGGTCTGGTGGACCTGAAACCAGCACAGCACCGCCCGGTCCGCCAGCAGCCGCTCGACGGCCGTGGGGTTCGCTCCGCACAGCTCGGCCCGGAGCTGGGCCATCTTCGCGGCCATCGCCTCGCGCGACGCCAGGTTTTTCCCGCAGCAGGAGTCGAGGAACCGGTCCGCCACCCGCCGCGCGATGTCGCCCCCGAGGGCGTCCGCGACGCCCGGCACGGCCAGCTTCTCCCGCAGGGCCGGGACGGCGGTCGCATCCCCGCGCTCGGCCCGCCGGACGAGCGCCACCATCTTGTCCGCCTCGGCGAGGCCGTCCGGCGTCTTCACGAGCTTCGCGTCAGCCACGGCGCTTCCTCCACTGACCCTTGTGGTTGTGGTAGCCGGCCGCGAGCATCGCCGCGCGGAGGGCGATGTCTGCGGCCTCCTCCAACGGGGCGACGGCCGCGTCCAGGGCGTCGAGCTCGGCGCGGGCACGCTCGACCGCGGCCCGCCCGGCGGCGCGTTCCGCTCGCTGCTCGGCCTCCAGCTGGGCGGCGACGCCAGCGACGGCGGCCGGGACGTACTCCTTGACGACCCGCCCGCCGACCCGGCGTGCGGTGTAAAAGTGCTGCCGGTCCCCACGTCGTTCCCAGCCCATGCTGAATCATACCCGGTGCGTGTGCAACACCGCGGCGCGTTCCCCGCTTCCGCCCGGGCGCCGGTACGGCCGCAAGCCGCGAGTCGCCCGGAACCCCGTTATCTGGTCAGATTCGTTCAGAATCGTGCAGCTCGACCGGTTGCGGCGACGAGTAGGCTGGCGACCACGGAGCGGCGTCGCGGTGACGAGTACGTGGGCGAGGAGGCCAGAGGGCGGCGATGCAGTCACCGGCCGAGCAGACGTGACCCCGGAGGTGTGGAGAAGGAGACAGATCATAAGACTGGGCGGGGGTCGCACCGGCGCCAGGGGTGGGGTGGCGCCGGTGCCAGGGGTTCGGCGACCGCACCGCGGTCGGTCAATCACCCTTCCGGCGGCGTCGAAGGCCGCCGTGCCGAAGCCGTGTAACGGTGGGGCTGGGTCGGCTCCGTCGAGAAAGGGCCTGTGTCAGCTGGGCTCGGCCTCGCCACCGGAAACCGCGCGGCACTCACCCGAATCGGGCAGTCATGCCCGTAGATCGCCGGAAAACACGGCCACCACCTGCCGCGTCTCGGGGCTGAATCTCGCGAACTCCTCCTCGGTGACCAGCCCCAGCGACCGCATACGCGCCAGTTGCAGGAACGCGGTGGACCGCCGCAGGTCGTCGAACGCACCGGACATTGCCCGGTCGTGCTTCTCGAGAAGGCGGTACACCGCCAGGTATCGCTCGTGGCTCCCCACCGTGGCATCCGTCGCACGGCCGACGACTTCGGTCAGGACGCGGTCGCAGAAGCGATTCCGGGCGATCGGCTCCAACCGGCGGAGGATTCGCCAGTCGGCCTCGCTAATCTGGCGCGCCACCGTCACGCCCTCCGATCGCCTGGCAACGCGGTTTGACCGCCTGACGCGGACCCAATGCTACTCGCTGATGAGGCCGCGGTCTGCTGCAGTGCAGAGCTCGGCGCCGGGCGGGGCACGCAACTCGGCCAACACCCGCCGCACCAGGGGAGGCGGTCCGCGGATGGGAAACTCGCCGTAGCTCCAGCTACAACTCATACCAAATCGGGCTGATCCGTTCGCCATCCGCCGCGGTGCAAGATGCACCATAATCGGCACTTACAGTACGTCTGATGGTTAGAAATCAGGGCAATTTGGTATCAGCCGGTCGTCCCCGACCAAGTACCGCCAGTTGCGGAGGCCCGGCTCCTCGTCATAGGAGCCGACAACACCCACGCCGCCGAGCCGGGCTACCACGCGGCCCACCCGGTCGTGCCTGCCGCCGTCGGGCTGCTCGCAGACGAGTGCAACCAAGCACCCGCTGGTGTCAAAGCCGATGATCTGGGGGAACGGGTCCTCCACCCGGGCGCCTCCCTCGCCGAACATCGAGATCACCTGCGCCGCCCGCTTGGTGTGCTGTGGATCACATGAAGCCGATCAGCGGGCGGCGTCAGGTGCAGCGGAGGGTTCGCGGCATGGCAGGCGACCTGCCCCGTCACGCCAGGAACTTGGGCGGGAGCGGTGGGGCGCCTATCCCTGACCCGGCGTGCGGCGCCAAAGCCCGTTCCGTTTCTGGTGCGTCGAGCGGCTCCCGCTCGGCCCGTGGGTTCGATTGGGACGGGGAGCGCTTTCGGCCAAACACCTGGTGACGACCGCCCGCCGCCCACGCGCACCGGCGGTCGATCCCGTTGGGACGGCTGACCTCACGTGCCGACTCCCCAGCCGCACGCACCCCATTCTGGAGTGCGCCATGACCGCCCGCAAGACCCGACCGCGGCACCCGCCGCCCGCGGCCCCGCCCCGCCGCGCGCCGGCCGTCGCCCCCGCCGACCTCGCCCCCACCCCCGGCCGGCACGCCGCCGGGACCGACGTCGGCGACGGCACCCACTGGGTGTGCGTCGGCCACACACCCGACGGGTCCGACCCGGTCCGCGAGTTCCCCGCCCACACCCCCGGGCTCCGCCGGCTCGCTGCCTGGCTCAAGGCGTGCGGGGTGACGACCGTCGCCCTGGAGGCGACCGGCGCTTACGCCCACGTCCTGTTCCTCACCCTGCTGGAGGCCGGGTTCGAGGTCGTGATGACCCCGCCCCACTTCGCCCGCCAGGTCAAGGGCCGGCCCAAGACCGACCGGCTCGACTGCCAGTGGATTCAGCGGCTGCACGCGCTCGGCATGCTCCCGGCCGTGTTCCAGCCGGACGACGCCACCCAGACCCTCCGCGACTACGTCCGCCAGCGGGCCAACCTCGTCCGGCTCGGCGCCCAGCACGTCCAGCGGATGCAGAAGGCGCTGCAGCTGATGAACCTCAAGCTGACCGCCGTCGTCGGGGACACGACCGGGGTCACCGGCCTCAAGATCATCCGGGCCATCGTCGCCGGGGAGCGGGACCCGCACGCCCTCGCCCGGCTCCGCGACCGGCGGTGCAAGCACTCGGCGGCCGACATCGCCACCGCCCTGGACGGCCGCTACCGGCCGGAGCACCTGACCGAGCTCCGGCTGTGCCTGCGGATGTGGGACGCCTACCAGGCCGCGATCGCCGACCTCGACCCGGTCATCGCCGCCCACCTCCGGTCGATGCGGAAGGCGTCCGACCTCCCGCCGCTCCCGCCGCAGACCCGGGTCCGGGGGCGGAAGCCGCACGACCCGCGGTTCGACGTGCGGGAGGCGCTGTACCGGGCCACCGGGGTGGACCTGACGGCCGTCGAGGGGATCGACGCCGTCCACGCCCTGACGCTGGTGAGTGAGCTCGGGTGCGACTTCGCCAAGTGGCCGACGGTGAAGCACTTCACATCGTGGCTGGGGCTGTGCCCGAACCTGAAGAAGACCGGGGGCAAGGTGCAGTCGAGCCGGACCCGGCTGGGCAAGAACCGGGCGGCCGGGGCGCTCCGGCTGGCCGCGTGGGCGCTGGTCCGGAGCAAGAGCTACGTGGGCGCCTACCTGCGGCGGCAGCGGTCGCGGCTGGGCGCCCCGAAGGCGGTGACGGCGACGGCCCACAAGCTGGCGCGGGTCATCTACCACCTGGTCCGGTACGGGGCGGCGTACGTGAAGAAGTCGGAGGACGAGTACGCGGCCCAGGTCCGGGGGCGGGTGGAGCGGGCGTTCCACCGGCGGGCGAAGGAGCTCGGGTACGAGGTGCGAAAGGTCGAGCCGCCGGCCGAGCCGGTCGGGCCGCCCGTGGGTTGAGGTGAGCGAGTGTCGGGCGGTTGGCGGGGCGTGGTGATCGGGGACGAGCGACGCGCGTGGCGACCGGCCGGGGCCGGTGGTCGGCGTCGGAGGTGCGCGCCGAGGGCTGCTGACGGGTCGGTCGGCGGGCGAGGACGACGCTCCTACTCAAGAGAAGTTCCTGGGGCGGCAGCCTCACGCTCGGCCCAGTACATCTGCTTGTGTCCGCGGGCGGCGAACTCGGCCGCCACTCGGTCGGCCTCGTCCTGTCTTAGCCCCCGCGCACCAGAAACGTGTTCCCGTTATCGTCGATCCGCCAGACCGCCCATGATTCGACCTGGCTTGGCGAGCTTCTGAGAACCTCACGGTCGATCGGCTCGCGCTCCGGGACAAAGCACCGGAGTTGCCCGTCGAGGCCGTCGATGTACAGTCTGCCGCAGACCCGGCACTGCCACATGAGCCGAGACGACCGAGCGACGACGAGCCGGGCCAAGCGGTATGCGGCCTTCTTGTCCAACCGGCCTTCGGCGAGTGGGTCGATGACCTCGTCGTCGAGCGCGTCGTAGTTGGCGAACCACTCCTCGTCCGGGACCAGATGCCCCTTGTACGGCAGGTCGTCGGTCTGATCGACGATGACCTCGCCGCACTGGCACCCGATCTTCACCTACAAGCCCTCTGCCGCCGAACATGAAGCTCAGCAGCCGCGGCCCGTGGCTGCTGTGGTCACGAATCGCTGAGGGGCCGCGGTCTGCTGCAGCGTGGGGTTCGGCTCGAGCTACCACTGTCGGCGGCTGAATCGCACCGGGGTGTAGTGGTGGGACCGTGCGCCGCTGGGCCGGAACGCCACGCACCACCCCGTAAGCCAGTCCCCGTCGATATTCAGCAGTACGTCGAAGGTATCCTCGGAGTCGGAAGCCTCTACGCCAAACTCGGCACCCATCAGGTCCCATCCTGCCGTCACTCCATGACGACCCGGTGCGACTTGCCCAGCGAGGTACGCCTTCGCCTCGGCGAGCACGGCGTCAATGCGCGCGGCGACCCGCCAGGCCAGGTCGAGCCGAAACGGGTCCGGGGCGTTCGGCCCCCCGCGAACGGAGAAGTCGCCGCCGACGCAGCCGATCTCCCATACCCCTCGGGCGTCGTCATAGCCCATACCGGAGGTGTGTGGTGGATCGGACACCGGAGGCAGATCGACGCCGCTCACCTCTTGACTCCGGGGCCGAACAATGCGCTCAGCTGCCCGGCCCGCCGCTCGGGCTACGAGCCTCGGGCGAGCTAAAGCGGGCCGGGTCAGCTGCAGCGTGGGGTTCGGCCTGCTGGGGCTGGGCCGGCGCGTCCCCCTGAAGGATCAGCCCCTCGGCCGGGTGCGACGGCCGCGGGTCCGTGAAGAGCCCCGACAGCCGAGTGACGAACTGCTGGACCCGGGACAGCCCCCGCCCGCCGCACCCGTCTCGGTGAACCTCATGGTAGCGGTCCCCGTCTCGGCCCGCGAGCGTCAGCCACTCGCCGTCGTCGGTCACCACGTCCGGGTCGGCCGGGAGTGCCTCGGGCAGCTCCCAGAACCCGGCCTGCTTGACGAGCCCGAGGAACTCCCGCCACTCCCCGCGAGCCAACTCCTGCGGGCCGACCGATCGGGTGGTGCCGAACCACTTGCGGTTGGCCACGAGCCACCCGCGGCGGCCAGCCCCGTAGACGTTGGCGGTGAACCGGTTGCCGAAGGCGTCCCGCAACTCCAGCCGGAACCCGGCGGCCGCGCCGGCAGGGAGGTTCAGTCGGGCCATCGCCACACCACACGCCTTCGCACGCTGGGGGCCGAACAGAAAGCTCAACAGCCGCGGGGGCCGGGTGAGCTACGGGTCACGAACCGCCTATGCCCCCGCGGTCTGCTGCAGCGCCGGGTTCGGCCGGGCCGCCGAGGATGCTGTCCATCTCCCGCCACAGACCGTCGCACAGCCCAGGGCGGTAGGCGGCCGCGCGGAACGCCGGGTGCTCCCGCCGGTACATGTCGAGCTTGGACCCGGCCCCGCCCCCGGCCGACGCCCGCAGGTTGGCGAGCCGATCCGCCGCCTTCACCACCAGCGCCACCGCGTCCTCGCCCGAAACCGCCGCGAGCTTGGCGTTGGTCCGGGCCTTCCGCTCACGCCGGTTCGCCCCCAACTGGTCGGTGACCAGCGACACCCATGCCGCCACCCGGTCGCCGAACTCCCGCTGCAGGGCGTCTAGGGTGACGGATGTGTCCTCGACCACGTCGTGCAGGTAGCCGACGACCTGGGCCTGCTCCCCGAACGGGGCAAGCAGCGCGGCCACCGCGTCCAGGTGGGCGGAATACGGTTGGTCGCCGTACCGCTGGTCGCCGTGGGCGGCGACAGCGAACTCACGAGCGCCCGCGACCACGTCACCCATCCAGTACACCTCCGAGGCCGAACTGAAAGCTCAGCAGCGGCGGGGCGCAGCGAGCTATGGGTCACAGATAACGCATCACGCCCCGCCGTCTGCTGCAGCGCCGGGTTCGGCCTGCTCCAGGCTATCGTCGTAGCCGAAGTACTCGTCGTAGGTGTTGCCGTCCCGCGACTCCACGTCGATGTCCTGGAACGCCCGCAGACGGTCGGCGCGGGTCTTCAGCCCGGCGGCCTCCGCCTCGGCTCTGGCCGCGGTGAGGAACTTGGCCAGGGCCACCTTGACCTTGGCGTTGCCCTCTGGCTCGAACATGCCGAACGCGTCGGAGAGCTGGTAGCCGGGCACCGGGTCTAACAGGCCCTTCTCGACGGCGTCGCGCATCTGCTCCCGCACGGCCGTGTCAGTGACCTCCTCGAAGTCCTCGCCGACCTTGTCCAACGCGTTGAGCAGCGCCTTCAGCGACTTCTTCATCCGCGTCTCCGGTGGCCGAACAAGCAGCTCACCTGCGCCGGCCGCTCGGCGGGCTGACACTCACGAGAAGCGTATCAGCGGCTGGCGTCAGGTGCAGCGCGGGGTTCGGCGGCGCGCCCGCTCCCGCTAGCGTGTCATCCCGGGAGGAGCACGTCCAGCCAGTCCTCGTACCAGCGGAGGAAGCCGCGGGGGAGCTTTTCGACCGTCGCATCCTGGTCGTCCTCCCACGTCGGGGCCTGGGGGCACCACCCGCCGTGGATGTGTCCGAACCCCCACACCAAGCCCCGGTCCTCGCCGGTGACGACCAAGTACGCGCTCCCCCAGGGGTCGTCGGGGGTTGCCAGGTAGAGCACACCGGACGCGCCGGCCATCCGCTCCTCCCCGTCCCAGGACCGGAAGGTAAACGGGAAGGGCTCGTCGAGGTCGCCCTCCGCGGCCCCGGTGTACCCGGCCCCGGTCAGGGGGCTCAGGCCGAAGCCGGGTCCGAGCCCGCCGTGGCCGACATCGCGGAGGAACGCCCGGTACTCCTCCGGCAGGGTGATGCGGCGTTCCCGCTCGAACGCGGCCAGCTCGTCCTCGCCCAGCGCGGGGCCGAGGCGGCCCTGGTGCGTCGCGCCCTCCCGGTAGAGTCGGTGCGACTCCGGAGCCCGGCGGACTTTGGCCTTAATCCGCGCCAGCGCGAACTGCCGCTCCCAGCCGACCAAGCCGTCGCGGTGCGCCTCCCACACCTGCTGCTTGCGGGCTTCCAGCGCGGGCCGGCGGCCGTCCCTCGGGCCGAGCCCGGCCAGCTCACAATCGAGCCGCAACCACTCGGCCCGCGGGTCACCGCGATCGTCGAGCCAGTCGGCGAAAACGAGCCGGGGCGTCTGCTCGTCGATCGCGGAGGTGATCGCGCACAGGAAGTTGTCCTCGGAAATCATCGCCCTGGCTCCGCCGCCATCGGCGCACTGATCACGGCCAGCGTCAACACCCAGGCATTCGGAATGTCGGCCGCAACGATCATCTAGCTCGCAGGTGTCCACCGCCGCCGAACAAACACCTCAGCAGCCGCCAGGGGTAGCAGATCACGATCGGGGCAGCCGAGCTAGCGAAAAGCACCTGTGAGCCGGCGCTCTGCTGCAGGGTCGGGTTCGGCCAGCGCCTTCGATTCGTGCCGCGGCGCCGCCCAGTCACCGGCTGATTCTCAAGGAATCGAGGACCTGGGTTACATCCACGGCCTGGACTGCTTCCCCGTCTCGGCCCTCGGCCAAGAGGGTGACCGTTAGCCGCCCGGATACCACTGCCCGGCACCGGAACACGCCCCGCTCTGGGACTTCTATGACGTACTCCCGCCCCGGGAAGCCGTCCCAGTCCAGCTCCTGCTCCCCCAACAGCTTGCCCCCCGACCGGGCGACGGCCCCAACCTGGTGCCCCCGGAGGTACGCCTCGTCGGCCGCCCGGGACCGGGCGGCCGCGTCCTTGAGTCGCCACTGGCACGACAGGCCGACCGTGTCGGCCGCCCGGCGCGCGACCCGCGCCGCTTCCATCCCGCCGGACGCTGGCGACGCCGGAGTGACCGCCGGCTCCGCCGGGAAGTAGACTGCGAACCCTGCACCCGGCGGTAAGTACGACGCCCAACCCCGGTAGTCGTGCGCGGGGCGTGCCTCGGCCGGGGAGACCTGGGTGGGTGCGGGTGGATCTGCGTCGGTAGCGGCCGTGCCGCCGCAGCCAGTAACCGACAAGCACAGGAGCATTACCGCTCGACTCATCGTAAACCTTGAGGCCGAACAATCAGCTCACCTGCACCGCCATCACCGGATGAGCGGTGCGTCACCA
>VFQN01005594.1_pt1 | contig 15194 bp, 24 predicted proteins | sample 3512371 | NCBI WGS metagenome assembly VFQN01 (sample SAMN10412370, study PRJNA504923) | tailings metagenome | isolation source: Replicate 2 from Balatoc abandoned mine | place: Philippines: Itogon, Benguet | collected 2017-08-28
CCCTTTCAGGGCCTCCGTGCTGTGAGCCGGCTCTGCGGAGCGGCGTAGCAGTGTAAAAACCGTACGACACCCACACCCACACCCACACCCACCCACGCCCAACACCCGCCTGCAGCGGCAGCGCTACCGTCTGCACCCCGCACCGCGTTCCCAACGCCCACCTGCATCGTGAGCATGAGGATGGTGACGGGCGCCCCCACGGCCCGCACCGCCAGGAAGGCCAGCGCCGCACCCCCCACCGGCGACCCCGCCGCAACGCCCCACACGTGCACCAGCGCCGGGCCCGCCGCAAGCAGCACCACCGCCTGCAGCAGGCCCACCGCCCCCGCCAGCAGCAGACACGACCCCGCAGCGCGCGCCTGCGCCGACGCCGTCGCCGCCGCCGCCTCAGCTTCCGCCACCTCAGCTTCCGCCGCCGCCGCCGCCGCCTCAACGGCCGTAACCGCCTCCTCCGGATCCAGCACCGCAACCGCTGCCTTCCTCCCTTCCGCAGGCGTCATCTCCACCGCCCCCGCCCCTGCCCCCGCATGCCTTTCCCCACTGCTGCCATGACTCCCCGCCGCCGACGCCGCCGATCCCGATGCCATACTGCCGCCGCCGCCGCCGCCTCCCTGCCCGGTCCTGGCCCTGGCGGCGGCGCCGGTGGCCTTGGCGACGCTGCTGGTGGTGACTGCCAGCAGCGGCGCGTTGAAGATCTTGGTGGCGGTGTTGAAGATGCTCAGCGCCACGCCCACCGCCGCCAGCTGCACCGCGCCGCTGGGGGGGAGGCAGAGGGGGCGCGCGTCAACATGCGGGATAGCAACATGAGCAGAGGCAGGAACGGCGGACGCTGTACCGTATTACCAGCAGCGGGTCGCGCCTAACGTAACGTACCTAAGCTAGCTGCGGCGTGCCATGCACTGCACCAGCAGCGCACACAGCATGCAGGAACAGGTACCGCTGCCCTGGGCTCTCATTTGCTGCTGCATGCAGGTGCCAAGCAGGCGGCTCCATGCCCGGGTGCTGCCCAGGTGTCCACACACACACGCATACGGTTGGCATGCCAAGACGCACAACGGCACGGTTACACACGCGTGCGCGCGAGGTGCTCACGCGTGCCCGAGGTACGCCGAGTCCACCAGTCCGGCAAGTGGGTCGGCTGCCAGCGTGGCCAGCATCTGGGAGGGGGAAGGGGGAGCACTGTCACACAAATATGCCACACGGGTGAAATAAGGGGGACACGGAGGCAGTGGCACAGCCGCGGGGGCTGGCCGAGGCCGTGAGAGAAGGAGCACGAGACGCTCGCGCAGTGAGGGGTAATCCGGTGGAAATTCTGCTCCGAGAGGACTGGCGCAGCTGTGAGGCCACAAGGGCTTGTCTGTGGAAATTGAGTAGGTAGCGCCTCCCCAATGGTAACATGCACTCTGCATTGCCATGAGAGCGTCGTACCCACCGGCAGCGCAACGGACATGATCTCCTTGTCAAGGGCGCGCATTGTGGGGTACGGGGACACGTCCGTTGGGTCATCTGCTGCTGCTGCTGCTGCTGCTGCTGGTAGTGGTTGCGTTGCTGCCGCTGTTGCTGTGTGGCTGGGGCTGCTGGAACCCCGTTGCGCGTCCTGGCGGTTGGGCGAGGTGTCGTTGCTATTGGGCGTGGTGCTGCCGTTGGTTCCGCCGCTCCCATGCGCCTCCGTGTGGCCATCATCCCTGCAGTATGCAGCACGACAGGTTAGTATACCTTGGCGTCAGGGTTTCTTGTGTTGGGCTCAGCTAGGGTTCATGGCCAGGCGCGAAGGTATTTAGGGCGCCGAGGCAGCTGGACACGGCTGCACGTCCCGTGGGCCACAGGTAAGAGCGTACCTGCTTCCCAACAGGCGCACTCTGTCCTCGTCGTCCTTGTCTGTCATATTGCTTTGGGGTGAGTTTCGTCCAGGTCCACCTTGTAGAGTCGTCGGTCGGTCATCGCAACTATCAGCTCCGTTGTGAACGCGACAAAGCGACAGGCGTGTATGTTTGTTTCTGACTTTCGCTGGTAGGTGATTACTACACCCGTTTATACGAAGCGGTCGTATCAGCTTCCACTTTCCCGTAGGCGCAGGTGCAAGAAGGACGGGCAGCTGGGGCACCGGGATAAGCAGGGGTGCCTGACGGGTAGGCACGGCTCCGTGTGCCATTTTATCTTCAACTTGGACAATGCGGGCTCTCCCGGAACCTTGAACTGTTCCAGCCTATCGTCGAGGGCGTGCCATCTCGCGGAATTTACGTCTCAGCCTAACAGGATATTCGACATGGCTTAATGCTTTGTACTTTCGCTTTCTGTGCTGCAGTACCTGTATATGCCCCGGTCTCGCACTTCTGCTGCAGCCCAACACGCCGCCGCCCCGAAGCCGACGGTTGCGGAAGTGCCACGTGCCCCCCACAACGTCATGCCGCCAAGCGCAACACGCTCCAGGCGCCTAAACCACAAGCTCCAAGCCACGGTGCTTGAGTGTGTACTTAAGGACTGATCCCAGGAAGCTGCGGAAAACATTACGACATACCTTACGTGCATTCACGGCCACGAGCTGCAGGCTGCGGCCGACGGGACAGCTTGAAACCGGGGAGGAGGGGCCGTGCTAGGGGCCGTGTCAGTGGCGCGAGGCAGCACCAGGTTGCGCATGGCACCAGGGCACATGGTGAGATGGTAGCTCATACGGTAATTGGTACTGACAGCCGCCGCCGCTATTGCTAAAGTCCAAGCCAAGACACCGGCGGTGGACCAGGGGAACCACGCAGGGGAACCAGGGGGACCAAGGGGGACCAGGGAGGCCAGGGTGGACATGGGAGTGGCTCAAGCGGGCTCAAGGGGCATGCACACCTGGCAGGGACGCCGACACGATGCGTTCAAGGATGTCAGTGTGCCGTGTGCGGGTGGCTGGAGCGTGGTCCCCCAGGGTCACAGTGCACGTATGCATACTCACAGAAACGTCAGGCATACTGACGTCAACCTTGGAGTTGTTGTTTGCTGCTCAGAGGGGGTGATGGGGCGTGAGCTTGTGAGGGTCAACGGCATACGGCCGGGCTGCTGGGCTGGCAAGCAGGCCAGTGGAGTGTCGCTCCCAGGGACGTACGACGTAGGCCTTAACTAACTATACAGGCGCAAAGCAAGTCAAACGGCTATCCTATTGATGCAGGATATATCTGTAAGTTATGTCTTATTCGCTGCACTTGAGTTGGACAAGTGTTGTGCCGAAAGCAACTGTGAGGCGCCTGCTGTATCGGCGTGCGCAGGGCTCAAGCTGAAGGTATAGGAACGTAGTCGGGAAACTATGCCGCTCATCGGCAGGATGAAAGGAAGAGAGGCGAACACAAGCAAGGCAAACACAAGACCGCCAGGACCTCCCACACTGCCCCGTGCGGCCTTAGGTTAAACAGCAATGCGATCCTGGTGTCTTTAAGAGCCCATCCATGTGCACGGGCTTGGCATACGCTCGCCCCGCGGGTGTCATGGCCTTCTTGGCGCGCATTTTACGTAGCGCATCTTCAGAAAGCTAGCGCACCCGCGGGCTATGTATATATGATATAGCGGTGAAGCCAGAGCGCAAATTTACGTTGACCAAGTTAGTTGGAGCCTGCGTCGTACGTCCCTGGAGCGACACTGCATCGGCCCTCATGCGCTGGGCTGCTACCCCCTGTATGCCATCCCGGAACAGCTCATGCACGCCCAACGTAAACCTTTTTGCCCCGAGAACCGTTACACCTGAACCGAACGTCATGACAGCATACGTTGCACGTCTGCTACACACGACCGCTACGAATAGCACTGTTACGAAAGCAAGCGCATTCATTCTGAAGCGGAAGGGCTGACAAAGCTCCGCAGTCAGATCCAGCTGTCAACAGGGCAAAAATGGGACGTTGCTGATCATAGTATGGAACGATACGTGTCTGCGAAACATCGGGAGGCGGTCAACTGGGCGACTTTGCATTCCGACCTTCTTTACGTGAGTGCCACACCAGCCGTAATTGACATTAGGAGCAAACAATCTTGCGTTGAACAATCAGGGACAATGCGAGCCGATCTCCTTGGGGCCAAGCAGTCCCTGTTGACGCTGCTGTCCAGGAGGTCGCCCGGCACCTCCTGCCCATCCATGTCACGGCGTTCGCCTCCACCTGCAAAGCATGGCGTTCTGCGGCCGCCCACACGGTCACGGGCTTCTTCTGTCCATTTGCGGGAGATGTGACCCTGCCCAGCGGCAAACCTGGAGCCCCCCGACTTGAGGTCGTGCGGACCTACCTGCAGCACATCCCCCCAGCTGCAGCCCAAGGAACCCAGCCTGCCCAGCCGCGACACCTACAACACAGATGTCCAACAACTGGCCACCGGATCCATGCTTCGGGACGCGCTTCGGGGCTGGGGCCAGACACCAGCAGCAGCAACGGGCTACCGGAGGCTGGGGTGCGCGTCACAGGTGCCGCTGCAGCCAAGGGGGGCGGGGGCAGGGGTCACGAACTTGCGCCCGCCGCGCGGCTGCCCGACGGCATTACCCCGCCGCTGCTGGAGCAATTGGTGCAGCGCTTTCCAGCCGCAACGCATCTCAACCTGCACCGGGGCGCGTTGGACCATCCCGCGTACGAAGCAGGTGGGCGAACGGCCATGAAGTGCGTCAGGAAGGCCACAGTGCAGCGGGGGCTGCAGTGACTGCTGCTACGGGGCACACCGCGTAGCGACCCAGATCACACCATCACCGATTTGACCTCTGCACACCGCTCCGCACGCATGCACACACTGTACTCGACCGTACAAGGCTCACTGGCCTACATCCCGCACCGCATCCGCTGCACGCTGTACTCGAATTTGTTAGCCACCCTACATACCAGTACCCTGCTCCTCTCGTGCGTGCCCTGCGCGGCCCCCTCCCCCAGCCGCCATGCGCTGCGTCGCCGCCTGCGCGCCGCAGCTGCGCCACCTGTGCATCTACGACTCCCTGGCCTGGGACTTCCCGCTGCAGCTGCCCTGCCTGGCCCCGCTGACGCACCTGGTGTCGCTCAAGCTGTGCTGCCTGGGCGCGCCCGGCCTGGACCCCAGCGCGCAGTTCGCGGTGGGCAAGGGGCTCATGGCGCTCAGCTGCCTCACCTGCCTGCAGGACCTCACCATACGGTGGCTGTTCGGAAGGTAGGCCGCTGGGGCCAAGGGTGGTAGGGCGCTGGGGCTAACGATGGTGGGGCCCTGGGGCTAACGGTGGCAGGGCAGGGCATAACATCCTGGGCAGGGTTTTCGGCGGCCTTGCACTGGGACTGTACCCCCCTGTAACTCCCTGACACAAATTATCATATCCCTTCAACTGGCGGCCGTCCCCAACGTGCGCTTGCACCTAGAGCAGGTGCCGGAAGGTGGTGTGGATGTCGTGGCTGGTTAATTCATCTCTCCTAGTTGGTTCTGGGCCATCGGATCCGCGGCCCGCGCAGGCAGGAGGTGGTGTGGACGTGCCCGCAGACGCCCATGCTGGTGCACGCGCTGGCGTCCCATGGCGCTCCGCTGCGCTCACTGGACCTCAACGCCTTCCTGCTGGACCCCGTGTCCGCCGGCGTGCTGGCGGGAGTCACGGGGCTCAACAAGTGAGTGTGAGGCTCGGAGTTTTGTGTAGCTTTGGGCGTACAACCCGCTTGGGGTGTTTGGGGACAAGAGAGGCGCAGGAACCCGGTGCCCAGGGTTGTGCGTAACTCTGGGCATGTGCTCTGGTGTGGGGCGCGGAAATGGACCAGTGAACACAGAAGCGACCCGACATGGTAAGGCTTGAAGCGCGTGGGTCGATAACGCCTTCCTGCTGGACCCCGTGTCCGCCAGCGTGCTGCCAGGAGTCACAGGGCTTAACAAGTAGGTGCAAGAGGGGCGGTGCAAGGGGGCACGGGCTTGGGGTGTTTTGGGAGCAGAGGGGCTCAGGAACCCGGTGCAAAGGTAATGCGTAGCTCTGGGCGTGTACTCGGATATGGGACACGGAGCTGAGGTGGGCAACAGGAGGAGAGAGGGACACGGGCTTGGTTACGGTTGCATGGCGGGGTTCCCAACATCTTCCTGCTGGACCCCGTGTCGGTTGGCGTGCTGGCGGGAGTCACGGGGCTGATAAAAATGGAAGCACGTGCTGCTCACCGGATCATGTGTGTTCGGGGCAGTAGCTAATTGGAAAAGCCGAGACGTGCTTTGCGTGTTGGGGTGGGGCCCGTGGTCGGAGCTCAGGTGAGGGTTGGTTCATACGGACAGGTGACATAAGGCGTGACCTGTGCGTTCGGGCTGGTCCCTTGTCAGGCCGTCGAGGCACCGCTGCATAGGAAATGACATCCCCACTGCCCAATCCCTCGCAGCCTGTCGCTGTACTTTGATGCCGAGGGCGCGGGCTGGTCGGAGGTGCTGCAGCTCATGCTCCTGCCGCACCTTACGCGCCTGGTGCTGAGCTACGAGGTGCGTGGGGTTGGGTTTTTGGTGGGGTTGGGGGGTGCGCGCATGCCCAGGGCGGATGAGTGCCGCATCTCCGGCGCCTGGTGCTCGGCCACGAGGTGCGTCGCAAAAAGGAGGTTGGGAAGCAACAACAGCGTAGTGCTAACAGGTACCAAGTGAAGCGACGCCAGTAGCATGGATAAATACCGAGGAGCGTGGATGTGGGGCCCGGTGGAGTCACTCGAGCACGATGCAGCCAGGGGCCCCCCTCGCGACGCCAGACAGAGGGAGGCCTGGGATCTGCATGACTCGTATGCACATAAACATAGCTGTTCTATGCTGTCCATGTGGCGCAGGGTGACTCGAGCAGCGGGCCCTGGACTGGCGACGGACCCCCGGACGGGGACGTTCCGCCGGCCGACGCCCCCCCGCCCCCGGCCGACGGCGTCCCCCCACACTTCCTACAGCAGCTGCTGCAGCAGCAGCAGCAGCAGCACCAGCAGCACCAGCTACACGCGCTGCACCACCTCCAGCAGCAACCCAACTACGACAACCCACCGCAGCTGCACGATCTGGTCCCCGTTCCTCTCGCCGGCCAGCACGCACCCCCAGCCCACGTAGCAGCGCACGGCGGCTCCACGCCCACGCAGCCACACAGCCAGGCCCATGGGCAGCCGCGGCCGCTGCCCCCCTGGTGCCCCCACGCCTCCAACCTGCAGTACCTCAGCCTCACCTCGTCCCCTACCGTCCACAAGTTCCTGGGCCGGCTGGACTCCATCCTGCCCAACCTGATGTATCTGTCGCTGTCCAGCGTGGGGGAGTTCGGCGTAGGGCAGGCAGAGCTGGAGGCGGGGCTGACGGTGGGTGCGGGTGGAGGGAGAGAGAGAGAGTAATTGCGCCTCAAGGGTATACGTGGACGGGGTGCTTGTGCTCTCCACCCAAATGGGCCTTGAGCTCCAATCCACTCATGTCGGCCAACTCACGCATGTCATTGGATGGCTAGCATACAAGTACACGCGCTGGTCGGGAGCCCCAGATGCTGTGTGCCGTGCTATGTGGTGCATGACCGTGTCCCTGTTCTTCCCCCCAGGCCATGGCCAACGCGGGCTGCCGGCTAGCGCGCATCAAGCTGTTCAGCATGGTAGGGCGCGGCAGGGGTGAGAGGGATGAGAGAGGGATGAGGAGGGGAGAGGGCTGGGCGAGGCCTAGGCAGTCCACGACCATGTCAGTCTCGGTGTGCCTTCAGGGTAGGGTGGAGCCGTGCACTAGGAACGTAGTGAAGTGCAATCAGCTGAGCCATGCTGTCTCTCGGCGGGCGCTGTGGGCTATGTATCCGTACGCGCAGAGGTGTGTCCAAGGTCCCTATTTGGTGTGACACTTCACCTCCTGGTTGACGCTACGTATGGTTGACCATGTCGAGTGCGATCCTTCATCCTTGCCATGCGCCGCAGGAGCTCCGGCCGGACCTGATGGCGGCGCTCACTGCGCTGCCTTGCCTTGAGGTGAGGCCGCGCGCTGCTGCCTGCCGTTGATGCCCGAATGTGAGGGCCATGCTACGCGTACAGCGGCGAGCACGGTGCACATGTGAGTGCACTTGTAACCACCTGGCGTGCGTGGGGCGGCCCCGACAAGTGCAAAGGGAACGCGTTCAGCTCACAGCACAGCCCAGTATATAGCCAGCGAGAACGAGTCTGCACCCCGCCACGCCGGTCCTTTACGGTCGCGCTGCGCCCCACGTGCCGCTCCACCTCCCACACGCCGCTCCCGCCGCGCAGGAGCTGATGCTGTTCAACTCGTGGATCGACGTGGGCCAGCCTGCCGGCGATGCAGCAGGGCCCGATGCAGCCATGGCCGCCGCAGACGCGGAGCTGGACGCCGCGCTGCAGGAGGCACAGGAGGACGCGCAGGCCATGGACGCAGCTCTCAACGTGTTCGGGGGCTTTGCAGGCGGGCCAGCGGCAGCGGCAGGGGCAGGGGCGGGGGCAGGGGCAGGTGCGGGGGCGGGGGCAGGGGCAGGTGCGGGGGCAGGGGCAGGGGAGGGGGCGGGGGTAGCTGCTGCGCCCCCTGGGGTCGACCTCGGCCTGTTCCTCCCCGGTTTCGAGGAGGGGCTGCAAGCTGGGCTCGCAGCGCATGGGGTTGGCATGGTGGGGGCTCTCGGGGCGGGGGCGCAGCAGGGCGCCGATGGGCCTGCTGTGCCGGTTGGACTGGGGCAGGGGGCGGGTGCAGCGGGTGGTGTGGGGGACGTGGCGGCGCCGTGGCAGCCGGCGGAGGCGCTGGATGCGCTGCTGGGCCACGGTGGGGCTCAAGTGGATGCGTGGCCGGGGCCGGCCCAGCTGTATGCATTGCCGCCGGTGCCGCCGCCGCCACCACAGCAGCAGCAGGAGCATGACCAGCTGCTGTATAGTCATTTCCAGCAGCAGCAGCAGCAGCATTTTCAGCTGCAGCAGCAAGACCACCTGCAGCAGCACATGCACCAGCTGTTGACGCAGTTCATGGCGGGCATGGCAGCGGGGGGAGGCTTCGGCGAGGCCGCCGCAGACAACGCTGCTGGGGCCGGTACTGCTGCTGGTGCTGCTGCTGGTGCTGCTGCTGGAGGGGGTGGTGGCGGAGGGTCGCACGGGGCGCCTGGAGCTGTGGCCCAAGGCAATCTCGACACGCTTGGGGCGGCTGGTCTAGCGTCGGGGGCACCACTGCAGCAGCAGCAGCAGCAAATGGGCGGCTTGCTGGACCCACAGGTGCCAGTGGAGTCGCTCCCGGCTCAGGGCGCAGGAGGGAGTGGGTGTGGGTCACATGGGCAAGGTCAGGGGGATGCATTTGGGGCGGAGCCTGGGCCCAGTTCGGGGTCCGGGTTGACTCAAGAGCCGGGGCCGGGTGCTGGTGGCTCGGGCGCAGGCCACCTGCCCCAGACTGTGCCTCAGCTGCCAGGCCCTATTTCGCTCCCTGGGCTGGGCGGCCTAAGCCAGCAGGGCATAGACCTGCTGCTGGCACATGTTGAAGGGCAGCGTTTGCAAATCATGCAGAGCCACCAGGAACTTGCGCAGCTGCTGCAGCAAGGGGTACACCACGTGCCGCAGGAGCAGCAGCAGGTCCTGCTGCAGCTGCGGCAGCAGCTACAGCCGCTGTTCCAGCAGTACCAGGAGCACTACCAGCAGCTTTCGCAGCACCTGCGGCGGGAGCTGCAGCGGATGGCCCAGCCGCAGGAGCAGCGGCAGGCGGTGCAGGGCCAGCAGCAGCAGCATGCAGAAGCGGGGCCAGGGCCTAGCACTAGTGTGGGAGGCGGGGCCGCGGAGGCAGGCCCAGCAGGTGTGGGGCCAGGGGCAGGGCCTGGGGCCGGTGGACCGGCGGTCATGCTGCCTGACATGCAGGCGATGCATCAGGTGGGCCAGCAGCTCAGCGCGTTGCTGCTGGCGGTGCAGGGTGTGGTGCTGCAGGCCCTGGGCGCTGTCATTGGCGGCGGTGGCGGCGGTGGCGGCGGTGGGGCTGGCGGTGGGGCTGGCGGTGGGGGCGCGGGGGCGGCGCCCCCGGGGGCGGGAGGGGCGGCTGCGGAAGGGGATGCGGCCGAAGGCGGAGGCGGTGTCGGCGACGGCGAGCTGGGCTTCGGGGCGGGAGTGGAGGAGGATGAGCTTGATGTGGAAGCGGATGCGTACCGCGTCGTGCACGCCGCGACCAAGGCGGTGGGTCGGGGGCGGGCTGGGGGGGAGGGCCTGCGTGACGTTGCGTGGGGGAGCGCTGCTTGCCGAATGCCGATGGTTCTCAGTGTGCTATCGGGTGCAGCGGGAGTAAAAGTGTGCTATTGGTTCCAGGCAATGCACGCCTGTGCCTTCCCCGCGCAGCGCAGCAGGACCCAAACTGGTGACCCAACGGCACCATTATGCACTGTGGGGCTCACGGCTTGCAGCAGCGTGGAGGATTCCTGTCCACGTTGCATTCTTAAGACGTCTTAGTGCGATTGCGCTGCACCCCTGTTTGCACGCAGGCCCAGGCGCAGCTGGAGCCGCTGTGCCTCATGCGCGGCCGGCTCAAGCAGCTGCTGATCGAGTTCGGTCCGGACGGGTGCCCCTGCTTCATCACGCAGAGGTGCGGCCCGCGGCAAGGTGCCGCTCGTACACTGTGGGCTAACGAGTGTCTTATATCTAGAGGTCTGTGAAGGGGCCGCATCACAAAGCTGCTGCCCGCCCCCAACGCCCTCCACCCCTAACCCTGCGTCACGAAGCATGCCATTGACCCGGCCTGCTCCCGCCTCCGCTGCTTCCCTCGCCAACCTCATACCGCGCTACCTGACCCTCCCGTATCTTATTCGCTGTTCCCGTATGCCCTTACCCTACCCGCACACCTTGCACCCCGCAGCCTGGTCCGCAGCCTGGAGCCGCTGGCGCCCGGCCTGCGCTCGCTGCACCTGCTGTCGTGGAACATGGACGGCCTGCAGCTGCCCACCCTGGAGCCGCTGTGCCTCTCCGCCTTCACCTGCCTCAGCTCCCTCACTGTGGCTAACAGGATCACGCAGGACTCGCAGGTGGGGGCCTGGTGGGCAGGAGGTACAGGGAGACTGAGGCAGCTGGGATGGGACGGGCGGACGGGCCGCTTCCTGGTTGGGGCGCATGAGGTGTACCTTGGTTTGCGTGCCGGGGGCTGGGCGCATGAGTCGCTCGACTGATACGCGCAGCGTGCGGTGTCATGAGGGTGGGGCGCAGCCGGCCAGGCGGTGGCGTAGGAGGGCAAGCCAGCTTTGGTGTTCACAGGCCCTGGGGCGCTGTGCTAACAGCGTACTAGGACCAGAGTAATTCGCACCGCTGCTGCTGTGTGACGCGCAGGTGCACCAAGCGGCCCCGCTGATGGAAACTGCGGGGCACGTCATTTACCTAGGGGAGCTTCCAAGGTGGGCAAATGACGTGATGCCAGCAGCGCGCATCCTTCGCGCTGGATCTAGATGATGTAATGAAACCAGGTCGTCTTTCCGACTGACTATACTAGAAAACTGTCGCACGAAACACTGTACTGCCGAGGTAGGCCGGCATGAAGCGCCTTCATTGCAAGCAAATCTGTATGCTCTTCTTAATGAGACAAATTAGTTGCCATGCTTCATGCGCAGTGGTTGGTTAGTCGACTGGCGAATGACGTACTACACTGTAACCGGGAGGCGCAAAGATATTCCGGTAAAAAAAGAGTATTATCATGATCATTTATACCTCGTGCGAGAGTGCTTATGCGCGTTCCTGCTGCGAAAAGTGAACCGCTGCCTACCCACCAAGTTACGAAGACTGACAGCACCCGTTCAACAATGAAGCCCTCTGAGAGTGCGCGATGTTACCACCATGCGGTCATGCTTCGCTGTACCTGCCGCTGTCCGCCCGGTTGCACCACCACGCAAGAGGCATCACATTGCAAGCACCCTCCGGAGGCTTAGCAACTACTCATCGCTTTGCGTCCCCCGTCGCTCCCCTCCCTTCACCTCCCCTACTCCCCACAGCACCCTCGTGTCCCTGTGCGCCAACCGCGTCAACATCGTGGCCGGCACGCCTCAGCACCCACAGCAACCGCACCAGCAACCGCAGGACGGCGGCCCTGCACCTGGACCCGACGGCCACGTGTCAAGCCCCACACGCGACCCGCAGCCGCACTCCCCAACCAACCCCCACAGCGGCGATGCTGCTGGCTCAATAGCCCCATTCTCCCATGAAAGCACCGGAGGCCTAGCGACTGATGTGCTTATACCTGACGCAGCGCTTGCAGGCGACAAACCCAGCACGTCTACCAGCAGCGATTCGCAACCTGGGCCCTCCTGCCTAGTCCGTGGTCAACCCACACCGCACGCCCAGTGCAGCCGTCCCGCAGAACCGCCGAGCAGCTCCTTCGCCGTCCCAGCAGCTCTCGACGCAGCCTCCCTTGACTCCGACGAGCTCGGGGCAGGTCAACGCGCCGGCGACGGTCAACGGTCAGCGGTCAACGGCGGCGGTCAACGCCTGGTCAGCGCCGCGCTGCAGCACGTGTGGCTGGCGGACTGCAACGTGCGCGGCGCGCCTGCGGACGCGCTGGCGGGCAGCATGCCGGCGCTGCAGACGCTGGTGGTGCGCAACCAGTGCCAGGCGCAAGACCTGCCCCCGCGGCTGCTGGCGGCGCTAGGGGACCTCAAGGTGGGCAGGGGCCGGCGTCGCCGTGGACGGACTCTGGCTCGCTCTACACCATTTGCCCTTGTCGCCGCGAGCCTGAATCTGCCCCCTGCATTTTGCATTCCGTCCTGGCCCTCAACACCGTGTACTCTTGCCCCAGGCCCAGCCCTCGCTACCCACCGCCGTAACCGCCTGCTCCCTTCCTTGCCCCATGCTACCCGGGCCCCACTGACTCCTCTGATCCCCGTCTTCGCGCATCAGGACCTCACCACGCTGGGTCTGGGCGGCTTCAGCCACACGCAGCTGCCGGAGCTGCACGGCCTGACGCGGCTGCGGCACCTCATGCTGGACCCGCGCCGCTTCGGGGACACGGAGGTCGACCCGGACGTGAGTAGCAGCAGCCGCAGCAAGAGTGGGAGCTTCCGCAGGGGGTGCGCTGGACTCAAAGCACAGCTGCAACACCTTACCTTTACAGCACTTCCCGCTTTCTCCGCACCCCTTCACGTCTCCGCGTGCTGCCCTGGCAAAACACTTGGCCAGGGTGCCACCCGCCCCCACTGCTTCCTCACGCGTCACGCGGTGTCCCTCTGGCAGCTCCTGCAGCCGTGGCTTGACGTTTGCGAGACTGACGTTGACGACCGATCCCTGTCTTCGCAGCCTCCAATGCCACACCCAAGGTTAAGATAACACTCTGCCTTGGTATTACTGAAAGGCAACCCCTCTCGCCCCCGCCCCCGCAGCCCTGGGTCGACGTGGGTGTGGCCGAGGTTGGCGACCGCTCCCTGGCGCTGCACGACGCGGTGCTGCGGCTGGCGGCGGAGGGCGGCGGGCGGCTGCGCAGCCTGTGGCTTCCCGACTGGGCGGTGCCGCCGCACCAGATGGTGCAGTGGCAGGCGCAGCTGGCGCAGGTGGGAGGGGAAGGGAGGGGAGGGGGCGGATGGGATGGTTGACGATAGAAAGGCGTGGGAACAGACGGAGTCTGTAGAGGAACGTAGTGGGGTAGGGCGGGGACGGGCGCCTTGGGGGAACTGGGAGTTTATGGAGCGATGTTGGGCGAGGATAGGAAGCGTAGTTACTGGTATGGCGGTTATGTCCTCTCGCCTTCGCCCCCGTGCAGGTGGCTCCCCTGCTGGCGCTGCGCCTGACCGACCACCACTACTTCTGGCGGCTGCCCGCCCCCGTGGGCTGCCCGGAGGTGCAGGACCGCCTGCAGTGGTGGGGCTTCGACGCGTGGAACGTGCTGTAGGGCACCGCACAGGGGCTGAGGAGGGCTCGGCGGGAACGGCGGTTTGAGCACAGGCCCGTAAAGGCTGTGCGGTTGCCCGGGGGGCGCTCGGCAGCGACGGTTTGTTGTTCCTAGTGCTGGCAACTGCTTGAGTGTTTTATCTTCAACCCGTGCGGCAGCGGCAACGTGTGCTGTAGGATTCCGGTGTGGGAGTGGGCTTGTTGGGGACTGGTCGGGCGGGTGAGGGGGCGGGGGGCAGCAAGCGGTATGGGCGTGTGGCGTACTGTTGGTGCAAGGGACTACAGCGGTTTGTGGGTAGGAGCCGAGAGTGCGGCCGTGTCCTGGCAGGAGCGTATCGGTATGTACAGTCCAGTATTACGGGTACTGGGGGGCAGTATGGGGGGTAGTACAGGCATGCACGGCGTGGTTGATGTACAGGGTGTTGCCTTGTTTTGTGTGCCTGTGAAACGGAGGTTCGCTGAACAGGCAACCGCAGACGCAGGGTTGGCACGCACGGACAGGTGTGCGGCTCCGCAGAGTTGCGATGTTACAGACTTTAAAAAGTGCATCGTGCGGATACCGTACGTTGTTTGGTGTTCATTTGGCACGCCACCGCACAATAGCGGGCTGGGGACAGCCGGCGCGGACTGCCAAGGTGTGTTGAGTACCTGTAGTGGTAAAACATGTTGCGATCTAACTACGCATGCATGAGGTCCTCGCGGATAACTGCTGAAATTCGTTCGTGCAGGGCTGTCCCTTGCCGGTCGGGAGTGAGTACATGGTATGCGTCCCCAGGTATGCGTGGCCGTGGGTGATTGGTGGAAGCAAACAGCAGTGCACTCTTTGTGGGGAGTTCAAGCAGGTGGGTCCTGCCTTGCGTCAAAGCCCGCATCATCGCCAACGTGGTTCTGCAGTGGTTTGGACCTGGGCCTTTTGAACAAATGCTACCCGCCCGGTTCTCGTGCTGCCCCGGAATGCATGCCCTGGTCAGGCGCCAACTCCCAGCCATTTTCCGTGCTGGCTATTCCATGCCCACACCTGTGTCCACAAAGTATGGTTTAAGCTCCTCAGTTTGCAACCCAGACACTGGTGCACCCGGGGTAGTGCTCTTGCAAGCTCCACGCTGCTCCACGCCTGTCGGTTCCGGGCCAAGTCTCAGGCATGGTTCCCGCTTCCGGGGCATACCGGTACTGCAGAAAGCGATTACGACACTTGCAAGCTCCTGCCCAGCCATTAGCTACCTGCGCACGGTTCAAGATTGCGCGTTGTTTGTTGTGAACCTGCGGTGTGAACGTAAAACCGGTGTACAGCAGCGCGAACGTATTGGGAAGCAACTGAGCAATGTACTATCTATCCCTATTCTCAAACATGGTCATTGACTGGAACCGTCTAGCTGATCCTTGAGTAAGTGAAGCACGAGTATATGGATAGGAATGGGCTATATGTATTCCTATTCCCGTACATGCAGGAAT
>VFQN01005595.1_pt1 | contig 15193 bp, 17 predicted proteins | sample 3512371 | NCBI WGS metagenome assembly VFQN01 (sample SAMN10412370, study PRJNA504923) | tailings metagenome | isolation source: Replicate 2 from Balatoc abandoned mine | place: Philippines: Itogon, Benguet | collected 2017-08-28
ACTTTGGGGGGGGCGGCAAAAATTCCCTTTTGGGGGGGGCTCCGCCCCCCCACCCCCCCCCCCCCCCCCCCGTTTTCCCCATCGGCCCCATCACAGGCCCGTAGCTTTCGGATATGGGTCCCTTGGACTTTCGGATGAAATTAACCCAAAATGCGCCTGCTTCGAACCAACCGATGAAGATAGGAAGATAGGAACCTACGGGCTCTCACGACACGCTCGGGACATTGTCAACCCAAACGCAGTAGGCGTGGACCCGTCAGGACCCGCAAGGCACGTCCCCACGCGGGGTCTTCCCTGTCTCCATACCGTATATGCACTGGCGGCTGGGAACCTGGGATCCAGCATCCAGGTAAGCTTGGGCAGACCGCTGCATCCGCATGCCGCTTCCCCCCAGCCCATGGCCGACACGCGTGGGCACGAAGGCCCTGTGCCTCTGTGGCCTCTGGCCACGACACAACCGGTGGCACTCGATGGCCCCAACTGCTCTGCGTCTGTCCAGTTGTTGGCGTGGGGTGCCTCAGCCGTCATGGGTATCGCAATCCTTGCAGGACGTGGTTACAGCGCTCAGAGTGAGCAGTACCAAATGCACCACTACCGGAACTGCCATGCGCTAGCTTTCGTTGCGCACACATCCTGCACGAGGCCTTACACGCTGCAGCCGCGCTGGCAAGGCATCTTAAAGCGGTAGCCGCCCAACCTCCTTGCCAGTCGCTTCGATGAATTGGTCTAGTAGGGAGGCAAGCACGTGCCCCCTAGACTGCTTTGCCACGAAAGGTTGCTACCCGCCGGCCAAATCAAACCAGCAAGCACACCTTTGCCATGCACACTTAAGGATGCCAAATACCGTCGCGCTTCGCACACGCATGGTCTACGCGCCGGCACCTCGTGTCGTCAAATTAACAAGCAACCCTGCGAGACTCCGTCCCGTCACGCTGTCGGGCACGCGCGCGACCACGCATCAATACTCGAGCCCTCGAGGGAAGGAGTCGAGCGGACCCTGCTAGCAGTTGGTCCTTGTCCTTCTGTCTGTCCATTACCCCATCCCCCGGGCCCCCATATGTCCTAATTACGTCAATGCTTCCACCAACAGTCGCACAGCACTGCGCCCAGAAGCGTAGCCTGGCATACCCGGAGTTTGCTCCAGAAGGCAGGTGCCTCAAGCCCAGGGCCCCCCTTGCCGGAGCTCGGCCCAGTCTCGTAACAGCGAGGTGCACATGCCTAAGCCTGCTGCATGTCGTGCTGCCGTTTCCTTCAAGCACCAGACCCAAGTGCGCCGGCCTACCCGGAGCAGCCGCACACCCGTTCGCACACCCAGTGCGCCACCCAGGCATGCCGGTCCGTCAACACGCCTCCAGCGTTCAAGCAGGAGGCGCCAAGAATGAAATGCGGTTCTAGTGTCTAAGGGTTGCCGTCGGCAGCAACAGCCACGCCGCCGCCCTGCGCATTCAACGTTTTAACCGCTCCCTTCCCCCTTCCTTGTCGATGCTGCTCAGTCACCCACGCACCTCCAGCCCCGCGCCGAGTCCAAGCCCACCTGTTGCCGCCAAGTCACGCACCGTCACCGCTCGGACACACTCACACGACTTGACACTGACTATCACGCACAACCCAACAACCTAGCTGTATGTACAATGCTGCTGCTGCCTAAATCTGCAGCGCCGCGGCGATGGGCCCCGCGAGCGAGAGCACCTCGAATGGCGCCTTGCTGCGCACGTCGCGCACCGTCTGCGGGCAGCTGTCCGTGAGCCAGAAGTACCGGAAGCCCTCCTGCGCGCCCGACCCCAGGTCCGCGCGGAACTTGACCCACGACATGTTGGGGAACACGCCGTGCGTCACGAACGCGCTCACTGCGGGTGACAGAGGCGGGACACAGGCGGGAACAAGAGGAGGTTAGAGCGGAAGAATCACTGGTATCCATACCCGAGTGCTTTTGACTGCAGTGTGGAGGTGCTGGCTGAGCAGTGTTCGGAGGCAGTTTGGGTGTTGCGTGTGCCGCTGCGGGCGTGGCGCCCTGCCGCCGACGGTGGGCCGTGCAAAAGTGTGCACGCGGCGGCAGGGCGGCGGGTGGAGGGGCCCGCGGCGGGTGGGCGCGCCGGCGGCCCCCGCGCGCCGCGGCATGACGCCACGGCGCGCGGGGCGGCGCGCGGTGCTGTGCCACAGGTGTAACAGCCCCCGGGCACGGGAACACAGCTGCGGGGGCCTGACATACCGTGTGGGTGTGATGCAGGCGCGGGTGTCGCCGTGTTGCTGTGCTGTGTGCGCTTGCGCTTCCCCTGGACGGTGCGGCGACCGCACTAACAGTGTGCGAGCCCTGATGCTGCACTGCATGTGATTGCGCTCTGTGCCCACAGCGACGCATCCGTACATGCACTCCGAGCCATTTTCCCTGACACGCTTTGGAGCTCTGGCACCTGCCGACCCATGTCCCACCAATCCCATCACCCCACAACCCACCATGCTTTGGGCCCAGGGACGCCCGCAGCGCGTGTTAACCCATCCCGCGCACCTTCACCCTGTTAACCCACACGTCCCCACCGGCCCTACGCACACCATCTAATGCTGGACGTCCAGCGAGGACAGGAGCACGTGGCACCCTGTCCTTCGCACCCGCCCTGAACCACCTAACCCACCCCATTTACCCCTTCGCGGACTAACCCACAGTGCCTGACCCCAAGTGAGGCCAGCAGCGCGCGGCAGCCCTTCCGCACGCCCTAACCCAACCAACGCGCCCGTGGACCCCTTAGTGTAGTAACCCACCGTGCGTGGCCCCCCAGTAAGGCCAGCAGCGCGCGGCACACCTTCCCGCGCGCCCTTACACCCTCCACCCACTGCGGGTTAACCCACGCCCCACCACCCACCGTGCTTGGCCCCCAGCGACGCCAGCAGCGCGTGGCACTCGATGAGCGTGCCGCCGCTCTGCACCAGGTCGTCCACAATGACCACGTGGCGGTCCTTGGGCTCGCCCTCCTTGAGCCGCACAATGCGCTTGGAGCCGTCGCGCACCTTGGTGCAGATCACCTAACGGGGGAGGGACAAGCAACGCAGGAGTATGTTGCAGCAGTGTGCTCTGACTTGGGCGGCATGGCAGGGCTGGTGTCTCGGACGCGCCCCGCCACTGGCAAGGCCGGGCAGCTTGCACCAACAGGTCGTAGGGGCTTGCAAACCCCAAACACAAGGGGATTCCAGTGCAATCGTTTTGCAAGCACGCCAGCACGGGCCCCTCACTTGTTGCCCTGCTCCGCTCATGTGCTCCCCCTCAGCAGGCCCTCTGACCGCCCCACCTCGCACAGGTGCCCCCCGCCCCCCCCTCCCCCGCCCAGCGGACTACCTGCCCCCACCCGGCAGCTGCCCACGCACACTGCCACCACTGCATTCCTGGACCCCATAAATGGACCCCGGCTGCTAGCCCTCAGCATTTTACCCAGTCCCTCAGTTCAAGCTCTCGAACCGGCACCCATCGGCAACAAGTCCCCGCGCTGCCCCCGCCCTCGCCGCCGCACTTCTCTTCGCAGAAGCTTCATCCCACACCCACCTCGGGGTACCCCTCGCTCTAGCACCAGTGCCAGCCCCCAGCCGCACCCCCAGTCCTGTGATCCCATTCCCACAACCTTACCTCTACACCCGCTCCGTACTACGCCTCGCTCCTGAACTGGTTGTGCATCCTCGCAACCACGGTGATGTCATGCCACTCAACCGCACACCCACCAATACCGATCTCGGGGTAGCCCTCGCTCATGAACTGTGACCCCCATTCCCACACCCTCATCTGTACACCCGCTCCGGGGTACCCCTCGTTCTTGTGGTGACGCATCCTCGCAACCACGGCAGTTATGTGACATTCGCGCTGGCCCCACCACCCAATCCTCCACCAATACCCACCTCTGGGTAGCCCTCGCTCTTGAACTGGTAGTGGAAGCGCTTCCACGCCCCCTCGTCGGGGTAGGCGATGGTGATGAGGTCGCGGTCGGGCAGCTGCCGCAGCCGCTCCAGCAGCAGCGGCACGCCCGACTCGAACAGCGGCAGCACGGCGTCGCCAAAGTAGAAGCGCTCCTGTGTGGAAGCGTGTGTGTTAGCCGGGGGATGCCGTGGGGAGTTTGCGGGTGTGTGGCATCATTGCATTGCAGGAGGTGCAGGTGTTGCACTCTGGCTGCCGGGCCCCAGGCAGCTGTCCGTGCTGCTCGACAGCTGCTCCGCCCTGCAGCCGGTTTGAACGGCACCCGCCCAAGCGCCCTGCCCACCTGCAGCGCGTGAATGTCGAAGATGACCAAGCTGGTTGGCCCGCCGCGGGACGGGGGCACGTTTGACAAGAGGCGAGCGAGTGTGTTGGCCGTGGCAATGTCACCCTCCGTCTCCACCCGCTCCATAGTGCCGGTCGGGAAGAATGGCAATACTAGCGTGAAGGAGCTGACAAAGAGGCGCGGCAGGGCGTAGATGACGGATATTTGCTCGAAAATGACGGTGGGGTTGGTAAAGGATGCGAGGAAAGCGACGTGGCGGTTGCGGATTGCCGTTGCATGTTCCACAAAGAGGTCAGGGAAGCCGTCAGCGAATTTTCTGCGCGGAGAAGGGAGCAGCGCGGGCGAAAGGCCGTGAGCGGGGCGGCCGCGAGTCGCCGAGAGGCCTGCCGCCGAAACGCGCGACTCACCGCCACTTAATGCGGCCCAGCGTAATTGCACCGCCGGATTGTAGAGCAACCTTTTGGGCAAGTTCCTCGGTGTCTGGGGTGTAGAACAGGATGCAGTCTTTCCGCAGCGCCGGGGGAATTGAAGACGCCTCCACGTTGGTGGTAATGCGGAAGTCCTCGCCCGTGCTGAGGGCAGGGGTAAGTGTAGCAGCCATGATTCTATCTAGTGTATTGTCTGAGCGCTGAAGGGTTGCGACTTGGACCACAGTTGATGAACGAGGGGCTTTGTGTGCTGGGGCGTGCGGGACAGTGGCCGCTGGGCAACGCGCTGGGCAACGTCCTATAGACCCAAGCCGCTGTTGCGACAGCTGCATTGTATAGAATTAAATGTTGTGTACGCCAGCACGCCCAGCGTTACTGAAGTGGCCGGGCAAATAATTGTAGCGTGTTCGGCAGGCAGTCAAGGCCAGGGTCCTCACTGTCACTATGAACACCCTAAGAGGTAAGTGTACTGAACGCCCAACAGGTGATCATCAACGCGGCGCTGGCCATACGCGGAGGTATGAGCCGTAAGGGAGACGTGTTCAGTCTTCGGGAGCACCACGCGTACGACAACGTGCCGCTGGTATTTGGTCAGCTGCTAACGGAGTACCCATTGACATTTAAGGCCGTCCTAGTGAAGTCACCCTTGGCACACCAGAGCGGTCACGTTACCAGCCGTGTGGACATGTTGCCCCACGGGACCACGTTCTCCCTTTCACCCACCTGAAGTCAATCGTCATTGGAGGAGCAAAGTATAGCGACTCTTTGCTTGATCGGTATGCTGCATAGCGCACTTTGCGAAGCCCTGGTCTCCCCACGGTCGCGCAACACCCAGTGCTCCGCTGGCATGTTGACGCGCTTCTAGTCCTCATCGACTGCATCTTATAAGTAAACAAATTCACGCACGTACGTTGCGCCTGCCTCGGGATCCCTATGCTTGAACTTCCTCCTTTCTGATGGGCCCCTCGTCCCCCTTATTAGCAGGCGTCAGTCGGGGTGATAAATCATAAATCAGTGGACAGTACCCAGTAAACACGCATGGCTGTGTCATGTGTTGGAGACGCGGCCAAGTGATTGCGGGTGTAACGGGTAACCACTGATGCACGGCAGCCAATGCTTGCGCCCGAAGCACCCCAGACCCTGCTTGGCTGGTCTTCCCCAAAGCCTGCCACCTCCGATGGGCCCGGCAAGCAAGCAGGCTGGCAGGCAGGCAAGCATCGGGTCACTTGTTGCGGCCCGCTGTCATGTAGAGTGGAAGCCGTTCCCAACCTCCCTGCCCTGAACCCATAGCCAAGGTCCTTGAGCCAACCTTATGACGTACATGCGGTGCAACCTGCAGTACTGGCCTGCCGTAACGGCACTGGTACAGGATTTCACAGACCTTCCCCACGTTTCCACTCCAGCGCTTGCCCGGTGCGGGCCCGTGCTTGAGCAGTAATGGTACCCACCCCTATCACGCCTCACCAGGGGAGCCCCCCTGGGCCTCACCAGAGCCATACGCGTCCGGTACCCTCACGCCTCCCCGGCGAGACTGCTGCATGCTGCCTTCCCTTGGTGGCATTCCCACAAGTGAACGAGCGTGCGCACGCTAGTTGCTGCCGCGCTGCCAGCACAGTCAACACGAACCAGCAACAGCCTCCGTCTCCGGCACTGCCGCTGCCGCCATACGCTGCCGCCGCCGCCGCCGCCGCCGCAACGTCCGCCGCCGCATGTCGCGATGCAGTGCTCAGCTAGACGCGAGCTCCATAGCTCAATTGGTATCCCAGGGTTACCGTAGATAGCCAGACCCCTCCTACACAGCGCCGTCCTTGCCACCACGCCCAGGCGTGGCCCACCCATGCCCCCCATAGCGCCTGCTATACCACGCCGCTAAGCCAACCTGAGCCAACGAAGTAGCCAGGCTTAGCCGCGGACACGCTTCCACCCCATTCACAAAGCCGTACTGGTCAGGGGCCGCTGAGCGATACCGGTACCGCCGGCCGCGTGCCCGCACACCCGCCGCCCTTCCTCCCCGTCCTCCTCCTCCGATCTCGCTCCCTGCATACGGCAAGTCTTTGCCCCCGCCCTCCGACCATTGGCCGCTGTGCGGTTACCCCTCGCTCCCAACCACCACACGCCACCCGCTCCCAAATGCCAACCGACGAGGGGGTCGCTGACCCTCCGTGACGACGTCCGCGCCTGTGCCTCACCGTCCAGATAGATTTTTGCCCTCCAACACCTTCCACAAGCATCAACACTGAGCTGTCAACACAGGCCTTGACACCTTCCGCACCGTCCACACGCGTACAAGCAAACCACCAAACATACAGGACAGCTGTCTCAAATGCACCGCTACCCACACGCACACGCGTGTCATCCCGCACCAGCCGTCTTGTTAAGTTGCTACTGCTACTCCGACACAACAATGCTGACCACACGCACGTGTCACCCCGCGAAGGGGTCGCTGAGCTGCACGGCCGACAGCTGCGGGAAGGCGTCCGTCTTGGCCAGCACCAGCACGCGGCTCTTGAAGGCCAGGTAGCCCTTGACGTACTTGCGGAAGATCAGGTTGGCAACCAGGCACTGCAGCTCAAGCGGCTCCTTCTCCACGCCCTGGAGTGGGGTGCGCGGGCCATATAAATATTGTGTTGCAACATTTATGCTTCGGGGGGCTAACGTAGGGGATAGATTGGCCACCAGGCACTGCAGCTCCAGGGGCTCCTTCTCAACGCCCTGTACGATGATGATAGGGGGTGCAGGGAGGGGCATGTACATCTTGTAATGCAGTAAGATGCCTCGAAGGCTGGCTTAGGGAGTGGGTTGGCCACCAGGCACTGCAGCTCAAGCGGCTCCCTCCTCCTCCACGCCCTGAAGGAGGTTGGAGGTTTTGTGCACGGAGGGTGTGTTACTGATAGTCAAGGACATTGGCTCTTCACACATACTTCGTTCAACCCCTCCTCCAAGACCAGGTTCCGTCCTACAACATCACGGCTCAGGTCTTAAACTGGTACACATACTTCGTTCAGTATGCATAAGGTCAGGTTTGCCTCCAGGTACGGGTCTCGGCTGAGTCTCCCACCCAACTTGGCAGTAGCTTGCTTTTGGGCTTTGGGAGGGCTGTCCCGTTGCCCTCTCGGGGTGGTGGGTGTGGTACGACACCCCGACCGGAAGGGGTCTCCTGTAAACAACCAAACCAAAAACCCAACGCCCTGTGCCCTCATTTCCTCTAAATCCCCATCTCCTGGAGCCCACCCACCTGCATCTTTAGCGCGGCGTCCAGCAGGGCCAGCGGCATTTGGTGCGCCTTGGCGGGGTTGAGCTGAAGGGGGATAGTGGTGCAGGAGGGAAGGGGAGGTGTTACCCCAAGATACCGTGCTGACCTTACTCTGTGTGAGTTACGTTGAGTAGGGATGGTCATTGGGGTCACAGTTCACAGACCTGTAAAAGGAGTGGGTGCCCACAGGGGCGGGGACATGCTCAATAGCAGTGCAGCTAACTAGCGATGCAGGGGCCAAGCTTTGCCGCAGCCAACCGCCAACTGCTAACCCACCCCGGCCCCCAAGCATCCCCGGGGGATAGACCCCAACCCACAACCCACACGACACCGCACGCGGGGCGGGGTCGTTCCCACCTACACACACGCACCTTGCACCCGCGTCCTCCGCAGACAGCCCCTGCGCCCACACCCCTGCGACCACCAGCCCAGACTAGCCACTCTTGCGTGCATGCACACCTCCTGAAGACCTGAACCCTGCCGCCCCACCCCCAACATATCCCACCCACTTGGGCACCTTCCCCCCTCCTAACCCACCCACCTCTGCGTGCACCCGTGCGCACTTCCGCAGCAGCCTCCTCACCACCACCAGCTGCAGCTTCTCCAGCAGCAGGTAGGTGCCCGCCTGGATGAAGCGGACCTGAAGGGGGGCACGCGTGGAACAAGGGGGGAGGAGGGGGAAGGCAACCGGGAGGGGGTCATGGTCACAATAGGCTTCAACAGCAGGTACCGTAGGTGCGCACAGTGCAGCAGGTAGGTGCCCGCCTGGATTAGCGGACCTGAGGAAAGGGCAAGGGGGATCGCGACCGGGAGGGTGGTCCCACGGTCACAACATGCTTGAGCGGCAGGTAGGTGCGCAGAGTCTCCCTCCCTGCCTTCCTGCTTGGCCCCCAGCGCCGCCGCACACCCAGCGACCCAGGCCCCCCTACCAGCCTCCTTAGCAACCCACTGCCCACCTGCTTTGCCCCTAGCGCCGCCCGCAGCCCCGCCAGGTCCCCCTGCCGGCCTCCCCCCCACCCCCTGGCATTTCCTGCCCATCCCGTTGGTCGCCCTCAGCCCTCCCCCACCCGCCAACCCATCCCACCTGGTTGGTCTCCAGCGCCGCCAGCAGCCCCGCCCGATGCCCGTACCTACTCTCAAACATGCTGTGGTGATGCATCTGAGCCGCCTGCCCATCTGGTGCGCCGCCAGCAGCCCCGCTAGGTCCGCTTGCCACTGCCTGCCCACCCAGGTTGCCTCCCTTTCCCCTTCCCAACCCCCCCTGCCCACTTGACTGCAACCCTGCCCACCTGCTTTGCCCGTAGCGCCACCAGCAGTGCCCCTGCCCACCCATTTGCCTCGGCCCACCTCCCCACGCCCTCCCCCACCCCGTCTCCACCTGGTTGGCCTCCAGCGCCGCCAGCAGCCCCGCCAGGTCGCCTTGCGCCACGGCCGCCCGGATGGGGGCGTACTCAGACAGCCCGTAGCGGGCCAGCAGCGATTCACTGGGGAGCACGCCCAGCAGCATCTTGACCTGCGGGGGCGGGCCATTATGAGACGGTACACATATGCTCTTTTCAAGACAAACACATGGTCCTTGTTTTGGATTGCGGTTAGACAGCGGCCCGTCACTGGGGACGAACGCCCAGCAGCATCTTGACCTGTTGGGTAATGCCGTAAGATGCATGGGCGGGGGCCGTAAGTGTACAGTTGTGGTATGCAGGAGCGTGAAGGTAAGGGAAGAATGCGTCCGGATGTAGCAACGGCACGGTACCACTGAGGTATGAGGTGCAGCACTGAACTGCCGGCGCACTACCGGTTACCTAGTGCATTTCGCTCCGTCCCTCCTCCCCGCACGCGCCCACACTCCTCACGCATTTGTCTCCCACCACTTGACGGCGGATTTCGGGATATGAAATACTGAAAAATAATTAGTCAGTGCTTTTGATTTAACCGGCCCCTGGTGCGCATAGTATGCCGTAACCCACCGGTATGAGGTAGCGCAGCACTCGCCGCACGTTGTTGACGGCTGCCGTGCCCGCGCAGTGCTCGAAGGCGTACGACAGGTGCTCGTCCGCCTTCTGGAAGTCCTCGTCGTACGCCGCCAGCCGGCCGGTGTAGTACCTGCCGTACAGCGTGTCGTGGAGAGGTGTACGACACACGTGTGGGTGGATGGTGTGCGGTCGGGCGGTGCGGTGCAGCATGCTGGGCAGTGTGGGTTAATGGCATCAGCGCTGGCTTCGGGTCCAGCCACGGTATGGTACACCGGGCTTGAGTTTAAGGTGCACCGGTTGGCGGGAAAGAGACGTTGCCGGAATGCTGTCTTTCGCGCGATGCCCCCCCTGAGCGTGATTCCTTGGCGTATGCCGGCAGGAGGCACGTTATTCTTATTCCATGAATCATGCCCACACCACCGCCTTATACGGTTTCCTCGCGTTTTACGCGCACCCGCACCTGAGCGTGACCTTGTGCGCCTGCTTGGCGTTGTCGAACAGCCTGTTGGTCTCGATCTGCTGCAGCGGCTGCTTGCAGTTGTTGATGGCGTTGAGCTTGAAGTACACCTGGGGGTGGGGAAACAAGGACACGCAAATTGTGTAAAGCATTCAAGAGCAGGAAAGGGGTAGTTGAGCTTTAAATACGGTAAAAACCTATAAACTTTACACTTATAAACTAGATGTTTATATCAGCACACACACCTCCCCGCACGCACCTTCATCATGACCCATACTACCGTCACCGTAACGCTAATACACACGCGCCCCCGCACCCCACACCCACCTTCACCACGACGCACACCACCGCCACCCTGATGCTAATGCACACGCGCCCCCACACCCTCCCTGCCCTCACCTTCATCATGACGCACACCACCGCCACCGACGCGTCCTTCTTGGCCTGCGAGCTCTTGCTGGTGGCCAGGCCGCGGAAGAACTGCTGCAGCGCGATGGCGCACTCGGACACCTGGGGCACGTGTATTAAGGGAGGTAGTGGGTGTATGTTGAGCGAAACAGGGTGTGCGGGGCGGAGGCTGGTGGCCAGGCCGCGGAAGAACTGCTGCAGCGCGATGGCGCACTCGGGCACCTGGGGCATGTGTATTAAGGGAGGTGCTGCGCGTGTGTGAAGGAGGCAGGGGTGTCGAGTGTCGGATGGTGGCTCGGGGGGTGGCCGCTGTGTGTTCCAGACGCTGCTCCCTCCCCCACCTAATCCGCAGCCGCCTACTTCCTGCCCAGCTCCTCGTCCGCCTTCTCGCTATCGACCTTTCCGACTAGTGCTAGCAAATATTCTGTACTGCACTGCTAACACGTCGTGCAAAGACTCGGCCTTAACGCTTTAGTCAGCGTACCTGGTTCGCCGCCGCCCCCTTCCGCGCCAGCTCCTCGTCCGCCTTCTCGCTGAGCACCTTGAGGGCGGAGGCGGCGGCCAGCGCGGGGGGGATGAGCCACTCGGACTCCGTGCCCTGGGCGGGGGTAGGGATCACCGCAAACAGGTAAAGTAACGGTCCCGAGCGCAAACCAGAACAACAAGAACGGCGTGCAGAGCGGGGGGATGAGCCACTCGGACTCCGTGCCCTGGGAGGTGGGGAGAAAGGCAGGGGCAGGAGTTACATTTCCAGTTACCACGAAGGAGCGCGTAGCGGCCCAAAGGGGGTCCAAACGGCTGAAGGCAAAGCTGACAGCCTTCGCTGTTCCGGGCCCGAAGAGCGCGTTGCATTGGTACTGGTTGAGAGCAGAGGAGCTGGTGGCGCTACGTACTCCCAGGCGCCAACGGCAATTTCGACCTCGATTATCCGTCCGCTTGCTGCCCACACACATGACCTCCGCCACCCGCCCACACTGTACACGTGTACCTCCGCCCCTCCCTGTTCTGTCGTCGGCTCCCGGCTCTTCCCACCCCCCATCCTGCTCGGCCCTGTGCTTCCCCCCCCATGCCTCTCCCTAATCGCAAGGGCCCCCACCTTGTCGCTGTTCAGCATCGAGGCCAGCGGTGCGGCGTACCCGTTGCGGTACTCCCTGCACGCCTCCGCCCGCTCGCCCTGCTGCGCCGCCAGCAGGGAGCGCAGGTAGGCCGCAGCCATGTCGCCCCACGGCTCGGGCAGCGAGGCCGACACCTGGCCCGAGGGAACCTGTGGGAAAGGGACCCGAGGCCACTCAGGATGGTGGAGTGTGTTTGCAGCACGATTTGGTTAGGGCAGGTAGGCGGCCGCCATGTCGCCCCAGGGCTCGGGCAGGGAAGCGGACACCTGGCCCGAGGGAAGCTGCGAGGGACGCGGGGGACGGGGGAGATCCGGTTAGAACGCTTCCCGGCCGCCCTACGCGCCCGCACCTGCGGGGACGCACAAGACGCACACACGTTCCCACAGTTCCAGCGCTGCCACCCAGGGTATTCCCCCCACCGTGCCCCAACCCGACCTGTGCAGCACTTTGCGTCAAAGCCCCCTCCCACCATGCAGTCGGAGGCCAAACCGGTAGCTACGTCTTCCCGCTCGCCTGCCCTCCCGGCCCTCATTTAGTGCCGCTACCACGGTACACAACATAAGTACAAAGCAGAACCGCCCGCTAATGCCCCCAGCCCCGTATGCTACCCCTGTGTCCGCAGCGCCTGCGGGTGGGCTGTTGTGCAGCGCCGTGTCCCGCCACTGCCAGTAGAGCGTGTATGCATGTGTGCATGCACCTGCCTGCATCGCCACCGGGTGTGCCCTGACGTGCCCCGTCCCTGCCCGCCTGGCTCCCTGTGCTAACGCACCTGCTTGTGCGCCATGGCCAGCTGGTGGGCTATATGCATGGCGTTCGAGTTGAGGTCCAGCAGGGCCGCGACGCGGTGGCCTGGGGGCACGGGGGTGAGGGGAGGCCAAAAAGGGGTCGGGAGGGAAGGGCGGGTCAGGTGGGCGGGGCCCGTGGCGTCGGGGCTGGGGTCCGTCGGGAGGCATGCACCCGCACACCAGAATGGCGGGGAGAGGGTGGCGCGGAGGGGCGGAGAGAGGGACACAAGATCAACGGTGGCCCAGGGTAGGTAGGATGGGTATGTTGGGGGCCCCAGCCCGGCCTGCAGTGCGCTGCGGGCTGCTGCCTAGGGGAGCTGTCCCACGTGCCCCTGAGGGGTGCGGCGCCTTTGCAACACCCCGCCCCCCACGCCGCGTTCCCCCATGTCGCACGAGCAGTGGACTCGCGGCAACGTGGGCCCCAGTGGGTGTTAATTTTGCATGTTGCAAGGGCAGCATGACGAGGTCCGGTGTGGAGAGAGGCGGTGCTGGGGGAGGGGGAGCAGTGTGCGGCGGGCCTGATAAAGGTGCCCCCGTGCGGTTTTGGACCCGTCACACCAAGGCAGCTGTTCGTTGCCCGGGAGCACCCAGCCAACCCAGTGTGCATGTGCGCGGATGCAAGGTGGCCGGTGGCAGGGCTTCCCCTGGTTGTCCTAGGGAGCAGGGCCCATCGGGGCAGCACTGCAAGTACAGTTGGTAGACTGCGCGTGCGGCGCCCCCAATTTGGGGTTACCCGTATGGTGGCTTGGACTGGGCGCACTTCCTCAAAGAGTGTGTCTGCGCCTCCAAGTCCCATTTCGCCCTTCAACACAAGGGCTATAGTGACAATCCGTTTGCCAACAGTTGCGAGCTGAGCCTTACATCCCCACATTACTGTGCGGGGATGGGGGGGCACCAGGGGAGGGGGTACTAGGGGCAGCCGCTCCCGCCCTCACCGTCGCGTCGCCGCAGCGCCCCGCCCAGCTCTTGGAGATAGCTGCTAAGTGACTGCGCCATTGTGAAGTCCGCTCCTTGTAGACGGAGCCGGCCCGGCTGCAACTCCGGCAGCAGCCGGCTCAACGCCTTAGGCTGGAGCTCCCCACTAACTGTACTCGGACGGAACTTTGTCGTTTGAGTTTATGAGAACCACTCTAAGTGAGGTTGCTTATTTGGTTCGGCACCACAGCTGACCAGCGAGCACAATGCAATTATATGCAAAAGCTGGGTATATGGAACACCCGGAAGTAACTAACCATGTGCACAATTGTTGTATCGTGTTTGATAGTGTACATGTGCTATGGCTACGGTTGCAACGCAGAATTTCGCGTTAGATCGATGCAGAATGTGTACTCTCTTTCCGTGCACACTCGGGACAGCGCCGACAAGACTATAGCGACAAGCTAGCTGCTGCAGCCTGCTGTATCTATAGCGTCCGAAAAAGCCCTGACAGCAGGGCTGTTTTGCTTAGTTGCTCCAGACTCTCGTCAACACCAACATATGCAGCTATAGAAGCCAAACCTCTCCTTTGCATCCATCATCAATAGGTTGCAATGCCTCCTGCAAAGGCGTGCTGCGCACACGACCATGACTGCGAGGCGACAGATTGTGGCGTTGCCTACAGCCTCTACAAGCACATAAGCACCGACCAGGTGAGCTGGAGGGTACCATATACATTGCACCCGGCTACAGCCCTGGAAAAGCGCACAATTCCACGCTGGGACCGAGGGTGCAGCAGGGGAGCTCCCCTGGGGTTGAAGGGCCACCCCTCATTCCCAAAGGGCGGTTGTACAAGCCAACACGTGGCGTTGCAGTCTACCAGCAAACAAGTATTCTCCTGCCATAGCATTGGCCTACAGATTAAAGCACGAGTGAGGCAATCCAGAATGGCATGCACGATTGGGGTACGTTGAAAGCCACAAGGTCAGCCAGCAACCTGGGAACCTGGTCGGGTACTGCTCTCATGCTCTGCTTACTGGTACAATGGTTTACCTGACAGAGGTAGACGGGGCGCCTGGGCGTCCTGGGGAGCAGCACAGACAGCATATATGAGATTTGTTGCATGGCGCCATGCGTTGTTGTGGCGGGTGCATGGCCCAATAGTTGCATCACTGACGGAACTCGACCCTGATCGGGACGCCTGACACGCAGAGCATGCCAGGGCACCGCAGGCAGACCATGAAGCTGACCACGCATGGCACGACATGCACTTGTGTGCAAAGCATGCACATCACGGGCTGCACGCACATGCTCTGCGGTGTCTGACATGTGTGCTGCGGCAGTGGCATGCAGAGCACGGCCAGCATATCACGCTGCTGTGCACACAGCATTGCTGTCATGCAATGCATGCCACTACCCGGCAGTTTGTTCTGTTCAGTTTTGCATGACGTGCATATGGGAATCCGACCCGGGTTCGATTCCTACCTCGGGCGAGATTCCAGTCCTCGTCCGCCTGTGTGGTCTGCCCGGACCCACAGGGAAGGCGTGCCGGTGGCAGGTGCCTGCCAGTGGATGATGAACCGTCGGGCATCAGCTGGTGGATGACTCCCATTCCCCTGTT
>VFQN01005596.1_pt1 | contig 15186 bp, 18 predicted proteins | sample 3512371 | NCBI WGS metagenome assembly VFQN01 (sample SAMN10412370, study PRJNA504923) | tailings metagenome | isolation source: Replicate 2 from Balatoc abandoned mine | place: Philippines: Itogon, Benguet | collected 2017-08-28
CCGCGCAGATCGACAGGCACGGACGCAGCCTCTCGTCGAGGCCCTTCGGATCTGGCTCGACCGGCAACTCGAACGCATTCCCAGTCGCTCACCACTCGCTGAAGCCATGCGCTACGGCACCAGCCACTGGCAGGGCCTCTGCCGCTTCCTCGACGATGGCCGCGTCGAGATCGACACCAACGTCGTCGAACGCACGATCCGCCCTATCGCCTTGAACCGGAAGAACGCACTCTTCGCCGGCAGCGACGAAGGCGGCACCAACTGGGCGATCATCGCCTCGCTCATCGAGACCTGCAAGCTCAACGCCGTCAATCCCCACGCCTGGCTCGCCGACACGCTGACCAAGCTTGTCAACCGCTGGCCGGCCTCCCGCATCGACGAGCTGATGCCGTGGGTCTACGACAAAGGCGCCGCGAACTGACACGTCAACGTGAGCTCGGCGCATCGCTTACGCTAAATCGCGGCTCTAATGAGCCATATTATATAGAGCTGCGTCTGTCCGAAATTGGGCTGCTGCTGGCTTCCCATGGTTGATTGGGGCATGAAACCTCAGCTATTGCGCTCATCCTCCTCGAGTGATTGTGGAAAATCGAAGCTGTTGACTATTTGGTGTCATGTACAATGGAATGAATGGAAAAAGTCCCGACTATAAGGACAGCAACTGAAAATCCCGACGCATTTGTTGAATTAATTGATCTAGTGAATTTAATGGAACGAGCAGATCTAGAAACATTCGACCAAGCGCTTAATTCTCTAGAAACTTACATCAGAGAAAATGAGAGTCATTCAAAGCTGGCGCAAACGCTGCAGTTTGCTTTCAGGTGGATAGTCCCAATGGACTTTGCGGCCGCTGGCGCAATTGCCTCGCTTCTCTCAGACAAGAAAGACATTTCACTATGGCGAATTGATGCCCTGCGCAATCAAACGCGGAAAGCGCTAACTCAGAAGACAATCGAGTAGGTGGTGAGTCGGATATTCTCAGCCAGGACTATGGTGCTGTAAATACCTGCGATCGTGCTCGCCGCCACTAACGGTACGACTCATGGGCTAAACGGCAACCGTTCGGGACGGAAATATCAGATGGCAATTGAACGGCGAACGGCTGTGAGCCGGCGCCGCAACACAATAGTGCTACTCTCGTCATAATGCGGGGCAGCAACACGAGGTGCTCGCGTCTATCTGGTCTCTCTCCCACTTGGCAGCAGAACTGTTCCCCTTTGCTCAGGGTCATGCACCTGCGCTGATCTTCTTCCTGCTTCGCTCTCTGGATTTGGGCCCGCCGGATGGCCTCTTGCTTCTGCTGCTCCTGTTGTCGGTGCAAGCGCTGCTCTTGCAACGCTTCACTACTTAATTGTGACCGATTGAAAGCCACATAAGTTCCAAAGGCCGCAATGGGAAGCCAAGCCATCGCTCCTATCACAACGAGTACAGGCGGTGTATTCCTAAACTTCACCGCTTGCCCCCTCATTGGACGTTGTAATCGCGCGAACGAAGAAAAGAATGATCAAAACAACAAAAATCTCCGGTAATATTTTTGCTAGTCGGAACAGGCTTCCATCGCTTTCAACGAGCTTCTGGCCAGCCCACGACAATACAGAGTTCGGATTATTGGCGAGCTCCCACAAAATTAGAAACGGTTGACGGATGACTTGGAGGAAGGCCAATGCGATAGTGGATAGCGATGCTAGGCCTCCATATAATAGAGCAACAAAAGCCTGCCAATTCGAGGACAAGAAAAAGATTGCGAATCCGAACATGGGCGGTAGCACGCTAAGCAGGGCATGCCCATCCTTCAGCTGACGGCGAAGGAAAACCCGATTCGTCATGTAGATCAAAAGAGATGTCTTGATAAAGAAGAGATAGGCGTCGGCTATAATCCAATTCTGCAAAAACAACGCAGCACTGGAGAATCCAGTCGGATCTCCATACCTTTGTTGCATCGCCGCGATTTGGTGCGGTTTAAGTGCATATTCTAGCGCGATGCTCAGGCCCACGCTGCCAATTATCATTCCGACCGTCAGTGCGCCGGCCCAAGTCATGGATAAAACAACCGCGCTGGACACATCCGTCTCCTGCACAATAGCTCGACGTGATTTCACTATGTAGAAAGAAAATAGACCTAATCCGATCATTAACAAAATCGCACTCGCGGCAAGTATAATTAGTATCAAGTAGATAACGCCCACGACTAAAGTCATGGCTACGACGAGACCAATCAGTTTATCCATGGCCCCTTCCGCTCCTCGATCCTAGCCATAGCATAGCGTTTACGCACAATCGACAACAGTCAATGCTACCCATACTACTTTCGGACGCAGGCAAACGCGGGTCTACTAAGACAGAACGGCATTGCACCATATCAGCATTCTTGGCGCACGGGAGCCTTAGCTCGCCTTCCTCATTAAAGCCCTTGCGGTCGCGGTCGGCTTGTCAATCGCACGTGGCGGATCTGCTTCGGCTATGATCCATCTACACCGCTGGGAGCGGCGTATGCAGACCGACAATGTTCCTTTGTTTGAAGTTGCGATCGGGGTGGTAACGGCGGCTCAGGCCGCGGCACTTCGCAGCCTGTCTTGTTCCGCCGTGGGCGAAAGCCGGAGCCCTTCGGTCTTATGGTTTTGGACAGGGAGAGGCGTTTTTCAACCACACCATCACCTCGACAGTTTTACCCGGATGTGCCTGGAGAATGGTGACCCACTTATTCTCCGGCAGGATGACATCATGATCTTTTTCGCCGGCGTATTCGATGATTGGTGTCGAGCAGGGTCGGCGATTGTCCAGAATTACCCTGCCTTCGAACCTGAAAATTTTTGGCTTCTCCTGCGGAAGGTAGGGCTCCAAAAAGACCGTCGAGCCTGATTTGTACAAAGGCGGCAGCGTCTGTTGCGCAGGCTGATCGGGTGCGGCAGGCGTTGTCATCGATGGTAACGGTAAGACAGACATAAAAAGCGTGGCTGCGAGCATCACGATGCTTGCGATCAATATACGCAATCCCACTTTTGCGGCTCCTTTCCTGAGATCGGTGAGAACGCCTCCCCACTCCCGCGTTACAACAGCTCATGCACCTTCCCTTCCCCGTCCTCGAAGGGCACGGCGAGGACGTCGTGATGGTGCGCGGCGATCGTCTCAAAATCCGTAAAGAGAAAGCGGATCGGCGCCACCGAGTGCGGTCGCACCCCGAGCCGCTTGCGGTACATTTCCTGAATCTTTGCTACCCTGTCGCGGTTGGTCGTGACGGTGAGCACTTGAAACGTCGGGATGCCGAAATCGCGTACATGTGAGCGTCCATAAAACGCAAAGGCATACACGACGAACTTCCGTACTAGCGACGTGTCCTTCCAGAACTTCAACGTCTTCATCTTGCGATCGCTCACGTCGATCGTCTCGGTACCGCGGTCGATCTCGAGGAAGATCGAGCGACGGTTTTTGCCATCTGGTCGATTGCGGTAGTAGAGCATGAAGAGACCGTCGGGGATGGTGCCTTCAGTCTCTGCGTAACCGTGCCAATTGACGCGACCGGTCACGACACTCGGCAGGCTGTCGCGCTTCAAGATCGCAGGCGCAAAGCGCGCGTAGATCTGATCGGGATACAAGAACTCGATGTGGTCATGGTGCTCGGCCGATCTGCGACAGGTGACGAGAAAGCGCGTCTGCTCAAGCGCATGGAGCACGTACTGCGCGCTCAAGTTCTTGCCGCGATCGCGGTAGCGGTCAGGCTTGGCAGCGAGACCATAAGCTTCGGTAAGGCGACGCGCGCCTTTGACGCCAAGCGTGTACGCGACCGGCATCGAACCACCACCGGGCACATAGATCTGCTCGATCTGCGAGAGGCGTTGAAGGTAGTGATTGAGATGCAACTTGCGCAAGCGCCGTCGCACCTTGTCGATCGGACGTGGTGCCAGGAGCGCGTAGATTGTGTTGGCGTCGATGATGTCGTGCCGATACACCTCGAGCAGGATGTTGTCGTCATCATTAGTGATGGCGACGTTCGGCGCTTCCTTCGGAATCTTATATTTGGAGTACGAGCCGCGGCGTGGGATCGTCATAGTTCTAATGTACCACGCTACCCAAGGGCGTCATCGTCAGCCTCGCCCGCCAATGGGTGCGCCGCATAGCCACCAGGAAACGTGCGTGCCGCGTGGATCAACTGCTTCTGCCGATCCAAGAGCACAGCGCGCGCGGTCGTCACAGGGACAGAGTACGGGCTCTTCTCAAGCACTCGGCTCGTGAATCGATCGATCATGCGCGGCGTCGCCACCGCATCCTTAACGGCAAACGTCGTAATGTCGAAGCTTGGCGCCGCCGAACCTTTCACAACGGCATGGCGTGGCGGGATGTCGCGCAAACGCGCGACAGCCATATGGCGCACATTCTCAAGGCCGTGGACTGCACCCGGCAGATCTTTCAGGATCGGTTCAAGGGTTTCACTGCGGCCCTCTGAACGCGATGAGCTCTCAACGTGCACCTGGGTCGTCGAACGAGCGGATGACGAGCCACGCGATTGCGAGGTGCTGCCCGTCGCGCCCGTCGAGACGACGGTCTGTCCGGTCGGGAATCCAAATGCATCGTAGGCTGGTGTCGAGGTCAGCGAAGTCATAGCGCCAATAATTTCGCCGAGCGTTTCGCCGACACTGGTGCCTTCGGCAACGCTGTCGCTCACGCCTTCGCTTTCGCTCCAGTTCTCAAGCCAGGTGCGACGATAGCCAACGACACCGGGCTTCACGAGCGTCTGCACGGGGATCTCGAGATCGTACTCGCTGCGGAACAGTTGATCCGCGAGGATCACCGCGTCTTCGTCAGCGATCCCACCAAAGATGACTTTGTTTTGGATGCTCATGACACCTTCGTAGATGGCGTCACTTTGTTTCCGGAGTTGCCCGAGCCATTGATGCGCAAGAATGAGATGAAGGCCACGCTTGCGCGAGCGCGCGAGAATCTCCGTGATGTCGTTCGTGAGAAACTGTGGGCACTCGTCGATATACGCATAGAAGGGCTTCTGCTTCGCGGTTTTCGGATCGCGACGGGATGCACAGTAATAGAGTTCGCGCACGAAGAGCGCACCGAACGCTCGCGCCGAGTCATGTCCCATTGCCTCGGGTGCGAGGTTAATGAGGACGATGTCGCCGTTATCCATGCAGGCGCGAAAATCAATTGGGTTGTCGTACGCAGAGAGCGTCTCACGGATCTCCGCGTCTCCTAAGAGCTCGGCAAAGCGCCGGCGCGAACCGCCGAACTCGGTGAGGTGTTCGCGCTTGGCGGTCTGCGCCATATGCCGGTAGCCGTCCCAGATTTCTGCGACGATTGGATCGCTCAAATCATGTGTGAGATACGCGACGATCTGATCGTGGTCGGCCGTGCTGGTGAGGTAGAACGCTTCCGCAAGTGAGTAGCCTTTGGAGATCAAGACCGTGAGGATCGCGCGGATCGTGTTGCGGATTGCTGGTGTATTGCGCGAGTCCTCGCCGCCCCACACCTGAGCAAGTGCCTCGATCACGTTGTCGACTCGATCGCGCGGCTTCTCGCGGTCATGGACGTAGAGCGGATTGAAGCGAAACCGCCAGTCAGGATTCGACGGATCAAAAAGATGGATACGTCGCCGGTGGCTTGTCTCATGGAGTCGCTGACTGGCACACCACGCGAGGATATCTTGGTAGAGATCACCTTCGGGATCGATCAGGCAGACTCCATGGCCAGCCAGAATGTCCTCACGGATGCAGTGCTCGAGGAATTTGGATTTGCCCTGCCCCGAAGCGCCCATCACGTGCATATGCGTCGCGCGGCGCTCGCCGCTCAAGCGCACTTTACGACCGTCAACGTGTCCAATCGCTATCGGACGTGGTGACATTTCAGCTCCTGCTCTCCTCTTGCCGTCGGGCCTCCGCAAAGATGAGCTCAATTCGGTCGAGGTCTTCGTCCGTGAGATGCTCTTCGCCGCCACGCTGAGCAATTAACGTCGCTCGCATCTCCTCGGCGATAGGCATGAAGCGACCGGTAGAGCCATACTTGGCGATCTGCTCCGCGCGCTGCCGGAACCGATCTTCAGCTGTGAGGCTTGGGGGTACCTCGCCCGCTAGCCGGGCTTCCCGCCGACGCCGATCAAACTCGATCTGAGCGGTGGTCGCCTCCTGCTTCCCCGCGGCTTCCGTCGCTCCCCGTTCGTGCTCGGCTCGCCGTCGCTGTCTTTCGGCGCGGCGGATTGCACGCTCATCGTCCTCGGCCTGAAACTCTTCGCGTACACGGGCGCGAATTTCATCCGGATTATCTTGTAAGTGTATTGTCCGCTCAAACGCTTCATGCAATTGCTCGTCCGAGCGCAAGGCGGCAATCGTTGCTTCATTGACCTCCGTATTGGCAGCAAGTGTTTTGGTCCGAGCCTTGAACAGGCGCTCATACGCCCACAACCGGCCGCGCTCATCGGCGGAGAAATGATGTGTGCCCAAGAGGCCAAGACCAATGCCGCGGGAGCGCGCCGCCTCAGTCGGTTGGGCGCGCTGCAATGCCGAGGATTGTCCTCCGTCAACCGCTGCGCTCGTCGTCCCAAAGCTTGGCTTTGGCGGCCAGCTGTGCGTGGCGGCTCCGTCCTTCGCGACTGAGATAAGGGCTACGAGCTTGATGCCGAGCGGCAAGTGATCAGGTTTGTTGGCATTGAAGTAGTCATACAATAAGAACCAGACACAGAACGACGCGAGGAGATAGAACGTGAGGGAATGTGGCACGGACAGCGACTGGGCAATCATCAAAAGAAGAACGAAGTGCCCGATGAGGTAGCGATAAAACCAAGTGAGCACGCCAGGCATGACCACGCGTGCGTACGGGGTGCTCGCCCAGGCGCCAAACGCCACGGGTGCGATTGACCAGGTAAAGAAAAGCAGCTCGCCGAGGGTCATTCGTAGCGGCCCATTGACGTTAGCGTGGCAATTCTAAATTAAGCTATGGGCTGACGGTGCAGAGCACAAGAACTACTGATTGACATCATTACTTATTGCGCATCGAACCATCGTAGCTGATTCGTTTCCACCTGCCCGCGCTTTCGACCATAGCGCTGACGCGATTGCGACCGAACTGTTTCCGGGCGGCCATGAGGAGAGGCACGCCGCGGCTCGGCGCGGCCGCGGCACGACAGCGACACCTGCGGCCCCTGCAGCAACCGGGCACAAATCTCGCCAACCTCAAGATCGCGGTAGATCCGGGGGTGAAATTCGCCGATCTCGCGCGCCAACCGCTCAGCGTCCTCGCTCGAGACCCGAAACGAGATGATACTCCCCACGTTGCCAAACACAGCTTCCGCGATCTCGTCTGAAAGCTGCGCCAGGTACTGGTGCGCGCAGGTGAGCGTCAGGCCGTACTTGCGGGCTTCGGAGAGCACGCTCGCAAACGCGTCGGTCGTAAAATTCTGAAACTCATCAATATATAGGTGAAAGTCTTCGCGCGCCGCCTCGGGCACCGCGGCGCGCTGCAGCGCGGCGTGCTGCAGGCCCGTCGCGATGAAGGAGCCGAGCAGGTTGGCAGGCTCCTCGCCCACCAAACCTTTCGCTAAGCGGACGATAAGAATGCGCTTTTTCGCTAGCACCTCGGAGAGGTCAAAGGACGGCTTCCACTGCCCGATGATGTTGCGGACGTGCAGGCTCGCGAGCAGCTGGCCGATCTTGTTCTGCAGCGAGCCGATCCGCTCTTCGAGCTGACGCTCATTCCAGTGCGCGAACTCATCGACAAAGAAGCTACGCACCCTCGGGTCGCGCACGTGCCACACTACCGCTGCGCGGTAGGAGCGTTCGACGAGCACGCGCGCGAATCGACAGAAAGGTCGGTCGAAGATGATCGGGCGCATCAAGCAGCGCCGCGATGGTATTGAAGAGAATGTACTCGAGCCGCGGCCCCCAGCTGTCGCGCCACACGTGCTTGAAAGTAGCGGTGAGATTCGCAGCGACAAGTGCACGCTCATCAGCGGGCACGCGATAGAACGGATTGAAACCGACGGGGTGCGCGATGTCCGAGGGATCGACGACGATCACATCGTCGATGCGCCGACCAGGCACGCTGTCCATGACGGCGAGCGCCAGGTCACCATGGGGATCAAGGAGCGCGCAGCCGGAGCCAAACGCGATGTCCTGCGCGATCAGGTTCTCGAGCAACGTCGACTTGCCGGTCGCGGTCTGGCCGATGATGTAAAGGTGCCGGCGTCGGTCGCGGCCAGAGAGCTGCAAGGGTACTTCCCCGCCCCACACCTGCCGGTAACCAATGTGCATGTCTTGCATACGCCAAAGCCAGCTTCGCCCCGACCAACTCAAGTCTGCGGATCGGATTGCGACCGCGGTTGGCAGTGAGGCTCTTTCCGACCGGAGCGCTCACCAAAAATCATCGTACCGAAGGGCGCAGTCATTTGTGCCCAAGAGACTGCGCCGCGCCCAACTGAGGGTGGAGATGATTTTGAAGCGAAGCTGACCTTGAAGTACGCGTCGCGTACCCACGGTCAGCATCGACGTTGCATCACACTCCGCAATAATATCATCGGTCTGTAAAGCCGACAATTCTTCGAGGTTCGATAGCATTGAAGCAGGCAGTACCATGACAACTAAAGGAGTGATCGAAATGCCTGCTCAACGCATCGACTTCCGCTACGTGCGTCAGCACGCCGACTTCGCGAAAGTGCTCGCCGCTTACGGCATCGCACTCGAGAAGGACGGTGGTCGGCCAGGTCAGTTCAAGGGGCTGTGCCCCTTTCACGATGACCAGAAGCCGTCACTGAAGATCAACACCGAGCGCAACATCTACAACTGCTTTCCCTGCGGGGCTGGCGGCAACGTGCTCGAGTTCGTGATGGAATATGACGAGTGTGATCTGCGCGCGGCCGCAAAGACTGTCGCTGACCTGTCGGGTATCCCCTACTCCGACGGCAGCGCGCCTACAGCGACAGCCGTGCGACGTGTCGCGCCACGACGTCGCGAGATTGCGGCGCCGCTGCCGACGACACCGACGCCAGCGCACGACGTGGCTGCGACCGCCAATCCGGTCCTGACGTTCGTGCTCAAGAATCTAGTGACAGAGCATCCGTTCATCGCGAGCCGCGGTCTATCGCCGGCGATGATCGAGACCTTCGGTCTCGGCATCGCGACGCGTGGGATCATGAAAGACCGCCTGGTCTTTCCGATCCACAACGCCAACGGCGAGCTCGTCGCCTATTGCGGGCGCTACGTCGGTGACGTGCCGCCCGAGGATGAACCGAAGTACAAGCAGCCGCCCAACTTCCGCAAGGAGTGGGAGCTCTTCAATTGGCACCGCGCCAAGGAGCGACTTGGCGCGACGCGGCCTGTCGTTGTCGTCGAGAGCTTCTTCTCAACCATCAAGCTGCATGTCGTGACCGAGTATCCCGTCGTGTCGCCCATGGGCCGGTCGATGAGCGACAATCTGCTGACGCTGCTGAAAGCCGGCGGCGTCAGACGCGTCATGTTGCTGTTTGACGGCGACGACCCTGGTCGCGCGGCCGTCACGACAGTCGGGCGACAACTGCTGGCGGCAGGGTTGGAGGTGACGGCGCCTGTCGTCCCCGAAGATTTCAAGCCACACCGTTGGACTGAGGAAAATCTCAGAGATCTCCTGGCGTCGGGTGTCGTCACGATCCCGCCATGATCGGCGGGTCGGATTGAGGCGAACCAGAACCGCCTGCATTGATCAGGGCGGTTCTCCTTTACCTACTACTCAGACAATTGTCCGGAGTGAGGAGTGGCCGTGCGCCACTCCTCCTTTTTTTTGAGGAGCGTAACTCAAGGGTGTGGCGATGGAGTATGCGTGTCACTACTGCGGGCGCACCGACGGCAAGCCCACGAAGGATCACAAAGTGCCGAAGGCCTTCGGAGGCCGCACGCTCGGGCGCGCGAACCTCGTGCCCTGCTGCTACATGTGCAACGTGATCAAATCCGCGCGGCACTACGGTATGTTCGTCGCCTTGTTCAGCGAGTTTCTAGAGCAGCACGGCGAGCAGTACCGCAGAAAGAAGCCGGAGCGTTGGCGACACATCCGGCAGATGCAGAAAAAATTCGATACGTGGTTGCGGGAACAGAATGCGCCGCATGATGAGAGCGCCAACACTCCGGTCGGCAGTCGAGGCCCGCGGGTGGGGCCTCCCGACCGTCCCGGGCAGGAAGCGAGCGAGCAATAGCGAGCACCTTGGGGGGCGGGCCTTCGACAGCCGCCACTTGACGACAACACCACAAAAGCCGCCTGAGGCGGGCGTTGTGTGGGCTCAAGCCGGCGGGAGAACTGCCACCCCACACGCTCAGTTGGGCCTGCCGCGCCGGCGTCCTAGGCCACATAGGCCGTGAACCCACGCTGCAGAAGACTTGCCATAGTTGAGCCTGTCTGGCGCTCTAGCTTCCGACGCCCTTCACTTGGACGGCGGAGGTGGTTGTGGGTACGCAGGGGCCAGCAAGACGCTTGTACTTCCTGATGGAGATGAATCGAGATTTGCGGCGAAACTCTCTTCGCGCGGGTGAGTTGCGTGTCTTTGAGGATGTCATTGTGTTTGCGGATACGATGCGGATCATGCACCGGCACAGCCGGCATGTCTGGTTGTGCCGGCCCGAACGCTTCCCCTGGATCGTGGTTCGGCTGAGAGAGAACACCATTTGCCTGAACGGCTACATTCCCATGCCCCTGGGGACTCGCATCCATGCACGCATTATCATCTGGCGATCCGAACGGCTGGCCTACGCCGCCGCGATAGAGGGGCCCGCGGCGTTTCGGAGGCCTCTGCAGCTGTCGCTACCGCTCAATCTACCGCACAGGCGCTAACAGGCTGCTGAAATACCGGTCGTAGCGACTGCGGTGCTGGCCTGGATCGATGAGACCGGGGTAGGTTGATGGGGCGCGCGGTCGCTTTCGGGCGGCCTTGGGCGTCAGGCGGCAGCCCATCCGAGTAGCTTGGGCATCCGGATCAGATTGTAGGCGGTCATCGCCAGCGTGAAGCAGTGGCGCACGCGCGCGAGCCCTCGCACCTTCACCTTGGCCACGCCCGCGATGGTCTTGGCTCAGCCGAACGCCTCCTCGATGAGCTTTCGCTTCCTCTGGCTCGCGGCATAGGTCTCATGCCGCGTTGTGCGACCGTCGAGCGCCGAGTGCTTCACCTTCGAGGCCACATGCGGCGTCACGCACATGCGCCGGCACTCTGCGACAAAGCCGGCGGTGTCGTACCCTTTGTCGGCGCCGACTGTCAGCCGCCGCTCGGAGCCCGGATCGTGCCGCTCTATCAGGAGAAGCGCCGCCTCGCGCTCGGCGCGGCTGGTGGCTTTGGTGGTGTCGGCTTCGACGACGAGGCCGTGCCGGTTCTCGGCGAGGGCGTGCCCGATATAGCTGAGCTTCGCTGCCGCGTTGTTGCTCTTGCGGTAGAGCTTGGCGTCGGGATCGGTCGTGCTCTCGTGCGTATCGTTCTTACGCTTTTCGCCCTTGAACTGGCGCTCGCCGTTGCGGCCGGGCGACGGCGGTTCGTCGGAGCCATCCTTGGCGCGGAAGCTCTTCAGGCTTGCCCACGCCTCGATCAACGTACCGTCCACCGAGAAGTGATCGCTCGGCAACAGCGGCTTGATCTCACGATGCGCGAGCACGGCCGCCATGAACTTCGCCGCTACATCAGCATCGAGAAGTCGGTTGCGGTTCTTCGTGAACACGGTCGCGTCCCAGACGGGATCGTCGATGCCGAGGCCCACGAACCAGCGGAACAGAAGATTGAAGTCGATCTGCTCCATCAGCTGCCGCTCGGAGCGTACCGAGAAGAACGCCTGCAACAGCGAGGCGCGAAGCAGCTTCTCCGGCGCGATCGAGGGCCGACCTTCCGACGCGTAGAGCTTGGAAAAATCAGCATCGAGTGCCGTCAGCGCGTCGTTCACAATTTGCCGGATTTTGCGCAGCGGATGGCGCTTGGGCACCCGCTCTTCAAGATCCACGAAGCTGAACAGAGATCCCGTCCGTTCGTCCGATCCGCGCATCCCCACCTCCCGCGACGTCCCGGGAACGACGGAATCAGACTCGTCAACCCTGTCAGCGAGGGTTTTTCCGCAGCCTGCTAACGCGCGGCGCACGCGAAGGACAGCTGAGACGGAACGCTCCGGAACCATGTCGGTGACTGTCGCCGCTCGAGAGCTTGTCCTCAGAGCAAGTGGAGCACTGCTGGCATCGCGGCCCTACAAAGCCGCGACGTCAGGTTGGTTGTTCGTCGCTTTCTTCGACGAGTTTCTTTAGGAGCATGGAGAGCAGTACCGAGGGAAGTATCCGGATCGTGCCCGACACATCTGGCAGATGCACAGGAAATTCGCAGCGTGGCTGCGGGAACAGAATGCGTCGGCATGATGAGAGCGCAGCCACGCCGGTCGGTAGCCGAGGCCCGCGGGTGGGGCCTCCCGACCGTTCCGGGCAGGAAGCGAGCGAGCAATAGCGAGCACCTTGGGAGGCGGGCCTTCGGCAGCCGCCGCGTGCCGGAAACACCACAAAAGCCCGCCATGCTGGCGGGCTTTCTAGTGGGCTCAGCTAGTACTCGCTCGCGAGTAGGAGGGTGAGCACCCGGCGCGTTACGTTCGGGTTACTCGGATCGGGTGATCCGAACTTGAGGTCGGTGTCGTAGTAATCGATCTTCCAGAACAATCTCTGGCCGTCGATGTCGAACGCCCCGAAGTCATGCTCTCCGTAGGGATCATTGTCTGCGGTGAAGTCCTCGTAACTCACGACCGCGGCCATCGCGTCCTCGACGAATTCCTCGCCGAGGGCAGCCACGCCGCACGTGATCGTGAACTCCGTGAAGAACACCGGAGCATTTCCGCGACCGCACCTGAAGGCGTCATTCAGGGCGCGGATGCGTGCAGTTCTATCCATGTGTGGTAGAATTACCTGGTAATGGCCGTCCCCATGGGGGCGGTTTTTGCGTTGTGGCGTTGGGGCTTTTGCTCCCACCGCTGCGCGGCGCTTTCCATGCGCGCGACTTCGGCCTCGACGATCTCCGCGACCTCGCGTAACCGGGCCGGCAGATTGTCGCTCGAGGGCAGCAGCTCGGCGATCGAGGCGGCCTCACTGGCAGCGATCTGCAGCAAGCGGATGCGCTCGCGGAACGTTGGCTGTCGTCCAGACATACGTTTGAGTGATTAAGACTGGTAATGTCGACCAACCGCAGCAAGCTACGGTTCCCCATGAGGAGCTACCGGAAACCAAGCGGCTAGTCAGAGGCGGGGCACCCGAACGGAACGCTCATGTCTCCACCCGAGCTGTGGGTGCCTTGACGGTCGCAGTTTTCGGTACCATGGGGAGAACCGTGCGAGCATCCCTTACTCCGCCGTCCCACCTGCGTGGGCCTGGCGGGCGAGCCGCTGCCCAACACGCGCGCCGTTAGGCCAAGGTGAGTGGGCGCGGCGAGCAACAGAAAACACGCCCAGCTCTTCAGCTGGACGCGTTACAACTTCGGCTCGGGCGAGCTCGCCCGAGAAATCTCTGCCAAGCCGGTCTTCGAGCCGGCTTGATCTTCAGGGGGCAGCTGCCCCCTCTGGCGCTTCGCGCGCGGCCTTGCCGCAAAACGTTCCCCCCGAGTTGTCGGCGCAGACAGAGCAAGGGCAGGAGTGGCGAGTGTTAGCGAGGCGCTGCTGGCCGCTCGTCGTGCGCTCGACCCCATACGGTCTGGTGCAGGACGCGTGTCTCGTCAGAGCAGCGGACAAACCCAAGCAGCGGCCGCTCCCCTCTGTCTCTTAAGAGCAGAGCCAGGGACGGCCCGCTGCGCAGCCCGTCGATTAAATGAATGGCCATCGAGGCCATATCATTTAACCAGGGAGAGCGTATGAGGTCGAGCGCAGCGAAGACAACTCGGGGGGAACAATTTACCGCAGTTTTAAAGGCGCTTAGCCGGAACTGCGGAATCGGTAGACCCGCCTGTTCTAAGACAGGTGGGCCAACCAGCCTCTCGCACCTGCGAGAGCGGGGTTTTTGGCAGTTTGGCTTGGCAAACTGCGCAATGAGCTCAGCGAGATCGCTAGTAAAAAACGGCTTGGCCACGTAGCCTTCGGCGGGTGTGCCGGCGGCGGCGAGCGTGGCTTCGATCTTCTCGGCGTTAGCCGAAATGAAGATCACAGGTGCCTGGCTGTGCAGCCGGAACTCGCCGAAAACGTCGATGCCGTGCATCCCCGGCATCCGGCCGTTGAGTAGCAGTACGTCGGGGGGATTCGCAATCAGCTCCGGCAAGGCCGCGACAGGGTCAGTGTACCCGCGGATCGTGTATCCAAGCGCTTCTAGTTGGATGGTGAGCGCTCGAACCAGATTGCGTTCGTCTTCGAGAATGGCGATCTCAGGCATGGCGCAGTGGATTGCTGGGCCGGGCGCAACTCGGCGGCTGGACTGTCATGGCGATCCTCCGAGCGATTCTGCTTGCTCGCTACACTCCCCCACGTAAAGATACGACACAAAGCTGGCTAGTCTCCCTATCGCTTATTAGTTTTCTTAATGGAGAGAGATTTTATGGCTGGTATCAGTGTCCCAGACGAAGCTCTCATCGAGAACAACAGTCAACGCTTACCGTGCGTCCTCGTGATCGATGGGTCCGGTTCAATGGCGGGCCCCCCTATCGACGAGTTGAATGCCGGTCTCAAGCTACTGGAACAAGAACTGAAGAAGGATGATGTCGCGAGCCAGCGTGTACAGCTCCTCGTGATCCGATTTGGAGACGATACGGGAGAAAGTGGTCCCGAGATCCTTTCGGACTGGAAGGATGCGATAGACTTCCAGGCGCCAGTGATCCATGCAAGCGGTGTAACCCCGATGGGAGAGGCAGTCACCCTAGCGCTGGCCAAGATCGAGGAGCAAAAAGGTCGGTACAGAGCCCATGGGACTGCGTACAATCGGCCGTGGCTATTCCTGCTTACCGACGGAGAACCGACCGACTCCGACTGGGAACAAGCTGCCGCGGCAAGCCGCCAAGCCGAACAAGATGGGAAGGTGGTCTTTTTTGGGATAGCGATCGGTGATGCCAACTTGGACAAACTTGCCAAGTTCTCTTCCCGCAAGCCGGTTCGGTTGCAAGGCCTTAAGTTCCGAGAGCTCTTTGTTTGGCTAAGCCAAAGTTCGAGAACAGCTTCACGGGCTGCGCAAGACAAGAACGTGCAACTTCCGCCGCCTTCTGACTGGGTGCAGGTGCCAACCTGAAAATTTAGGCAAAAGTGTTGC
>VFQN01005597.1_pt1 | contig 15185 bp, 11 predicted proteins | sample 3512371 | NCBI WGS metagenome assembly VFQN01 (sample SAMN10412370, study PRJNA504923) | tailings metagenome | isolation source: Replicate 2 from Balatoc abandoned mine | place: Philippines: Itogon, Benguet | collected 2017-08-28
AAGCTTTTCGGCAAGACCGAGGCGCCGATGATGATCTCGATGATGGCGCCGAAGGATCATCTCAATCCCGACGGATCGGTCGCGCGCCACCGCCTCTCGTCGGCGGGGAAGCCGGGTCCGCTCGTGCGTGTCGCCATCGTCGACGCCGACGGCAACGAGCTGCCGCAAGGCGAGCGCGGCGAGATCGTCGTGCGCGGCTCGCTGGTCATGGACGGATACTACAGAAATCCGGAGGCGACCGCAGAGGCGACGCTGAACGGATGGCACCGCACGGGCGACATCGGCTATCTCGACGCCGACAATTTCCTGTTCATCGTCGACCGCGCCAAGGACATGATCATCACCGGCGGCTTCAACGTCTATTCGGCCGAGGTCGAGGCGGCACTATTGTCGCATCCCGCGGTGCAGGACGGCGCGGTGTTCGGCCTGCCCGACGACAAATGGGGCGAGCGCGTCTGCGCCGTCGTCCAGTTGCGCGCCGGCCAAAGCGCCGACGCGGACGCGATCATCGCCCACGTCAAGGCGGCGATCGGCAGCGTCAAGGCGCCCAAGGAACTCGAAATCTGGACCGACCTTCCGCGATCGAAGGTAGGCAAAGTCCTGAAACGCGAAATCCGGGCACAAAGGCTGGGCCCCAATAGCTGATCGACCCGCGGTCGCGATCAGGCCGGCAGCGGGATCGCCGTCTGATATTTGACCGTCCTCAGCGCAAAGTGCGAGGAGGCGCCGGCGACGGCTTCGTTCCTGAGCAGTGCGTGCATCAGGAACGTTTCGTAATCGGCGACGTCGGTCGCGACGACGCGTATCTGATAATCCCATTCGCCCGACATCGACAGGCATTCCATGATGCGGTCCTGCGCGCGGACGAAGGTTTCAAAGAGTGCCGTATGCTCGGCCGAATGGCTCTTGAGCCGAATGTTGCAGAGGACGTTGACCCGCTGCCCGATCCTGCCGCCATCGACCAGCCAGACATTCCTCGCCAGAACGCCTGCGCTTTCGAGCGACCGGATACGCCGCCAGCACGACGGTCCCGTGCTGCCCACTCGCTCGGCAAGCTCGGCATTGCTCAGCGCTCCGTCGTGCTGCAGCTCGTGGAGGATTCGACGGTCGAGCGGATCGAGTTCGACCATTTCTTTCGCCATAAAGCACCAATCCGAAGAAATTTCTCACATAACTGCCTCATCGCGTGATGTTTGAAAAGATTTTTTGCGCGTTTTTCGAGATATTTCGCGCATGTCTCTTGCAACACACGCTCCCCTTTCCGCTTCAGCCATTTTGCCATTCGGCGCACTGGCCGAGCAGCCCAAAGACGCCTTGCTCGGCCTGATCGCACTGCATCGGGCAGACCCGCGACCGCACAAGATCGACCTAGGGGTCGGTGTCTTTCGCGACGATGCGGGGAACACGCCGGTCATGCGGGCTGTGAAGCGGGCGGAGGCTATCCTGCTCGAAACGCAGGAGTCCAAATCCTATCTCGGAGCGGAAGGCGATGTCGCTTATACCGAACTGCTGGCCCGGGTCCTGTTCGGCGACCGGCCGATGGGCGATCGGACGAGCGGCGTTCAGACGCCCGGCGGCACCGGCGCGCTCCGGCTCGGCGCCGAGTTGATCGCGCGGTCGGCGCTTGACGCGCAGGTGTGGATCGGCACGCCGACGTGGCCCAATCACGGCCCGATCTTCGCCGAAGCGGGGCTGTCGACGCGCCATCATCGCTTCTATGACGCTGCTTCAGGCGGCATCGATTTCGAGGCGATGCTGGACGATCTTGGCGGCGCCCGTCGCGGCGACATTCTTCTGCTCCACGGCTGCTGCCACAACCCAACCGGCGCGAGTTTCACGCTTGAGCAGTGGGATGCCATCGCAGCGCTATGCACCGCACGCGGGCTCGTGCCTTTCGTCGACCTTGCCTATCAAGGGCTTGGCGACGGGCTCACGGAAGATGCCGCGGCGACGAGAATGATCTTCGACGCTCTGCCGACCGCGCTGGTCGCCTATAGCTGCGACAAGAATTTCGGCCTCTATCGCGACCGGGTCGGCGCGCTCTGGGTGCAGTCGGCGAACAGCGCAATCGCCGGTCTCGTTCGCTCGAACATTCTCGCGCTCGCGCGCAGCCTGTGGTCGATGCCGCCCGACCATGGCTCGGCGCTCGTCCGCATCATTCTGGAAGACGCAGGCTTGCGCAGCGACTGGGAGCAAGAGCTGGGCGCGATGCGTGCGCGGATCAACGGTCTGCGGCAAGCGCTCGCCGTTACCCATCCCCGGCTCGCAGCGATCGCCGACCAGCGGGGGATGTTCGCGATGCTGCCGCTCCTCCCATCGGCCGTCGCCGCGCTTCGCGAGGAGCACGGCATCTATATGGCGGGCAACGGGCGCATCAACATCGCGGGTCTGCGCAGCGACACCGTCGCGATGTTCGCCAATGCCCTGCGGTACCACCTGGAAGCGTGAGGCAAGCAGGATGACGGCATCGCAGATCGACGAGACCCACGACCCCGCGCTCAGGAGCTGGGTCGCAACGGCCAATTCGCACAGCGATTTTCCGGTCCAGAACCTGCCCTACGGTATCTTCTCGTCTGCCGGAGGTCGGCCCCGCGCGGGCGTCGCGATCGGCGAGAGCATTCTCGACCTTCGCGCCTGCGCCGACGCCGGCCTGCTGCCCTCGCCCGTCGCCGATGCCTGCCGGAGCGACGCGCTCAACGCGCTGATGGCCCTGACGCCCGGCGACCGCCGCGAGCTGAGACTGCGTCTCAGTTCACTCCTGTCCGATCCGTCGATGGAGAGCGAAGTCGCGCCGATGCTCCACGACGCCGCGACAGCGACGATGCACCTGCCCGCGCGCATCGGCGACTACACCGATTTCTACGTCGGCATCCATCATGCGAACAATGTCGGGCGCCAGTTCCGCCCTAACAATCCGCTGCTGCCCAACTATAAATATGTCCCGATCGGCTATCATGGCCGCGCGTCCTCGGTCCGGCCGTCGGGCGAGCCCGTCGTGCGTCCGCGCGGACAGCGCAAGGCCGCGGATGCAGCCGCACCGGTGTTCGAACCGACACAGCGGCTGGACTATGAGCTCGAACTCGGCGTCTGGGTCGGCGAGGGCAATGCGCTGGGCGCGCCAATCCCGATCGGCGACGCCGCGCGGCATGTCGCGGGGTTATCGCTGTTCAACGACTGGTCGGCGCGCGACTTTCAGGCGTGGGAGTATCAGCCGCTCGGCCCCTTCCTGTCGAAGAACTTCCACTCGACCGTCGCGCCCTGGGTCGTCACGGTCGAGGCGCTGGCGCCCTTTCGCGTCGCGCAGCCGCCGCGACCCGCGGGCGATCCCGCCCCCTTGCCCTATCTTTGGGACGAAGAGGATCAGGCGCATGGCGCGCTCGGCCTTACGCTGGAGGTGTATCTGCTGACCGCCGCGATGCGCGCGACGGGTGCCGAGCCGTTTCGCCTGAGCCGCGGCCCGGCGACGAATATGTACTGGACGATCGCGCAGATGATCGCGCACCACACCGCGAACGGCTGCAACCTTGCTCCCGGTGACCTGCTGGGGACGGGCACTATCTCGGCACCCGAACGCGAGGGATACGGCAGCCTGCTGGAGATCACGACCGGCGGGGCCAAGCCGATCCAGCTTCCGGACGGCGACGAGCGCGGCTTTCTGGAGGATGGCGACGAGATCATCATGCGCGCGAAGGCCTCCGCCGCGGGCTATGTGTCGATCGGTTTCGGCGAATGCCGCGCGGTCGTCCTGCCCGCGTGCTGACCTCAGGTCAGGAACGCATCGAGCTCGGCTAGCAGCAGATCGGGCACTTCCTCCTGCGGACTATGCCCGCAAGGCAGCGCCCGCCCCTGGAGGTCGCGGGCCTTCGAGCGCCAGCTTTCGATGACATCGAACAGCGTGCCCACCGTGCCATGGTCGCCCCATAGCAGCAGCAAGGGCGCATCGATCCGGCGGTCGGCATCGGCGGCATCATGGTCGAGATCGATGCCCGCTGCGGCGCGATAATCCTCGCAGATGGCGTGGCGCGTCGCGGGGTCGCGATAGCAGCGGCGATATTCGGCGACGACGCGCGGATCGAGCGAGCCTTCGACCTTGATCTGCCCGGCGAGGTGACGGTCGAGGAAATGGTCGGGGTCGGCCGCGATCATCCGCTCGGGCAGGTCGAAGGGCTGGATCAGGAAGAACCACCAGAAATAGCGCGTCGCGAACTCGCGGCTGGTCTGCGCATACATCGTCGCGGTCGGCGCGATGTCGAGCAGCACGAGGCGCGCGACACGATCGGGGTGATCGAGCGCCATGCGGTGCGCGACGCGCGCGCCGCGATCGTGCGCGACCACATCGAAGCGGTCGAAGCCGAGCGCAGTCATTACGGCAATCTGGTCAGCGGCCATCGCGCGCTTCGAATAATTCTTATGATCAGGATCGCCCGGCAATTTCTCGCTGTCGCCGTATCCGCGCAGGTCGGTCGCGACGACCGTGAAGCGCCGAGCGAGTGCGGGCGCAACCTTGAACCAGGTCAGATGCGTCTGCGGATGCCCGTGGAGCAGCAACAGCGGCGGCCCAGCCCCGCCGACCGCAGCGCGGATGCGCACGCCGCCGGCATCGATATCCTGCCAGCGGAATCCTGGCATGAGGTCTGGATATTCGGGGCTATCCTGCATCGCTATCGGCACTCATAAGCCAAGGCTTACGGCCGAGATAGGCCTTCTCGAACGTGCGGATGCGATCGGCGTGGGTCAAGGTCTCGCCGACCCGGTCAAGACCGAGCATCAGCGCGCGCCGCGTCGCCGGATCGATCGCGAAATCGCCCGCATAGGCGCCCATCGCGATGCGCTGCGCCTCGAGATCGACCGTCATGTCGCCGGCGCCCGCGTCGAGCTCTGCGGTCAGCGCCGCGACCTCCTCGGGCGACAGCGACAGGAGGAGCAGGCCGTTGTTCGCGGCATTGTCTGCGAAGATCGCACCGTAAGACGAGCCGATGATCCCGCGGATGCCATATTGCAGCATCCACCAGACGGCATGTTCGCGCGACGACCCGCAACCGAAATTTGGTCCGACGAGCAGGAAGCGCGTGTCGGCCATATCGGGGCGGTTGAGGATGAACCCCTGCCGTGCAGCGCCATTCTCGTCGAAGCGCAGATCGTGGAAGAGGCCGATGGCGAGGCCAGAGCGGTCGATGCCCTTCAGAAACGCCTTCGGCATGATGACGTCGGTGTCGATATTGGCGGCGGGCAGCGCGGCAACGCGGCCCGACAGCGAAACAAAGCGTTCCATCACGATACCTCCGCAACAGCGAGCGAACGCACATCAGTCAGTTTGCCTGTGACCGCTGCCGCCGCCACCATCGCCGGACTCATCAGATGCGTTCGTCCCCCGATACCCTGCCGACCTTCGAAATTGCGGTTGGTGCTCGACGCGCAGCGCTCACCCGGCGCCAGACTGTCGTCGTTCATCGCGAGGCAGAGCGAGCAGCCAGAGCGGCGCCATTCGAAGCCGGCTTCGATAAAGATGCGGTCGATGCCCTCCTCTTCGGCGGCACGGCGCACGCTGGTGCTGCCCGGCGAGATCATCGCGCGCACGCCGGGCGCGACCTTCCGCCCTTTCAGGATGCGCGCCGCGTCGCGCAGGTCGGTGAGCCGCGCATTGGTGCACGACCCGATGAAGGCACGATCGATCGCGATGTCTTCCAGCGGCGTGTGCGGGGCAAGGTCCATATAGGCCATCGCGCGCACGGCATCGGCGCGACGTTCGGCGGGAAGCTCTTCGGGATCGGGAACCTGGCCGGTGATCGCAAGCGACTGGTCGGGGCTGGTGCCCCAGCTGACCATCGGCGGAATGTCCGCGGCATCGAGCGCAAGCTCCTTGTCGAAGCGCGCACCGGGATCGCTACGCAGGCCCCGCCATTCGGCGCTCGCCTGCTCCATCAGGTCGGCCGACGGTGCGCGCGGACAGCCCGCGATATAGTCGATCACCTTGGCGTCGGGCGCCATCAGCGCGACCCGCGCGCCGCACTCGACCGCCATGTTGCAGATCGTCATGCGCGCCTCGACGCCGAGCGCCTCAATCGCCGTACCGGCGAACTCGACCGCGTGCCCCGACGCGCCGTCGGCACCGATGCGCCGGATCACCTCCATGATCAGATCCTTGGCAGTGACGCCGGGGGCCAGCGCGCCGTCGATGACGATCCGCATCGTTTTCAGGCGACGATAAACGAGCGTCTGCGTCGCGAGCAGATGCTCGATGTCGGATGTGCCGATACCGAAACCGACGACGCCGAACGCGCCATAGGTCGTCGAATGGCTGTCGCCCGCTGCGATCACCATGCCCGGCAAAACCAGCCCCAATTCGGGCATCACGACATGCTCGATCCCTTGGCGGGGGTCGAACAGGTCGAAGATCTCGATCCCGAAATCGCGGCCGTTTTCGCCCAGATATTCGATCTGGCGGCGCGCGCCGTCGTCGAGCTTGCCGGCGTCGCGGTCGGGGTTGGTCGAATTGACATGATCGACGACGCCGAGCGACGCCGACGGCCGCCACGGCTTGCGCCCGGCCTCGCGAAGCCCGCTGAACGCTTGGGGGCTTGTATATTCGTTGAGCACCGTTCTATCGATATAGAGCAACAATCGTTCGCCGGCAGCGTCGGATTCGTCGAAAGAAAATACGCGGTGTTCGTCGACGATCTTATCGTAGAGCGTTTTTGGCGCCGACATCTTATCCCCTTCCTGCGGTTTCGCGGGGCCGACTTACCCCGCGGGGTTCGTGGGAAGCCAATGCCGGGACAGTATGAATTGATGCGACGGGTGAGTTCAAATGGATATCATGTGGCTAGAGGACTTCATCAAACTCGCTGATGAAGGCAATTTTTCCCGCGCGGCGGAAGCCCGCAACCTGACGCAGCCGGCGTTCAGCCGCCGCATCCGCGCGCTCGAGGACTGGGTCGGCGCGACGCTGGTCGATCGCGACACCCACCGCATCGCGCTGACCGAAGCGGGTCAGGCGTTTCGCGTCCTCGCCGAGGAGATATTGCGCCGTCTCACGCTCGGGCGCGACCATGTCCGCGAAATCGGCGGCACGCTCAGCAACGAAATCCGCTTCGCGTCGACCCACGCGCTGTCGACGACCTTCTTCCCGGCGTGGCTGCGCAGCGTGCATGGTGATCAGGAAGCGGGGACGATCACGCTGATCGCCGACAATATGGTCGCGTGCGAGCGCTTCATGCTCGAGGGCAAGGCCGACTTCCTGCTCTGCCACCACCATACGGCGGCCGCCCACCGTCTCGATCCCGCAGGTTTCACCTCGCTCGCGCTTGGTCAGGATGTGCTCCTGCCGGTAACGGCGCCGCTGGGCGACGGATCGCCGACCTATCCCTTGCCGGGTGCGGGCGGCCAGCCCCTCCCCTATCTGGAGTTCGAGGACAAGTCGGGCATGGGGCGCATCCTGCAGGCGGCGCAGGTCATCTCGGCGGGGTCGGCGTCGCTGCGCACGGTCTTTCGCTCGCATATGGCGACGGCGCTGCTGTCGATGGCGCGCGACGGGCGCGGCGTCTGCTGGGCGCCGCTCAGCCTTGCCGGCTCCGACATCGATGCCGGACGCCTCGTCGCGGCGGGCGACGAAAGCTGGCACGTCCCCATCGAAATCCGTATTTACAAGCCGATCGCGCGGCGCAGCCCCAGCGTCGAGGCCTTCTGGACGATGCTCAAGAACCGGCTGAAGTCCGAGGCAAGCTGATCAAATTTCAGCGTAATAAAATTACGTGAGCCGCTCTCGCGTCGTACGAATGATTCTATGTCGAACCGGCATTGGGAACGATGTCCGCCTGCCCATAGACAGAATGGGCCCTTGCACTATCCGACGAACGGACGGCTTTGGCGGGGGCTCAGGGCGGAGAAAATAATATGATCCAGGGACTGACACAGCCGGCGAAGCGCCGCAGCTTGAACATTTCGACATCCTTTCTCGCGATCTCCCTTTTCGTGGGTCTGGCGGGAACCGCGCACGCGCAGGAGGCGGCCGCACCGGCCGACGATCAGACGACTGAGGGCAGCGAAGACATCGTCGTCACGGGTTCGCGCATCGGTCGCCCCGTCCTCGACTTGCCGACCCCGGTCGGCGTCGTGACCTCCGACGCGCTCGACAACAATAACGCCCAGTTCGACATCGGCCGCGCGCTCGCGCAGCAGCCCTCGATCGGCTTTTCTGGCAGCATGCAGCAAAGCCAGCAGACCGGCGCATCGGGCTCGCGCGGCGAAAACAGCGGCGGCCTCGCCGTGGTCGATCTTCGCAGCCTTGGATCGAACCGCACGCTGGTGCTGGTCAACGGCAAGCGCCGCGTCGCCGGCGCCACCGACAGCGCGGCGATCGACCTCAATTCGATCAATCCCAATCTGATCGAACGGATCGAAGTCATCACCGGCGGCGCGTCGGCGATCTATGGTTCGGACGCCGTTTCGGGCGTGGTCAACATCATCCTCAAGGACAATTTCGACGGCGTCCGCCTGTCGTTCAACGGCTCGCAGCCGACGCGCGGCCCCGAAGGCTTCACCTATGGCGCCAGCCTGGTCGCGGGCAAGAATTTCGCCGAGGGCCGCGGCAACATCACCATCGCGGCCGACTATACGAAGGTGAAGGAAATCACCCCGCAGCAGGCCGACATGAAAAACTATGTCGCGATGATCAATCCGGCCGACACCGGGCCGAACGACGGCATTCCCGATTTCATCATCGCCCCCGGTGCCGAGGCGCTGCGCTTCTCGGGCTATGGCGTGGTCGGCTTCAGCAACGACACGGGCGGCCTCGGGCGCTTCGCCTTCAACGACGACGGCACCGTGCGCCCCTTCCCGACGCCCATCCTGAGCGACGGCAGCCTGTTCGGCGTCTTCGCCAATTGCGGCCAGGCCTGTTTCCGTTTCGACGATTCGATCTCGATCGTCCCCGACATCGAACGCTACAACCTCAACCTCGCCGCCCATTATGACTTCAGCGACAGCGTGCGCGGCTATTTCGGCGTCGATTACAACAATACGTCGAGCTATGGCCGCGGCCAGCCGGTGATCCGCTCGGGCGTCGCGATCAACATCGCGCAGAACGCCTTCCTCAACCCGACCTTTCGCCAGCAACTCCTGAACGCGGGCGCGACCACGCTGCGCCTCGACCGCCTCTATACCGACCTTGGCCTGCGCTACAGCCAGGTCGACCGCAACAGCCTGTCGTTCGTCGGCGGGTTCAAGGGCGAGTTCGAAACCGGCTTCTCCGACCTGCGCTACGACATCTATGGCACCTATGGCCGAACCAAGGCCAAGTTCATCGGTTACAACCGCGTCCTCGTCCCCAACCTGCTCGCCGCGCTCGACGCGGTGGTCGATCCGGGGAGCGGACAGATCCGCTGCCGGATGGACGTCCCCGCGCTGCAGCCGGTCGGCTATGTCCGGCCGAACATTCAGGGCGGCGGATCGTGCGTGCCGTTCAACCCCTTCGGATCGACGGCCAGCTCGGAAGCCGCGCGCAATTTCGTCAAGACGACGACCGTGTCGAACGCCTTCATCCGCCAGACGACCGCGGGCTTCTCGCTCTCCGGCGACACCGAAAAATTCCTGACGATGCCCGGCGGCGGGTCGATCGGCTTCGCGCTCGGCGCCGAATATCGCAAGGAACGCAACGGCCGCACCACCGATCCGCTGGTCAAGGGCGGCTTCACCAACCAGGCGGCGACGCAGGATTATGAGGGCGGATACCACGTCACCGAATTCTTCGGCGAGCTGAGCGTGCCGCTGCTCACCGACATGCCCTTCGCCAAGCTGTTGTCGGTCGAGGGCGCCGTGCGTCACGCCAGCTATAGCCATGCCGGGCAGGCGACCTCGTGGAAGGCGGGCGCAATCTGGGAGCCGACCGAGGGCTTGCGTCTGCGCGCGACGATCAGCCGCGCGATCCGCGCCCCGAACATCTTCGAGGCCTTCCGCCCGAGCGAGGGGCAGACGACCAACGTCAACGACCCCTGTTCGCAGACCAATATCGGACTCAACCCGAACCGTGCCGCCAACTGCGCCGCGCTCGGGCGCCCCGCCGGCTATACGCCGCTCAACGGCGGCATCGGCGTTCCCTTCATCGTGTCGGGCAATCAGGACCTCAATCCTGAGGTTTCGGACAGCTGGACCGCCGGCGTGGTCCTGACCCCGACCTTCGCGCCGGGGCTCCAGATCTCGCTCGACTGGTTCAACATCCAGATCGACGATGCGATCACCTTCCTCAGTCCGCAGCAGATCGCCGAGAACTGCGTCGATCGCGCCGGCGGACCCGATCCCGACCTTTGCGCGCTGATCACGCGCGAGTCGAACACCGCGAGCCCGAATTTCTTCGGGATCACGACGGGCCGCAGCACCTATGTGAACACGTCGAAGCTGGAAACCTCGGGGCTCGACGCCCAGCTCTATTACTCGCTGCCGGTGGGCAACGGCCGCATCTCGACCAATGTCGCCTTCACCTATCTGCACCGCCTGCGGACCTATACCTTCCAGGCGCGGCCCGACCTGTTCACGGTGCTCGAGGGTTTCTACGGCTATCCCAAATATAAGGGTGTCGTCGGGCTGACCTACACCAACGGGCCGCTGACGCTCGGCTGGCAGGGCCGATATCAGTCGAACCAGGCGCTGACCGACATCTCGCCGGGGATCAGCCGCGAGCTGCTGTCGCCCGACCGCACGGGGTCGCGTTTCTACAACGATATTTCGGCGTCCTACACGTTGCCGCTCAACGGCCGTCAGGAAGCCAAATTCTCGTTCGGCGTGACCAATCTCCTGAACGAGAAACTGCCGGTGATGGAATCGACGCAAGTGATCGATCCGTCGGGGGGCGGCTTCGACCAGTTCGGCCCGGTGGTCCGGCTCGGGCTTGAAGTGAACTTCTGATCCCGCACAAGGCAGGTGAGGCCCGCGTGACTTTCGGGAGCGCGGGCCTCATGTCATATTCAAAGGAGAATCCGCTTTGTCCGGGCAGGAAGGCGCGACCATGAGTGCCGAAACCATCCGTCCCGCGCGTCAGCGGGGTTTCCTCGGTTTCATCGAGCGCGTCGGCAACAAATTGCCCGACCCGACGATCATCTTCCTCTATCTGATCATCGTGCTGATGATCGTGTCGGCGATCGGCGCGGCGCTCGGATGGAGCGCATCGCTTCCCTATTCGGGCAAGGAGGCGCCGGCGGGCGCCGAGCTGGTCAACGGCACCCTCACCTATCGTGCCTCGAGCCTGTTCTCCGCCGACAATATCGCGCGGTTGTTCACCGAAATGCCGAAGACCTACGCCGCCTTCACTCCGCTCGGCATCATCCTGACGATCATGCTCGGCGCGTCGGTCGCCGAGCGGTCGGGGCTCTTCTTCGCACTGATCCGCGGCTCGCTGCGCAACACGCCGCGCCGCTACATGACGCCGATCATCGCGGTCGTCGGCATGGTGTCGCACCATGCGGCCGACGCCGCCTATGTCGTGCTGATCCCGCTGTCGGCGGTGATCTTCGCGTCGGTAGGACGCCATCCGCTCGCCGGCATCGCCGCCGCGCTCGCTGCGGTATCGGGCGGCTATGCGGGCAATATCATGCCCGGCCAGCTCGACGTGCTGCTCTTCGGCTTCACGCAGGAGGCGGCGCGTATCGTCGAGCCCGGATGGACGATGAACCCGCTCGGCAACTGGTATTTCATCCTCGGCATCGTGGTCTTCTTCACACCGATCATCTGGTTCATCACCGACAAGGTGGTCGAGCCGCGGCTGGGCGCGTGGAACGAGGAGGTCGACGAGGAGCTTCGCGCCGACCTCGAAAAGGGCGAACTCAGCGCCGACGAACGGCGCGGGCTTCGCCGCGCGGGCGTCGCGGCGCTGCTGGTCATCGCGCTGTTCGCCGCGCTCTGCCTCTGGCCCGGCTACACCCCCTTCATCGATCAGGACGCCGAGGGGCCGATCCGGCTGCAACCGCTCTACGCCTCGATGATCGCGGCACTGTTCCTACTGTTCCTCGTGGCCGGGACGGTCTTCGGCCGCACCGTCGGGACGGTCAAAAATTCGAACGACGTCATCGCAATGATGCGCGAGGGCGTGAAGACGATCGCGCCCTATCTGGTCTTCGTCTTCTTCGCTGCGCATTTCGTGGCGATGTTCAACTGGTCGGGGATCGGCCCGATCATCGCGATCGGCGGCGCCGAACAGCTGAAGGGCATGGGCCTGCCGCCCGCGCTCCTCCTCGTCTGCGTGCTGCTGCTGTCGTCGACGATGGACCTGTTCATCGGATCGTCGACCGCGAAGTGGAGCGTGCTGTCCTCGGTCGTGGTGCCGATGTTCATGCTGCTCGGCATCAGCCCCGAGATGACGACCGCCGCCTATCGCATGGGCGACAGCTACACCAATATCATGACCCCGCTGATGAGCTATTTCCCGCTCGTCCTCGCCTTTTGCCAGCGCTGGGACAAGTCGATGGGGGTGGGATCGCTGCTTGCGCTGATGCTGCCCTATGCGCTCTGTTTCATGGCGACCGGAATCGCGATGACCGTCGGCTGGGTGATTTTCGATCTGCCCCTCGGCCCGCACGCCCAAGTCTTCTATCAGGTGGCGGCGCACGCCGCGCCTTGACGGGAGCCGAGCATGAAAATCGCCGCCGGACATGCAACCATGTCCAATAAGCATTGGGGTTGGCCGGGCGCCGACCCTAGCCTTCCCCTGCCGCTGCGCCAGGAGGAGCGTCCCCATGCCGGTTGACGTCAAATCGCTGGAAACCGACATGACCGCCTGGCGCCGGCATATCCACCGGCACCCCGAACTCGGCTTTCACGAGCAGGGCACCGGCCGCTTCATCCTCGATCTGCTCGATGAATTCGGCGTCGACGAAGTCCACACCGGCATCGGCGGCACCGGCATCGTCGCGACGATCCGCGCCGGACAGTCGAACCGCGCGATCGGCATCCGTGCCGACATCGACGCGCTGCCGATGACCGAGCTGGCCGAGTCCGATCACAAATCCTGCACCCCCGGCGTGATGCACGCTTGCGGCCATGACGGCCACACGACGATGTTGCTCGGTGCCGCCAAGCATCTCGCCGCGACGCGCAATTTCGACGGCGCGGTGCACCTGATCTTCCAACCCGCCGAAGAATCGCTCGGCTATCAGGGGCCGGGCGGCGACCCCGACGGCGGCGCCAGCGCGATGATCCGCGACGGGCTGTTCGAGCGGTTCCCGATGGACGCGATCTTCGGCATTCACAATCGGCCGGGCATCGCCGCGGGCAAGCTTGCCGGACGCGCGGGCGCGCTCTACGCCGCCGCCGACAAGTTCGAGATCGTGGTCAAGGGCAAGGGCGGCCACGCCGCGCGCCCGCACCTGACGATCGATCCCGTCCTCGTCGCCGCGCAGATCGTCGTCGCGGTGCAGAGCATCGTCGCGCGCAATACCGACCCGATGGACGCCGCGGTCGTGTCGATCTGCAAGGTGGAGGCGGGCACGGCGTTCAACATCATCGCCGACGAGGCGCGGATGGGAGGCACCGTCCGCACATTGTCGCGCACGAGCCAGGATGGGACCGAACAGCGCCTGCGCGATATCGTGACGGGCGTCGCGACCTCGTTCGGTGCGACCGCCAAACTGCACTATGAACGCGGCTACCCTGCGCTGCATAACCCGGCCGACCTTTATGCAAAGGTCCGCGAGATCGCGATCGACCTCGTCGGCGCCGACCGTTTCGTCGATCTCGACGCACCCGGCATGGGGGGCGAGGATTTCGCGCGCTACCTCGACCTCGTTCCCGGCTGTTTCCTGCTCCTCGGCAACGGCGACGAGGGACCGGGGTCGGTGATGCTGCACAATTCGCACTATGCCTATGACGACAGCATTTCGCCGACCGGCGCGGCGCTGTGGGTCGCGCTGGCCGAAAAATTCCTGCCCAAATAGACACTCCGGGGAGACGCTTCCGATGCGCCGTTCGACTGCCGCTCTGCTTTACGGGTCCGCCGCGCTCCTGCTTGCCGCGGCGCCGGCCGCCAAGGCGCAGGAGAAGGTCACGATTTCGCGCGACAGTTTCGGCGTCCCGCATGTCGAGGCCGAGACGTCCGACGCCGTGATGTTCGGCGCGGGCTATGCGATCGCGCACGATCGCCTCGCCGCGATGGAGCTGGCGCGGCACAACACGCAGGGCCGCCGCGCCGAACTGCTGGGCGCCTCGGCGCTCGAAGGCGACAAGATGATGCGCGGGCGCCGGCTGTCCGACGCGGTGTTGATGCAGCGCTACCGGGCGCTCGACCCCGAGCACCGCAAGATGATCCAGGCAATGGTCGACGGGATCAACAAGCGCATCGACGAGGTCAACGCCGACCCTTCGCGGCTGACCCCGCTCGAATTCATCCGTTGGGGGATCAAGCCGACGCGCTGGAGCCTCACCGAATATCTCGCGCTGATCACCGCGGCGCCGCTGGGGCGCGAAACCTACGAGATCCAGAATCTTTCATTTCTGAAGGCGATGACCGAGCGTTACGGCGCCGAAAAGGCGTGGCAGATTTTCAACGACGTCGTGCCGATCTCCGACCCGGATTCGCCGACGACGATCCCCGCGGGCGACGACCTCGCGCCGGCCCGCCCGATACCGACGCCCGTCGCTTCACCGGCGCAGATCGAACCCGCGCGCGATGTGGCATCGGCGGCCGCGCAGGTCGCCCCGACCGGACCGATCAAGGGCGCGAGCCGCTGCCTCGTCATCGGCCCCGAAAAATCGGCGAGCGGCAAGGTGCTGATGCTCGAGGCCACCGCCGACGGCCCCGAAATCCACCTGCACGGCGGCGGCTTCGACAATGCCGGGTTCGGCTCGACCGGCTGGGGCGTGCCGACGATGGGCCGCGGTGCGCAGCACGGCTGGTTGCTCGTGTCGGGCAGCAGCGAGGCCGGAACGACGTTCGCGGAGAAGCTCAATCCCAGGAACCGCTACGAATATTGGTACAAGGGCGCGTGGAAGAAGATGGAGCATCGCACCGAGACCTTCCGGGTCAAGGACGGCGCGCCCGCGACGCACGAGGTCGCGTGGACGATCCACGGTCCGGTGATCGCGTGGGATGTCGAAAACGGCACCGCTTATTCGCAGCAAATGGGCGTCCATGGCCGCGAGCTCGACACATGGATCGCCTTTGCCGAAATGGGTCGCGCGAAGAGCCTCGCCGAATTCCGCGC
>VFQN01005598.1_pt1 | contig 15183 bp, 19 predicted proteins | sample 3512371 | NCBI WGS metagenome assembly VFQN01 (sample SAMN10412370, study PRJNA504923) | tailings metagenome | isolation source: Replicate 2 from Balatoc abandoned mine | place: Philippines: Itogon, Benguet | collected 2017-08-28
CCGCCTTGGGCGCTGGCGCAGCGGCCGGAACCGCGCTCGCAGCGGGCGGTGCACTGGTCGGCGGCGCGGCTGCCGCCCGCCTGGGCGCCGGCGCGGCCGCGAGCGCGATCGGCGGCGCGGCACGGGGCGGTGCGTTCGCCTCGGGCGCCGTCAGCAGCGCCTATGCGCTCGGTTCGGCTGGGAAGACTGGCGCGGCAGCCACGGCAGCGGGGGCCAGTGGGATCGGCAAGGCTGCGGGTAACGCTGCTCTTTCGCCGCTCCGCCGTACCGTCGCGTCGTTGAAGGACAGCTATCGCTCCGGCGGCCGTGCGGCCGTGACCGCTATTGGTAGCACGATCTCAGGCGGGCCTCCCGCGGCAGCATTATCGCCGGACGGACCGCCCGCCTGGGCGACCGCGATGAAGCGTCGCCAGACCATGACCCACGGTGCGACCATCTCCGCCCACACGCTGCGCTCCGGCGACAGCGGGGGCGGCGGCACGTCTGTGGATCTCAGCCAGAAGGACTAAGCCCTCATGTTCCGACGTCACACTATCCGTTACGGCCAGACCCCGGAACCCGTTACGCCGTACCAGCGCGCAGCCCAGGTGTGGGACGAACGCATCGGCTCGGCTCGCGTGCAGGCGAAGAATTGGCGGTTCGCCTTTTTCGGCGCATTGGCGCTCGCCAGCGGACTCGCGGGCGGACTGGTATGGCAATCCGCCCGCGGGCATATCGTGCCGTGGGTAGTGCAGGTCGATCGGCTTGGCGAGGCCCAGGCGGTTGCACCGGCCGAGGCCGGCTACCGCCCGACCGATCCGCAGATCGCGTTCCATCTCGCCCGCTTCATCGAGCAAGTCAGGAGCGTGCCGGCCGATCCGGTCATCGTTCGTCAGAACTGGCTTCGCGCGTATGACTTCACCACCGATCGGGGCGCTGTCGCGCTCAACGATTACGCTCGCGCCAACGACCCGTTCGCCAACGTGGGGCGGGTTCAGGTGGCGGTGGACGTGTCTAGCGTCATCCGCGCATCACCGGACAGCTTCCGCGTCGCCTGGACGGAGCGCCGCTATCAGGACGGCAGCCTCGCCGCCACCGAGCGCTGGTCGGCGATCCTCACCATCGTCGTGCAGCCGCCTCGCACGCCGGACGCACTTCGCAAGAATCCGCTCGGCGTATTCGTCAATGCCCTCAACTGGTCAAAGGAGCTGTCGCAATGACCGGCATTCCCTTCCGGCGCGCCGTCACCGCCGCGCTGCTCGTTTCCGCCTCTTCACTCGCCGGCTGCGCCACTACGTCCGCCCGCCGGCCCGCCATCGCTTACGACGATCCGCCGCGCGAGGTGGCCGCGACGCCGGCCGCGGAGCCGCCGCGCCCGGTGGAGATCGTTACTATTCCCGAACCGCTGCCGCTTCCCGGTCAGCTCAAGCCATTGCCGGATGCGCCTCGCGCCTCGGAGCCGGCCGATCCCCGTAGGCGCGTCGGCGACGCAAACGCCGCCGCGCGGGTGCAGCCGGCGCGTGACGGCTTCCTCAATGCCATCCAGCAATATCCCTGGATGGATGGTGCGCTCTATCAGGTCTATACTGCCCCCGGCCAAGTGACGGACATCGCCTTGCAGGAGGGCGAGCAACTCGTTGGACCGGGGCCAGTCGCGGCCGGTGACACCGTTCGTTGGATCATCGGCGACACAATCAGCGGCGCGGGCGCGACCGCGCGCGTCCACATCCTCGTCAAGCCGACGCGGCCGGACCTCGCCACCAACCTCGTCATCAACACCGATCGGCGCACCTATCATCTGGAGCTGCGCGCGACACCTGCGACCTACATGGCCTCAGTGTCGTGGACCTACCCGCAAGATCAGCTCATCGCGCTACGCGGCGGCAACATCGCCGCTGCGGCGGTAGCGCCGGCCGCGACCGGCGTGGATGTGACTTCGCTCAACTTCCGCTATCGCATCGAGGGCGACCGCGCGCCGTGGCGGCCCGTTCGTGCGTTTGACGACTCAGGGCAGGTATTCATCGAGTTTCCGGCGGGGATCTCGCAGGGCGAGATGCCGCCGCTGTTTGTGACGGGCGCGGCCGGAGACGCCGAGCTGGTCAATTATCGCGTGCAGGGCCGCTACATGGTGGTGGACAGGTTGTTCGCCGCCGCCGAGTTGCGCTTGGGCGATCGCCGCAGCGAGCAGCGCGTCCGCATCGTGCGCGACGACGGACGGGAGCGGCGGCCGTGAACGATCGCACCGACAATCCTTCCGCCGAGCTGGCCGCGCCGCAGCCTGTTCCCGCCGATCCAAGGCCATTCCAGCTTCGAGGCGATCCGCCCCGCGTCATGCGACTGTCCCGCAAGGCGCTGACAGTCGTAGGCGTGGCCGCCGGTCTCGGTATCGGCGGCTCGCTGATCTACGCCCTAAAGCCGGCAGGCGAGCGACAAGCGGAAGAACTCTACAACACCGAGAGCCGCGCCACGGCCGAAGCCATCACCTCGGGACCGAGGGACTATGCTCAGGCGCCGCGCCTTGGGCCGCCACTTCCCGGCGACCTCGGCGGCCCGATCGTGTCCGCCCAGCAGCGCGGCGAGAACGTGCCCGTGCCGCCGGTCGGCACGCAGCCGGTCCAGCCCGATCCGCGCGCGCAGGCCGAGGAGGCTGCGCGCCAGCGCGCCCAGCAGGAACGCGAGGCTGCCCGGATGAGTGGCGTGTTCCTCGGCGGCAACGCGAGCGACGCGAACAACGCCGGAGCGGCTCCGGACCCATCGCTGATCTTACCCGACCAAGCCGCGCAGCCATCGCAGCAGGCGAGCGCACCGCAGGGCGATCAAGCTGGACGGCGCGCTTTCATGGCGCAGGCGTCGAACCCGCGCACGGTCAGCGCGGAGCGGCTGACCGCACCCGTGTCGCCCAACATCGTGCAGGCTGGCAGCATCATCCCGGCCGCGCTCATCACCGGGATCAGGTCCGATCTTCCCGGCCAGATCACGGCTCAGGTGACGCAGAACGTATATGACAGCCCGACAGGTCGCATCTTGCTCATCCCGCAAGGTGCCCGGTTGATCGGCGAATACGACAGCGAGATCACCGCCGGGCAGACCCGTGTGCTCCTCGCCTGGGATCGGCTCATCATGCCGGATGGGCGCTCGATCGTCCTCGAGCGCCAACCCGGCGCGGACGGCGCCGGCTTCGCCGGCCTACAGGACCGCGTGAATCAGCATTGGGGCAATCTGCTCAGGGCGGCGGCCGTCTCGACGCTGCTCGGCGTCGGCGCCGAGCTGGGCGCGGACAGCGAGGATGACTTAACCCGCGCGCTGCGGCGCGGCTCGCAAGACACGATCAATCAGACCGGCCAGCAGATCGTTCGGCGGCAGCTCAACGTGCGGCCGACCCTTACCATCCGGCCGGGCCATCCGCTGCGCGTGGTCATCACCCGCGACCTAGTGCTCGAACCTTTGGGAGCGACACGATGACGAAATTGAAGCTGGGGCCATTGGTGGACGACCGGCCTGTCAAACTGGCGGTGGAACTACCCGCCGGAGTCCACCGCGATCTCGTCGCCTACGCCGCCGCGCTCGCGGCGGAAACCGGCCAGCAGCCGATGCCGCCGGAAAAGCTGGTGGCACCTATGCTTGCGCGCTTCATGGACACCGACCGCGGCTTTCGTCGCCACCGCGCGCAAGGCAGTTAAGGGGTTCCCGGCTTCTCAGTTGCCGGTGAAACGCTTGAAGCGATCGCGGCTATCGGCCTCGATAACTGCCTGCTCGGCGTTGGCGCATTCATCACCGCGCATCGAACCGTCTCGACATGCTGCTACGATCTGCCGAGCCTCGTCGATATTGGCCGCAAAATACTGCGTCCCGCGCGCTGCGGTCGGCTGCGGCGCGGCCGGGGCCGGACTGACGGCGACGGCTGTTTGGCTAAGGGGGGCGATGACCGGCCGCAAGACAAAGCCACCTGCGAAGCCGATGGCCAAAGTGACAAGCACGATGATGATGGTCCTGCCTTGCGACATCAAAAATTTACTCCACCGACTGGCCGCCTAATTTACTGGAATCTTGGCGAGAAATCAAAAGAGAGCGCATAGCGGGCCTTGATAAATCCAAGAAAGCGCCGCAGCGCTGGATTGCGATTGTCGTCTCGCCAGCAACCCGAGTATCCGGTCAGTGCCGGTCCTTGTTCGCCATGAATCGGCCGATAGACGACACTAGGATAGGTCGCTCCGGTCGATCCCTCGCAGACAATGGTAACACCCGAGTTGACGCCGAGGATGCTCAGCACGGTCTCACGGCTCGCCCGCGACATTCGGATGTCAGGCTTACCGCCCGAGATTGGAAGTCTGCCAAGCAACATGTCGCGGATTTCAGGGCCGGGATCGGCCGCGGGCAGAAGGAAGTGCTCGCCCCGAAGATCCGTCCAGTGAATTATGTCCCGTCTAGCCAACGGATGCGAGGCGGGCAACGCGGCTAGCATACGCTCGCTCCATAGCGGCTCACAGCGAAATCCGTTGTGGCTGGGCGTCCCCATCAGGATCGCTACGTCGATTTCGCCCGTGTCGAGCCCAGCGAGCAGAACGCTGCGATCAGCCTCGACGCATTCCAGTTCGACGTCAGGATGCGCCTCGCGCCAGCTAATGAGGGTCGCCCGGAGATTGCCGGCGGAGACCGAGCTATTGTACCCGAGCAATAGACCGCCAGCGCGGCCCTGGCCGGCTGCGAGCATCATCGTGACTAGCTTATCTGCCGTTGCCACCATTGGTCGCGCGCCACGAATGAACGCGGCTCCGGCCAGCGTTGTTTTGACCCCAGCCCGCGACCGCTCGAAGATAGACATTCCGATCGAGCGCTCCAACTTCGAGATGGAGCGACTGAGGGTCGATTGTTCAATATCAAGTGCCCGGGCGGCTCTGTAAAAACTACCATGGTCCGCCGCGGCGATAGCATAACGAAGCTGGCGGATTTCAAAGGGCAAGCAGAACTCCTTACTCCGTTCGGTGATATCAGCTACCTGCCAGAGACAATTCCTATCTGAGCGCCGCTGTGGATCGATTGGGAATGACGCAACTTCCTCCTATCGTCGCGGCGCGCAAGGCCAAGCTTCAGCCAATGCTTGTTCGGCGCCAGCAACCATGTGAACGTCCATGAAGTAGCTGTTGTCTTCTGCCCAGCGCAGATAGGCTGAACGCAATCTATTCCGATCGTAACGCGGCGCCCCACACTCGCTACCCCGCGCCACTATCATCATGTCCAGCACGCCTTGAAGGTATGCGCCGCACGCTGGGTTGTTGGCGCGACAGCTTGCAACGAGTTCAGAGCCGTTTGTGTGAATCGGTTGTTCTTGCGCATAACTCGAAGCAGCGAGCACGACGGATGATACACACGCTCCGATGCAATAACCGACAGTCCTAAACATTTTTTGATCCTCGGATGGTGTTTTCAAAGAATGGGCCTTACCCCCATTCAGGCCCATTCAGACGACTGAGAGTTCAGTCGCCATCCTCATCGCTGTCGTTTTCATTCCCGAGGATTTGGCCTGTCGGCGTTACGAACAGCTCCACGTTCTTGCCAGCCTGATCCTTGCCTTCGATCTCGTAGAGCGTGCTGCCGTCCGCCTTTCTGGTTACCAGCTCGGCTTCGCGGACAGACGCGAGTCGTGTGCGTGCGGCGTTCATCGCGGCCGCCGGCACCTGGTCGAGTGCGACTTCCTTCTCGCTATGCTCGCCGATAATGCGGTTCTCGTTCGCCTCATGGTTCTGCTGCGCCGCGAGCGCCACGCCTGCCACCGTCAACACAGCAGCGCTGGCTCCGATGACGAGAGTTCGTTTGCTAGCCATGTTCCGTTCCACTTCCTTCGGGGCCGGGGGATGAACGGGCGGCGGTCGCGGCCCGACTGGCCGTCGTCCGATTCTTATTTTTTTCTATTGTTCATTGTGTCGAGTGCCGAGCGGAGACCGCGTGCCAGCTTTGCCGCATCGTCATTGGCCCAGAAGTGCAGGAAGAACAGGCGCGGCTCGTCGTTCAACATATGATTGTGAAGCGCTGTGACTTCGATGTCGTTCGCTCGAAGCACTCGAAGGACGCGGTCTACTTCGCTCGCGATGAGGACGAAATCGCCCGTGATCGCCGCCTTGCCGCCGCCGGTGGGCTGAAAATTGATTGCGGTCGCGGTTCCCATTGATTGAGGCGTCACCATGCCGTCATCCATGAGCCGCTCCGCACGGGGAATACTGTATTGCAGAACGCCACCATTGACCCTGCCTTCGGCTCCCATCAGCTCGTCCAGAGCATCGGAGTTTAGATCGAGGCGAGACGGTGCTCCCGCTCCAGGAGACGGTGGAGAGATCGGTGTGCGGCTTGCGGAAATGGCTTGGCGCAGCGCCGCCGCCAGCCTTACCGGATCGCCATGCGCAGCTATGTGCATGTACATGGTGCCGGGCGCGGACCGCAGCAGGTGATTGTGGAGCGCGGTGATGGTGTATCCACCTTGCAAAAGGCGCGTCATCACAGGGTTCACTTCCTCGTGCGTGAGCACAAGATCGCCCATTACCATCACTTCGTCCCCCATAGGCTGAAACGCGGCCCAGGAGCCGAGCGCCAGCGAAGGCTCTATCGATACGCCATCCAGAACAACGCGCAGGTCGGAGCGAGGAAATCCGTAGCGACGAACTCCGTCCGCCTGCTCGACGCCGGGGCGTCCCAGCGCGGCGTCAACCTTCGCCCAGTCCGGTGCCGCCCAAGCAGGTGCGGCTAGTAGCAGCGTGGCCAACCCCGATAACAGCACCGTCCGCATAGTTTTGCTTCAACTCCTGATGCATAATGAGATCATGGTCGATGCCTCCTCGGGCACGCCAAAGCTGCGACACTCATGCATCGGCGCCGACCGCAAGGCACCTTGTAGATTCACAAGGTCCGCTGGCGGCATTCTGCACTAGAAGGCGATCGAACTCTTGTGCGAACGCAGCCGTCGGCAAACGACATTGGCGCACTGTCGGCGCTGCTCGCACGCGGCTATGGTCGGCCGCAAACAACAGAGGAGATGCCTCGGGCATTATGCGCCTACTACTGATCGAGGATGACGAGGACACGGGGAGCGCCGTTGTTGAAGCGCTGCGTGCTCGCGGTCACGCCGTCGATTGGGAGGGCGACGGAAAAAGCGGACTTGATCGCGCTGTGAGCGGTGCTCACGCGTTGCTGATCGTTGACCGAATGCTGCCAGAGATGGATGGGCTATCGGTTGTCACCGAGCTGCGCCGTCGCCAAGTCGTAGCACCCGTGCTGATGCTCACGGCGCTAGGCTCCGTGGGCCAACGAGTCGAAGGTCTTGAAGGTGGAGCCGACGACTATCTTGTCAAACCGTTCGCGATCGCCGAACTGGTCGCCCGCGTTGAAGCGCTGCAGCGCCGGGCGGCCGGCCCGCCCAGCATCCTCTCGCTGGGCGATCTGACACTCGACCGTCTCGCTCGGACGGTGCGGAGAGGCGACACACCCATCGAACTAATCCCACGCGAGTTCCAGCTGCTCGAACTACTGATGCTGAACTCGCCGGCCGTGCTTACGCGGTTGATGCTGCTGGAGACCGTGTGGAAGTTCCGTTTCGATCCTGGCAGGAATCTCGTCGAAAGCCACATCAGTCGGCTGCGGGCAAAGATCGATCGCGGTGACGATCCCCCCCTGATCCATACCGTGCGTGGGGAAGGCTATGCCGCTTGGAGTGATTAGCCGGCTGTTGCGCTCGACGGTGTCCCGTCTTGTTGCGCTCAACGCGCTGCTGCTCGTCATCAGCATGGTCGCCGGCGCGCTCGGCGGCTGGATCGCAACGCGCGGGGTCGTTGAACGCGAGGCTCGAAACCGCATCGAGCTGGAGTCGCATGTCATCGCCGTCGAGGCGGACCGGGGAGGGCTTGATCGCGCACTGGCCATGATCCGGACGAAGGCCGAACGGCCGGGTTCGCCTGAGTATTATCTCATTGGTCCAGATGGACGCACGTTGATCGGCGACCTTCAAATTGTACCGCGAAAGGTCGGTTGGCACTTTATCGACCAGCCTCCGCCGCAACCCGGCGTCGAGGGTGTCCATCTGCTGGCAATGACGCGACGCCTTCCCGATGGATCCCTTCTCATCGTTGGGGAGGACATGGAGCGAAGCGAAGCAATCCGCGACGCTGTTTTCGGGGCCATTCTGATCGCTGGCGGAATCGCGTTGGTGTTCGGCATCATCGCAGGCCTCTTCGCCACGCGGCAGACGCTGCGCCAGATGAAGCGGATCAACGTTACCGTCCGAGCAGTCGAGCGTGGCGATCTCTCGGCGCGGACTGGCGCTCCGGTCGATGCGCGCACCGACCTTGATCAACTCGCGTTGGCCATCGACCGTATGCTCGATCGGATTGACACGCTGGTAGCCACGATCCGTCGCGTGTCGGCGGAGGTCGCCCACGACCTGCGCACGCCGCTCACGCGGGTGAGGCACTCTGTTGAATTGGCGTTGGCACAGCACGATGAAGAGCTCAGGTCTGCGGCGCTGGGTGAGGCGTTGGCCGGGCTGGACGAGGCGCTTCGGCTGTTCAGTGCGGTGCTGGATCTAGCGGAGATTGATGCCGGTAACGCGCGCGCGCGATTTCAGCCTATCGACCTGGCGGAGATCGTTGACCGGGTGGTGGATGCCTATCGTGCAGAGATCGAGGCTTCCGGCCGCAACATCTCTGTGAGCTTAGCGCGAGAAGCGCTGGTCGCCGGTGACGCCGACCTGCTGGCGCGTGCGCTCGCCAACCTGATTGAGAACGCGCTCAAATACTCCGGTGAGCACGCTCGTATCGATGTTTCGGTCACCGAGGAGGCCGACACGTTGACGATGGCGGTCGCCGACGACGGTCCCGGCGTATCCGATTGCGAGGTCTCCGAGATGCTGCGCCCGTTCGGGCGCTTGGACCGAGCGCGGCGTGCATCCGGCAACGGCCTCGGCCTCGCCATCGCCGACGCCGTCGCCCGACTGCACCGTGGAGCGCTGGCCTTTGCGCGGCTCCAGCCAGGGCTGGCTGTCGAAATCAGATTGCCGCGGGCACCGGCGGTGACGGCGGCTCGAATACTGGATCAAGTTGACTGAGCGCGATGAGAGGCGCTTCGCTGGTCCAGCGACCGACTAACGTATCCCGGAACGTGCGAACGTTTATGCCGGTGAAGCCGTGGTTCCTCGGCCGGCGACACGGCGTTCGTGCGCGGCGGCCGCGCGACGGTATGCGGCATCCGCCACCTGTCGCACGGCGCTGGGCGGAAACGGCGCGACCGAACTGACGTTGATCTCGCACAAGACATAGCTGTCCGAGCCGCGATCGTCTTTCGGTCCGTAGAGGAAGTCCGCGTCCCACAGGAGCGGCAGCTCGTCGTGCTCGATGGCGAGGATGTGCTGCAACCCGGGAATCCACGACTGTTCCATATCGTCTCTGAGCGACTGGAAAGCGCCCGCGTCGGCAGGCTGCATGACCCGCGGCCCTGGCTGCGCCTTCGGAGAATCGACCCCTTCCGCGGGTAGCGGCAATAGCGCGCGGATCAGTTGGTGGCCGAAACCGACGACCGTGCCCTCGCTCACATAGCAGCGGATCATGCCGTCCCCGAGCCGCGGTTGGAACGGTTGGTCGATGAGGCATTCGCCGCGCTCAAAATAGGGTGCGAACCGAGCGATCAGGGCATCGAGGGGAATCTTGAACGGAACGCTGTCCCGCGCGGCGTGAAGGACCGAAACGATCGGTTGGGCGCAACCCCCCCGGTCAGCAAGCTCGACCCGCCACACGCCCCGGCCGCCATTGCTCCGGTTTTCCTTGAGCACACGCGCCCCAGAAGCGAGGCGTTCAGGGAGCAGCGCGCGCAGTTCCTCCAGATCGGCGTAGCGGTGGGTGTCCGTGCCCCAGCCTAGCGCGCGCGTGGAGTGAAGCACGTTTTTCACCCCCATCTTCGCGATGACATCGGGATGCGCGCTGATCGAGACGCCCGCCGCCGCCGCCTCGCCCAAAATCGGGTCGAGCCTTGAGCGGTCACCGGCGTCGCTGATCGGGTCGGCCCAGACCATCACGCCGTCGCACGTCAGCAGACGGTCGCGCGCTGTACCAGCCGTCTCGTCGGCATATCCAATTGCCTCGACCTCCCCGCCCAGCTCACGCAGCGCCGCCATGATCGGCCACTGGCGCGCGCTTTGCACATCCGCAGGGCTGGTGGGGAGGTCGGTTCGCCACAACAGGCCGATCTTGGGGCAAGTGGTCGAGGCCGACTTCACTCGCTTCCCGTTCATCGCCGCTCTCCAACTCAGGCGCTGGCGGTGGCGATCGCCTGCGCATAACGGCGGTCGGTCGCTTCCCAGTCGAGGTTCTTGAACCACGCGTCGATATACCTGGCGGCTTGGGTGCCGTAATCCATGTGAAAGCTGTGTTCATACATATCGAGCGCGAGCAGCGGTATGCCGGCCGCAGCGCCGTGCATGTGATCCCAAGCCCAATGATTGTTGAGCGAGCGCGTGTGGACGTTGTAAGCGAGGATTGTCCAGCCAGAGCCGCCCGCAAGGCTCATGCCGGTGCGGCGGAATTCCGCCTCCCATGTCGCGAACGAGCCGAAGGCGGCGTCAATGGCGTCGCGGACCGAACCGGCCGCCTGGCCGTCGCCACCCAACCCGTCGAAGTAGATTTCATGCAGCACCACCGAGCCGGTACGGTGCAGTTCCTCGCGTTTGAGGCCGCCGTAGGTGGCAGGCGGCGCTTCGGTATCGGCGAGCGCGGCGGCCAGCCGTGGCCGCAATGCGTTCAGCGTCTTGACCGAGCCGGCATAGTTGTTTTCGTGGTGCGACGTGATCAATCGCTCGGACAAGCCCTCAAGCCTGGCCGGATCGAACTTGAGCGGCTTGATCTGATGGTTGCCGGCAAAGGCGGGGACAGTCGGCGGCGCGGCGGCCGGCGTCCGGGCGGAGGCTTCGTTGATCGTCATGGCGGCGGCTCCTATGCCTAGGGTTGCGATTGCACTGCGTCGGGAGAGATTGTCGATCGTCACATTCAGTCCTTTCCAATATGATTGATTAGGCTGCGTAAGAGTGACGGTGCGTCGCGATCATCCGAACAGGACGAGGCCCGCCCCCGCCGCGGCGAGAACAACCCACAGGATCGTCGTTTTGGCCTTGAACACGTAAAGGAGCGCGAGGGCGACGGCGAAGATCGCGAGCGGGATCACCACGCCGGGCACGTTCACGAGAGTCTTTTGCCCTAGTTCCAGCGTCGTGGCGGCGATCAGCCCGACGACCGCTGCGGATATTCCCTCTAGGAAGGTCTTGATCTTTTCGTTGTCCACCAGCCGTTCAAGCTGGTCATGAAAGAACAGAGAAAAGCTGAATGCCGGCAGGAAGATGCCGATCGTCATCACGATCGCTCCGAGTGGGCCGCCGCCGAAATATCCGATGAAAGTCGAGAAGATGATCAGGGGTGCCGGCAGAATCCCCGATAGGGCGAGCCCGTCGAGGAACTGCGCATCCGTCATCCATCCATTGCCAACCGCATCGGCACGCAGGAACGGGATGACCGTGTAGGCCCCGCCAAAGGTGAGGAGCCCGGCCTTGAGGCCCGAGATGAAAAGGTCCAGCAGCGACGGTTCTTGGTTTGCGATGGGTTGCGCCGAGACCGCATCTCCACCGACCGGACCGGCGAAAGTGACCCAGGCGAAGTAGAGCCCGACCCCGACGAGCACGGCCATGAGCAGGCCGGCCGTCACCCGCTGACGGCGCGTCGCGAACATATAGACGAAGCCCGCGATCGGCAGGGTGAGCCAGAACGGCGTGCCGACGAGGGCCGCTAGGCCGGCAACGCCCGCGATACCCCAAAGCCAGCGGTCGAGCAGGATGTGACCGCCAATCCGGTGCACGGCGCGCACGATCAGGGCGATGACGGCCGGTTGCACTCCGAGAAATGCTGCGGTTGCGGCGGCAGTCTGCATGATCCCGGTGGAGAGATACAGCCAGGACAGCGCGAACATTAGGACAAAGCCCGGCATCATGAATCCCAGGCCTGCAAGAAGACCGCCGAGCTTTCCTTTAGGAAGCGTGCCGAAGAAGACGCATAGCTCGTGAGCCTCCGGACCGGGGAGCACCTGATACACGGCTAGGATGCGGTTGAACCTGGCACTTGAGACCCAGTGTTCCTCGTCGACCAACTCGCGGCGGATCATGGCGATTTGGGCGATCGGGCCACCCCATGCCAGGAAACCGAACCGCAAGAACTTGGCGAAGATCTGTGCATACGAAAGCTGCGGCAAAATGCCTTGACCTTCCGCAGAACCTACAGCCTCGCTCGGTACATTTGTCTGCATTCACCACGTTCCTCAAGCTATAACAGTCATCTCTCGGTCGACGGCAGAGTGCCTTGGGCTGACTCCCGACTTCACGGGTTTTGCCGGGTGAAGTAGGCGTAGAAGCCATCGAGCGCGTCGCCGGCACCGGCGATGCGCTGGAGATCGTCATCGAACGTCGCGCACACGCCTGACAGCATCGCGCTGAGTCCCGGTGTTTCCGGCCGCTCAAACTTGTCGTCGCCGATATCGAGATCGTGGATGATCTCCCCGATCGCGGCTAATCCCGGATCGCCGTCCAGCCCGGCGCGTAGCAGCAGGGTCTCGAAGCTGCACCGATCGCCCTCATGGGTGAACTCGGCGTCGGCCATATCGAAGCGAAGCTCGCCGGCATCGGACGCGTAGCTCCTGCCATCGACGAACTTGAAGCTCGCGTGGGGGTCGATGAATCGTCGGATCAGCCAAGCGCAGGCGATGCGATCGACGTGGACGCCGCGCCGCGTCACCCAGACGCGATGCTTGAGGTCAGCGGGCGACACCGCAGCCGCTTGGCCTGTGCGGCCGACGTCGGGATGGGCGTAACGCTTCTCGTCCAAATCCCGCAGCGCCGCCTCGGCACCTTGACGACCGTGCGCGCCAAAGAAGTCGAGCCGGACAATCTCAGAAAGCCGTCGCTGGAGTTTTGAGATCTCGGTCCCCGACGCCGGCCCAGTCTCGAGCAACTGCCGTGCGGCTTGGGCCAGCTCGTTATAATCGGCATCCCGCGCAGCGTCGAAAAGCTGGCGCAGCTCAACGTCGCTCTGGCCTTCGATCATCTGCGCGTCGATCAGCACCGCCTCGCCGCCGCTGGTCGTGATCTCTGCCAGCAGGTCGCGAAATGCGGTTTCGTTCTCCTCGCGACGGGGGAGCACATGAACCGCGTTCTTGAGCGGCACTGCGCCAATCGCCTGCAAGCGGCGCCAGATTTTCACACGCAGATAGGGCGGCTTCGCAGGGATTTGGTGCAGCAATGCTAGCCAATGCTCGGAGTCTTGCGAAGGTTCCATGACGCATATGTATCATTTCCAATATTGAAATGAAACATGTATATCTCCATCCTGCAACGTTTGAGGAAGGGTGGCGATATCGATGCGGCCTCAACGGCAGCGAGGAGCTGGCCCCATGCACTCCTTCCAATATCAGAAGTCCGGGAGGAGGCTCAGTGTCGAGCCTCGCGCAACGCCGAGGGCCGGCGTGGCTCGCCGCAGGCCGGCGAGTACGCAGGGGTCGTCGAGGTTACGATCAGCGAGAACCCCGAGTCTATACGAACGGAGGCACGGCGGCTTGCCGAGCATGATGTTCAATTTTGAGAATAGCGGTCGTCTCCGGGTTTCTTCGGTGGTTGACCGCAGCCCGACATTTATCGTGCGGCCGTCAAACTGCATATGCAATGCAGGGCACGTTCACATCGACTGCATCTCTATTGTGAGATGGCGAAGCTCATTGACTGGCATAAGCCGCTCTTGAATTTCAGCGCGATCCACCGCGCGCTCCGCTACTACGCTCACGATGCCAGCATGGGCATCAGGGCCGACACGCCAGACATGTAGGTCGGCGATCCTTGCATCGCCGGGTGCTTCAACCAACTCGCGGATTTCCTCAGCGACATGCTCGTCAGTGCGATCAAGCAGCACCCAAGCGGTCTCGCGCATCAGCGACCATGACCAGCGAGCAATCACGAGGGCACCTACGATTCCCATTACCGGATCGAGCCACAACCAACCCAAGAAACGGCCCGATAGGAGCGCGATGATTGCCAGCACCGACGTCAGCGCGTCGGCGAGGACGTGGACATAGGCGGCGCGAAGATTGTTGTCCTGGCTGCGCATCCCCGCCACCGGATGGTCATGATGATCGTCATGCGCATGATCGTGGTGCCCGTGGTCATGAGCGTGATGGCCGTGAGAATGGCCGTGCCCATGATCGTGAGAATGTGATCCCGCCAGCAGGAAGGCGCTGGCGACATTCACGGCGAGCCCGATAGCAGCCACGATCGTCGCCTCGGTGAACGCCACCGTGGTTGGCTGGAACAGCCGCACTACTGATTCGACGCCAATGCCGATCGCAATGACGGCGAGGACTAATGCCGAGGCGAACCCCGCCAGGTCGCCGACCTTGCCCGTTCCGAAGCTGAACCGGCGATCCGAGGCATGCCGCTTCGCATAGGAGTAGGCGATAGCCGCGACGCTCAATGCTCCGGCGTGTGTCGCCATGTGAAAGCCGTCCGCGAGGAGCGCCATCGAGCCTGTCAGATAGCCGGCGATAATTTCCCCGACCATCATTGTCGCCGTGAGCGCCACCACCCACAGCGTGCGACGCGCATTGGCGTCGTGTGACGCCCCTAGAAAGACGTGATCGTGGGTGAAGCGGTCTGCTTGAGAGGCGACGGTCATTATCGAGCCTATTTCGAATAACGGCGAACGACGGTTTTCAATTCCTCCGCCGCGTGAAGGCGGTCGGCATCATTCAACCCTGGCTTTGCAACGTGCTGGTCGAGGTGCTCCACAATGATCTCGTCGAGGAGGCCATTTACTGCCCCCCGAACCGCCGCGACGAGGTGAAGAACCTCGCCACATGAAGCGCCACGCTCCAACCCTCGCTCGACCGCGCTAACTTGCCCGGCGATGCGACGGACGCGCGCGATCAACTCAGAGCTATTCTCTTGCGTATGAGCCATAGCATAGCCCCCTAACCTATACAGATGGCGAACGCCAGAGGGCTCCGAGTTTGGGGGGAGATGTCATGCGGATTGCGGGCGAAGCGCAGGCGACGTTCGACGGCGACGATCGCTGGCTCGTTTCGGTGTTTGGGTACCCATCCGGTGAAGGCCGCGGATCAGCTATGATTGTTCGGCAATGAGGTTGA
>VFQN01005599.1_pt1 | contig 15180 bp, 15 predicted proteins | sample 3512371 | NCBI WGS metagenome assembly VFQN01 (sample SAMN10412370, study PRJNA504923) | tailings metagenome | isolation source: Replicate 2 from Balatoc abandoned mine | place: Philippines: Itogon, Benguet | collected 2017-08-28
TCCCGAACCCACCCGTCTTTAATGATTGGAACCCGCTGATACGGTAGCGGCCGAAGGACGCGAGGTGAGAACGCCAACCGGCGAGGCAGTGCCGCGGCGCTAGTAGCCGAAGGCGTTGGCGACCGCGGAAATCAAAATTTTAAGAGAGCCAGCATCACCTTCAAATGCGCTGACGCATCGAATGGCGCGACGCGGATGAGGGGGATTTCGGCTCCGAGGATGGTCCGCGTCGGCAGCGGATCAGGCAGACGCTCGACCGCATCCGCCGTCACAAGCTCGACGGCGAGGACCAAGCGCGCCTCCTCCCAGGGCATCGCGAGAATGCCGAGCCCGCGCACCTCCAGCTGGCCCGCGATGGCCTCGGGCGGGCGCGCGAGAAGGCCGCGGACGCTCTCCTCGACGATCACCTGGTCGTCTGCCACCAGTGTCGCGGCGCGATGCCGCCCGTCGATCCAGGCCCCTTGTGTGATGCAGCGCAGCGCCAGGTCCGATTTCCCGGCGCCGGAAGGGCCGAGCAGCAGCGCCGCGCGCCCGTCGAGGGCGACGGCCGTCGCATGGATCTGCTCCGTTGCCATGGTCAGGGCGGACCTTCACTGAACGATGCACTGCGTCGCACGATCCGAGTATGTCGCAGGCGGGCGCCTTCCGCTATGGTTCACCCTGGAAACGTTCTCGGAACCGGGGCAGCACTCATGAAAAACGGCAAGAAGGTCTCGAACGGCGGCAAGAAGGTGAAACCCTCGGAGCTGCGTTCGAAAGCGTGGTTCGACAACCCGGATAACGCCGACATGACGGCGCTCTACCTCGAGCGCACGATGAATTTCGGCCTGACGCTCGACGAGCTGCAGTCGGGCAAGCCGATCATCGGCATCGCGCAGTCGGGCTCGGACCTGTCGCCCTGCAACCGGCATCATCTCGTGCTCGCCGAGCGCGTCCGCGAGGGCATCCGCGAGGCCGGCGGCATCGCGTTCGAGTTCCCGCTCCATCCGATCCAGGAGACCTGCAAGCGTCCGACCGCGAGCCTCGATCGCAACCTCGCCTATCTGTCGCTCGTCGAGATCCTTTACGGCTATCCGCTCGACGGCGTGGTGCTGACGACGGGCTGCGACAAGACCACGCCGTCGCAGATCATGGCGGCGGCGACCGTCGATCTCCCTGCGATCGTACTCTCGGGCGGGCCGATGCTTAACGGCTGGTACAAGGGCGAGCGCACGGGTTCCGGCACGATCGTGTGGAAGGCGCGCGAGATGATGGCGCGGGGCGAGATCGAGTACAAAGAATTCCTCGAGCTGGTCGCGTCGTCGGCGCCGTCGGCTGGCCACTGCAACACGATGGGCACCGCGTCGACCATGAACAGTCTTGCCGAGGCGCTGGGCATGAGCCTTCCCGGCTGCGCGGCGATCCCCGGTCCGTATCGCGAGCGCCAGCAGATGGCGTATCTCACGGGCAAGCGCATCGTCGAGATGGTCTGGGAAGACCTGAAGCCGTCGGACGTGTTGACGCGCGCGGCGTTCGAGAATGCGATCGTCGTCAATTCGGCGATCGGCGGCTCGACCAACGCGCCGATCCATCTCAACGCGATCGCGCGCCACATCGGCGTCGAGCTCGACAACGACGACTGGCAGAAGCTCGGCTACGAAGTGCCCCTGATCGTCAATCTGCAGCCGGCGGGTGAGTATCTCGGCGAGGAGTACCACCGCGCGGGCGGCGTGCCGGCGGTGGTCGCCGAGCTGATTGCCAAGGGCAAGATAAGCAAGAAGGCCCTGACGGTGAACGGCAAGACGCTCTATGAGAACTGCGAGGGCAAGTTCGCCTCCGACCGCGACGTCATCAAGTCGTACGACGCGCCGATGAAGAAGAACGCGGGCTTCCTCAATTTCAAGGGCAACCTCTTCGACAGCGCGATCATGAAGGCGTCCGTCATCTCCGACGAGTTCCGCCAGCGCTACCTGTCGAACCCGAAGGATCCCGAGGCGTTCGAGGGCCGCGCGATCGTGTTCGACGGGCCCGAGGATTATCACAAGCGCATCGACGATCCGAAGCTCGAGATCGACGCGTCGTGCCTGCTGTTCATGCGCGGCACCGGGCCGGTCGGCTACCCGGGCGCGGCCGAGGTCGTCAACATGCGCGCGCCAAACTACCTCCTCAAGAAGGGCATCACGTCGCTGCGGTGCATCGGTGACGGCCGCCAGTCCGGCACGTCGGGCAGCCCGGCGAGCCTCAACGCGTCGCCCGAGGCTGCGACCGGCGGCGGTCTCGCGCTACTCAAGACCGGCGACATCGTGCGCATCGATCTCAGGAAGCAGACCGCCGACATCAAGATCAGCGCAGCGGAGCTGCAGAAGCGGCGCGACGCGCTGGCGAAGTCCGGCGGCTACAAATATCCCGATCACCAGACGCCGTGGCAGGAGATCCAGCGCGGCATCGTCGATGAGCTGTCAAACGGCATGGTGCTGAAGCCTGCCGTCAAGTACCAGCGCATCGCCAAGACCAAGGGCCTGCCGCGCGACAATCATTGACGCGCGAGGGTGAAGATCAGCGGCCCGCCCGGCAGTCATGTCGCGCGGGCCGTTGCGTTATAGGGCGGCGATTTGCAACAGTGGCGCCAACAAAACAACGAGAGGAATGGTCATGCGCATTCTCATCATGGGCTCGGGCGGTGTCGGCGGCTACTTCGGCGGACGGCTCGCCGCGGCCGGCAACGACGTCACGTTCGTCGCGCGCGGCAGCCACCTCGCGGCCATGCAGAAGGACGGCCTGCTGCTCGACAGCCAGCTCGGCAACGCGCACGTCAAGCCGGCGAAGGCGGTGCTCGATCCGGCCGAGGCCGGCAAGCCCGACATCATCATGTTCGCGACCAAGATGGTCGATGCCGAGAGCGCGGCCGCGCAGCTCAAGCCGGTCGTGGGTCCGGGAACCATCATCATCGCGTTCCAGAACGGCGTTGAAGGCGCCGATGTGGTCAAGCGCGTGCTGCCCGAGGCGCATGTCATCCCCGGCGTCGCGCGCATCGCTTCGCATATCCCTCGACCGGGCGTGATCGAGCACGGGAGCAAGTTCGCGCGCATCGAGTTTGCCGAGCCCGACGGTTCCAAGAACGAAAAGCTAGAGGCTTTCCTGGCGCTGTGCAAGGCGGCGGGCATCGACGCCATCATGCCGGCCGACATTCGCCGCGCGCAGTGGATCAAGTTCGCGATGCTGGCGCCGTTCTCGGGCGTCACGGCTCTTACGGGTCACGCGGCCAAGGAGCTGCGCGCGGCGCCCGGCACGTACGCGCTCATCAAGTCGGCGGTGCAGGAGGTGATCGACGTTGCCAAGGCGGAAGGCGTCTCGATCAAGCCAGACGATTTCGACGGTGTGATGAAGACGATCGACCAACTTCCCGATGGCATGGTGTCGTCGATGGCGCACGACAAGCGCGCGGGCAAACCGCTCGAAGTCAACTGGCTGTCGGGTGGCGTCGCGCGTCTCGGCGCGCGGCACGGCGTGCCAACGCCGACGCACGCGTTCATCACGCAGGCGCTCGCCGTCGACGCGCCGGGCAAGCCGCGAAACGGTGGGTAAGCGTTTCGTGGGGAGGAAAAATTCTCACCACAGCTCTAAGTGGAAAAGGCAATTCCATGGTTGCCCTGTCGCTACGCGTCCACTAAATTAGCCAAGTCCGCCTCGGGGGAGACGGGAATTGGACACCGCTGTGGCGTCATCGTCACATTTCGCCACAGCGACGACCATGGATAGGGGGTTCCTATGATCTTCCGCGCCGCTGCTGCCCTGGGTCTCGTGCTGGCTCTGTCAGGCTGCCGCGATGAGTTGACCGCGATGAAGCTCGGCGCTCCCGGCTACGGCGCCACCGCCGCGCAGGCGCAGGAGCGCTACAGCATCGATCGCCTTCCCGAGAAGACGATGGGCGACCGCATCCTAGCCGCGATGGCGCTGGAGCGCGTCACCGGCCGCAAGCCCGACCCAAGAAGGTTTTTGGATTAGCTTTTTCTTGCCGCGGTCCGCAACGCCTTCGGCTACCGCGGCCGCGGAACTGTCTCGCCGGTCGGCGATTTTGCCACGCGCTCCTCAAGCGCCACCGAGCAAATAAAGTATCCTCAATAGGTGGCGGGCGAAGGCCGTGAGAACGATCTCGACCGTGAGGCGGCCGCCGCGGCGCGTGTAGGCGTCGCACCGAAGGTGCGCCTCCGGCGCAGGCCGTAGGCGCCCGCGGATAGCTTAGCTGTTCGAAGCCGTCTTCATGACAAAAGGATTTCCACCACCGCCGACCGCGTTGTTGATCCACACGCTCTTCGTTTGCAGGTAACCCTCGATGGCTTCCGCTCCGTTCTCGCGTCCGAGGCCCGAGGCTTTGTAACCGCCGAACGGCATCGTGAACGACACCGCGCGATATGTGTTCACCCACACGGTCCCGGCCTTGATCTTCTGCGCCATCATGGTCGCTCGACGGACGGACTGCGTCCACACGCCCGATCCCAATCCGTACGCGATGTCGTTGGCGATCTGGATCGCTTCCGCCTCGTCCTTGAACTTGATCACCGACAAAACGGGGCCGAACACCTCCTCCTGCGCGATGCGCATCTTGTTGTGCACGCCGGTGAAGATCGTCGGCTTGACGAAATATTTGCCGCCGCCCTCGGCCGCCGTTGCCGGCCCGCCGCCGAGCGCGCAATGCGCGCCCTCGCCCTTGGCGATGTCGATGTAGCCGAGGATTTTCTGATATTGGGGCGGCGTCGTCACCGGACCGACCTGGGTCTCGAAGAGTTGCGGGTTGCCGAGTTTCGCCGATGCCGCGACGACGACCAGCTTCTCGACGAACTTATCGTGGATGCTCTCCTGGACGAGCAGACGCGAGCCCGCGATGCACGTCTGGCCGGTCGCCGCGAAGATGCCGGAGATAGCGCCGTTCACGGCGTCGTCGAGGATGCAGTCGTCGAACACGATGTTGGGCGATTTGCCGCCGAGCTCGAGCGACACCTTCTTGAAGGAGCGCGCGGCGAGCTCGTTGACGCGGGCGCCCGTCGCGGTGCCGCCGGTGAAGGCGACCTTGGCGATCTTCGGATGCGTGACGAGCGGCTCGCCGACGACGGCGCCGAAGCCCGTGACGACGTTGATCACGCCCGGCGGTACGCCCGCTTCCTCGACCACGAGCTTGATGAATTCGAGCAGCGACGCCGACGTAAACTCGCTCGGCTTGATGACGACGGTGCAGCCGGCTGCGAGCGCGGGGGCGAGCTTCCAGCCGACCAGCATCAGCGGCGAGTTCCACGGCGTGATGAACACGCACGGGCCGACCGGCTCGCGGAGCGTGTAGCAGAAGTGATCGGGCTTATCGACCGGGATGGTCTGGCCGGTGATCTTGTCCGCGAGGCCGCCGTAGTAATAGAACCACTCGGGCAGGTACTGCGTCTGCGCGTACATCTCCGAGATGAGCTTGCCGTTGTCACGCACCTCGATCTCGGCGAGATGCTTGGCATGCTTGGCGATGAGTTCGCCCATCTTGCGCAGCAGACGGCCGCGCGCGGTCGCCGTCATCGCCGGCCAGGGTCCGCTTTCGAAGGCGCGCGCCGCCGCGTTGCAGGCAAGTTCCGCATCACGCGCGTCGCACTCGGGGATCAGCGCCCACGGCTCGCCCGAGTAGGGATCGCTGGTCTCGAACGCCTTGCCGGAAGCGGCGTCCGTCCACTTGCCGTCGATATAGGTCTGGTAGCGCTTCAGCGTCGTTGGACGGTCCTGCATGTTTCTCTCCCGGAGAAAAGGCGCGGCGCCGTCGGTGTGTGCCGCGTGCGGTTGTTTGCCTCGAATGGCAAGCTATCGGCCGATGACGATCGCTGCAAGACCGCAAGGGAACGGCGCGCGCGCCTGCCCGCTTCTCCTATGCGAGTGCATCCAGCACCGCCTCGGCAGTGTCGTCGGGAAACTCCTCGTAGAAGGACAGCTTGCCCCGCGGCAGGACAACCGGGCGGACGTTGCGAAGCTCGGCCAGCGCCATCATCTCGGCCTTGGACTTGCGTGGTGTGCGCTCCGCGTAGAGCAACGTGATACTGCCGGGTACGCGACGTGCCGCATCGAGGCAGATCTCGCGCGTCGTGAACAGGTCGAGTTCCCCGGCGACGAACCGGAACGACGCATGCCGGGCGCCGGGTGCTCGGGTGACGGTGCGTTTTTCGGCCATCCTGTCGCCGGTCAGCCAGTCGGGATCGGCATACACGTGGCCGCGCGCCATCATCAGCATGACCGGCCCGTTGACGTTCAGGCGGTAAAACGCTGCACCGGCCACCGGCAGATCGACGCCCTTGGCGAGCGTGCGAAACAGGTCCATCCGCTTGCCGGCCATCGTGGGCAAAGGTCCGCGCCACGTCGGCGCGAGCAGGCAGAGGCGACCGATGCTTGCGGGGTCGTCGGCGGCCTGGGCGAGCGCGTAGCCTCCCGCATGGCCCGCCGCGATTGTGGCGACCGGCTGGACGACCTTGGCCAGAACGTACTGCAGGAAGCTCCGATAGAGATCGGGTCGCCAGTCGACCATCGGGCGGGGCAGAGTGCCGAAGCCCGGCCAATCGATGGCGACCGTCGCATAACGCGCCGCGAGCCGCTGCTGGAGGGCACGCATCTCATGCCGCGTCGAGATCGAGCTTAGCGCCGGGAGCAGGAGCAATCCCGGGCCAGAGCCGGCACGCGTCAGACCGATCTGGATCGGCTTGCCATCGGCCGCCCACTCGATCGTGTCTTCCATCAACTGCATCGCTTCAGCGCGCTTCCGCCAGCAGGGCGTCGAGGTCGAGGCGCTTGGTGATCATGTTGAGCTCGCCGGCGCTTGTGCGCGGCCACTCTTCCTTTGGCCTGTCGCGGTAGAGCTCGACGCCGTTGCCGTCGGGATCGTTGAGATAGAGCGCTTCGCTGACGCCGTGATCACTGGCGCCGGTGAGCTTGATGCCGGCACGGACCAGCCGGCGCAGGGCGTCGGCCAGCTCGGCGCGGTCGGGATAGAGAATGGCGACGTGATAGAGGCCGGTCGTGCCGGGTGCGGGCGCATCGCCGCCCTTGCTCTCCCAGGTGTTGAGGGCGATGTGGTGGTGGTAGCCGCCGGCAGAGAGGAACACCGCGCCCTCGCGCCGCTGCTGGACCTCGAACCCGAGGATGTCGCGCCAGAAACCCAGCGCCCGATCGAGGTCGGCGACCTTGAGATGAACGTGCCCTATGCGGGTCCCGGCGGCGATCGGCTTCATGGTGTCAGTCATGGCGTGTACTCGTGTTCGGTCTCGTGGTGCGTCGTTGCTCACCTGAGCACGGGGCCCGGGTTCAAACAACAGGGAGACGGCCGGTGCTCGCGGGAACGTGACGGGGTCCGTCGCGGGATGCCGGGAGGGTGCGCAGGACGACGAAAGGGTGTTATATTGTTCGCCCTACGCAATGCCCAGGAATGAAATCGTGATGCGCGGTGCACCCGAACCGTCTTTTCCGGCCCCCGGCCATGACCACGGCCCGTGCGTGTCGGATACGCTGAAGCGCGCCGCCGAGGCCTTCGAGGCGAAGGGCCTGCGCCTGACGCCGCTGCGCCGTCGCGTGCTCGAGGAGGTGGCGGCGTCCCACCACGCGATCGGGGCCTACGACATCCTCGAGCGATTAGCGCGCAAGGAGGACACCCGCCTGGCGCCGATCTCGGTCTACCGGGCGCTCGAGGCGCTGCTCGACATGGGCGTGGTCCATCGGCTCGAGAGCCGCAATGCCTACTTCGCCTGCCACACGTCGCACGGCAAGAACGGGACACGCCAGATCGTGCTCGCGTGCGAGCGCTGCGCGACGGTTGCGGAGGTTGCTGCGCCGGTGGCGTTCGATGCGATCGACGGCGCCGCGAACACGGCAGGTTTCCGCGCGTCGCGGGCGCTGGTCGAGGTCGTCGGGCTGTGCGCGACATGCGCGGCGGCAGCGTGAGTTGGATATGAGCGATACGCGCACCGCTGACGCGCACCATGGCGCCCACCACCATCATGGCCATGGTCACGCGCATGGGCACTCGCACCATCACGACGACCACCATCACGGTCACGGCGGCACGCTGCCGGGACGCACGGACGTGCTGCTGGCCGTACGCGGGGTAAAGTTTGCGCGCGCCGGCCGCATAATCCTCGAAGGTGTCGACCTCGATCTGGCGCCGGGCGAGATTGTCACCCTGATCGGGCCCAATGGGGCGGGAAAAACCACGCTCGTGCGCATCCTGCTAGGGCTCGAGCGTCCCGACAGCGGCGATATCACGCGCCGGGCGGGATTGCGTGTCGGCTACGCGCCTCAGCGCTTCGACCGCGATCCGGTGATCCCGATGACGGTCGCGCGGTTTCTCGCGATCGGCAGCCAGCACACGCATGGCGAAGCGGAGGCCGCGCTCGCCGAGGTCGGCGCCGCCCGCGTGATCGGCCAGCAGCTCGGGCAATTATCGGGCGGCGAGTTGCAACGCGTCGTGCTCGCGCGTGCGCTGTTGCGCAAGCCGAACCTGCTGGTGCTCGACGAGCCGGTGCGCGGCGTCGACTACGCGGGTGAGGCGGAGCTCTACGACCTGATCGGGCGTATCCGCGATGCGCGCGGTGTCGGCATCCTGCTGGTCAGCCACGACCTGCACGTCGTCATGGCGCAGAGCGACCGCGTGATCTGCCTCAACCGGCACATCTGCTGCTCGGGCGTACCGGACGCCGTCGCGCAGCATCCGGAATACGCGCGCATGTTCGGTGCCGAGGCGGCGCGCTCGTTCGCGCTCTACAAGCACCAGCACGACCATAGCCACGATCTTTCCGGGGCGTCGCATCCGGTGCAGGACGCAGCGAAGCGGGAATAGCCGAGATCGCCCCGCTCAGATGCAGCCGTCGAGGCCGTGCTCGTAGACAGTGCAGACCTGCCCAGTCGGGAGACGACAGCGGGTGCCGGTCCACATCAGACCCGTGCAAGGTGGGTAATTGCCGACCACGGGCTTGTAGACGCGGCGCTTGCCCTGCTTGGCATTGGGCACTGGGCCCGGCGGGCGATCGATCCCCATCGGGTCGAGACTGCGATAGCCATTGAAGACCTGCGCGCTTGCCGGGACCGTCGAACTCAGCGCGGCAACGGCGGTCGCCGTGGCAATGATCAGGAGCCGCATGACACTCTCCTTCGTCTCTGCTCGGAACGTGGGGGTGGCGCGCTGGAAATCAAGCTGCGACAGGGGTTTCGATCGCCCGGGCAGCAAAGGCCGACTTCGTCGGCGCGCAAAGAAAAAAGCCCGCGGTCGGGGGGAGACCGCGGGCTATCACGTGACGCCACTATGGGGGGGATAGGTGGGACGGCGCCACGATTTCACTGTGGCAATATGCACCCATTCAGCCAGAATTTGCAAGAGTAACCGAGAAAAATTGTTTACAGAAAGTGAATTTTGAGGCAGCGAATCAATCAATCAGGGGTGGTGAATAATAGCTGCATACAACTCACCGCGAACCAACCCCTTGATAAGTCAACTCCCTGCCTCTTCGAACGGCTGTGGAGCCACCCGTTCGGTCGCGGACGATCTAGAGCAACGGACTTCAAATTCACCTCGGCTCGCGGCTAGGTGACGAGTGAATTCAAAGTCCAAAGTTGCTCTAGAATATTATGATCTCTAAAGCGTCTCTGGACCTCAAATGCGACGTAGAGATCAGTTGAGGTGTGGGTCGCATTTGATGTCCGACGCTTTAGCCGCCGCACTTAGGGTGAAAACGCATGAGGGCCGTCGATCCGTCGCGGGCCCTGCACTGATTTTCGCCGTTGCCTGAGCCATGCCGCGCGCTAACGTGGCCAGGTACCGCGGCAACTCGGTCCATCGAACATAAAAGGGTGTCTGGGGAGACGAAACGCATGGGCGCTGAGGGCACCTATGATTACATCATCGTCGGCGCGGGCACGGCCGGCTGCCTGCTCGCCAACCGCCTGTCCGCCGATCCAACCCAACGCGTGCTTCTGCTCGAAGCCGGTGGCAGCGACAACTATCACTGGATCCACATCCCCGTCGGCTACCTCTACCTGATGGGCAATCCGCGCGCCGACTGGGGCTACGCGACCGCGGCCGAGCCCGGTCTCAACGGCCGCGCCCTCAACTATCCGCGCGGCAAGGTGCTCGGTGGCTGCTCGTCGATCAACGGCATGATCTATATGCGCGGCCAGGCGCGCGACTACGACCAGTGGCGGCAGATGGGCAATCCGGGCTGGGGCTGGGACGACGTGCTCCCGTACTTCCGCCGTCACGAGGACCAGTGGGCGCTGGAGCCGGATGCCTTCGAAGAACTGCACGACCGCGGCGGCGAATGGCGGATCGAGCAGCCGCGGATCTCGTGGGAGATCCTCGACGCTTTCCGCGACGCAGCCGCTGAGGCCGGCATCCCGAAGATCGACGACTTCAACCGTGGCGACAACGAAGGCTGCGGATACTTTCACGTCAACCAGCGCTCGGGCGTCCGCTGGAATACGGCGAAGGGCTTCCTGCGTCCTGCCAAGGGCCGCTCAAACCTGACGATCGCGACGCACGCCACCGTGCACCGGCTGGAGGTCGAGGGACGCCGTGTCACCGGCGTCGTCTTCAATCAGTATGGCGCGATGCGTCAGGCGACCGCACGCCGCGAGGTGGTGATGGCGGCGGGCACGATCGGCACGCCACAAATTCTGCAGCTTTCAGGGATCGGTCCCGGTGATCTGCTGCAGCGTCACGGCATCGCGGTTCGTCACGATCTAAAGGGCGTCGGCGAGAACCTGCACGATCACCTCCAGATCCGCTGCGCCTATAAGGTGCAGGGCGTCAAGACGATGAACGAGCGCTACCAGAGCCTCATCCAGCGGGCGGGCTTCGCGCTCGAGTACGCGCTGTTCCGGCGCGGGCCGATGACGATGGCGCCGTCGCAGCTCGGCGCCTTCACGCGCTCCGATCCTTCGCGCGAGACGCCGAACATCCAGTATCACGTGCAGCCGCTGACGCTGCCGAAGTTCGGCGAGCCGCTCGATCCGTTCCCTGCGTTCACGGCAAGTGTGTGCAACGTGCGGCCGACGAGCCGCGGTCATGTGCGCATCACCTCGCCCGATCCGAACGCTCACCCGGAGATCCACCCCAACTACCTCCAGACCGAGGACGATCGGCGCGTCGCCGCCGACAGCGTGCGCATCACGCGGCGCATCGTGTCGATGCCGGCGCTCGCCCGGTATCGCCCCGAGGAGTTCCGCCCCGGACCCGAGATAGATTCCGACGAGGCGCTGGCAAACGCAGCAGGCGACATCTCGACGACCATCTTCCATCCGGTATCGACCTGCCGCATGGGCACCGATCCGATGGCGGTGGTCGATCCGCGGCTCAAGGCTCACGGGCTCGAAGGCCTGCGCATCGCCGATGCCTCGGTGATGCCGACGATCACCTCGGGCAACACCAATGCACCGACGCTGATGATCGCGGAGAAGGCCGCTGCCATGATCATCGAGGATCGCCAGGCGGCTGCGCGCCTGCTGCCGGCGGCCTGAATGAAAATAGCTGCGCGTAAAGCAGCGAGGAAACAACCAAGGAGATGACTGCATGGCAGCCAAGGATCAGGTGAAAGCTTTGGTGTTCGACGTGTTCGGCACCGTCGTCGACTGGCGGGGCAGCGTGAGCCGCGAGCTTATCGCGTTCGGCAACGCGCGCGGCCTGAAGGCGGACTGGGTAGAGTTCGCCGACGACTGGCGCGGCCTTTACCAGCCGGCGATGGAGGAGATCCGCTCAGGTCGGCGCGAATTCACGATCCTCGACACGCTACACCGGGAAAATCTGCTCAAGCTCGTCGCCAAGTACAATCTGAAGGGCCTCGCGGAGCACGAGATCGAGCATCTCAACACGATCTGGCATCGGCTCGATCCCTGGCCGGATGTCGTCGAAGGACTGACGCGGCTGAAGCGGCGCTACATCATCGGTCCGTGCTCGAACGCCAACATCGGGCTCGCGGTGCGGATGGCGAAGCGCGCCGGATTGCCGTGGGACGTGATCCTCGGCGCCGAGGTCGCACGCGCTTTCAAGCCGACGCCGGAGGCCTATCTGCGCAGCGCCGCCGCGCTCAATCTCGCGCCGCACGAGGTGATGCTGGTCGCCGCCCACAACAGCGACCTCACCGCTGCCGCGAAGACGGGGCTGCGGACGGCCTTCGTCGCGCGGCCTGACGAGTACGGGTCGAAGCGAGCGGCTGATGTCGCGACCGACCACGCGTGGGACATTGCAACCGACAGCTTCATCGGTGTCGCCGACGCCATGGGCTGCCCGCGACGCTAAAGCCGTTGGGTGTCACGTCACGGCAGGCCACTCCCAAAAGCAGCACGACGGCGGGACGCGATGCATCCCGCCGTCGCTCGAAATATGCACGATCCGATCAGTCGTTGCAGTAGGGCGTGTGGACGTGCACCGCGCGCGTCCGCACGATCTGCTTCACCGGCGTGACGATGGGGGTCTGCGCGACGCGCTTGCTCGTCGGGACCAAGCCCGGCCCTGCGGTCGGGATCATCTGACCCTGCGGCTCGCCATTCTGAGGAGCGCCTGCGGGCGCCTGGGCGACTGGGGTGTCGAAGGCCTGCGTCTGGGGCGCCGCCGGTGATTGTGTCGGCGCCGGGGACGACGCGCGGCGTACGAAGCGGTTGTTCGGGCGCACGTCCTGGGCCGGCGGGCTGGCTTGGGTCGACGGCGGCGCGAAGGCCGTGGTCGTCGGGAGCGGCTGCTGGGCCGCGTCCGGGGCCGGCGCCGACTGCACGAGGCGATCGAACGGCTCCTGGGACATAATGTCAGGTGTGGGCGTCGTCAGCGTCTGGGCAGAGACGCTCGGCAGAAAATTGTTGATGTTGGCGGGGGCGAGCAGGGCCGCGGCGCCGGTTGCACCGGTCACTGCGAGGGCTGCCGCGATGCCGAGCACGGCTTTGCGCGACAGGCGAGGGGTCGAAAAGCGCGTGAACGAGAACTTGGGCATGGGAGCCTCCTGGGGGATGTCACTGCAGGCGATTGAAATCTGGTGAACGTCATTTAATAATCGATCTTCAGTTCGCAATGGCTCGGATATGGAACATCGTTCACAAATGTGTGAGACGGACCTGCGTGATGGGGAGATTGAGGCGCGGCCGGCCGTCCTGCGTCCGATGTCGCAGGCAGTGCTGGCATGACGTGCGTCGCGTCAGGGTTGGCACTGGCCGGGGCGCGCGCTAACCTTTTCTCGTCCGGACAAGCGGAGGGGGCGGGCTGGCCGGGCGACGGGTAAATCCGCGCATCGAAGGCTTCCGGGACCGGTACGCAGCCTGACGCGCCGATCGCCACACTGCGCCGGCTACAAGACCAGGAGAGTTACCTTTCGATGGCCGACATTACCTTGATCGTGAACGGGATGGCGCACCGGATCGACGTGCCGCCGAACACCCTGCTGGTCGATGTGCTGCGCGACCGGCTGGGGCTGACGGGGACCCACATCGGCTGCGATACGAGCCAGTGCGGCGCCTGTACCGTCCACCTCGACGGCCGTCCGATCAAGAGCTGCACCATCCTCGCCGTGCAGGCCGACGGCGGGGGCGTCACGACCATCGAGGGGCTTGCCCAGGGCGCTACGCTGCATCCGATGCAGGAGGCGTTCCGCACGCACCACGGCCTCCAGTGCGGTTTCTGCACGCCCGGCATGATCATGGCGGCGGTTGCGCTCGCCAAGTCGAATCCGGAGATCGACGTGGCGGGTGTCCGCCACGGCCTCGAAGGCAACCTGTGCCGCTGCACCGGCTACCAGAACATCGTCGCGGCGGTAATCGACGGCGCTCGTGCGATGGCCCAGTCACCGGCCAAGCAGGCGGGGGGCTGAGCCGATGGGTATCAATCCCTTCGCGTATGTCCGCCCCGCCGATATCGAGGCGGCCCGCTCGGCCTTCGGCGACAGCACCGAGGCCCGCTATCTCGCGGGCGGCCAGACGCTGCTGCCGGTGATGAAGCAGCGTCTCGCGCAACCGGCTCTGGTGATCGATCTCGCTGGGATCGCCGGGCTCGCGGGCATCACCGTCACCGCCGACGCCGTCACCATCGGCGCGATGACGCGCCACGCGGATGTGGCCACATCGGCCGACGTGCGGGCGCGCATTCCAGCGCTTGCCCATCTTGCGGGATCGATCGGCGACCCGCAGGTGCGCAACCGCGGTACGATCGGCGGCTCGCTCGCCAACAACGATCCTTCTGCCGACTACCCGGCCGCCGTGCTCGGTCTCGGCGCCACCGTGGAAACCGATCGTCGTTTGATCGCCGCCGACGACTATTTCCAGGGGCTCTTCACGACCGCGCTCGAGGATGGCGAGATCATTCGAGCGGTGACGTTTCCAGTGCCTCGTCGCGCCGCCTACGTGAAATTCCCGCATCCGGCATCGCGCTTCGCGCTGACGGGCGTGATGGTAAGCGACGGCGCGAGCGGCGTGCGCGTTGCCGCAACTGGCGCGGGCGCCGGCGGCGTGTTCCGCGTGACAGAGATGGAGAAAGCGCTGGGCAAGGAGTTCAGCGTCGCGGCGCTCGACGGCATCACCGTGCCCGCAGACGACATGATCGTCGATATGCACGCCTTGGGCGCGTATCGGGCCCAGCTCGTCACGGTGCTCGCGCGGCGTGCCGTCGCTGCGGCGCTCGGCTGATCAGCGGCGGCGGGAAATCGATTGGGCTGTCTGCCGGAGCACTTTCAGTGCTTCGAATTCTTCGGCGTCGAGGCGGCCATCGCCATTGATGTCGATGCGTGCGAGAACGCGCGCGACGATATCCATGTATTCCGCTGTCTCGATCGCGCCATCGCCATTGGCATCCAGCGCGTTGGTCGGTACGCGTAGGTCATGGTAGCGGCCCTGCGATGCGCGCTTATTTGCGTGCAAGCGGATCTCGTCGAAGGTGATGACACCATCACCATCGCTGTCTGGCTCCATAACCCTGTCGACGAACCGATCGGTCGCCTCCTTGCGCTGGGCAGGCGTCGGCATGACCTGCGCGTCACCGATCCGCAGCGGTCCGGCGGTCTGCCGGCGATGCGCGATGGTGATCTCCTCGCGTGTCACACGACCGTCGCCATCGAGATCCCAGGATGCCCAGGGCATAAGGGGCTCAGCCCGCGCGCGTGCCCACGCTACGGCAATGGCGAGGTCGTGGTCTTTCTGAGTGATGCGGCCGTCGCCGTCCATATC
>VFQN01005600.1_pt1 | contig 15177 bp, 22 predicted proteins | sample 3512371 | NCBI WGS metagenome assembly VFQN01 (sample SAMN10412370, study PRJNA504923) | tailings metagenome | isolation source: Replicate 2 from Balatoc abandoned mine | place: Philippines: Itogon, Benguet | collected 2017-08-28
CGACGGAGGGTAACCGCTGGCCCCAGGGGTAACCCCAGCCCGGAGTGCCATAGGGTGCACGCACGCCATGCAGCATCGGCCACTGCAACACCAGCAGTACATACGTGAGGCTTGGCTTTCCGGTTCAGCTTTGCTCTAATTACATGCGGCTTGAGGGTTCGGCACGCGCCACGATCCCGCTTGGGGCCCATGGCCGTGTGGCACGCGGAGGCCATGGGCAGGCAACGGAGGTGCATGTCTAGGGCCAGATGAATGGCATGGGGCTGTGGGGCGGCTGTGTTGCCTTACCCTTGTCTGAGGGAGGTGCTGGACCACGCATATATTTCAGTGCGGGTTGTTCCTTGCTGGCCGTTGTATGCTACTTGTTCCTTGCTTGCTGACCATCACAAGCTGTCCGGAGCGGGGGCAACGCTGGCAAGTTGGTCAGGCGCAGTGGGTACTGCAAGAGTGCACGGCAAGCCCCGCCAGAAAAACGTTGTGTAACATAGCATTGAAGGAGTCCTGGACGTTCGCCATGGTACACAGGTCTCCTGGCGGATGATGAAGAGGCCCAGAGAGGCCTGTGGGACCTAGCCGACCCCAGCCCTGGCAGGGCACAGTACAATGGGTGTACCTCGTATTGATTAAGGGTAGGTTGCACGTTGCAATGCACCAGTAAGCACCATGCGTCTAGTGTGGAGCTGTGGACCCTGCCTGCCCGTCAAATCTACGGCAATGCACATACCGAAATGCGGCCAGTGTCTGGAGAAGGGCTGCAGTGGGGACCTGAACACCCCAGAATAAATAGAAGGGCGCAGACCCCTGCCTGCACGCAATGAGTTCCACTTGCCAGGTGTTTGGGTTTCCCTGACCAAGACATTGGGTCGTCACCTATAACGCTAGTCAGGGCCTGGCGCTTGGCCCAGGACCCAGGGTGGGCCTCGGGGCGATGCTGGGCGATGGCAGAGGAGCCCCTGCGCCCCGGTTGCCACGTGCGGGACTGGGGTTCCTAGCGTGCCCAGCTTTGTTGCCTCTTTGCGTACACCATATGGTATTTAACTCATTCCCCATAGGAAGGAAAGTTAGCAAGTTGTGCAATCCCCCTTCCCCTCGTGCTGTCTGTGGGCAAAACCTCACACCGCTGCCAATCAACCACAAGATATTTGTTTGGGTGGCTGCGGGCGAGATATTCAAGGCCTCATCATGGGCACCACCAATGCCCGAGCAACATGACTTTACAAGTGCAAATGTTATACAAATTAGATTGTTGCGGGCTTATCGTGCGCTTGCCTTCGAAACCTCGACCATTGACCACCCGAACCACCCGTCAACCCGACGCTTCGTACGGACATTTGGTGCGGGTGGGGGGGCATCAGGGCTGGGGGGCATACAACCTCAAACCAGAGCGCCTGCGGCACACTTGGACCAACTCTAATCTAGGACATATAACTTTTCCCAGCACCATATACTCGACAGCTTGCTTCGAATCTCTTGCCGCTGCTCAAGGGCTCTGGGCGCGATGCCACCAGCCCGCTTTCTGTCGTTAACAGCCATTTTGTGCGTCCTCGCCATAATTCTATTTACCTTCTTAGGACCATCGATGGCGGCTCAGACAGTGCTTGGTGTTGCTGGCGGGGCACTCTTCGGTACCTGCGCGGAGCCCCTGGTGCCGGAGCCCCCGACTCCGCAGACTGGTCGAGCTGGCAGTGAACATTGTCGACATACATAATGCGGCTCTCCTTTATATGGTGAATATAATCAAGAAGGAGGTTCAGCCACGACACAACCGCGTCGCCGTCGCATGGCGTCACAAGTACCCTCTGTTGGACCGACTACGTTTGCTGCCGGAGATGCTATTCTTTGTGCCATGGTACTATCTACATTAGGTGGGTCCAATGGCCAAGGCTCTCAGCCCATTCATTCGTGGGGCTGGGCTGCGACCAGAGGGGTGAAATGAGTGTGCAGTTGCTGTGTTTACAGGTTGTAGGAGCGATGACGCCTGGGGACTGTGATGAATGCAAATACTAAGCATGGTTTTACAAGTAGTTGGTGCTCTGGGTTTGTTGCTGCATAGGGAGTTGGGCCTATGCGGCCCAGCTACCCGCTTGATCGGACGGAAGTATGCATGTGCTGCGTCCCGCAGCGTAAGACACCGGCAATTGTGCATGGGTAGGGAGGGGGTAGACTTGGCAGCAGTTTGCATGTTTTAGGGAGTAGGACGAGCATGGGCCTGAACTGTGAGAGACCTCCCCTGCATCCGCCCGGCGTGTGGCGCGCCCTGATCGCGCAGCCATAGCCGAAGTGGCGCTGCTTTCTTTGCTTCGCTCTTTACATATTATGGCGCAGACGAGCGAACAGTCTATTCTGCAGATGAGCGTGCATCAAAGACGCATGTTGCTGGGCCGAGCATGAGAACGAACGGTTCCCAGATTTCTGTGTGTACGCATACCCACGACTGACTGGAGATGTTGCGCGGGCGCACCGACACTGCAGTGCCATTTGATTATTCCTGTTCGATTGCGCATTGGAGCGACTTTTACTCGGCCCGCATGCAAGCGACTTGACTGGGTTGGACCATGGAACTCGTGACTTATCCGCTCGTGGGCCTGTTGCCTACTGGGCGTGCTTCTGGTTACTAAATGGCGATGGGTTGGCAGCGTGAATGCGATGTGTGTGGAGTTCACGGTACTGGTTCACGGTACCTGGTATAGAGTATGGGCCAAGGAAGCTGTAGCCATGGGAACTGCCCTGCTGGGTATGCTGATGACTCGGGACCTTGTGCTGCGGCGATGTGCATTACTGTATGGCTTTGGCAGCAGGCCGTGCGGCGGCGGTTACAGCTTTGGGCGGGCACTGCTACTGCACAGTAACACCGCAGTGGCGCATCGTGACGGCATGTTTGGCACGTGTCCGTCACCCCTCTTGTGCGCCGCCGCCGAAGTGTTGGTTGCTGCCGTGCTGTGCCACGTGGTGCGACTCGTTCCAGGACAGCACGGCCCAGCTGCTGCCCTGCACCTGCACGCGGTGCAGCGAGGCGTTGCCGATGGGCACCTCGCACGCCCTGCCGTACACGTGTCTGTAAACCGTGTTGAGGACGCCTCCGTGAAGCACCAGCAGCAGCTTCTGGCCTGCAGGCAACACGCAGCACAGCGTGTACACGTCAGGCATGTCAGGGTTGTGTGCGTCAGCTTTTACCACCGTACGCAAAGGGTAGCGGCTGCAGCCCGGTGGGACAGTTCCTCGGTGACACCTCGGCTTGCCATGCAACGTCTGCCCCAAGATTGTTAGGCCTGAGGGTGGGGCGTACAGCAGGACAGCGGCGGCGTACATTACAGCACAACTACGAGCAGCTTAAGAACCACTGCGCACAAACCTTGAAAACGCAACTGCACGACGAGTTTTAATAGCATAGCTGTCAGCACACGGGTACACAAACATATCTCCCCCACCCTTGCTTGTTACCCATGCTACACGTGCACTTCCACATCCTACGCACCCAGTCCGCTGCCACCGTGCGTATCGCCTCGTCCACCACGCACGTCCGCCCTATAACGTGGCCACCTGCCGTAAAACTCAGGCATGCATGACGAATATTGCCTAGCCGTTGCAGCTAAAGATCATGGCGAAACCCACGGCCTCTCGCTCCGCCCCAGCTCCCCCCAGCCCACGCGCAGTGCTGCCGTGCGACCGCTTGCTCGGCCAGGTGCAGCGGCTAGCACGCAACACACCCTCCAAAGTGCACCGCAGTCCTGGACTCTGCATTACCCGTCACACCCCGTGCGCAACACTCACGTGCAACTCAGCTACCTTGCAACACATGCACAACTGCCGGTGCAACGTCCAACGCACGCCGACCCACCCGGGTGTGCTGCCGCGATGCGCTCCAGCTCCGCCACGACTCGAGCCTGGAGGTCGGCGCGGCTCTCCCCGCCGCCCGGCAGCCGCGTGTCCTCCTGGTGGCTGCGGAGGGCGGCGAACGCCTCAGGCACCTGCAGCAGGGCGGCGCGGTATGGTGCAAGGGTCTGAAGTAGGGGCAACGGTGACAGAGATCACGGTGGCTTAAGGGCAGTGTCGCCTTTCCCCGTGGGTGTGGAGGGCTGCGAACGCTTCAGGCTCCTGCAGTAGGGTGGCGCGGGGTTGCGGTTCTCAGGATTTCTGTACGCACGCCTTGGGGCGCATATGCAAGAGACTGACGTGCAAGAGCCCAAAACGCAGCAATCCCTATATTTCCCTTGATCCTTTCCTTCCCCTTCCCCCCGTGACTGCGAAGGGCCGTAAACGCCTCGGGCACGCTGGGAATTAGGACAGGCGGGAGTGTGCTGCGGCAGTGACAAGGGGTTTCCAAGTGTGGGGCTAGGGGTGGCAGCACATGCGGCACGGTCTGATTGGCTCGGCAACAAATACGTGCAGCCACGGTTTAGTTTGTCGCTGTGCGCACTCTCCATGGGGCATTTATGAATACACCAGGCCCAACCTACCCGCAACTGCATCGCTAGCAACGCCCAAATGCCCAGATGTGAGGCAGACGTCCGTTCCTGCGGCCGAGCGGTTTGCAGCCGTGTGCCCTGACGCGTCGTACGGCACCCGGCCATGCACCCGCCAGCTGTGCGACATGCGTGCGTGTCCACATCTGCGTACGGTACCAGCAAGTTGCTTAAGCTTCGTATCGCATCGCTACACACACACCCGCTGGTATGCTTCCATGCCTCCCGCTACATGTCCTGATGCATTCATAATCCAGCACCCCACACAAGGGTACACACCTGACGGTGCGCCTCCTCCAGGGTCAGGCCCTGCAGCACGCCAAGGTGCCGCTCACGCAGCAGCGGGCTGGTGTGGACCTGGAGGGCCAGGGTAGGAAATGCGGATGCCCAATCTTCTTGACGCAGCATTGGGACAGCCTACATATAGTCAACGAGTTGTTTACATGCTCAGCTAATCGCTACATCGTGGAGCAAGCACCTTGGGCGGGCATTCACCCCAGCAGTGGGCTGGGGGCAATCGGGGTGCCATCGGCCAGAAGTACAGTGTGTACGGTTCTACAGTCCTGCAACGTTTACAAAAGGAGGGCAGGCCCCCGCCTGACGCCACGTGCAGTTGCAGCACTTCAAACCTCACAGCCCACTAAGCAACCCTCGAAACGCACAGCTAGGGCCCCCGTGCCGCCGCAATGTGCTGCACTGCCCCCACATCCACAGTCCGCCGGCCGCCCATCTCCATGGGCTCACCGTTGCGGCCCTGCGCCGCAGCAATGTCTACTGTTGGTGTACCGGTATCGTGATTTCAACCCCCGCAGTCCGCCGGCCACCCACCTCCATGAAATCGCCGTTGTGGCCCCGTGCCGCCGCAATGTGCTGCGCGGTCTGCAGCGCCCGGCTGAGGTCCGAGGAGTAGAGCGCATCAAAGGGCAGGGGCGCAAGCGCGGCTGCCAGCTGGAAGGTGGCACACCGCACACGTGTCAGGCAACACCGCAGGGGTGGCAGAACAGCAGCAAGGCGCCATCTTTTTGTGTAGTCTCTTCCCGGTAGGCCTGCTAGCCGTTGTGTGTCGAGGATCAAATGCAGCAGCAGGAGGGCACGGAAACTGCCCGCACGGTGTGCTCAGCCGCACCTGCTGGGCCTGCAACACGCCCCTTGCGTTCAAGTGCGGGTCTTTGTGGCCCTGCAGTCGCCTCTCCACGTTCCAGTCGGTCTCTCCATGCCTCACGAGGAAGAGGGTGGTGCACTTGGCTGGGTCCATACGGGAGGCAGCCTTCAGCTGCCGCTGTGCGGCGGGTACATGCGATTCGGCAAGCCAGTGACGGCCGAAAGGATGCTTACACAGTGTGATGGATTTCAGTCGTGCATGGATGTTTTTGGCGGCAACGGCGCTACAGGCCGTTCGTAGGAGTTGGGGTTTGTCGGACCTGGGCTTCCTGAATGGCGCGTCGTTCGGCTCTACTCGACATACGTAGTGCAGCATCTATTCAGATAAAGCAACATCGTATATAATGAGCTGGTGCATCAGCTGCATTGCGTTGTGATAAGCCACTTTGTTCTTGCGCGTGCAGTCTTCGCGTTCGTATACATATAATGTCAGGCAGACATAACAAACTACAGCTTTGTGCGAAGCAGTTGGGCTTGTTCAGCTGCTGCACATGACGTATAAAGGCAGCAGTAGCCAGCCTGCATCCCACATCCTCGCAAGCTCTCTCTTCAGGCACACATGGAAGTGTCGCACGAGTGATACCGTAAATTGCAACATATGCTGCGCGAAGCCGGTGGGTAGGCGCCGTTTGTGTGCGGTTTGCCCACCCATCGATGGGAGCCAGGGCATACCGCGGCAGAGCACAGCGTCCCCTTAGCTGCAGCCATCTCCAGTCATCACGGTTATAGAGTTTGCAGCCATGCCGGCCAGCAAGTCGTCGCCTTCTACGGACGGCGCCACCAGGGCGAAGCCGTTAGCCGGTGGCTCACCTCTAGCGGCGGTAGCACTGGTCGTCTGTGGCTTGCTCGTCCTGTTAGGGCATCCATGCACGGCAGCCCCTCAGAGGATTCGACTAGGGATCATTAATGCCGGTGAGCACCCTTTCAGGACCATAGCGTAGGGAGTACGCGCCAATGCGCGTGCGTGCTGCCCCGGCCCTGCCGTGGCCCTGCCGTTGCCCCAGGCCCATTGCGCTTGCTCACCCCCGCTACACCCCCATCTTGTGCTGCTGCTGCTGCTGTTCATGCCTTTCCCCCCAGTGACCTACCACCTGGAGGTGCTGTCCGGGGTGGTGGAGGCGGCCAAGCCCTTCTACAAGGACGTGGTTGTGTACGTGGAGCCCTTCACCGCCAACGGCAACCTGGGCTGGCGCAAGCTGGTGGCGGACTACCCCGGCCGCATACTGCGGACCCCCACCCCGGGGCCGCACGTGCTGCTGCCGCGGCACGACGTGCTCTTCTTCGTCAGCCCAGAGTGCGTAGGGGTGTGGGAGCGGGCAAAGGTTGGCAGGTTGTGCAGGGCTGTGTGAAGCTGCGAGGTCGCTTTGACGATGCCCCATTCACCCGCCTCCTGCGCTTTGAGCTTTAGCCTCAGACGCCTAGTCCGTGCATTCCCTTAGCCCCTGTCATTCCCCCTTCTTCCCTGTCGCCCTCCTGACCCCCACAGAGGCCGCCTAGACTATACGCGCTGGTTCATCCAAGCCGCGCGCCCATCCACCGTTGTAGTCATGCTTCACTCCAGCCGCAGCCCCACAGCAAACGAGGCGGTGCGCCTGCACCCTAATACACAGGCGGTGGCCCTTAGCCCACACGTGGTAGAGGCTCTTCGCGTGCAGCGCAACATAACCGCCACGTGGTGGCTGGCGTCCAAGCCGTACAGCCCGACCGACGCGCACCACGGCGGCACGTGTGCATGTAACGGCAGCGTGGCCGACACGTGGGGGTTCGCGTGCCAGGGGAAGATTGACTACAAGAGAAGATCGTACGGAGAGCTGTGGGAGGAGTTGAAGGGGACAGTGCAGGCTGCTAGGGACGCCGGGGTGGGGCAAGGGGGGGATGAGAAGGCGGGGGCGGGGCCGGAGGCTGTTGAGGAGAGGATGACGGCGTGCAGGGCAGCAGGGAAGGCGGCGGGAAATGGAACGCTTGGTGGGGTCGGGGCTGGGGACCAGGAGGGAGCGGACAGCGGGGGCGAGGGAGGGGAGGGGTCAGAGGATGGAGGGCAGGAGGAGGGGGATGGAGAGGAGCTGCGGGATGATGGGGAGCAAGATGCTGAGGGTGGGGGAGGGGCGGGTGAAGGGGGCGAGGAGGGAGCGGGTGGGGGTGACGAGGGCCGAGCGGAATCGAGTAAATCTTCATGGTTTTGGGGCTTTGGGCGCCGTCTTAGGACGGAAGAAGGGGAGGGGGGCACATGGGTCGGGGAGTATGGGTTGTCGTTGAGCGGTGCGGGCGGTGTGCGGCAGGCGGCAGGCAGCGAGCCCGGCGGTGGGGGTACCGGTGCCCACATGGCTGTAGCGGGGCCCACGCCAGCAGGCCTCGGAGCCGCCTCTGCCGGCACCGCCACCGCTGCAGCAGCAGCAGCCGCTGCCAAGGCCTCCCTGGCCTCCTCCGTCACAACCATCACTGCCACAGGCGGCGTCACAACCACCACGACCACCGGCGCCCCTCTGTCCAACCTCGTGTCCTCTTTTAGCCCATCCTCCGCCTCCGCCTCCGCTCCCGCCGCCTTTTCCACCAGCCCCTCTTCCTCCACCCCCACCCTCAATCCATGCTCTACGGTTACCCCCAACCCCCGGCCCCCACGGTCCCCGCACATCAAGGTCCTGGGCAAGCGCCCCGAGGGCGGCGACCCGCCCATCCCGCCCGAGCTCGAGCAGCACGTGACGCTGCTGGTCAACGCGCCGTACGTTGACTTTTACGGGCACATCACGTGCAGCCTCGCGCTCCTGCCGCTGTTTGCCGACACCAATTACTACACCGTCAAGTTCTCGTCCACCATCTTCGCGTCGCTGGCCACCGGGACGCCGATGCTGGTGGAGCCGCGATTCCTGGAGGCGTACAGGTGGGCGCACGCAATGAACAACTGACAGTAACACCATAATTAACTGACTTGTGCAGTATCCTTGAGGGGCCTCCCACTGCTGCCGCTGCCCCTGACACGCATCTTCACCTACCCGCATGCCACCACCTTTGGTGCTTTTCGTTTTGCGCCCGGGCCTCTGTTCCCTCCCCTGTTGTCCCCCCAATCCTCCGCAGCCCTGCCTGCCCTTATCCTTACCTTTACCCTGGATCACATACACCCACTTACACACTGGAACTATTGCCAAAAAGATAAGTGCAGCTGTCAGCGGCTTGGCCTACAGCTTCCGTCCTCGGTCGCTTACCTCCCTAGTAACCGCACATGCCATCGCGGTCTAGTCTTTGCTCTGATATATGCGTTGTACATCCCCTCACCGCATCCTGCTACACCCACTTACACACATATACACGCGCACCGTAACAACCTTTTTCCCTGTCCCCGTCCCGCCCTTCAGCTCCTTCCCGCTGCCCCGCAGCTTCCTCGACGCCTCCCACGTGTTCCTGCAGGCCCCGCCGCCTCCGACCCCTTCGACCCTCACTTACACACACGCATGCCCTGTGTTCCGTTCCCCGGTGCCGCTTCCCCTGCCCCCCGCAGCTTCCTCAACGCCTCCCACGTGTTCCTGCACGCCCCGGGCGAGGACCTGGTGCCCGCCATGCAGCGCGTGCAGGGACTCCCCGGGGAGGAGCACCAGCAGCGCAGGAAGCAGGCGCGTGGGGGGCACGTGTGTTAAGGTGTAGGTTAGCAGTCATGCAGCACGTGCAGGGGCTGCCGGGGAGGAGCACCAGCCGCCCAATGCACTTTGCGCCCACCCCGCCCTCCCAACGTCCTTGCGGTTCCAACGTAGGTCCATGCGTTGGCGGCTCAGGTTACCAAGGAGGCCTCCAATGGGCTGCTGTACACCACAGGCTCCAGTCCAGCCCGCAAGCTGCATGAGGGTGCATGCCCCTTCTCCGCCCACTTCCCCTTGCCCAATGCCTGCGTGCAGGTCCGTGCGCTGGCGGCCCAGGTGACCCAGGAGGCCTCCAAGTGGCTGCTGCACGTCATTGCAACCGCGCCGCCAGCGCCGCCCTCACCGCCGCCTCCGGCGCCGCGTCGGGGCCGGCGCGGCGGGAGGCGCGGTGCAGGGGGAGACGCGGGCGGGGGGCCTGGGGCAGGAGGGGTGGGGTGGAGGCGGAGGCGGAGGAGGGGCCCCGGGCAGCAAGGCGGGCAGGCGCTCGGCGCAGATGGGGATGGGGATGGAGGAGACAGGGTTGGGGTTGCGGGGGCTGAGCGCGTGCAGGGATTAGGTGTTGGTGTTCTTGAGGGGGAGGAGTAGAGGGAGCGGTATCGCAGTCGGGAGGGTGAACGAGGGGCCTGGCAAGAAGTTTGAAGCTTTACGGAAGCGCGGTTGTGCCGTTGGTCGTTGCGTTGCACGGATAGCACACTTGACACCTTGTTGAGCTGGTGCTGAGATTGCTGTATGCTGTAAGATGCAACAGCGGGAAAGATGCCAAGGGTGGGGCAACCCACGAGGGCTTCAGCATGTCGCTTTGGAAACTCAACCAATCCAACCGGCATCCGAGCTGTCTATGTACGATGCTGACATGCTTCCCTCTATGCAAAGGCCTTGGCGCAGACGGTAGTTTGACGTTAAGATGACTTGGAGTACAGACACGCTCGGTCCTAAGCTGTTCACCTAGCAGCACCCCGACCGATCAGCTGCACAATGCCAAGGAGTCCTAGCCGCTATGAGGACGCACTTGAGCTCTGTAAGCTTGTTTCTCATTATGGCTATATGGGATATAGGGATAAAGTGAACAGGCTGCTATCGGCCTTCGCTCAGAACGCCATGGACAGTGCCATCTCCCAAATGAAGTGCGTACATTGATCGACCTTCCTGTACTTCGGGCAGCCCTCATCGAGGTGTACTGTGTGTGCCTGCGAGTAGCTGCCGGAGACAGCGTCAGCGCTGCTCGCGTGCAGCTTCAGCCGGGAAGCGCTGGGGAGACTGGGAGGGTACCCCTGCGACACGCCAGCGGCAGTGACACCGGCGCCAGCACCAGCAATGGAACCGCACACACTGCGCCAGAAACTGCTTCTACGGCCCTCTCCCACGAGCAGCTGCTGGAGTACGTTCAGCCCTTGCAGGAGAGCGGGCAGCTGGTGGGGTCGTTCCTGTCATCGGTATCCCAATGGATGTTACAGGAGAAGTTTTTCAGCGGCTCCATGGTAGACGCGGCACGAAGTGCGGTTGCGCAGCTGCTCCGCTGGGGCGTGTTCACCGCCGCCAGCCGGTTCCTGGCCGCGGAGGAGCACCGGGGCACGAGCGCGCTGCTGGGCCCTGCTGCCCTGCCAGCCGCCCTGATGCCCGCAACGCGGATGTGCTGGCTGGCCTCCACCGTCTCGATCAACATACAGAAGGCCATCGAGGGCAACGGCCCGCAGCAGCAGCGGCAGTGCTGGCAGCTGCAGATGGCCTGTGCGGTGCTGCAGGCGCTGGATCGCAGCCGCTTCCTGGAGCGCATCTGCAGGGCGACGATGCAGCGGCCGGAGGCGGGGTCGGTGCTGCCCCACGGCGGGCCCGGGGAGTTCCGCAGGGCCAGCCTGTTTGAGGCGTTCGGCGCGGCGGACTCGGTGACGGTGGTTGCCTCGTTCGCACGCGGGCCGGAGGGGGCGGCCCCGGACAGCATGTTCGCCAAGGCGGTGGAGTGTGGAGTCAACGTCGTGACGCCGGCCGCCGTGCAGGTGGGAATGACGGTGCAGGTGGGAATGACGGTTCTCGCATGGCGTCGGGATGCCCTCGCCGCGGCACGTGCTGTTGCGGGGATTTAGACTCTGCACGATGCCTGCAAAACACTTCCCACCCAGTGCCTTTGCCTGTCCAAACACCTGCTCGTGCCCTGCCTCACACCACCCCTGTCCCCGCGCTTACCCTGTCTGCCACCCCTGCATCCCCCGGCAGTACTTCCTCGCGTCGTGCGTGGTCTCCTGCCTGTCCGCCCTCGACGGCGGGCCGCTGTACGGCATGCCGTACAGCCACCTGACGCCCCTGCAGCACGAATACGGCAACATCGGGCAGCACATGGGCGTGCACACCTTCAGCAGAGCCTTCAGCTTGTGGGCCCAGACGGTGGAGCTGCGGCATCGCGCTGACACCCTGCGCTTGCCACCCGCGCTGCCCGCCCTGTCCGCCCGCTCCCAAGTGGCTCTGTGTCTTAGAGCGGCGCGGCTCTTACTGGACATGATGACCCATGGGTCGCATGGGGGCGGTTCCGGAGCTGGTGGAGAGCGCCCGTCGGTCGCGTCGGCAGCTGGGCCGGTGGCCAGAGAGCATCCGCCACGGCGGCAGGGCAGCATCGGCAGCGGGCGTGCAGGCGGTGGCGCGGTGGGGGCAGGGGAGTCCCCTGTCCCTAAGCTGCAGTGCGCGGACGAGGCTGTGGGGGCGCTGGGCCACGCGTTGAGGCTCATGAAGTGCACGGCGTGGGGTGACCGGAACCTGCGGCAGGGGAGCTGTGGAGTGGGGGATGGTGGTGGCGGTGGCGGTGTGGGCGCGGGAAGCGGCGGTGCGGCGGGTGCCTCGTCGGCGCTAAACGGCAGGGACGGCGAGGAGTTGCCGAAAGAGGGGCGGCTCTTTTCGTGGCTGCGGCGCGGGACGTTGTCGCGGTCGTGGTGGGCGCTGGTGGTGGCGGCGGTGCACGCGCAGCTGGATGCCGTGGGGGAGGTGGGGGCGGCGGGCGCGGGGGCGAGGGCGGCGGGGGCGGCGGGGCAGGTTCCAAACGTGGACGGCATGCTTAGGAAGGTGGAGGGTCTGCTGCTTCTACCCGGGCCTGGTGAGTAGGGGCCAGACGGGGACGCTTGCGTCGGTCCTGGCGCTGAGGGGGACGCTACTGCAGGTTTTGAATTGCGTCCTGTCCATGGTGACTGGTAAGTTGTGGCAGAAGGTGGAGTGAAGGCCGTGTCGTCCTGGTGCGAGCCTCGACGTGCATGTGCCGTACAGTGCTTTGCCGCCAACTGCGGCTACCGTGCCCTCCTTTGTTGATCGCGGGCTGCACACCATGGCACAAGCCCCTTCTCTGTGCTGCTGCTACCCCGCCCCGCCCCCAACCGCATCCACCACCCGCTTGCCCTACGCCCTACCCCGCCCTGGTCCCTGCCGGCCCTCGCAGAGAAGCCGATGGAGGGAGTCCTTCCCGGCCCAGAGCCCTGGCTGACCGCCGCCCTGTCTGCAGGGTACATCCCCTGCTTGGAGCGCCTGCTGCGTGCCTGCATGGCAGGCGGCGGCGGCGGCGGCGGCCTGCCGACGCGCGTGCAGCGCGTGGCCCGCCTGCAGTGCGCAAGGGTCGCGCTGCCGCTGTTCCCCGTCCTGGTGCCGCTGCTGCAGTTTGGGGAGGAGCGGCAGGCCGCCTCGCTGCTGGTCACCCTGCTCAAGGTAAGGCCCCGCACAGCAACTGGGCATGCAGGGGAGATTACCAATTGTTGGCAATCTTATCTTGCCTGTTGTGGGTTGACCGCTGCTGGTCAGGGTAAGCTGAAACCCCGCACAGCCAAGTAATCCATATGAACGGTACAGCAGAGCCTTCAGGTGACAACACGTGAACATGGCTCGCGATTCAGCAAGCCTGCTCAATGTGAGCGGCCGCCCGGCAAAGCTTTCTCACCCGGGCTACTGCAACGGGATCTCGACCTGGACTGCTGCGGGTGTAGTTTGAAAAAATGATATCAAGGCGCTTTGGGCCTGCACCACGTTGCACGCTGTGGTCGTGGAGTTGTTTCTCTGCTTGCGGAGGCATCGACAGCACTGCAACACCTGCCAATCGAACCGTGGCATGGACGTTGGTTCATGTAGGCCTAAGCACGGATACCTGCCCTACAACTCACCCTGCTTGCAAAGGCACCCGATGCCCACGGTTTCGGAGGAGGTAACCAGTGGCGACCTTTCAGCCGAAGTGTACCCCAAACCAAGAAGACAAAGAAGCCAACGCACGCAAAAAACTTTTGTGGCGACACTATCGCAACCTCCAACCTGTGCTGAAGTGTTTGCGGATGCCCCCGCTGCTGCTGGCAGGAGTCGGAGGAGGTGGTGGCGGCGCTGCAGGTCCCGGAGGGCCGTGAGGGGGCCCTGGAGCCGGAGCTGGCCGCCGACTGTGCAGGCATGGTGGCGCCGTTCCTGGTGGCCCTCATTGGCCTGCCGGACTACCTGGTGGCCATTGCACCGTCCTTGCACCACGCCCCAGCGGCCAGCAGTGAGGGTGGTGCTGTTTGGGGCGCTCCCGCCGCTCCCAGCGGTGACGGCGTCGGCGTCGGCGGCGGCGGCCCAACAGCAGCGCCGTACGGCTTCGCGGACACCTCGCGGCTGCCGCCTTCCCCAGCTGCCGCCGGACCCGCGCACGCCCACACGCTGCAGCTGTTGCCGCTTACATCCCTCGCCCTGCCGAGAGCGCTGCGGCTGTGCCAGCAGCTGTCGGCCAAGGGCTCACCACTGCACCCCGTCCGGGCTGGCGCGGTGGCCGCCCGCTTACACAGCGGCTTGGCAGAGCCGGCCGCAAGCATGGTGTGCCGTGTGCTGCGTTTGGCCATATTCGCGCGTCGGCATGCGGCGGCACGTGGCGATGCCCATGCCGAGGGGAGCTGGTCCGCGTTTATTGAACGAGCAGAAGAAGGGTGGCCTGGGGTGGGCGTGGTGAGTGGCGAGGGAGGGGCGCCTGGTGTGGGTGTGGGTGGTGCAGGGGTGGAGGGGGTGGAGGCATGCGAACGCGGCGAGGACGCCCTGGCGTCGCTGCTACTGGCGCCGTGCTACGCGGGGCGGGTGCTGGCGGTGTGCAGCAACCCGCGGTGTGGCTCGTTTGAGGGGGGCAGCGAGGCGGGGCGGCCGCTCAAGAGGTGCGGGGGGAGGTGCGGCGGCGCGGTGGCGTACTGCTGCGCGGGCTGCCAGCGGGCGCACTGGGCGGCGGGGCACAGGGAGGAGTGTGGTAGGTGCGACTGAGGATGTCGCCAGGTGCGTTCCACAGAGGCGAGGCCAGAGAGATAGCGCAGTCATTTGCTGCGGAGGGTTGAGGAGTCCAGTGTGGGGCCAGCCTGCTGAACGGGAAGCCGTGGCGTTGTTGTGCTGGTTTCGATGGTGTTCCTCGCTTGCTCCAGCAACATGGCACACAGAACGTCGTGCAACTACGTTCCGTTGTTAGGAATATCAGAGTATGCTGGAGTATGGGAGGTACTTGAGGCGGGTCTTGGCCAAGCGTGTCTCGTCTCAAGTGCACAAGTTGCATGCACCACCGAGACTGCTGCCGTCATGTGCCCATACCAGTAGGTGTCCAAGAGCGGCTGGTTAGGGCACCTGCCGCTGGTGAGGCAGGGGTGTTGCATTTCGGCACCTTGTCAGGTGTTAATACCTCAATACCCTTCTTCTGAAAAAAAAAACAAACGATCTTGGTTAGTAGTGACGCTGCTTCTAGACCAGTATTTAACAGTGCGGAGGTTTGGGGGGCAGGAGGGTTGGGGGCAAGCAGGGGAGACCCCGAGCCCCGAGGCGCCGATAAAGCGCCGCGGAATGTATGCCGCAGGTTACAGGTGTATTGCACAGATCCATTGCACTCCGGTCTGAAACATTTGCGCTTATATCGGAAGGCACTAACGGGGTCGCTTCTCTTGTTGATCGCGTGCCCTTTCCTGTGCCCT
>VFQN01005601.1_pt1 | contig 15175 bp, 26 predicted proteins | sample 3512371 | NCBI WGS metagenome assembly VFQN01 (sample SAMN10412370, study PRJNA504923) | tailings metagenome | isolation source: Replicate 2 from Balatoc abandoned mine | place: Philippines: Itogon, Benguet | collected 2017-08-28
CGTAGCCCACAGGCCCCAGCCCCCGCGTTGCCCCTCCCTCCGCCGCTCCAGCCCCTCCCGCACAGGTGCCTGATCCGGCAGCTCCCTGACCCAGCCCTCCTCTTCCTCCAGGCCCAACAACCGCACCAGCTCCATAGTGGTGAGCACCAACGACCATAGCTGGTGCCGCTGCACGAGGGCAGCGGACCAACCCGCGGCGTCACCAATTCACAGCGGCCCCTGCTTCAACCGCCCCCAACACCCGCACCTGCCCTGCCTCCGTCTCCACCTCATGCAGGGGAGTGCCCCCCCGCCCGGCCTCCCAGTCCACCCAGTCCGCCTCGCGCCTGGCACCTGAGACTGCGGCAGGACTAGCTGTGACCTGCATACCTCACTGGCCGCGAATACCTCCCGCGCCAGCCGCTGCCTGTATTCCTGCTCCCGTGTCTTATCCTGCTGCTGCTGCAAAGCCTCCTGACCGGCATCAAGCCACGACGCCGGCGATGCCTGCTCCGGCTCCACCGGCAGGGCCGGCCGCTGCTCGCCATACCGTACTATCACCGTCCAACGTGCGTCCTGACGTCACCGCCGCGAACCTGGACTTGGGGCTGCCGTACCTGGCTCTCCGCTTGCCCATAGCCTCGGCCCTCCCGCTAACTGTCCTCCAGCCCTTGGCCCTGGTCCTTCATACTACTCGGCCCTCCTCCTGCAATTTGTGCTGCGGTGTCTGCTGCTCCTCCTGCTGCATAAATCGCTGCTCCTGCTGCTGCTGTACTCGTCACTGCTGCCCCTGCTACCCGTCCCCCTCCAGCTCATGCCACTCCTCATGCCTCTCCACAACATCCTGCTGCTCCTCCTGCCCCTGCCCCTGCCCCTGCTCGTGCACCTCGTGCTAGTGGTCGCGTTCATGCATCACCCCGTCACCCTGCCCCTGCTCCTGCCCCTGCCGCTGCCCTTGCCCCTCTTGCCACGGATGTGCTGCTGCTGCTGCTGGTCCGCTTCACGTAGCGCGTGGCAGCCACCACGCAGCCCCTCCTCGTATTCCACGCTTCCCAATCCATCTACCCCGACTGCACTGGCTAGGCCACGGCCGCATGGTGGGCCTAACGCTCGAGTCTGCACCGACCCTGCGCGCTGCTCCCGTTCAACCGACCTTGGTCCCATGCCCACCACCCTTCCACCCAGCTGCTGCCACGGCTGCTTGGGCCCCGCCCTCCACCGTCTTCCCCAGGTCCGCTCCCGCCCTCTCCGGCTTCGCTCACCCCGCTTTGCCCCGCCTCCTCCGGCCCCACCCTGCGCACCCCCACCACGCCCCCCTCCAGCGGCACCAGCTCCACCCGGTCGCCCTCGCCCAGCTGCTGCCCGGAGGCAGCGGTACCGGAGCCGCCGGGTGCTAGCCCCTGCAACCGGCGGCGCTTGGTAGGGGGGGCGTCCTCCCCATCGCTACCTCCTTCACCGAGCAAGGGCATTTCGTCGCCTTGGGAACCGGCGCGCTTCACGTCCTACCTGTCCGGCCCCTGCCCCTGCCCTTGCTGCCCCTGCCCCTGCTCCTGGTCCTGCTACTGCCACCGCTCCAGCAGCACCCGCCCACACGTCAGCCGCCGCAGCCCCACCGCCTCCTCACTGCTCACGCCTAGAGCCCTCACGGCCGCCATGGCCTTTATCAGACGAAAGCTGGCCCCGTACAGCACCAGCTTCACCGGATACATTCGCAGCTCCTCCTGCTGCTCCTGCGCACCGCTACCCATCTGGCAAGGTGTGGCGGGGCTGCATTTAGTGTGCAGCAGCACCTGCTGGGGCTGATTGCAGGGCATCTGCTCTACCAGCCCCGGCCACAGCGCTGCGGCAACGTGCTGACGCAAGCAAACCTGGTACCCGCGGAGGGCTGCACGCATGGCCACGCCTGTGCCTGCGTCACCAGGCCGTGCGCCAGGTGCCGCCAATCCCGCCGCCTCCGGACGACCCCCGCCACTGCACGTGCCAAAAGCGGATACACTCCCAGGCCCATGTGCTGCTGGCGGCTGCCATCCGCCGGTCGTAACCCCTTCCCCAGCGCAGCTCCACAGCCCCTCGCTAGGGTTCTGTGCGCCAGCAACGCATCCACCGCCTCCAGACTGCCAACAGCCCATGCCCTCGGCAAGGGGTCCCAGGGACGAGCCCGCCCGTGCAGAATCTGGACTGAAAGTGTGTGGCACGGCCCCTTGCAGGTCCGCACCCACCCCTCCCACAGGCGCGTCACAGTAGCCCCACACCGCTGCCGCTGCTGCCGCCACTGACCCACATGCCCCAGACCCCGCCGCCACCCCATCTGCGGCATTCCCCGCCGCCATCCCTGTGGCTGCGAGCAGGTGCCCGGGATGCAGCCTGTCCCGCCGCAGTCCGTCCTCGTACCCCTGCCCAGTGCTGACCTGCACCCCAGCTACCCCTGTCGGCGGCCCCTGCTGGATGACGTGAAAAGGCCGCTGGTTGACATCCACTGTCCGAAAGGGTGCCCCGCCGTACGGATGACCGTTCGCCTGCCAAAAGTCAGCGGCCGGCGGGTACGCGCCGCTGCCACCGCAACCGCCATGGCCCCACGGCACACTGCCGTACCCCAGGACCGGGACCGGCTGCTGAGGCGCCGCAACCGCCCGCACCTCCTGCTGCCCCTGGGCACACAGCCCCGTCCCGGTATCGGAGCCGCCGGTTGCTAGCCGTTGCAACCGTCGGCGCTTTGGAGAAGGACCGTACTCCTCATCGCAGCCTTCGCTGGCCCCAACCGATGGCATCCCGTCCTCTTGAGCAGTAATGCGCTGCCCGTCATCATCATCCTGCCCCTGCTCCTGCTCCTGGTCCGGGTCCTGCTGCCACCACCTCTCCAGCAGCACCCGCCCGCACGGCAGCCGCCGCAGCCCCACCGCCTCCTTATTGTTGACGCCCAGGGCCCTCACGGCCGCCATGGCCTTCGTCAGACGAAAGCTGGCCCCGTACAGCACCAGCTTCGCCGGATACATTCGCAGCTCCTCCTGCTGCTGCTGCGCACCGCTACCCACCTGGCAAGGTGCGGCGGGAGTGCATTCGGTGTGCAGCAGCACCTGCTGGGGCTGATTGACAGGCATCTGCTCTACCAGCCCCGGCCACAGCGCTGCGGCAACTTGCTTGCGCAAGCAAATCTGGTACCCGCGGAGAACTGCACGCATGGCCACGCGTGCGCTTGCGTCACCAGGCCGTGCGTCAGGTGCCGCCAATCCCGCCGCCTCTGGACGACCCCCGCCACTGCACGTTGCAAACGCCGATGCACTCCCAGGCCCATGTGCTGCTGGCGGCTGCCATCCGCCGGTCGTACCCCCTTCCCCACCGCAGCTCCACAGCCCCTCGCTAGGGTCCTCGGTGCCAGCAACGCCTCCGCCGCCTCCAGACTGCCGACAGCCCATGCCCTCGGCAAGGGGTCCCAGCCGTTGCAACCGTCGGGAAGGACGAAGACCGAACTCCTCATCGCAGCCTTCGCTGGCCCCAACCGGTGGCATCCCGTCCTCTTGAGCAGGAATGCGCTGCCCGTCATCACCATCCTGCCCCTGCTCCTGGTCCTGGTCCGAGTCCTGCTGCCACCACCTCTCCAGCAGCACCCGCCCGCACGGCAGCCGCCGCAGCCCCACCGCCTCCTTTTTGCCCACGCCCACGCCCAGGGACCTCAGGGCCGCGGCGACCCCCGTCAGCCGGAATCCCCCCGTCCTGTACCGCCCCAGGTTCACTGAGTGCACTTGCAGCTCCTCCTCCTGCCCCTGCGCATCGCTACCCGTCTGGCGAGCTGCGGCGGGAGTGCACACTGTGTGCAGCAGCACCTCCCGGGGCTGATTAAAAGGCATCTGCTCTGCCAGCCCCGGCCACAGCGCTGCGGCAACATGCCGGCGCAAGCATATCAGGTATCCGCTACTGACATTTGCACGCATGGCAATGCCTGCGCCTGCGTCACCAGGCCTTGCGTCAGGAGCCGCCAACCCCGCCGCCTGCGAAGGACCCTTGCCACTGCACGTGCCAGGAGCCGGTGTGCCCCCAGCTCCACGTGCCGCCGGCGGCTGCCCTCCGCCACCTGCGCCCCCACCCCCGCCCTTGCTCCGAAGCCCGCTGCTAAGGGCCTCTGCGCCAGCAATGCCTGCGCCGTCTCCTGGCTGCGGACAGGCCATGCCCTCGGCAAAGGGACCCAGAGGTGAGCCCGCCCGTGCAGGCTCTGGTCTGAAAGCGTGTGGCGAGGCCCCTTGCAGGTCCGCACCTGCTCCTCCCACAGGCGCGTCGTAGCAGCCCCTGACCGCTGCCCCTGCTGCCGCCACCAACCCACATGCCCCAGACCCCGCAGCAATCCCATACCCCCCAGTCCCTGCCGCAATCCCTGTGGCTGCCAGCAAACCGTCGCCCAGCCCATCCATGCCCTGCACTCCAGCTGCCCCTGTCGACTGCCCCTGCTGGTTGGCGATACAAGGCCGCTGGTTGACATCCACTGGCCTCAACGGTGCCCCGCCCCCCGCCCTCTCCACCCCAGCTGCAGACGTTGGGAGTAGCGTGCCAGGATGCCAGGCCATGGTGGCTGTGGGGGAAGGTGGAGGTGGACCGCTGGGGCATCTCGCCGCAACACTGCTGCCGGCCATTGGGTTAGGCGGTGCTGAGGCCGCTGTCGAAGACAGGCCGGTTAACAAGCCTCTGGCAGCGTGACCCGGTGCACTTGTGCCGTAGCTGCGGGGTTCCAGCACTGGGGTTCCCGCCTGGGCGTCGTGCACGCCCTCAGCAGGTGGGATAGCGGCGGCAGGCGCTGGCGGCACGGCTTGCGAGCCGGCCGCATGCAGCGCAGGGACAGGGGCTGCACCGGGGGTGGGCAGGGGAGGAAACAGGGTCCTTGGTACAGGCCGCCTGCTGGCCAGGGATTGGGCCTAATGTGGCGTGATGTGGGTCAAGTGGGTCAAGTGGGAAGTGCAAGTTGGCAGCGCCCCAGAAGCTCTCACGCTATACGGGTTGATCGCTTCTGCGTGCTGCCGTAAATTTGTATGAGTGCGCCCGAAAGCATTTGTTTTTAGACAGCTGCTCGGCACTGCTCATCTACATGCGCCGACCGCTCCCCAACTCACCAGGGGCTCCGATGGCTGTGTGCCGTTCTGCCGGACGCGCTGCTGCCGCTTCCCCCTTGGATTCACACCCTGAAGCAGGCCTGATATCACGCTGCAGTACGAATGTTTGTTGGCTAGCGTCTTGCCCCGCGGGAGCACTGGCTAGTTCTCCGCGCACCAAGCGGCCGTGGAGCCTGGAGTCGTTTGCTTCCCTGAAGACTTCAATCGCCTCCCCCACTTTGGCATTGCAATGCGCTAGCCACCGCTTCAGTCCCTTGATCACATAAGACTTAACTCCATCCGAAGTCAGCTGCACCGGCCATTCCGAAGTGTCGCTTTTGTCTGTGAGCGTCAGGTTAACTGGGCCGCCGGCCGCGGCTGAGACGTAGCGGCTGCCGATGACAGTCGCTACAGTACTTGGCTTCACGCGACATCGCCCAGTTGTAAGCATCTTGGCTTGGACCTGGACCCGAAACCCGAAACAGCCATCCATGGTCGCAACAGCTGTTGGTGCTGGCGACTGGTACAAACGCACATCGTAGCTGGGCAACATGAGTTGTGGATTTGTTGTTTGCAAGCTATACGCGACGGCGCAATGGGGCCGTCCTCCATTCAACTCGTGCCCCGCATGCTGCGCTTCCCCGCCATTTCATGCCATGAGTCCGAGGACCCTACCTTGGTCCAGGGCTCCAGGCTACCTTGGCCAGGCTACCCCTATCCTGGCGTCCGCCTGCAGCGTATGACGCCAATGGTTTGTTCACTTAGGGTCATGCGTATCCATCACTTCCCAGTTGCCTCTGTGACCGCACAGCGCCTGCGCGCCAGCATCCAGGCCGCCACTCAACTACTGAACCTACGCCCCAACGCAGTCACAATCATAACCTACAAACAAAACAGCAGTACCGTCCGCCTGTTCAACGCTTCACGCAACGATGCCAATGGCATTGCAGCACCCCTTGCACCCTGACTCTCGCCCTATCCCACCCTTACAGCTCTTGCAACGCAGCAGACAGCACCTGCGCCCACATGCCCCACGCGCTTTGCTCCCGCGGTGCAGCCGACTGCTCCACATGCACAAACCGCCCAAAGCACGCCCCCGCACCACCCTGGGTTCCTTCTTGCGGCTCTTCACTTGCAGCCGTGCTGCACACATCCCTTCTGGGCACACCGTTGACTGCCCGGCCAAACACGTTGCGTGTTGCGCTAAGGATGCAGCTAGCGTCCGTTGCGGGCGTGTGGACCGTAATGCCTGGCGGCGCTGCAACCGCCAACTGTCGAACGACAGCCGCAAGGGCGGTGTCGTTGCGGGCGTGGAAGGCGGCGGCGGTTGGGCCGAAGCCGCCCGAGGCGAAGATGGTGCTGTTTGCACAGTTCTCCTCTTTCTTGCCATGAAACTGCAGGAAGATGGCTTTCTGGCACACTGAATTGCGCACGGCGCCATCAACCCGTTCAGGTATGTCAGGCCGGGTTCCTGCCGCATGGATGGGTGCTGCAGGATCAGCAGTGGTCGCGCCGGTGGTGGTGGCTGTAGCAGCGGGTTGACCGTTGACCGCTGTCGCTCCGGCGTTGACCCGGTCAAAGGCGCCGGCTGCCTCCAGCTGCAGCAAGGCGTACGATATGACGTTGTACGCGTCCGCCGCGTTGTGGGAGGGGTCGGAGGCTGGGTAGGCTGGCAGGCAGGGGCTGGGTGCGGGGGTGGCGGCACGGTGCTTGCCCGACACCACGGCAGACACCGCAGCGGGCGTGCGCTTGAACACAGCGATGGCCTGGCGAGCACGGTGTTTGGCATGGTACAAAGCACGGTCAGCAATCAGCTGAGAGGTCTGCGAAAGGCAGGGTCTTGTCATGCCGGGCGACATGCACTCCCCAACCCTGGCCTGTTAGGTTGCCGTCCCATGGCGGCATCCAAGCGCTGGCCGGATCCGCAGCGCCAAATACAGGCAGCAAGCGCCACGGCATGCACCGAACGTAGTGTGTATGCCCACCTGTGTGTCCACGGGGCCTTCAAAGGCTGGGTGCGGAGTGCCCACATGTGCCCGCCCTGGTGAGTCCACCCCAGGCCCAGGCCTCACGACAAGCCAAGCCCAACCGCGGACAAAGCGCCCGCGTTTCACCCGCTCCAGCAGGACACAGAAGCCTTCTTTCTGGTCAAAGTCATAGAAGTAAGCAGGAGGCCGGTAGACGTGGCGAAGGGAGTCAGGCAGGTAGACCTTTTTGCAAAGCTTTGCGTCGCTGGCTGTCGCAAAGCGCCTGACAAGCTTCTCCAGGTCAGAGCGCTCCTTCTTGCTCGGGAAGTAGTCTCCTTTCAGCCAGGCTTCCTTGTCGATAGAGTTCTCACGGACGACGTAGCGGCGCATGCACATCGCGAGCTCCTCCAGCGTATCTACGCCTAGACCATGGCCCTTACATGACTGCAGCGGATCGTCAACTGGCAGTAATATGTTCAGAGGTGCTAGAGCTAACGGAAGCTGCGGCCAGGCCTGGAGCTCTGTTAGCACGACCAGGGCCACGCCCAAAGCAGCCCAGGCGCTGGCCATGCCGCCCGGGTGGCGGGGCGGAGGCCCCTACGAAGGAGTTGGACCGCTTCCTTGTGTGTTGCTTTGCCCAAAAATCGCATAAGGTGATTTGAGTTTGCGGATTACAGGTTTTGTGGGACCCATGGGTCTGGCAGACCTGCTTTTCGGCAGTTCCGGCAGTTAGCCGTACGCGGCACCCATGCAAGTCCAGGTCGGGCCCTGCAGCATCGCAAGATGTGTTGCAATACATCACGATATCGGCACCCAATATAGCAGTCACAAACAGTACCGGTATGATGTAGCAGGCTGTACAGTGCGTTCCCCTGACCACCACCGCACTACCCGAACGGGCTGGGGCGGTCCTCAAGAAGAAAACCGCTGCTGGTAAACCCAGTTAACCGCTCTGCACGCTTGCCGCCATGCTATGCTCCACTGGGCTCGTGCTTGTTTTGCGTCCTCTTGGATACCGTAGGAGTGTGTAGGAGTCGGCAGCTGTCAGGTGCTGCCTGTTAGCCGTCTCCATGCGCGCCTAGTCAGCCTTGGCGTGGGTGTGGGCTGGACAGGTCGGCGGACTTGCGGATGCCAGCCAAACCGCTCACTGTTACATCATGCTATGGAAAGTACTCCCGTACCATGCCACACTCATTGGCCACCTCATATGCCACAAACACTCACTAAGAACCCGACAGTTCACTCGACAAGACGCTCGCTCTCATATGTTACCAGCGCTGCGCGCCTTCGCGTGCCTCAAACCTCGCCGCACCAGCCCGGATCACTCAACCCTTAACAGCCACACGCAGCACGACACCAGACGCCGAACAGCACACCACACGACGCAGTCAATTGATGCAGCGGGGCAGCATGTATCGCAGCAAACCCCTGCGCTGCAAGTCGGCATGCCTTCACTACGATACCGATACACCACCAGATAAGTGACACAATGACGCCTACAACACTCCTTCCATTGCCACGGTATGGATGCACAACCGCTGACGGCATCCGATGACCACCAACTCTCGCACGACGATCATAACCCGACAACCAGCACCAGGCACTTCAGTATCAGCACAGCACCTGCTCTCCGCCGCCGCCTGCGTCCGGTCTCTGGTGCTCGCCATCATACCTCCTCGTACAATTCCGCCATCCACAGCCTTACAAACTTGCCACTGCCCTCGCGCTAGCCCCCATTGCTTCTGCCCTCAGCTTATGCCCGTTGACCCATTACCTACCCCCCTGTGTTCCATGCTCCACAACACGCCCCCCCCCGCGTTACTAGTACTTTGTTTCCCCCCACTGCCCCACGCTTTACAGCACCTTCTTCACGTCCCAGAAGCCCGGCTGCTGCTCCAGCACCGCCTTGGCCTTGTCCGCGTTGGTCACCGCCACCACACGGCCCGAGGCGCGCACGCACTCGATGGCGTCCGCGAAGGCCCTGCGCGGCAGAAGGAAAGGGCGTTCGCAGTGTGAGCATCCGTATGCACGGTATGCAGCAATTTCATTTGGTGGTGTGGTACCACGGGGAGGGGCGGAGGGCGGGTGCGAGGCGGGCGTGAGATGTCGCTCTTGGGGCGCAGAGATACCACTGCACCACATGCCCGCCCATGCCCGCCACTCCTGCCACGACAAGCATGCGCAAAGCTGGACTGCTGACGCTGTGGAGACCGCCGTGGAGACCGCGGGCTTTCGCTGTTTCCTCGCTCCCTTGCAGCCAGGGCGGACAAGGCACGCACGCAGCTGGCAGGCGCATGCACGGCACCCACTCCCCACATACGCTGCCACGCTCCCCGTACGCCCACACTACCGCCCGCCCAGCCAGGTCCACCCACTTGAAGTCCTTGTTGCTGGTGGCCAGGATCTGCTCGCGGCGCTCCTGGCGCTCCTCGTCGCTGACGCCCAGCAGGTGGCGCACCATGGCGCTGTAGCCCTTGGCGTCGGGGAGCTGGTAGGCGTCGATGTCGCCCATGGTGCCGATGATGGCCTGGGGACAAAACGCAGAATGCCAACATGTTAAGAACTACGGTACGGTACGCACGTCGCGAAGGCGTCCGGGAGCTGGTGTGCGTGGATGGCGCTGGGAGTGCCAGTGCGCTTATTCAGTTGTAAGTAAGCATTTTTTTCAAAGCGTTGTCGCGTCGCACCTTTGTGAGCTCCTCCTGCGTGAGGTTGAGCCCCCGCAGGTACTCCACGCTGCCGTCGTACGCCGCCAGGGTGTCGGTCAGGTTGGGGTCCCTGGGGGCCAGCAGCGAGTGATAACAATATCAGTGCACGACATATTGAAGTACAAGGGAGGGTGTAGGCAGGGTGTCGGTCGGCTTGGATTCCCTTGTGGACACAAGGTGCACAGCTGCGCGTGCAGGGCCAGAGTGTTGCCAGGCACAGGGGTGATGCACAGAGCCTTTGGGACAGGCAAGGGGTACAGCTCGCAGACAGTAGACCCATCGCACAACTCTTCTCCTCCCCTCAGCCGTGCAAGCAGTTGCAGCTGCACGTCGACGAGCTACAGCTCAAACTACCCACCTGTAGCTCATGTAGGTGAACATGCCGGAGTGGGAGTCGAAGGAGCAGAAGCCGCCGTACGCGCCGCCCACCACGCGCACGCGGTCCCACAGCCACGTGTTGCCCAGGTACTTCTCAACCACGTAGGCGGAGCCGTGCAGCTGGTAGCCGCCGTCCGCGTACAGGTTGCCGGCCTTGGCCACGTAGTTGACCTGCGGGGCGTGCGTGCGTGTGTGTAGGACGCATGTTACTCGTGTCGGCTTGCCGTTTGGCCAGACCCCAATTTTATTAGGCTTCCCGTTTGGCCAGCCCCCAATTTTATTACGTTCTAAGGGGCGACGTTGACTGCGGAACTGGTTGCCCGCCTTGGCGGTTGGTCAAGGGAGAAGCGGGCCTACAGCTCAAGCAGCGGGCCTACATGCTCTGTGCGGACCCCCGCCGGGCCCCTCACCTGCGTGGGCACGGTGAGCGCCTCGTTGGCTGCGGGCAGCAGCAGCTCGCGGCCCCACCCGCCGGCGGCGCCGCCGTTGGCGTTGCTGGCGGCGGGCAGCGCTGCCAGGAAGTCCGACACGGCGCCCTCCGCCGCCGCCAGGGTGGCGGCGTCAGCGGTCATGTTGACCAGCGCGCCGTTGCTGCGGGGTGGCAATCGCCAAGAGAGGAATGAACTTCCATCAAACATAAACATAGGACACCACTGACCAGCTGATGAGCACAGTCTGCATGTACTGCTTGTGCTCCGCCGCCACCCCACCCTTCCTAATAGCATTTGGGTTCGCCTTTTCCCTCCCTCCCGCTCACCGCTGCAGCAGCGCGGCGCGGATGGCCTCCAGGTCTCCCTTGACGCCCTCCCAGCCCTCGTCGCTCTCCACCGCCTTGGCCAGCCCCCGGATGTACTCCAGGTACGACAGCCCACCCATAGTCTCGGACAGCGCGCCCGCCAGCGAGCGCTGCGCGCCAAGGCGCTTGGCGGCGTACGAGTGGCCGCCGGAGATGATGCCTGCAGGAGAGGATGGGGGGCGGGGGTCAGTGCGAGGGCAATGGTGCTTGGGCGGGGGCGGCGGGCGGTTACGTGTGGCGCAGGTGGCCGTCAGGAGCAGTGGCGAGCGCAGTCCACGAGCATTGTAACCATGGCGCTGACGCGAGCTTGTGTAGTTCTGCCACGTAGCCACTGCACGGCGCCTGCCGCAGGGTCTGCTGTCTATTGCCTAACGTACGGTAACACTGCTCACCGCTCTCCATGCCGGCCTTGGTCTCCGCCACCATCTGCGTGAAGCGCTGCCTGTCGTCCAGGCGCGCGGTGAGCAGGATGTCGCGCATGAGGTCCAGCATGTCACCCGCCTTGCCTCCCATGGCCTTGCCGCGGATCTGGGTGCGAGGAGGGAGGGGACATGTGTGTTAGCATGATGTGTATTAGCAGGCAGGATGGAGGATGTTCAGCATGTCACCCGCCTTGCCGCCCACGGCCTTGCCGCGGATCTGCGGTTTGCGGGAGGAGGCAGGGAGCGTGGGTATTATCATGTATTAGGAGGCAGGTTGAGAGTGGTGGTGCATGAGGTTGTGCGGGCGACACACGGATCTGGGTGGAGGTTTGTACGACACGTGGCAACCTCCCTTCCCCCGTACAACCTGTACAGCCCCCCAGTCCGCTCACCAGGATGTACGACACGGGCTGCTCCTTGCCGCGCACGGGGCTGGTGAAGGGGTAGACGGAGATGCCGCCCGTCTTGCGGCCGATGCGCTCCGTGAGCTCGATGAAGGACTCCGTGGAGGTGCCCATCTGGGTCAGCGAGCGGCAGAAGAGGGGCACCAGCGGCAGCAGCCGGGCGGGCACCGGGCGCAGGTCGAAGGCGGCCTGTGGGGGGGGGGAAGGGGAGGGAGGCGAGGGGCGCAGGTTACAGGGTGGAGGGAGGGCAAGGAAAAGATTCGCTGGTGGCTTCCTTACAGTACACGCTTTTAATACGTGAGAGCTGCAATAGCGAGGGAGGCCCCCTGCCATACTCTGCCCATACTGGTGCGGGCTCCCGCCTGGTGTCCGTTCCAGAGGAGGGTACTACAGAGTCCTGGGCGGCCTTGTACGTGCCGTACGCCGCATGCGGCAGGTATCGTGTCGTACCCACGCACCTCGAGGTACAGCACGTCGTTGGTGAACAGGTCGTGGCCCAGCAGGGTGGCGCCGTCGGCCAGGGGCTTGACGGTGGTGGGCACCTTGGTGATGGTGGGCGGGATGTCGGACAGCTGCGGGACGAGGGAGGTAGGTAGGGAGGGAAGGAGAAAGGGTTGAGCATTGCAACAGCTTGGTCCTAGAATGTCATGACGTCCGGATGCTGGACGTACAGCGGTGTCGTCAAGGCAAGGCACAACGCAAGTTTAGCACCATCCACGGTAATCAAGGGCGTGTGCTGGCCTAACGCCTCGTGCAGCGTTTCGCCCCGCCTCGGCCCTCGCCCTAACTGCTCGTTACTCCAAATCCCCACGGGCTGACTCGAGCATCCGCAACCTACTCACAACCGCATCGCTCGTTTGCCCACGCCCGCCCCTTGCCCACCTGCAGCGCGGGGATGCAGCCCAGGGCCTCCGGGGGGTCGGGGGTCTCCTGCAGCTCCTTCAGGGCGGCAGTGTTCTCCACAACGGCGGCCAGCTGCGACAAGAGTGCAAGGCAGTGGAGTGGGTTGGGGGTTGGTAGGCTGCACGGCCCAGTCACGGGGCAAAGACGGCATGCAGGCAGGCAAGGTATACCGGGACCAGCAGCAGCCCGCGGCGATACCCCCGCGTGCCCGCAGCAAGGTGTTAGGCAGCGACGGACACCAATACGTACAACACTCCTTCATGCTTGTCCGCACGGCAACGTCCGGAGGGCAGCACACGCACATAGTTGCGACACAGAGTCTGACACCTCAATCGTGCAGCACGCACCTCCTCCTCCTTCATGCCCGCGCGCACAGCGCCAAGCACCCAACCATGTATATCCGTTTACAACACGCTTACTACACACCAATGCAGCACGCACCTCCTCCTCCTTCATGCCCGCGCGCACGGCGTCCAGGCGGGCCTTCTCCTTGGCCTCCGTGGCGGCGGCAAGCTGGAGGGGAAGCGCAGGAGAGGCAACGGGATTAAGCTACTCATTAAATGTTGATGGCAGGTACATCGGAGTATAAGCACCGGATGACCACCGCGCCCCACTTGCTGGACTACCCCACCTACTGGTAATGAGTCTGTTGGCCCGTGAGCGTCCGGTTAGCACATGGGCCGCTGTACTTGTGGACGGACACCCCCTCGCCGTGTAACACTGACTGACTGGACAGGTGGCACTGGCAGCAACTCCACCGCGACCCTGTGCCCGTTGGCCCATGCTGCCATGCAGCAGGCACACACATCCCACACACCCACGCTGCTAATACACATACACCACAGCCGCCCACCTGCTGGTCGGGCAGCAGCTCCACGGTCACGCGGTGGCCGTTACCCAGCAGGTACTTGTTGATGAGGGGCCCGAAGACGTCCTGGCCGGACGCCAGCTTGGCCTTGAAGGACGACAGCGCGTCCTCCCACTGCAGGGAGGGAACAGGTAAGGGGAAGGGGCGAAATAAGTTAGCTGACCGGCTTGTAGCCCTGTTCTGCTGGGTGCCGGATGCGTCTGAGGGAGAGAAAATGCACTACTTTCTCCGTGGGTTTAAGGGACCATGAGCTGCGTGGGGAATGCACCCTGGAACAGCAGGAACTCGAGCTTGCAAGGTGCGCCGCGGTCGTAGATCCAGGCACACCACCAGGCTAATACACATCCGCATCCCACCACCCACACCTCACCGCAACCCACCTGCATCTGCGTGAAGGGGTCCTGGTCGTAGATCCAGGCGCCCACGGCGCGCAGCATGAGCGACAGGCCGCGCGGGAAGGAGCCGGTGTTGTTCTCGCGCAGGGAGAACTCGATGGTGTTGACCGCCGCCTCGATGGCGGTGGAGCTGAAGCCCGAGGCAGCCAGCTCCTCCAGCTTGGACACCACCAGCTGCTCAACCTGCGCAGCGTAAACACAATAGCAAGACAGAAAACACAGTACGTCAGTTCAGGACCTGCATCCCCAGCTCACAGTTGCTCCCTCTCCCGCTTCCTCTGCTCCCTGTCTCCCCTTTGGATCCATCAGCGTGGCTGTCCTTGGCCATTGCGGCTGGAACAGGGTGGCGACTGGCACGGCACCATCTACGTCCTGCTGCCTACAGTTCAGCTACGGCGAATCCTCAACGCAACACCCATCCCTCGCCACATCCTACCACACCCTACCACACCCACCTTGTCCACGTTTGCTGCGTCCACGCCCTTGAGCCCCACGGTGAAGCACGGCTGCTTGAGGTCGTCGTCCATGCCGCCGCCGATCACGGCGTCGCCCAGCCGGCTGTCGTTCAGCGCCTGCAGGTGGCGACGAGGAAGGGGGAGGGGCACAAAACCGAATATAGTCAGCAGGCCGCACCCTGGCACGGCGCCACGAAGCATGCTGCTACCGTGCCCGACACGTTGCTCATGTAGCTCAGCGGTGCGGTTGGCGCACCTACAGCTCAGGGGGGGTCCCTCTTTACACCCTCGACGAACATTTGCAACAATGAATATCAGGTATCACCGGGTCCCCACCTTGCGCAGGGGCGCTGCGGGCGTGCCCAGCAGCAGGTAGTCCAGGAAGCCCAGCGCCAGCTCCGTCTCGATGTCCAGGGGGGTGTCTGACAGCACCCAGCACACGCCGGCGTAGGCCTGGCCGACAGGGAGGAAGAAGGCGCAATATGCACAATACGGCAACAAACGAGGAAGGAACACAGCGCACGACGGTATCCGCACAGGCCCAAGGTGGCAGTTGAGCGAGGGCCCGTTGCGAACAGGTGCACAGGAAACCGACGCGGGCAAAACCCCACGCCGGAGGACTCGGGTGTTCATGCGCTGCTCTTTGTGCCCCACGGGGTGGCAACCCCGGCGATGTGCAGGACGATGAGCTCCGGGGACCGCCACGGAACCTGGTACGCTACTCAACTACTAAGGCGGTGCTATGAGTGTCTCCAACCCCCGCCATGTCCGTATATACCACCAAACCGTGAATTGTTACAATTTTAGCCCAAACAAAAATTAGCC
>VFQN01005602.1_pt1 | contig 15173 bp, 21 predicted proteins | sample 3512371 | NCBI WGS metagenome assembly VFQN01 (sample SAMN10412370, study PRJNA504923) | tailings metagenome | isolation source: Replicate 2 from Balatoc abandoned mine | place: Philippines: Itogon, Benguet | collected 2017-08-28
CAGAGGACTCCTACGCCCTGCGCCCTTGCTACTACGCCTGCTGCCCCCAGCCCCAGCCCCACGCCGCCCCTGCCCCTGCCCCCACCCCTGCCCCGCCCGCTGCCCCCGCCGGCCCACCCGCCGCCGCCTGCCCCGCCGATGCCGCCGCGACGGTTGCGGCTGTTGCGGCCACCGTGTAGTTCGTGAGCTGCCTGCGGAGCGAAGAACGACAAATGCAAGGGTTACCAGCACTGATAGGCGTAAGAGGTTGCCGTGTGAACGTCAGTGCACATGGGGCACCAATTCCAGCGTATGTACATGCAGATATTATTACCAACGCAAAACTGTCCTGCGCAGAGGGGCCTCCAGCATTTGGCTGCTTGCACCTGCACGATCACCCCACGAGGTGGACCGGTACAGCACACGCCCGTCGTACTCCTCGCCGTGCCCTGCCGTACGCCGTGTCCCGTCCTGCCGTACCTGTAGTACGGGTCCTTGAGGTCGAACTTGCCGGAGGAGGTCTGCGGCGGCTGGCCGGGCCCCAGCGGCGGCGCCGTGAGCGTGAGGTGGATGTCGTACGATTGGCGCTCGTGCGCCACCAGCTGCAGCCGCCCCGTCAGCCGCGTGTGGGGCGCGGTGACCACCAGCGGCCGCTGCAGCACGCAGCGCAGCTGGAACCTGGGAAGCAGGGGTGTAGCCGCAGAGCGCAGGAGTCAGGGGGAGGTTCGTGAGGGGTCAGTGCCAAGATGGGGGCCATGCGTGTGGGGAGGCACAGCCGGTGCTGCAGCAACGCAGCTGGAACCTGGGGAGCACTTCACAGGCAGAGCTCTATCAGCCGGCCCCATGTGCCCTGGGCCCCACCCACCAGCGCGTGGTGGGCATGCCCCGGGCGGCGGCGAGCCACACTGGACATGGACATGGACTTATGCCGATTTGTTGGCACGTTCACACTTTCTTTACATGCACGAGTTACACCCACCAGTGAGTTGTGGGCATGCCCGGGGCGGTGGTGAGCCACACTGGACATGGTTTCACGCCGTATCCTTGGCACGTTCACACTTCCTTTACACGCACAAGGTTAACCCACCAGTGCGTGGTGGGCATGCCCGGGGCGGTGGTGAGCCACACGGGCAGCTGGGAGCCCGCGAAGAACACGTCTGGCGGGCGGCGGGGCAGGGACGGGGGCAGGTGTGTAGAAGGCGCGGAGTAAGAGGCAGGAAAAGCGCGGTCAAGTTGCATGACCCGGATGTCAGGCAAGGCCAATGGCACAAAGTACGGGACAGGCGTGCTGGGGGTTAGGAGGTCTGCAGTAAGCGTCCGGTGGTACACGTGCTGAGCGACGGGGCCCTGAGCTGTGCTTCAATCAACCGCCGCGGATGCGCAGTGCACGCTGGGCTGCAGTGGTCAGGTTCGTGCCGAACGGGCATCAAGTGTGTTTCAGAGTCAAAATCAATGTGGTGCCAGTGCCTTGCTGCTCCGTTGTGTCCGGGTGCGAGCGCCGGGATGCCAGCATGCCGTCGGTCCCCAAATGGGCCTGAGGCACCGCCGCACCGTGCCGTGCCGTGCTGCTCCGTGCGCTATTGCACTCACCGAACCAGCACGCCACCCCGTGGATGGTGATGGGGGCCACGGGGCCTGTGACCAGCTGCAACAGGGGGCAGGGGCCAGGCGGACAAAGCACTAGTTACGCGTCAAGTGTAGATGGTACGATGCTGGTATGATGATGCTACAATGGTGTAACGGTGATGGGGGCCACGGGGCCTGTGACCAGCTGCAAGGGACACGTGGGACAGGGGGGCGGCGTGTGGGCATGCGGCCGCTAAAAATGGTGCGCTTGGCATCGATACGGCAGTAGGGAACCGGAACCAGTCGAACAGTATTACTAGCAAAGGCTGCCAGGTTGCGATGCTGTTGCTGGAGGAGACCGGGTGCGGGCTGAGGGACGGGCAACCCCCATGCCCCCGACCCCACTGTTAACACACCGCTAATACACACCCACCTGTAGCGGCATGTCGATGTCCAGCAGCCCCGCCTGTCTGTTGGTCCTGAAGTCCGGCACCAGCACCCATGCCCCCAGCCCCACTACAGCACACAGCTAATACACACCCGCCCGGAACCACCTGCAGCGGCATGTCGATGTCCAGCAGCGCCGCCTCGCTGATGGTCCCAAAGTCCAGCGGCTTCGTGACGCAGTTGGACACCAGGTGCCCCGGCTCGAACGCGTCCACCACCACCTGAAGGGTGGGCGTGTGTATTAGCTGTGTGTTAAGAGACTGCAGCAGTTTCGTGACGCAGTTGGACACCAGGTGCCCCGGCTCGAACGCGTCCACCACCACCTGAAGGGTGGGCGCGTGTGTTAGCTGCGTAAACCATTGCTACACAGTGTCAGCTGTGTGTTATGCGGTCGCACACCGCCCAAGCAAGACGCTAACCCACCTGCCCGAAGTACCCTTCTGTTGCTGCCCCGTGCAGCGCCGTGACGTCCACGCCGTATAAGCAGTACAATCCTCACCCCACACCTCCCACCACCTAATACACACAGCCCCTGTGTGTTAACCCACCTGCCCGAAGTAACCTTCTGTTGCCGCCCCGTGCAGCGCCCGGACGTCAACGCCGTAGAAGGAGGGGTTTGCCCAGAAGGCGGACTTGGCGCCAACCTCCGCGTGTAGCACCTCGTCGGAGAAGGCGGCTATGTGCATCAGGGTGAAAGGGTTCGGCTGTTGGCGCAAAACACTACAATTACAAGGCTCCTGACCGCAAGTGCAGCCAACACGTGTTGCTGTCGCGCCATCCTAACGGCCTTCGTGCATGCGGCCTACCGGCCGGAGCAACTTGTCAGTCGTGCCCCTGCTCGGCTTACCGGTATCATAGCCGTGTCGAATCAAACCCAACCCTGCCACACACTGCCAACCTCCGCGTATGCGGCCTAGCTGCGGGATAACAAAAGCATGCCGCAGTCAGTCGCAGTTATGATCGAATCCATATTGCCCACCGGCGTGTATGCGGCCCAGCTGCGGGAACATCTTTCCGCCGGGCTTGAGGAAGGCGTCCCTCGCGAAGATGTACGACTCCAGCATGCGCTCGTTGACCAGCAGCGTGCCCATGGGCTCCGACACCAGCACGTCCACACGCTCTGCGAGGGGAGGGAGCGTCTGGGTTAAGGGCGTGTGTGTATTAGCGTGTTAGCCTGCAGCGTGCGCGTGCGCTCCGACACCAGCACGTCTATGCGCTCTGGGGGGACAGGCAGCGTCACCCCAGAGCGCGTCCACGAACCCTGCGGGGAGAGGGACGATATGGGTTCAGGGTTACGGGCGTGTGTGTTAGCGTGATTCCCAGTAGCGTGCCCATGGGCACCGACCCACCGTCCAGCTGCACCTCCTCCACCTTGGCGTTGATAACGGTGATGCGGTCCAGCCCCAGGCTGGGGTTCGCGTCCGCCAGCAGCCGCGCGAAGCGGGCCATCCCGCTGGCCTCGACAGCGTACACGCGCGCCGCGCCGGCCTGGAAGAGCACCAGCGTACATAACACACGTGTGCTCAGGCACGTGCCACATGCTTTGGCAGGATTGGCAAGATGCACGGCAAGCCGCTGGCCTCCACGGCGTACACGCGGGAAGAGCCTGCCTACACAAGCACCACGGCCTGCAGTACGGCCTACGGTGCGGCCTGAGGTACGGCTTGCGGTACGGCCTATAGTACGGCCTGCGGTACGCTGGCTGGCTTGTGCGTGATACACGTGAGCGCGGTGCAGGTCTCCTTGCAAGACGGAGGGGAGCCACACAAAGTTTATAATTCCGGCTCCTTGGCAGCAGGGCCACGGCTCCCCACCAGCTGCCTTGCCCACACACACAGCCCCCCGCACCCTTTGGTTTGCTCGCTTCCACGAGACACACCCAGTTGGCCCACCTGCGCGGCGAAGAGCGAGAGTATGCCGGACCCCGCGCCCACGTCCATCACCACCTTGCCCCTGCAGGGAGGAGACGGAGGAGGTGGAGGCACCAGTCATGCGCAGCCAAGCCCGTGGGCGACAGCGTTTAGCATCAGCCACTGCGGAAGGGCCACGCTGCGTTTGGTGGCCCACCAGTATGCCGCCACCTTCCCTCTGAGGAGGACAGCACGACGTGGGCCCGTGCAGGGCGGCCGGCGGCAGCCCGCCGCAGACGCAGGCGAACCGGGGAGCTTGCGCAGGCCTGAAACCCCAACGCTCTGCCATACGGCAGCTCGGTTTGCACGCAACCAGTTGCCCTGGGGCGCACTCACGCACGGTTGACACGGCCCCGCAGCTGCCCGCAGCTACCCGCAGCTACCCGCAGCTACCCGCAGCTACCCGCTGCGGTGCCCCCAACAGCGGAATCCGAGAGCCCCTTTGCCCCTCCTCGGCCTGCCCTTCCCCGCACGCATGCGCCTCCGTTGTCCGCCCATCCAATGCGCCGCCTCACCTGGCCCACTGTGTACCCGTACCTGCCATGCCGCATGCCGCACCGCTTCCCACCAAAGCCCCACCAACCAGCCCCCAACACCCACAAGCCCCGCGAGCCCAAGACGAGACCCACCAACCCGTTCCCGTTATCCACAAGCCCCTGCAGCTACAGCCACGTGGGCTGCTCCCATGCGCAGTGCCCCATGAAGCTCCATGCTACATGTCCCTGCCTCAGCTGCCATCGGAGTCCCACACGCATTTGCACGTGCCCCACACGGGGTAACGCCCGGGTTGGTAACCCAGCCTCGAGCTACCGGACGCGAACCTGCCACAGCCCAAAAACCCATTGTCCCCGCACCTGAAGTCGTCCGGGTTGCCCACGATGGCCTGGTAGTAGGTGCCCGTGCGCGTGTAGTCCTGCGCATGGAGTTGCCATGGGAACGCGGGCGGTCAGGGGGGCCAGGTTTGTTGGGCCTCACGAGAGTGCGGCACTCAGCAATGCGCATGATAGGCTTTGGGGCAGGCAGGAAGCACCTGCGTGAGGTGTACCTGCAGCCACTTGTGGGTGGCTGGTGCAGGACATTCAGGCACGTCGACAGCACGTGGGGAATGGCTACTGAGTCATGCAATGGACATGCGCGTGTGTTCCAGTGGAAGTACGTGCCCGTGCGCGTGTAGTCCTGTGCATGGGTATGCTGATGGCCAGGAGGGGCAGGGCGCGCGGCTCGCGCTAATACTTTGTAACGCACGCCAACGGCCGCGTGGGGCCTCAGTAAAGACCTTATAGTCACTTGTGGTTATGGGTACAGGTGGCTGGAGCAGCAGGGCAGCAGGTGCAGTAAATGAAGCAAGTGCAGCAGGTGCGGGGTGCGTGGCAGCACTGGCGGTAGTGGGGAGCCCCACTTCCGCCGCTTGCCCCCAATCGGGCGCCTAATACCCACGGTCGGTTTGCGCCCTAAAACACATACCTGCAGCATGTTCTGCTGGTGCTGCAGCATGCCGTAGTAGTGGAAGTAGGCGTCGGAGGACGCCTGTGATATCTTGCGGTCAAAGTGGTTGCTGGCGGCGCGGCCACCGTCCCCGGCGGCCGTCGCCGCCGCCCCCGCACTGCCCCCATTCACACCGCCGCCACCGCACCCCGCTCGCCCCGGTCCGCTTGACTTTTGCTGCTGCTGCTGGCTTTCCTGCTGCCGCTGGTGCGTCTGGTGATGTGGGTCGGAGCTGCCCCCATGCAGTGGGCTGGGTGGCGGCCCCAGCCCCTGCGCAGGCCCCGGGGAGGGAGGCGGTGCCCCGGCGTGCGCACCGGCGTGCGTCCCGTCCCCGCCAGCGGTGCAGGCCCCGTTGCCGCTCGGTGCAGCCCCGGACCCTGCCGCTGGTGCTGCATGTGTATTATGGCAGTGCTGCTGCTGCTGCTGCTGACCCCCGAGTGCGAGGTCCAGCGCCTGCTGCACGGCGTCCGCGACGGCGCGGCCCGGGCACTGCACCGCATAGCAACTGCCTCCCCCGGCACCTCCTGGCAGCGGGCTTACGTAGAAGAGTAGTGGGGTTGCGCGCCATACCTGTGTGCATATGGCCACGTACATTCAGGCTAGTCCAGAAGTATATGACCCATTGGCAGGGGTGTCTGGCGGGGAGGCATGGAGGGCTGGAGTGGGTGCGGGAGACGGGGCGGACAGGGTCTCGCGGTCTGAAGCTGCGAAGGAGAGCACTTACAGTTCTTGATGATAAGACGCAGTGCACGGCCGATGCCCCAGACGCCTGGTTCCGCAGGGTGAGCACCGGCCCTGCGTCTCCTTGCGAGATGGCGAGCGTAGCTGCGTACCCGCTGTCTGCGGCATGAAACAATCTTTTCGTGTTGTACCTATAAGCAAATGTTTTGCACAACTTGCTGGAACGCAGCGCCAAAGTTGCGCACACGCACCCCAGCAAGCGCTTCCATTAACGTCAATGCTAGCCACCCTAAGTTCAGGAAAGGTGTTTGTAGAGGTCGTGCCTGTCATGGTGCGTGAGGTCCTAGGCACGCGAGGCGTTTTGGCCGCACCACATCGGTCGACCGGGTCACGCTTCACCCGGACCACGCCAGTTGTTTGCAGTACACCATAGCAGCTACCTTATCTAGTATGCGAGTCAACTACTAACAAGTGAGGGGGGAAGGGGCTCAGTCGTAGTAACCACCTTTCTACGAGGACAGTCGTACACTTTGAACCTTTTCCGTGTATTCGACAGCCGCTGCGTAGCAGTGGTGCATGCCACGGAGGACCGTGCTATATGGACAACTTGCATAACAACATCATGCACCTGTGCAGCACACAAGGGTTCGGCGTGCGCGCGCGCGCAGGGCTCTCACACGTGTGAGGCAGGTCAAGCAGGGGCAAGCTCGACAAACCGGGCGGAGGCATCAGGCAGGGGCAAGAGGAAGCCTGTGCTGGCCACCAGGCCTGCATGGAGCAGTAGTTATACCGCCTCCTGTCAGTGGTGGAACGATGGTGGCATCCTCCCTGGGTCAACCATAGTGTGCACGAGCACACGGTGGCTTAAAGGGCATCAGGGTAAGCACCACGTCAGTTGGCACGAGAGGACCCGCTGTTGCACATGCGGTAAAAGCTGATCGGCCATGCAAAGCGCACATGAACACCAATTAAAGCATTGTTCCTTCCATAGGAGAGTGATAACACTGCTGCAAAAGGAAACGTAACCAAAGCGTGCAAGTTGCAAATAACGACGCTTTATCGCTGTGTCAACGCAGAGCATGTTTGTAAGTATCTATACTAGGTGCTCTGTAGCATATCTGCGGATCTGAGGCGCAACAGCTACGCCTTCTCCTCGGGTTGCCGGGAAGGCGAGGCCCGCGGCTGCTCGGCTGCCAGGTCGTGTCGTCCGTGTCGTCGTACACACGTCGGTTGTCTCGAGCATAGCTCCCAGGATTTAAGGGGGCTCAGCCAAGCCAGGTTGCTTATCTCACCATCTGGGTCATCTTGATCATTTGCCTTTGCATCGTCACCCAAAAGAAATGGCTCGGGTATCGCTTCTTGCGCTTGCGGCGCTCATCTGCGTCGCGAGTGCCGCAGCAAGGACGGGCGGCACTGATTCGCTAGTTGCCGCAATTCGTAAGAAGGATCTGGTCGCGTTTGGCGAAGCCCTCGGCGAGCGCGGCCTCGACGTCAACCTCCCTTCCAGCGGTCGCCTTCTCCCTCTTCTTGAGGCGGTGAGTGAGCCCTGGGAGCAGCGTTGCAACATGCAGTTGCGCTAAATCTGTATGCTTCTGGCCCTGATCATGCTCGATCCTGCAATGGAAGCACGCGGCTCAAACCTGACAAGACATGTCATGCTGGATCATCGCAACGGCCCCACCAGGTCCGCACGCGCGACATCCGCTTCGTTCAAGCTCTTCTCGAGCAGGGCGCCATCGCCAACTCCAAGGAGCCTGTGACCCTAACCACCCCGCTGCACGCCGCCTTCCAGTCCAACCTGGTCCAGGTGAGATGCTTCGCCGCATGCGCACAACGCGTTTCGTCGAACCGCCTGTTCGCCTTCCTCTCTGAACTTCCGCGGCTTTCTTCGCAAGAAATACAGCTGACCCAGAACGTTAGCCATCAGTGTTTACACAGCGCGCAACAGCGTGTCGTCGCGCTTCAGCCCGGCCGCGTCCGCAGCTCTTCCGCCCTTCGCAAAAATGCACCGCCTTCGTTCTGTCCTTCACATGGCACCTCGCCAATCATCGTTTCACGCTCGTCTTTTCCCTCGGCCCCGCCGCGTGCCGCCCGCTGACCTGCGCCTTGCCGTCCTTAACCCTTCCCACCCCTCCCACACCCGACAGCAGCAACAGCCCTTCAACCTTCCACACTGGCACACCTATACCCTGCGTCTCTGCCTCTGCTCCCGCCCCTCCCTCCCGCTCCCCCCCGCCCCCTAACCGCCCCCCGCCCCCCGCCCCCCTGCCCCCCCGGGACCTTTCTTGCTTGCAGATCGCCTGCCTGCTGCTGGCCCACGGGTCTGACCACGTGTTCCTCGACGCTTTCCCCCCTGCTGAACTCCCCTGCCCCCCTGGGACCTCCCCTGGCCCCCTGCCTGCAGGTCGCCCGCCTGCTGCTGGCCCACGGGTCGGACCCCCACGCCAAGGACGCCAAGGGCACCGCCCCCCGCCAGCTGTCCTCCGCGCGCGACCTGACCGAGCTGGTGGCCGAGTACGACAGGAACGGCGCCATGGGCTTCGAGCCCGCGCCCGGCAGCTGGCTCAAGGAGACCAAGGGTGAGCGAACGCGTGCAGCCTTGTTCTTCGTGGCTACACCAAGGCGCAAACGTGCACGCAAGCTTCCCGGGCTGAGCTCCTGCACCTGCGTTTGCTCTCACCATGGCCCTGTCTTGGCCCCTATGGCCTGTAATGGGCCACAGTCCCGCTGCTCCCCCTGCTCCTCACCCGGCCCCTGTGCCTGCTCCCTCACCCGCCCACCATCTGCTCGCTTCATACGACCCCGCTCTTCCCACCCCCTCCTGACCCCTTGTTGCTCCCTCCCTCCCCTCCCCTCCCGCCAGGTGGTGAGACCTACTGGTGGAACCCCTCCTCCGGCGAGGCCCGCTGGTCGGCGCCTCCCTCGTGCGCCTGGCAGCGCGTGCTGGTGCAGGGCCACCCCATCAAGTACATCAACCGCGTGACCGGCCAGGAGACCACCCGCATTCCCCCGGTGAGCACCCGCTGTGCGCCCTTCCTGCTACTTGCTTGAATCCACCTGTCCGCTTTTACACGTGCCTTGTCCCGTTGTCCGCATACCCCAACTGTACGTAGTGCTTCGAAGTGCCCGCTCCCATCCCTCCACGCAGCTCCCGGTCGTACACCTGCCGTACCGTACTTGCCTGAGCCTACCGCCGCCCTCCGGCTTGCTACCTCCCCTCTTATCCCTCTCACCCCTTACGCCTTACCCCTGACATCCCCCTTCTCCGTTCCCTGCCCTCCCCCCTCCCCAGGCGCTGTCCTGGACCAAGGTGCGCAACGCCGACGGCTCCGAGCTGTACCTCAACTGGGCCGCCACCGTGTCCTCCGTGGGCCAGCCCGCCGAGCTGCCCGACGACGTGGCCGCCGAGATCAACAAGAACGTCAACCTCAAGTGGTGAGTAGTACGGTAGTCAGCATGATGCACTAGGGCATGCGTGCAGCGCGCATGTTGCGAGTAGCGTGGGAGGCGTGCGTACGGTACGCTCGAGTGGCGAGCGCACACTACCAGGGCACACAGTGAGCTCGGTTGGGAGCCGAATACGGTACGTACCTTAAGCACGTGGTCATGCCGCAAGCAAGCATGTGTGTGCAAGACTCCTGGTGCAGCGCGTGTGTGGACCAGGGGGGTTCCCCTGGTGTGGACCCTGGTGTGGACCCATAAGAGCCCCGTACCGCACAGCACCGACATGCCCTTCCCTTGGCCTGCATTGGGCCCTGCACGCACGTGGCCCTACTCACCATTCAGCCACCTCACCCGGCTCCCTTCCCGCCCTCCTTCCCCCTTCCCCCCCACCTCCTCTCTACCGCAGGCACAACCCCAGCACCAACGAGTACACCTACACCAACCCCGCCTACTCCACCGCCTGGCGTGAGCTGGAGGACGAGGGTGAGTCCCTTAGCCTGTTAGGTGAACTCGCTCCAACCACATGCTGGATGATCTGTAGCAGCTCGAGACGCCTGAGGTGGTCCTGCCCGGCTCGCCCTGCTCCCTAGCTCCCTTCTCGGCCCCTGCTGCCACCTGCACCCCTTGTTGATGCGCAGGCGCTCTCTCCTTGCACACAAAGCGAGCACACGGCCGGACAGCACACCAACTGCTCGCTGCCGCTCCCTCCCTGCCCCTTATGCAGCCACTGGCAAGCCCTACTACTTCCAACCTTGAGACCCTCTCGCTCTGTTACACAAAGTACATCATTTCAGTGTAGTAACACACGTCCCTCTTCCTCAATCTATCGATCCCGCAGCCACCGGCAAGCCCTTCTACTTCAACGTGGAGACGGGCGAGAGCACCTGGGAGCTGCCGCACGAGCTGGGCTGGGCGCAGAAGTCGGACGAGGCCACCGGCAGCGCCTACTACTTCCACCGCCACACAGGGGAGGTCTCCTGGACCACCCCCTCGGACGGCCCGCTGTCCTACCTGCGCCACGACTCGGACCTGTAGATGACGGCCAGCTGTCGTACGTGGTGCTGACTCATCATGTGCTTCACGTGGGTTAGGACGTGCGCCACGAGCCGGACGGACCATGCATGTGAAGGCTGCTGCATGCTTTAGGGCTTTGACTGTGATGTGGTTTCAAGTGCTGCGTAGGACCCACTGCCCATATACGTGGCTTGATGTACAAGGATAGCCTGTATATGAACTGTTTTGTGGGGTAGTGTGCGTGCACTGGGCCTGCCGTATTTGGTGGAGCCGCGTGGGTTGCTGCTGTGGTGTGTACACTAGCTGTGTGGTTGGTGGTGTAGGATGAGGCCCTAGCGCATACGCGCCGGACACCGAGGGGCACGAGGCTGTGTTTGGTTGATGTCTTTGGGCTCGTCGAGAAGTGAACATCATACCGGTATGTTATTGGCATCATGCATGTGGACAACAAGCGTCTCTGTAAAAGATGCATGGCCGCCAGGATTGTGGTCGAAGAGGGGCGCGCACATCCCCTGCTGGCACAGTGTGTAACACACTGCGCCCTATACGTACTTGCCTACCTGCCGTGCTGTGAAGATGCAAGGCCCACCTTCTCACCCTGCACCTAGCCCATAAATACCTGCGGCTGGCTCGCTGGCACCGGTCCATCATACAAGAAGCAGCACCGCTCGGCTACGGCTCGGCTACGGTCAGCACTCCGCGTGCACCCTCTACACACAAACCCCAGCCTCAGCACTCAGCCATTGGAACCACGCCTACCTGAATAAATTAGCACCAGCTGTCCAACCAGGTCCGACTGCACCAGGCCTGGTGACGCCTCCCCGCTACAACGCACCGCTCACAGCAGGCTGCATGCATAGGGCTCAAATGCACCGCCCACTCCCCATGCGCACATGCATGGGGGATGGGGCACACACGTGCGTGCTCCTGCCGGCTCTCCGTCCATCGGCCCATGCATGCGCCTTGTCTCGCTGGCCAAGCACTTTATATATCGAGATCTGCAGCGCTGCAAACAGCAACCAAGGAGGTGCACCCTGTACCTACCCCAGCCACCTGCGCCTGTCCACGGCGGCTCACAACCCATGGTCCCTAGCACACGAGCACCCGCCCACCCGTGCACCGTGTGCTGCCCGCCTGCAACGTACCGCTCGCGCAACGGCTAACCATGCTGTACCGTACTGAGGCAGCGCGGCCCATGTAGGCACCTTCTCATGGAAGGCTGTGCCATGATGTCTGTCCCGCGCCGTGACCCACTTACACACCTGGCCTGGCCTGGGTTCCTGGCTGCTCAAGCCCACGCAGGCTTAAAATATTTTGTAGAAATTATAAGTACGTTGTGTTGGTTTTATCTTTATAAGTTACAGTAGCACAAATGTCACACCCAGACACGCTCCCGCCCGGTCAGGGGGCGCTGGTTACGTGGGGTACCGTACTGTATGTACCGTACGACCCTCGGCCCTGGCCCCTTATCACCCTGGCCCCTCTGTAACTTTTGCCAACTAACTAGCGTGCTGTTGGCACAACTTGTTGACCTGCCTAGCAAATTTACAACTGTTGCAACCAAGCTTGTTATTGCCCGATACACTGACACGGCGGGTGCCCCTACGTTGGTCCTGGTCCAATATGAGCGAGAGCGTCCGCGCTGGCCTAGCGAAGCAGCTTGGTTCTGGATATCATGCTGATGTGCTTGTACGCTTTCACATTGAGCGTGACATCAAAGAGCAGCTGCGGCAGCAGGGGGCTGACGATGTCGGAGCACGGCGCAATGTACGCTTTGTGGGCGAAGCTATGCGTGCCCACAAAATAATTCTTACGCTGGGCTCCACCTTCCTTAAATCGAGGCTCAACCAAGTTTTCTGGCCCGGCCCTGGGAATGGGCCCGGGAGACCTGTCGGGACGACCGATAGCAGCCAGGGGAGCTACGATGAGCAGCAGCCAACAAAAAAGCAAAGGCTCGATGTTGATTTGCAATACAAGACAGCGGCTGTCAGCGCGCTGCCCGAGGTGCTCGTGCCCCTCAGCTCGAAGGCCGAGGTGCCGTTTGCACGCCAGGCCATCGAGTACATCTACACAGGCAGCCTCAGCGCAGACCTGGGCTTTGAGGCGCTGCTGCGGGTGCGGCAGCAGGCGTGCTACCTGGGCGTTGAGAGCTGCCCGCAGGCCTGCGACCGCGCAATGGTGGGGTGGCTGCAGCCGGGGGAAGGGCAGGGGCAGCAGCAGGGGCAGGGGCAGGGGCAGGGGCAGCAGCAGGAGCAGGGCCACGATGCAGACCCAAGCTCAGATGAGGAGCAGCAGGAGCAGGAGCATGGTGCAGACACCGGTGCAGGCCCCTCTGCCGCCGAGCCGCGTGTGCTGCAGGCGTACGCCTGCCATGACCTGTTCCCTGACCCGGGCACCTCCCCTGATGCCGCCAGCTTTGACGCCGTGCGCTCCGCCCTGGCCAAGCAGCTGGTGTTGCTCTTTGGGGACGCCGTGGCAGCCCTCACCCGGCCGGACCTGTACCAGCAGCTGCTGCAGCTGCCTGCGGTGGCGGTGAGGGAGCTGCTGGCAGCTGACGACTTCGGCACGGACAGCGAGGACAGCGTGTTCCTGATGCTGGTGTGCTGGCTAGGCGCCGATCTGAGGAACAGGCGCGAGTGCGGGTCGGAGCTGTGCCACCTGGTGCGGCTGCACCGCATGGGCCGCACGTACCTGCACTCCGTGCTGCCTTCCCATTGTCGTCTACTAAAGGGCTTTCATGATTACTTGGACTGGTTAGAGCTGGGGATTTTGCTCCAGTATGCGGGGGCCGGCGAGCAGGAACAAAAGGCACTCTTGGAACTGGACAGCGAGCGGCGGGCCTCCCCCTGGTACTGCTCCCCCGCGCGGCGGCAGGTGGTGCCGGAGGAGGGGCGCACTGTGGAGTGGAGCATCAGCAGGGAGCAGCTGGTGCAGGGGCTGAGGGAGATGGCGGAGGGCCAGGAGGCGGTGTATGTGTACGCAGACTTCGAGGCCTCTGCAGCTGCGCTGTATGGGGAGTCGGAGGACGGGGAGTCGGAGGCTGACTGTGCGCTGTGCTGCGGCTTGCGGTGCGGGGTCGCTATAACACTGGACCCGGCAATGCTGCTGCCAGGCGGCGCGGTGCAGGAACGGGCGGCAGGCGTCTTTACGTGCCTTGACGCACCTCCGCAGCTGGGGGAGGTCGAGGGCGTCGCGTCAGTGCACGCTCGGGTGGTTGTCCACAGCTGGGAGGGCCGGCAGCGTGCGGTAGGCTTCTCCGCAGTGCGCACGCCGAACGACGTTTGGCCGTTGGGGTGCCACTGGGGCTGGGACAACGCAATGGAGCTGCGCCCGCTTAGCGCAAGGGATGCGGCTGCCCAACGGGGCGCGGCTGCAGCTGCGGCAGCGGCCGCACACCTGAAGCGATTCCGGGGCTGGCTGCGCAAGGGCAAGATCACAGGCACCGTCACGCTCATGCGAGCCCCGTGGGCCTAGGGGGCTCTCACTCGCGCAGGAGTGACCCGGGTGTTTGGAGGTGTGTTACAGTGTTTCCAGGTTGCAGGGGTGCTTATGAACCGGCGTGATGACGTGAGCGCTGGCTTACGATTGGTGGCGTGCTGCTGCCTAGCTGGTGGGGCCACAGTGGGGTATGGGGGCTGCACGCATTTGGCTAGCATGTTTGTTATTAGCACAAGCGCCGGTTGCGTACCGGTAGGCTGGTACCTATGATCCATTGCTACTGGGACTATGCACCGTGGGCTGTGTGCGCTTGCTGCTGAGGATGCACTAGGAGCTACGCACTACGCCAAGACCAAGTTCCGTTTGGCAACGGCATGGCTTGGATTGAGACTGGTTAGAATGCTCTAGGAGCTAACCAACCGGGCGTTGGCCCTACGCTTGTGACGTTCGCCCTGCTCAGGCTTGTAGGAGTGTAGGCGTGATCCTTTGTTGGTACAGCTATGCACGGTAGGGTTTGTGCGCTTGCTGCTGCGACAGGATTTTTACCAACCGGGCGTTGGCCCTACGCGTGTGACCTTCGCCCTGCCCTGGGTTGGGCGCCGGGTCCGAGTACGTCCTACAGGGTATGGCTGGGAGCAGGGTGTGCAAGGCCCTGGTTGGATGGGAGCACAACCGCTAAGCCGCATGATAACAGCGTGTACATCCTGCCCTGGTTGCACAGCAAACTGCCTTGGTGAAGCGGTGCGTTCAGGTTGGCGTTGGGTGCGAAAAGCAGTCTAAGCTCGACTTGTTGGCGTATGGCGTTGTATGGCGTTGACATGGATCAATCGTGCAACAGCCCCTTGGCGCCAGTTAATGGATTAGGTACGTAGGCAACAGCAGCAGCCGGCAGCGGCGGTGTAGTGCTCGTTGTTGTAAGGCAGGGGCCCGGGCTGTGCGTATTGTGCTTGTGTGTATGGCTTTGTTGTAAACGGCTTGAATTGTGCTTGTGTACAGCGCCACCCGTGCGGCAACAGGTCACAGCCGCCCTGCCAGCCTGCCACACTGTGAAAGCCCCACCCCCCACCCACCCACCCCCGTGAACCCAGCCTTGGGGACTTGGACAAGGAACGCACGCTGTAGTCAGTCAGTGTTACACGGCGAGGGTTCTTCCTTCCGCAAGTGCAACGACCCATGTACGAGCCGGAGGCTCAAGGGCCGACAAACTCG
>VFQN01005603.1_pt1 | contig 15173 bp, 15 predicted proteins | sample 3512371 | NCBI WGS metagenome assembly VFQN01 (sample SAMN10412370, study PRJNA504923) | tailings metagenome | isolation source: Replicate 2 from Balatoc abandoned mine | place: Philippines: Itogon, Benguet | collected 2017-08-28
AGCCCATGGGCGTGTTTGCCCGCATGGCCCACCCCGTCGATTTCGACGCCATCGACGAACGTCCCGTCGATATCGTGTTCCTGCTGGTCACGCCCGAGGGCGCTGGCGCCGATCATCTCAAGGCTTTGGCGCGCGTGTCACGTCTGTTGCGCGACCGAAGCCTGGTGGAGAAGCTGCGCGCGACGGAAAACGCCGAGGCGCTCTACGCCCTTCTCGTCGAAACGGTGCAGGCGCAAAGCGCCGCCTGAACCGCCTTGTCCACGAGCCTGTTCGGCCAAACGCCCTCAGTGCACCAGCGCCGGCTCCAGCTCGTGCTGGCGGATCAGCGCCTGCGCGATCTCGATCGACGGGACCGAAGCCATCGGCTTGCCGTCGGCCGAGAAGATGCCCACGGCATGCGCCCCGTCGGGAAGGCTGACCTCCTTGACGTAGGCGATGTGCTCCGCCCCGAGACTGAGGAACGCTTCTTCGGCGAGAGGGGTAAACATCACGACGTTGTTTTCGTTTTCCATGGCTACCTCCTTGGCAGCATCAACGCGCCCCGCTTCAACGGCTGCGACGTGCGGTGATATCGATCGTATGGTCCGCCCGGCCGGTGGCATTGCCGGCATCGATGCGGATCGTTCGAATGCGGGGCTCCAGGACCGGTCGCACCAGTTCGATCGCCAACAGGCCGTTGTCGAGACGGGCGCCGGTCACTTCGATCCCATCGGCGAGCATGAACGCGCGCTGAAACTGCCGCGCCGCAATACCGCGGTGGAGATAGACGCGATCGCCGTCGTCGGTCTGCTTGCCACGGACCGTGAGCTGGTTTTCGACGAGTTCGATCGAGAGCTCGTCGCTCGTGAACCCGGCCACCGCAAGGGTGATGCGCAGGCCATTCTCGCCGATACGCTCGATATTGTAGGGCGGGTACCCCTCGGCGTTCTTGGCCAGCCGGTCGAGCGTCCGCTCGAACTGGTCGAAGCCCAGCAGCAAAGGTGAACTAAACACAGACACGCGACTCATCCTGAACCCTCCTCCGTGGAGCGAGTGGCGGGGAACCCCGTGCGGGCCTTCCCTTGGAATGAATCTGGGATGCGATGGCTGCCATTCAAGGGCCGCCCGATCCCGCCAGCCCATCGCCAGAGGGCTCCGACTGGGGTAAACTAACAAAAATCCCTCCACCGCCCGGCTGCTCGAGCCTCCCGGGCCAAAGAACGAAAAGATGACGTTGGTCGCTGACACAAGACGGCCCGGGGAACCTTTGGTTTCCGGCGCCCGGCCCATCCGTTCCGTTCCGACACGCCCGTCTGCCGCGGCAAAGGGAGAGCGTCGCGCGTTCGGCCGCTGGTTCCTGGGCTCGTCGCTCTATTCCCTGACCCTGAGCCAGGCCACACCGCGCAGTTTCTTCGCGGTGGCGGCTGATTCCTGGCCGGGCGATCCCGGGCTGGGACAGCGGCTGCTGCTGGCCGGCGAATTCGCGGCCTGTGGCAGCGCCGGTGCGGTGCTGCCCGATTCAGACGATCCCCCCTGGCAGCGCGCCGGCGCGGCACCGCTCTGGCTGGATGCGCTGAACGGCTTTGGCTGGCTGCGCGACCTGCGCGACAATGGGGACCCGCACGGCGCGCTGCTGGCCGCCAAACTGGTCGACGACTGGACCAACCGCGAATGGCGCTGGTCGCCGGTAACGTGGAAGCGCGACGTGCTGGCGGCGCGCATGGTCGCCTGGATCCGGCACTATGAATGGATGGCCGCGGCGGCCGATTCCGGCTTCTCGGCCCGCTTCGTCTTCTCGCTCGGCCGCCAGCGGGTGCATCTGCGCCGCGTCGCGCGCCGCGGCATGGTCGGCCACGAGGCCGTTTCCGTCTACAAGGCGCTGATCTTCGCCGACCTCGCCTTCATCCGCGACGGCAAGACCTTCGAGAAGAGCCTCGAGCAGTCGCTGGCGCGGCTCTCCAAGTTCCTGAAGCGCTACGTGCTGCACGATGGCATCGTTTCGGAACGCGCGCCTCACCTGCAACTCACCGTCCTGCGCCACCTGATCGACGTACGGGCCGCCCTGGCTTCGGCCGAACGCCGCGCGCCGGCCGAGCTGGTGGCCGCGATCGACCGCATGGCGCCGATGCTGCGCTTCTTCCGCCACGGCGATGGCGGTCTCGCGTTGTTCAACGGCACGTGGGAAGGCGACCGCCGCCTGATCGACCTCGTGCTGGCACGCTCCGGCTCGGGCGAGGTCGCGCCGACGATGGCGCTGGCCAGCGGCTTTCAGCGACTGTCCGCCGGCACCTCGCTGGTGATCGCCGATGCCGGCAGCCCGCCGGGTCGCGGCATGGACGGCATCGCCCATGCCGGCACGTTGAGCTTCGAGATGAGCGCCGCGCACGAGCGGCTGGTCGTGAACTGCGGCACCTATCCCGGTGCGCCGCGCGACTGGCAGCATTTCATGCGCTTCACGGCCGCGCATTCGACGGCGGTGGTCGACGACGTCAATTCGACCGAGATCACCAACCATGGCGCACTCGAGTATCGTGCGGGCAACGTTTTGATCGATCGGGCCGACGACGCCGGCGCCCAATGGCTCGACATGTGCCACGACGGCTACCGCTCGCTCTACGGCATCATCCATCGCAGGCGCCTGTGGCTGTCGCCCGACGGCGGCGACCTGCGCGGCGAGGATTCTTTCCTGGGCTACGAGGGGCGGCCGGTCACCGTGCCGGACCGGCGCTACATCGTGCGCTTCCACCTGCATCCGACGGTCAAGGCGACGCTCGCCCAGAGTGGACAGGCAGTCTTGATGCGGCTGCCCAGCGGTCGTGGCTGGCGGCTGCGCGCGACCGGTGCCGGCATCGGCCTGGCCGAGAGCATCTATCTCGGCGAGGAGGGCCGCGTGCGCCGCACCGAGCAGATCGTGCTGGTCGGCCAGGTTCCGGCGGAGGGTACCACCGTGAAGTGGGCCCTCACGCGCATGGAAGGCTGACGGCTACGGCTTCAGGAAGCCGACCGCGCGATAAACTTCGTCGAGGATCGGTGCGGCGACGGCGCGGGCGCGCTGGGCGCCGTTGCGCAGCACGCCGTCGACATGGCCGGGGTCCTTCATCAGCCGCTGCATCTCCGCACCGATCGGGCCGAGCTTCGCTACCGCGAGCTCGGTCAGTGCCGACTTGAACTCGGAGAACTGCCTGCCTGCGAACTGGGCGACGACGGCCTCCTTCTCCTGGTCGGCGAGCGCGGCGTAGATGCCCAGCAGATTGTCGGCATCCGGCCGCTTCTCGGCATCCTCCAGCGTGTCGGGCATCGGCAGCGGATCGGTCTTGGCGCGGCGGATCTTCTGGGCGATCGCATCGGCATCGTCGGTGAGGTTGATGCGGGAATAGTCCGACGGGTCGGACTTGCTCATCTTCTTGGTGCCGTCGCGCAGGCTCATGACCCGGGTCGCCGCGCCAAAGATCAGCGGCTCGGTGATCGGGAAGAAGTCGGGCTGGCCGAAATCGTTGTTGAACTTAATGGCGATGTCGCGCGTCAGCTCGAGATGCTGCTTCTGGTCCTCGCCGACCGGCACGTGCGTGGCCTTGTAGATCAGGATGTCGGCCGCCATCAGCGCCGGATAGGCGAACAGGCCGAGCGAAACGTTCTCGCGGTCCTTGCCCGCCTTCTCCTTGAACTGCGTCATGCGGCTCATCCAGCCCATGCGCGCCACGCAATTGAAGATCCAGGCGAGCTGCGCGTGCTCGGGCACCATCGACTGGTTGAACACGATCTGCTTCGTGCCGTCGACGCCGGCCGCGAGGAAGGCCGAGGCGATCTCGCGCGTTTGCGCGGCGAGCTGGGCGGGTTCCTGCCAGACGGTGATCGCGTGCTGGTCGACCACGCAGTACAGGCACTCGTAGTCGTTCTGCAGGCGCGCGAAGTTGCGGATCGCGCCGAGATAGTTGCCGAGATGGAGATTGCCAGTGGGCTGCACGCCCGAAAGGATCCGGCCCTTGAGGCCGCGCGCTTCGTAAGCGGCGAGATGCGGATTGGGCGCGCCGGTCGCAGCGGTCGTCGTCTCGGTCATGGATGTGGACTCCGAATAAGGTCGATGGCGCGGGGTTTGGACCTCCGCGCACCCCGCCGGTGGAAGGTCAGGGGCGGGCGGGTATCGCGCAGCTGGCTCCTTTAATCAAGGCGGCGCGGTTGACGACGCCGGTTCCGGCTGTTCCCATCGAATCGCACGCATCTTGCAGGATAGCAGGAGCGACAGGGTAGCTTCGACGATCGCGATGGAGGCATCGATGAACGAGCGTGGCTTGCGGAGTCTCGTCGACAAGGTGAAGGCCGGCCGCCTGTCGCGCCGCGGGTTCATCCGGCGCCTGACGGCAGCGGGTCTGACCGCACCGATGGCGACCCAGCTCCTGGCGCTCTCCGGGCTGGCGATGGCGCAGTCCAAACCGGTCTACAAGCCCACGAAGCGCGGCGGCGGCGGGCTGCTCAAGGTGATGTGGTGGCAGGGGCCGACGCTCCTCAATCCGCACTTCGCGGTCGGCACCAAGGACCAGGACGCGTCGCGGATTTTCTACGAGCCGCTGGCCGCGTGGGACCGGGACGGCAACCTGAGGCCCAAGCTCGCGGCCTCGATCCCCAACCGCGCCGACGGCACGCTCTCGCCCGACGGGCTCTGGGTGGTCTGGAAGCTGAAGCGGGACGTGCGCTGGCATGACGGCCGGCCCTTCACCGCCGACGACGTCGTCTTCACCTGGGAGTATTCGAGCGACCCTGCCACGGCAACGGTGTCGAACGGCTCCTATCGCGACGTCACGGTCGAGAAGGTCGAGGACCATGCCGTGCGCGTGAGGTTCAAGCAGCCGACGCCGTTCTGGGCCGATACCTTCGTCGGCTGGGCCGGCTGCATCATCCCGAAGCATCTGTTCGGCGATTACAGGGGCGCGAAGTCGCGCGAGGCGCCGACCAACCTGAGACCGGTCGGCACCGGCCCGTACAGGTTCAAGGACTTCAAGCCGGGCGATCTCGTCGCCGGCGAGATCAACACCGACTATCACGAGCCCAACCGGCCGCATTTCGACGCGATCGAGATGAAGGGTGGCGGCGACGCGGTGTCGGCGGCGCGCGCCGTCCTGCAGACCGGCGAATACCACTTCGCCTGGAACCTGCAGGTCGAGGACGAGATCCTGGTGCGCATGGAGAAGGGCGGCAAGGGACGGGTCATCGTCACCTTGGGCGGCGGCATCGAGCACATGCAGCTGAACAACACCGATCCATGGACCGAAGTCGACGGCGAGCGGTCCAGCCTCAAGACGAAGCATCCGATCCTGTCCGACCGCGCGGTGCGCGAGGCGCTCTCGCTGGTGATCGACAAGAAGTCGATCCAGGACCACATCTATGGCCGCATCGGCATCGCGACTGCCAACTACATCAACAACCCAGAGCGCTTCCGTTCGAACAAGACGTCCTACGAGTTCAACGTCGACAAGGCCAATGCCGTGCTCGACAAGGCTGGCTGGCTGCGCGGCGCCGACGGGGTGCGGGCCAGGGACGGCAAGCGGCTGAAGTTCGTCTATCAGACCTCGATCAACCAGCCGCGCCAGAAGACGCAGCAGATCGTCAAGCAGGCCGCCCAGCGGGCCGGCATCGAGATGGAGCTGAAGTCGGTGACGGCCTCGGTGTTCTTCTCCTCCGACGTCGCCAATCCCGACACCTACACCAAGTTCTATGCCGACCTTCAGGAATACAGCAACGGCATGAATGCGCCCGATCCCGAGGTCTTCCTGCGCCAGTTCTGCTCCTGGGAAGCCGCCACCAAAGCCAACAAGTGGCAGGGCCGCAACATCACGCGCTGGCAGAACAAGGAATACGACGACACCCACAAGGCGGCCCAGGTGGAGCTCGATCCGCTGAAGCGCGCCGCCCTGCTGATCAGGTGCAACGAACTGGTGATCGAGAACCTCGTGGTGATCCCGCTGGTCATGCGGCCGAACGCCGCCGCTGCGGCCTCGGACCTCGCGCTCGAGATCAGCGGCTGGGACAACAACACGTGGGATCTCGCGAACTGGTATCGCGAGGGATGACGGTCAGATCCTCTCCCGATCCCGGTCGGGATGGTGGAACAGCAGGACCACCAACACCGACGAGAGCGCGAGCGCCGTCATCAGCAGGAAGCCGTCGGCGAAGGAGCCGCGCAGGCTCAGCACCCAGCCGGTGATGACCGGCGCCAGGAAGCCCGCGACGGCGAAGGCCAGATCCATGAGTCCCAGCGCCGTCGCGGCGCGCCGTGGCACGATGTCGACGTTCACCGCGAAATAGGCGGCATTGGCCCCCATCGACGCCGCGACGGCCACGGTGATGCCGGCGACAGCGACGCCGAGACTGTCGGTGAGGGCCACCGGCACGACCGCGAGGGCCGCGACCAGCTGACTGCCGGCGATCAGCGAGGAGCGCGAGATGCGCAGGCTGCCGGTGGTCTTCAGCAGATGGTCCGACCAGCGGCCCATGGCCCACAGAAGGAAAGCCGCGGACAGCCAGGGCAGGACCGAGAACAGGCCGACCGAGGCCAGGTTCAGCCCGTATTGGCGCTCGAGGTAGCTCGGCAGCCAGGTCATGAAGAAGAACAGGAAATAGCCGAAGACGAAGAAGGCCCAGTAGTTCGCGAGCAGCGTGCGGTTGGTCAGCAATTCCTTCAGCACGCCGGCTTCCGGCCAGGATTTCAGCACCGCATGCGGCGCGGCGGTGACGCCGGGATCGGCCTTGCGGATATGGGCGAGCTCGGCCGCATTCACGAACCGCGATTGCGACGGGTCGTCCCGGAAGAAGAAGTACCAGAGCGGAATCCAGGTGGCAGAGAGAGCGAACAGCGCCGCGAAAGTGAGCCGCCAGTCGAGCCAGCCGAGCAGCACCGTCACCAGCGGACCGCCGATGGCCAGCGCCAGCGGAACCGCCAGCAGCGCATTCGCCAGCGCCGTCGCCCGCTCGTGCGGCGACAGCCAGTGGCTGACCGCGCCGGTGAGGGCGGGGAAGTTGGGCCCTTCCGCGACGCCCAGCAGCACTCGGGCGGCATAGAGGATGGTCACGCTGCTCGCGAGCGCCGTCGCGCCGATGGAGAGGCTCCACAGCACCGCCGCGAGCGTGAGGATCATGCGGGCGCCGTAGCGGTCGACGGCGAAGCCGCCGAGCAGGGTGGTGACGGCGTAGCCGAGGCCAAAGGCGCCCAGGATGGCGCCGGTTTCGGCCGGCGACAGGCCGAGTTCCCGGTCGATCAGGGGGATTGCATAGGAGAGCGCCGCCCGGTCGATGTAGTTCACGACCGTGATCGCGAACAGCAGGAAGACGATGAACCAACGATACCGGCTGCGCGCCATGGGCTTCTCCTTGTCCCTGGAGAGGTAGCATGCGAAGGAACGGTACAATCCGCCGATGGTCCGAAATATGTCAGATAGTCCGCCAATCGAGTTCGTCTTCCCCGACCTGCGCAAATGGGAGAAGGGCGCCGCGCCCTACATTCATGTGCTGGAGAGCAGCGAGCCCGGCCCGACGGTCATGGTGGCGTCCCTGACGCACGGCAACGAGGTCTCGGGCGCGATCGTGGTCGATGCGCTGCTGAGTGCGAAGGTGAAGCCGCGCAAGGGCACGCTGATCCTCACCTTCAACAATATCGACGCCTACCACTCGTTCGATCCCAAGACGCCGTTCAAGTCGCGCCTGGTCGATGAGGACTTCAATCGGGTGTGGGGTCGCCTCGACGAGCCCGCGACCACCGTCGAGACGAGGCGGGCCCAGGTATTGAAGCCCTTCGTCGAGCGCGCAGACCTGCTGCTCGACCTCCATTCCATGCACGACGATTGCGTGCCGCTGATGCTGTCCGGCCCGCTCGACAAAGGCGTGGCCTTCGCGAAGCGGATCGGTACGCCCGTCGACATCGTGCGCGACGCCGGCCACGCCGCCGGCATGCGCATGCGCGATTATGGCGGGTTCGGCGATCCGGACAGTCCCAAGAACGCCCTGCTGATCGAGACCGGCCAGCACTGGCGGGCCTCGTCGGTCGTGGTTGCCAAGGATGTGACGGCCCGCTTCCTCGTCGAGACGGGAGCTCTCGAAGAGTCCGATCTGCCGGCCGGCTGGCGCCAGCCGACGCCTGCCAGCCAGCGCGTCGTCGAGGTGACGCATGCGGTCGCCACCAAGCGCGGCAACTTCACGCCGGCGCAGCGCTTCGAAGGCCAGGACGTGATCGCCAAGGCGGGCACCGTGCTGGGTCATGACGACGACGAGCCGGTGACGACGCCCTACGACAATTGCGTTCTGGTCATGCCCTCGTCGAGCCGGCCGCTGCGGCCCGGCGTCACGGTTGTTCGCCTGGGTCGGCTGACCTGAGGCCCGGCTGGCGGCGCATCACGTAGCGCAGCTCGGAGAGCCTGACGACGCCGAGCGCCGCGCCCAGCAGCGCATACGCCGCGATTCCGGTCACGCAGATGCCGGCCAGTGCCAGGCCGCCCTCGATGTCGGCGCGCGACAGCGGCCGGGCAAGCCAGTGCTGACCGACCCAGAGCGCCGCACCCATGCCGGCACTGGCGCCGACGATACGGACACCGCGCGAGATCAATCGGCCGTCCGGGATCCACTGCCGGCGACGGTACAGGACGGCGGCCAGCAGCGCCGCGTTCAGCCAGCCCGACAGCGAGGAGGCAAGTGCGATGCCGACCAGTTCCAGCGACGTGGCGAACAGGAAATAGACGTTCAGCAGCACGTTGGCGGCGATCGCCGCCAGGGCGACGTAGAGCGGCGTGCGGGTGTCTTCCCGGGCGAAGAAGCCGGGCGCCAGCGCCTTGACCAGCACGAACGCCGGCAGGCCGACGGCGAAGGCGGCCAGGGCGCTCGCGGAGCGCAGCGTATCCTCGGGCAGGAACCGGCCGCGTTCGAACAGGACACGGATGATCGGATCGGCCAGCAGCCACAGCGCCACGGCGGCTGGCAGGCTGAACAGCAGGCCGAACTCGAGGGCCCGATTCTGGTTGGTCATGGCCGACTGCGTGTTGCCGGCACGCAGCTCGCGCGCCAGCAACGGCAGCAGGGCCGTGCCGATGGCGATGCCGACGACCCCGAGCGGCAGCTGGGCGATGCGGTCCGCGTAATAGAGCGCGGAGATCGTGCCCACGGGGAGCAGCGAAGCCCAGACGACGTCGAGCACGACGCTGATCTGCTGCGCTCCGCCGCCGATCGCGACCGGCGTCGCGAGCTTCACCAGCCGGGCCACCCGCGAGGTCCAGCGCGGCCGCACCAGCGCCATGCCGACCTCCTCGCGGCCGCAGGCGACCAGCAGCCAGACCCATTGCAGCACGCCCGCGATCGCCACGCCGATCGACGCGGCATAGCCGGCGTTGGGGAGCAGCGGCGTCAACCCCAGCACGGCCGCGATCAGCGTGAGGTTGAGGAGCACCGGCGTGGCGGCGACATGGGCGAAGCGGTCGATGCCGTTCAGCACGCCGCCGTAAAGCGACGTCAGCGAGATGAACAGCAGGTAGGGGAAGGCGATGCGCCCGAATTCGATCGCCATGGCAAACGTCGGCGCATCGTCGCGCATGCCCGGCGCCAGCAGGGCCATCACCCATGGCATCGCGAGGATCAGCAGCGCGGTGAACGGAACCAACACCAGCAGCAGCGCAGCCTGCGCCTGTCGCGCGAAGGCCATCGCTTCCTCGCGGCCGCCGCCCGTGAGTTCGCGGGCGAACAGCGGCACGAACGCAGCCGAGAAAGCGCCCTCGGCGAACAGACGGCGGAAGAAGTTGGGGAGCTTGAAGGCGACGAAGAAGGCGTCCGCCACGGCGCCGGAGCCCAGCACCGCCGACAGCACGATGTCGCGCACGAAACCCACGATCCGGCTGAGCAGCGTGAAGCCGCCGACCGTTGCGATCGCCCGGACGAGACTCATGCCCTTATCTTCTGTTTCCTCTCCCCCGAGAGGGGAGAGAAGAACAAAAAGGCTGATCTGAAAGCCATAATTCTGTCATCGCCCTCTGGCACATTCTCCCCCGGTGGCGCCGGCGATGTGATGGTCGGACTAAAACGTCACCACGGCCGGTCCCGAGAGGGGCCGGTTTTCTTTTGGGGGTCTCACGTCGACGCGGCGGCGAGCTTCAGCAGCGTCTCGCGGTCCTGCGTGACGAGCTTCTTGTAGTCGCCGACGATCTTTTCGAGTTCGTCCGAGGGCAGCACGCTTTCGAGATCGGTGAAGCCCTGCGGCGCGCGCTGTTCGACGATGTCGAGCATCACGTCGATTCCCTTGCGCCGGTTGCTTTCGACGATTCGGGCGGTCGGCGGCAGGCGCCGCTCCTCGTAGCGCTTGAGCGCGGCCTCGGGATCGTCGCCGACGGCCAGCTCCTGGGTGATCGCTTCGCCGTCGAGGATCGCCTGCGATGCGCCGTTGGAGCCGATCGGATACATGGGATGGGCGGCGTCGCCCAGCAAGGTGATGCGGCCATGGCTCCAGCGCGGCAGCGGATCGCGATCGACCATGGGGAATTCCAGGATCGTGTGTGCGTTGCGGATCACGTCCGGCACGTCGAGCCAGCCGAAGTTCCAGTCGGCGAAGCGCGGCAGAAAGTCTTCCAGCCGGCCGGGCTTGTTCCAGTCCTCGCGCGACGGCAGGGCGCCGTCGCCCATGTGGAGATCGCAGATCCAGTTGATCAGCGCCTCGTCGCGCTCGGCGTGGGCGCGGCTGATCGGATAGCAGACGAATTTCTGGTTGTGATGGCCCGCCTGCACCATCGTGGCCCCGCCGAGATAGGGCTTGCCGACGGTGACGCCGCGCCACATCAGGATGCCCTGCCATTTGGGCGGTCCCTCGTTCGGGTAGTAATGCGCCCGCACGGTCGAGTGGATGCCGTCGGCGGCGATCAGGAGATCGGCCGTCGCTTCCTCGACGATCGCGCCGTCGCGATCGGCAAAGCGCGCGGTCACGGTGGCGCCGTGCTGCGCGAAATCGGCGATACGCCGCCCCATCCGGATATGGTCCGCGCCCAGCATCTCCCGGGCCGCACGGACCAGGATCATCTGCAGCTCGCCGCGATGGATCGAGAATTGCGGCCAGGGAAGGCCGGCATGGCGCCCGCGCGGATCGGCCCAGATCGTCTGGCCATGGCGGTTGGCGTAGCGCAGCTCGCGGGTCTCGATGGCGGTGGCCGCGAGGGCCGGCTCGAGGCCCAGGCCGCACAGGATGCGCACCGCGCCGGCCTGGATGTTGATGCCGACCCCCAGCGGTCGCATCTCCGACACGGCCTCGTACACCGTCACGTCGTGCCCTGCGCGATGCAGGCACATGGCTGCGGTCAATCCGCCGATTCCGGCGCCGGCAATGATGATCTTCATGGGTGGCTCGTCAGCTTCGTCAGGTATCCCGGCTCAGGCCGCGCTGGGCCAGAGCGGCTTCGTAGGCGGCCCAGCGCTCGGCCCGTGTTTCGCTGAGCTCGCGCAAATAGGCCCAGCTGTAGATGCCGCTGTCGTGGCGGTCGTCGAACACGATGCGGATCGCGTAATGGCCGACCGGCTCGACCGACGCGATCTTCACATGACGGCGGCCGCCGACGATCTTCTTCTGGTTCGGCCCGTGTCCCTGGACTTCGGCGGATGGGCTCTCGACCCGCAGAAACTCTGCGGAAAGGGCGCACGCATGACCGTCGGAGAAGTCGATCTCGAGCCGGCCCTCCTCCTTGAAGACGCGCAATTCCACAGGCCACGGCGCCGCATCGGATTCGTAGCTGCCGCCGTCGGGAACGGCCTTGGGAAACTCGGCCGTCACGGCACGTCCCGCAGCGGGCGTGCCTCGCTCACGAGCATTATGGGGATCCCGTCACGGATCGGATAGGCGAGGCCGCCCTTGCGGCTGATCAGTTCGCCGGCCGCGGCGTCGTATTCCAGCGGACCGTGCGTTGCCGGGCAGACGAGGATCTCGAGCAGCTTGGGGTCCACGCCGGCGCGGCGGGGGGCTGCGGAGTCGTCCGGTGGAAGGCTCATTGTGCGGGGTTTCCCTGATCCTTGTGCCCTTCTTATAGCACGGAGCCCGCCGACGCCCCTAGCCCGGGGCCCACGATGCCGCATGCCGCTTTGCGGGTGGGAAAATATAGTATAGGGGAGTATATCATGGCACACCTCCAGAAGAAGAAGGCGCAATTGGTCGCGCGGGTCCGCCGGATCTCGGGTCAGATGGCGGCGATCGAGAAGGCGATCGAGCAGGACGCCGATTGTTCCGCGGTCCTGCAGCAGGTCGCCGGCGCGCGCGGCGCGCTCAACGGGCTGATGGGCGAGCTGGTCGAGGATCATGTGCGCGAGCATGTGGCACGGCCGGGCCTGGATGCTGCGGCGCGTGCGGCCGGCGCCGAGGAGCTGATCGCCGTCGTTCGCCGTTACGCCAAGTGACGGGGACGGTATGAGTGTGGAGCCCCTGTCCCACGACCACATGTTCCTCGGCGAGCGGCACGATGAGCATGCACGTCGCACGCTCTGGGTCGTGGCGCTGACCGCGCTGATGATGGTGGCCGAGATCGCGGCCGGCATCGTCTTCAACTCGATGGCCCTTCTGGCCGACGGCTTCCACATGGCGACCCATGCCGGCGCGCTTGCGGTGGCGGCCGGCGCCTACGCCTTCGCGCGCCGGCATGCCGCCGATCGCCGGTTCAGTTTCGGGACGGGCAAGGTCGGCGACCTTTCGGGCTTCGCCTCGGCGCTGATCCTGGCGCTGGTCGCGCTGGGGATTGCCGGCGAGTCGATCGCCCGCCTCTTCGATCCCTCGCCGGTGGCCTTCGGCGAGGCGACTCTCGTCGCGATCATGGGGCTGGCGGTCAACGTGGCCAGCGTATTCCTGCTGTCGGGCGGGCACAGTCACGGAGACGAACACAACCATCATGACCATGGGCACGACCATGCCCAGCAGGACAACAACCTTCGCTCGGCCTTCGCCCATGTCTTTGCCGACGCTCTGACCTCCGTCCTCGCGATCATCGCCCTCCTGGCCGGGCGCTATCTCGGCTGGGTCTGGCTCGATCCGGTCATGGGCGTCGTCGGCGGCATCGTGATCGCGGTCTGGGCGTGGAACCTGATGCGCGACACCGCCGCCGTGCTGCTCGACACGAGCGATCCCCATCTCGAAGCCGAAGTGCGCGAACAGGTCGAGGGTCCCGGCGATGCGCGGATCACCGACCTCCATGTCTGGCGGATCGGTCCCGGGGCCCATGCCGCGATCGTCAGCGTCGCCGGAACCGTCGACCGCGAGACGATCCGCGAACGCCTCGTACCGGTGCACGAACTCGCCCATGTGACGATCGAAACCAGATGAGTCATGGTCGGGTCCGAAAAGCCGAAAGCGAGCGAGGATCTCACGATGGACCCTGACAGCGAGACCGCCGCCATCAAGGGCGTGGCCTACATGGACGGGCGCTGGATGAAGCTGTCGGAGGCCGCGGTGCCCATTCTCGACCGCGGCTTCGTCCGCTCCGATGCGACCTACGACGTGGCCCATGTCTGGAAGGGACGCTTCTTCCGGCTCATGGACCATGTCGAGCGCTTCCAGGCCTCGATGGCCGGTCTGCGCATGTCGCTGCCGCTGACCTCCCGGCAGATCGCCGACATCATGATCGAGTGTGCCAGCCGGTCGGGCCTTCGCGACGCCTACGTGCAGGTGACCTGTACGCGTGGATTGCCACCGACGGGCACGCGCGACCCGCGCCTGTGCCGCAACCGCCTTTATGCCTTCGCGCAGCCCTTCGTGTGGATCGCCGACGAGGTCCAGCGGCGCGAAGGCCTGCGCATGATCCTGTCGCACACCCAGCGCATCCCGCCGGAATCGCTCGATCAGAGGATCAAGAACTTCCACTGGCTCGACCTGACGATGGGAATCTTCGAGGCCTATGACCGCGACGCGACCGTCGCGCTGCTGCCGGCCGCCGACGGCACGGTGACGGAGGGCCCGGGCTTCAACGTCTTCGTCGTGCACAACGGTACGCTCGCGACGCCGGCGCGCGGCTTGTTCGAGGGCATCACGCGCCGCACCGTGATCGAGATCGCCGAGACGCTCCAGCTGCGGTGCGAAGTGCGGCCCGTGCAGGCGCGCGAAGTGACCGAGGCAGACGAGATCTTCATCAGCAGCACCGCCGGCGGCATCATGCCGGTCGCGAACTACGAAGGCCGTCCCGTCGGTGACGGCCGGCCCGGCGCGCTCACCCGCCGCATAGAGGAACTCTACTGGGCGCGCCACGAGGAGCCGACGCTGTCCACGCCGGTGCCTTATACCGACTGATCAGTTCTTGCGGCTGGGCGGCGTGTCGGAAGGATCGCCGAACGCGTTCATCTCGAGGAAGGCGATCAGCAGCTTGGCGCGCGCCGTGGTGTCGGCGGCCTCGAGCAGCGCCTGCTTCTCGGCCGGGCCGAACGGCAGCACCATCGACAGCGAGGTGACGAGATTGGCGTCGGCCGCCTTGTTCACGGCGTCCCAGTCGGTCGAGAGCTGACGCCCGCGGAAGAAGGCGGCCAGCGCCGCCATCAGCCGGTCGCGGTCGAGTTCGACGACGTCCTCGGCATGGTCGAGATCGGCGCGATAGGGCGAGAACACTGAGGAAACCCGGCGATAGCCGCCCTGGGCGAGGTCGAGTTCGCGCACGATGTCGAAGCGGCAGACGCCGCTCAGCACCAGCATCAGCCGCCCGTCCTCGGTCTCGTTGAAGTTGGTGATGCGCCCGGCGCAGCCGACGCGATGCACCTTGGGCGGGCCGTCCTCGGCCGGCAGCCCGTCGCCGGCGAAGCCGCCCGGCTGGACCGGCTGCACCATGCCGATCATGCGCGAGCCGGCCAGCGCGTCGGAAACCATGGCGAGGTAACGCGGCTCGAAGATGTTGAGCGGCAGCTTGCCGCCGGGCAGCAGAAGCACGCCCGACAGCGGGAAGATCGGCAGCGTCTCGGGAAGCTGCTCGAAGGTCGGCTCGAAGGGATTGCGCGCCGGCCTCTGCGAGGAGCGCTGCTCGTCACTCATGAGAAAAGAATGGTCGAAAGCCGCTTGCGGCCGTCGACGGAAATGGGATCGGTGAAGCCCAGCGCCTCGAAGAACTTCAGCAGCTGCTGGCGCGCGGCGGCCTCGTTCCAGTTACGGTCGGCCTTAATCATGGCGAGCAGCTCGTCGACCGCTTCCTGCTTCTGGTTGCCGGCCCAGTAGGCCATGGCGA